>Ga0116174_10001051_pt1 | contig 25974 bp, 23 predicted proteins | sample AD_UKC087_MetaG_FD_89801 | JGI IMG/M metagenome (GOLD analysis project Ga0116174, IMG submission 89801) | Active sludge microbial communities of municipal wastewater-treating anaerobic digesters from USA - AD_UKC087_MetaG | ecosystem: Engineered > Bioreactor > Anaerobic > Digestate | place: USA...
CCTTTGGTCCGACAGGGGCAGATGGGAAAGCAACAACCACCATTAGTGATTTTGGTAATACCTCGCAAATAAAAGTAAGAGAGGTATTAAAGGATAATTATATTCCATTTACGTATCTAACTAATGGAAGTACTAACAAAGATGATGTTTCTGCAGAAATCTACTGTGATGTAGATGTTTTGAATTACGATAATGACGACAGAATAACACCTGAATATGGAAATACATATTATTGTGTTGCTTGGAATGTTGAAAAGAATCCAGCATTATCAATAGACAAGACAGCAAAACAGTCAACTTATAACGAGGTTGGAGATGTAATTAATTACAGTTTTGTGGTGACCAACACAGGAAACGTAAGTCTAAATGGTCCTGTTACTATTGATGATGATAAGACTACAGATGAAACTTGTCCTGCTGTAAATACCGTAGGTAATTCTGATGACAAACTTGATCCAGGTGAAAGCATAACTTGTACAGCTAGCTACACCATTACTCAGACTGATTTAGACACAGGATCGGTAACAAATGTTGCCAGTGCCTCAGTTGGCGGAACTACTTCACCAACTGATACAGTAAAGGTGGACGCAGTACCCACACTATCAATCTCTAAATCTAACGATTCCTACCCAACTGCTGAAAAGATTGGCAACCAAGTTAAATTTACTATAGAAGTGACAGCTCATAGAAATGATGTTAGTGAAGTTGAGGTTTATGATTTATTCTCAAAAGGATTTAAGTACATAGAGGGTAGCTGGACAGCTTTTTCAAGCTCTAGAGGTGATATTGTAGTACCAGAACCTACATACGCATCTCCAGCAGTATGGGACTTAGGATATATGGAGAAGGATGAAACGATAACTTTAACCTACTTAGCTGAAATTACCGACAGTGTCACAGCTGGTATATACAAAGACTTAGCATGGACACAAGGTAGCTCTGAACTTTCTGCCGATGGTATTTTAGGCTACGCCGAGGAAACAGGTTATGTTAACGACTCCTTTGTCGGAACAAAAGTTCTTGTTGAAGTAGATCCATCTGAATTGAAAGATAAGGTATCTGTTAAAGAGAAAAAGATAGAGGGCGAAGTCTTAGGTGCAGCCACACTACCTGCTACAGGATCAAGAACCCTTTGGGTAAACATAGTTCTTGCCCTTTCAGCCGTTGGAGGAACGCTAATGATATTAGGATCATTACTAGATAAAAACTCAAATAAAAAAGGTAGCAAAAAGGGAGTTAAAAAGTCTTTAATAGGTTTACTTGTGCTTAGCTTATTTATTGCTCTTAGTCGTGGGGTTTACGCTGCACCTACAGTAGTTAGAATTAGTGAACCTACAACACCTGCCAAAGACGAATTTAATTTGGTTTTTGTTGTAATGGACATACAAAACAGAGAAATAGCCGCAAAATGTTTCTACAAATTTGAGGATTCTTCATATTCTCAATTTGGATCAGATATAACAATACCTTCTGGTAAAAGCGGTGATTCAAGAACATGTTTTGTTGATAAAAATGTTCTAGATAGTGATGGTAAGTACATATTTAAAGTGGAAGCCACAGTAGAAGGAACTACAGTTTCTTCAGAAGAGGTTTCAGTTGACTATGATAGTGATGGTCCAGGTAAACCTGAATACATTAAAAAAGAAAAGGTAAATGATTGTGTAAATAAAATTACCTTAAAGACATCTGATGATGGGGAAACAAAATATGTGAAGGTTTATGCTGATGACGGTAAAGAGATACATATAAAAGACTCTAATCTGATAGAAACTGAAGATTTAGGCCCTGGTAAAAAGTTTAGTTTTGAACACATTGTATCTGGAGACGCTTGTAAAAAAGATTGGTATTACGCAGTTGTTGCCTTTGATTCTGCAGGTAATGCCTCAAACCCAAGATCTGAAACAGTAACAAAAGTAATTGAAACTGCACCAGGGACAGAAGAAGAAGTAGTTGAGGCCATCCCAGTCGTTGGTGGTGCAGGAATAGCTGAAGAAGGCGGTGCCGTTGCGGGTGATCAAGAAGTAGCAAAAGCCGAAGGAGAAGGCCAGGGTGCGACAGAGGAAGGTGGTTCTGCAATAGAAGGTAATGAAGAAGAGGGGTCTGTCCTGGGTGAAAAAACAGAAAAAAAATCAGTGTTTAGATCCCCATGGCTTTGGTTGGTGCTTGTAGGTTTAGGTATAATAATTGTAAGTGGTGTTAAAAAAGGCAAGAAAAACTAAAGCAAAAAGGAATACCTATAATCTTAAAAAGATATTAACTAGGACAGGGCTACTTTTAGTAGCCCTGTCTTTGTTGGGGGCTTTTGTTATCTTTTCCCCTATTATGTGGAAAGAAATAAGCTATTTCTTCAATAAACCTAACAAAGACGTTCGTATTGTCCTTGATACAGAAGGTATTTCCGATAAAGAAGATATTTTAGTGGTTGCCGACCCCAGCTTTAGTGTTGTTATCCCAAAAATAGGTGCCAATTCAAAGATTATTCCAAATGTAGACTCTACTAACTCAAGAGAGTACCAAGTAGCTTTATCAAAAGGTGTCGCTCATGCTAAAGGAACACCCTACCCAGATGAGGATGGGAATTCCTTTTATTTCGCACACTCATCTGATAATTTTTACAACGCTAACAGGTACAACTCTGTTTTTTACCTTTTAAATAAATTGGAAGAAAAAGATAATTTTTACGTAGTATACAAAGAAAATATTTATAAATACGAAATTATTGAAAAATCAATTGTAAACCCCGATGCCATGGAATATATGAAAGGCAGGGAAGGGGAAAGAATAGTCACATTAATGACTTGCTGGCCCCCAGGAACAACTATTAACAGAATGGTTGTGGTTGGAAAGTTAGTTGAAGATTAAAATTCAAATTAAAAATTAAAGGTTTTAATCAATCTTCTTTTGCTTTTTATTCCATCTGGTTCCATATCAACTAAAGAAAATGAGTTTACTCTCACAATCTCATTTTGGTGTACTCTATCAACTTTTTGGATTGTAATGTGGGGTCTATAACTTTTACCTATATATTGTGGGCTATCATAAACAGCGCCAATAGAGTCCATTAATTTCTTCAAATTATCGTGCAAATACATCATTTCTTTATTTAATTCCATTGTATTTACTAAAATGTCTTTGTTAGGGCCAAAAAGAGCTTCCTCTTCAACTCTTAAATCAAATGGTTTAGGTCTTTTAGCGTGATTTAATAACATTTCCACTAAATCGCTTTCTGGTGTCTCTGTATTGAAATTTCCTAAAAGCGTAACATGCAGAGGCCAATCACTACTGTTAAATTCTTTGTTTTTAGGATCTCCTTTGATGAAATGTACAATTACGAATTTGTGCATGATACCAAATTTATATCAAGGATAGAGATAATAGCCAAACGCTCACTAATAATGTAGAATTTCTATATGCCAAAAATAACAAATATTGCCCCCGGATTTGATATAGAAGATGTATCATCCGGAAAAATAGATGAAATATCAAAAGAAAAATCAGAATTTGAAAAAAAAGTTGTGAAAAACGAGCCTAAAATATCTCCCAATAAAGGTGGTAAAAAGACAGGTTACTTTATTCCCCAGCAGAAAGAGCAACAGAGGAAAATTTTGGTAGTAATACTGGCTGTTGTGGCTGTTTTATTTGCACTTTGGGTTTTTCTTGTAAAGCCAGGAAAAATACAATCTAAAAAAGTTGTGAAACCTTCCGAGAGCGAATCTGCACTTGATGGTGGGATAAAAGTAGAGGCCGATTTAACAGGGGAAATATTCCCAGAAGAAAATTCTTCTTGGTCGAAGGAACGACCTTTTGCAGTTATGGTCAACAATCATACTGACGCAAGGCCTCAATCTGGTTTAATTTATGCTGACCTAGTTTATGAGATAGTAGCGGAGGGTGGTATAACAAGATTTTTAGCATTTTTTCAAACCAAAACACCTGAAAAAATAGGTCCCGTAAGAAGTACTAGAGAATACTATCTCGTTTTAGTAAAGGAGCTTGGAGATGCGATGTTAATGCATATTGGTTACTCTCCACAAGCTTTAGTTGCAATAGATACTTGGCCTGTCAGGAGTCTTTTTAGAGGAGGTTGTGAGTCGTTTCAAGGATGTACATGGAGAGATAATCCTAGAAACGTTGCTTATGAGCATACGGCTTATACAAACGGTGAGAAACTCAGAGAGCTTAGCATAAGCTTAGGTTGGGAAGGAAAAGGGGATATAAGAGTTTACAAGTTCAAGGATAATAACAACAAGTATTCCAGCAAACCATCGGCTAGTAAAATTTCAATAGATTTTTGGAATAAGGGCGATTATTCAAGTATTTTTGAGTACAATCAAAGTAATAATACCTATTTGAAATTTACAGGTTATGACTCTTCTGGAAACCCAATACCTCATAAAGATCAAGAGGAGACTGATAAACAGATAGAAGTAAAGAACCTTATAGTTCAGTTTGCTGTTGAGAATTCTATTGCGGGGGACGATAAAGGTAGATTAGATTATCAACTCATAGGGAGTGGTAAAGCGCTGGTTTTCATTGACGGTAAGGTTGTAGATGCAACATGGAGCAAAGCTGACAGAGATGATAGGACACTTTTTTATGATACAGATGGGAATGAAATTGAGTTTAACAGAGGTAAGTTTTGGATATCTATAGTGCCAGATAGGAATGTTGACCAAGTAGTTTACAACTAACCTTTGCTTGTGTAAAAACAGACTTAACATTGTATAATGTACCTAGGTAAATTGTTGTGCCTGCCCTAAAAATTTATGTTAAATAAAATACTTGTATCTGAAGTAAGGGTTAATATCTTAAAACTCCTTTTGCTAAACCCTAAAAGGGGTTTTCATGTTAGAGCTATAGTAAGACAAGTTGAAGCAGAAATTAATGCCGTGAGAAGGGAGCTGGATAATCTTTATGAGATTGGTTTAGTAACAAGAAGACAGAGCTCCAATAAAATTTTCTACCAAATAGAAACAACTCACCCATTTTATTCTGATCTTTTGTCTCTTGTTGCAAAAGAAGTTGGTATAGGTAGCGAGATAATAAAAAATGAAAAAAGACTTGGGAATATTGAGTATGCCGTGTTATCTCTTGCTTTTTTAAGGGGTAGAAAATCAACTGCGTTGGATGTAGATTTGTTCGTTGTTGGCGATATTAACCTTAATATCCTGCAAGAAATGGTCAAATCCGAGGAAGCTCGAATAAACAGAGAAATAAACTATTCTGTTATGGATGCGGAAGAATTTACAAGTAGAAAAAGAACCAACGATCCTTTTATATATAAGATTTTAACCCAAAGCAGAACAATGCTCATAGGGGATGATGAAAGATTTTGTTCTGTTATTTGATTGGGGGGTTTTAAATGCGCGGAAAATGGCTTTTTAAAATCATCCTTATTTCTCTAATATTTTCAATCTCTGCACTAATTGTTTTTCCAGAAATACCTTTAGTCTCTGATTCAAGCGTGCTTAAACTTGATTCAAAAATAGGTGGTTACAAAATAAAACTAGGTAAAAAAGAAGGGGGTAAGGAAATTGATCTTAGTGCCTTTAAAATGGGTTGGGGTGTTGGAGAAAATAAAAAACTTACCTTTAAATTAAAAGAAGATACTGACGATAATAATAAAAATTTAGAGAAAAATGTAAATGTTGTAAAAAATAGATTAACCGTTGCAGGTATAGCAGACTTTTCTGTTTATATAGAAGATGGGCAGTTAGTTGTGATTTTTCCAGAGCATGAAAGTGAAGATAGGATAAGAAGTTTAGTTATGGGAAGTGGGAAAGTTATATTTAGAAAACTTAAAGAACCCGATACTTGGAATGTGGAAGATTTTGCTAAGTTTTATATGGAAGTTGATAGGTGGAGCGACACTGATATAAGGGAGTCCGATCTAAAGGGCTTTGAATATGGTATAGGGCAAAACGGGAATCCTCAAATAAATATACTTTTTACAGATGAAGGAAGAGAAAAGTTTTATGATCTAGTTGAGGACAATGTTAATCTTCCTATAGGGATATATTTAAGCGATTTTGATTATCCATTTCTAATGCCTGTAATGTCAGAGACCTTGTTGACTAGAAGAGATCTAGACCCTTTTGTAGGTAGCTCTTATCCTAGAAGAACAGTTGAAGACGCTGGTTTACAATTTAGAATGCCACTAGATAGAGATTTATCTTATGGAGAAAAATCTTCTTTGGAACCTGTGCTTGGGCATGATTTTTTAAGCAAGTTTCTAGTTGCCGTTACGGTAAGCTCTTTTTTAATTGGGATTTTCATGATTATAAAATTCAAATCACATGGTGTTATAAGTATAATGGCGATGTTTTACTCGGTAGTGCTATTTTTGGCTATATCTAAAATAGTTAGGATCCCCCTTGGTTTACAAATGACTTTTGGATTGGTTCTTCTTGTTGGGGTGATTTATTTTTCAAGCCATGTATTGTTATCTGGTATTAAAGACAATATGTCTCAAGGAAAACCATTTGACTTAGCTTTTAACTACGTTTTTGGTGGTGATAAGGAAAAACACTTTATTCCGTTCCTTGCGCTTTTTATTATATTTATTATTTCTTACGGTATTACATCTGGCGGCACAAAGCTATTCATGTTTACAATGTCCGTGGCAACCCTCTCTATGATTATATTTAATCTATTTTTGTTTCCAACATTACTGTGGGTTTTGGGAGGCAAGAAAAAATGATTGGGCTTTTACTTCAAGTTTTTGAATATATAAACCCATTATTGGTGTTTGTGGTATGCACGGTCTTGTTTCTGTATTCTATGACGAGAGATAAACTTACCAGAAAACACTTTAAACAAATTTTTCTGTACATTTTAGTAGTTTATTTTGTAAATATAGCCGTTTATATATTATTATTTTTTGCGTCAAGTAAATTAAGTATTTATAAAGATACTTTTATATCCATGTCCTTTATATTTTTATTGATTTTAACCCTTTTGGAAGTTTTTATAACTACTGTGTCCACCAAGGAAATTATACTTAGATCAAAGAAAAAAGAGGATTTAAAAGATATCTGTTCCAATGTAAGGAATAGCACCAGAATCTCGTTGATATGGTTAATAGTTGTGTTCTTAGTTCCCTTGGTTTGTATGTTTATTTTAGGTAATGGTAGATTAGGATCATTTTTAGTTTTGTCACTTATATCTTTAATACCTGTTTCTATAAGTTCTTTTGTTGTTTTTCCAATATTTCTAAGAAGAATAGAAAAATCTCTTCGTTAAATTTTGGAAATACGTGTAATATATGCCTGTGTATAAATGGAATATCCTTGAAAAATATGATGAAAAAAAAGACCCCGTGGTGTCTATATTGGAAAGTAGAGGTATAGAGGACATTGAGGAGTTTTTACATACCCCATCTTTAAATAATTCTTTCAAAAGTTTCTCTCAAGAATTTAAGGAATCACTAGAAAAAGCTAGGAATTTCACAAAAAAAGCTTTGGATGAAGGGGCGCCCTTAATCATTTTTGGGGATTATGATTCAGATGGTATAAATGCTACTGCAATTTTGTACAACTTCTTTAAATATGAAAAAAGATACGAGAAAACTTTTTATTTTATTCCAAATAGATTTGAGCATAGCTACGGTCTTTCTAGGGAAGCAATTGACGATGCGTTAAAAAAAGTGCCAGAAGGTGAGAAAGCCCTTTTTATAACAGTTGATGTTGGAATTACCGCAGTTGAGGGAGTTTCTTATATAAAAAGTTTGGGACATTCTATTATTCTTACCGATCACCACCAAAAGCCCGATGAAATGCCTGATCCCGATGTTTTAATTTGGAATGACACTGTATGTGGTTCAGTTATATCTTGGATATTTTCCAAAGCTTTGGGATCAAAAAGTGTTGAAAGTGTTGCTAATGCTGCTGTTGCAACTGTAACTGATCTTTTGCCTATGATTGGATTTAACAGGGCCGTTGTTAAAAAGGGCTTAGAGGTTATGAACACCAACCCTCCAATAGGTCTAAAAAAGATACTTCAAGTTTCTGGTATTGGGGATATAGAAGTAACAACATATGAGCTTGGTTGGATAATAGGGCCCCGTTTGAATGCCGCAGGGAGATTAAAAAACTCAGATGATTCCATTAAACTCTTAACAGAAAAAGATGAATCTCTGTTAGAAGAATATGCCAAGGGTTTAGATTCAAGAAATATTGAAAGGCAGGAAAAGACCTTGGAAATGTATAATTTGGCCTCTGATATCGACGAGGATAACTTACCGAAAATTATTTTTTCATCAAATGAGGAATACCATGAGGGAGTTATTGGCTTGGTTTCAGCAAAACTTACCCAAAAATATTACAGACCATCGGTGGTAATTTCCTTGGAAGACGGGGTTGGTAAAGGATCTGTTAGATCTATACCTGGTATTAATATCATAGAAATTTTAAGAAAGTTTGATGATCTGTTTGTAGATTTAGGGGGTCATCCAATGGCTGGTGGTTTTACGATTGAGCGGGAAAATATACCAGAAATGGAAAAAATGGTCTCTGAATACATAAGCAAAGAGTTTAATGATGATGTTTTCATACCAGTTTTGAATGTAGATTTAGAGGTTCCTGGGAAGTTTGTTGATCTTGCTTTTCTTGAGAGTATAGATAAATTAAAACCCTTTGGTATGGGAAACGAACAGCCCGTTTTTTTATCAAGAAATATGGGTATTGTTAGTGTTGATATCATAGGTAAAAATAAAGATCATTTGAAAATAAAATTATTTGATGGTGACAAGTACCATAAGGCAGTGTTTTTTAGTGGTAGTGAGTATATTAAATATTTTGTGGTGGGTGGAAAAGTGGATGTTGTTTATACCTTGAGCAAAAACGAGTACAATGGTAATAAATATGTTGATTTGATAGTAAAAGATTTTAGAGGGGTATAAAAATGGAAAGAACCTATATTAAAAACTTAAAAGACAAAATAGGCCAAGAAATTATGATCTCTGGATTTGTGCAGGCCATAAGAAATCAGGGTGGGATAAAATTTATAGTTATGAGAGATGTTACGGGGACTGTTCAAATAGTATTTTTAAAAGAGAATGAAGAGGTTTTTGATATGGTTAATGACATATCCCTTGAATCAGTGGTTTCTGTAGAAGGTTTAGTAAAAGAGGAAAAACAAGCTCCTGGAGGATTTGAAATTCAAGCCAAACATGTGACTGTGCTATCCAAAGCAGATTCGGGGTTGCCTATACCCGTTATTGAAGAAAAAGGAGGGGAGCCAACAGATGTTCCTGTTAGACTTGATTGGCGTTGGATTGATCTTAGAAAAGAAGAAAATCTTTTAATATTCAAGGTTTGGACAGAGTTGGAAAGGGGTTTTAGAAAATACTTTGAGGATTCTGATTTTATGCAAATTTATACCCCCTCACTAATGGGTACTGCAAGTGAGACAGGAGCAGATGTTTTTAAACTGCAGTATTTTGATAGAGAAGCTTATTTAGCGCAATCGCCTCAGTTTTATAAACAAATGGCCCAAGCTTGTGGTTTTGAGAAGGTTTTTGTTATGGGACCCGTTTTTAGAGCTGAACCCTCCTTTACTGCCAGACACATGACTGAGTTTACGGGATGGGATTTTGAGATATCTTATATTGATTCCCATGTCGATGTCATGGAAGAGGAAGAAAAACTTTTAGTGGCGGGATTCTCTAGATTAAAAGAAACTGTCTTACCAGAAATACAAGTTCCTTCTACACCATTTCCCAAGATCACTATGAAAGAAGCAAAAGAGAGATTAGAAAAAGCTGGTGTGGTTGGCGGTAGAAAATACGATTTAACTGGAGAAGAAGAGGTTGAACTTAGTAGATTAATAAAGGAAGAAACAGGTCATGATTTTGTTTTCATAACTGATTGGCCTGCTGAAGCGAGACCTTTTTATCATATGAGATATGAGGATAACCCTTCTCTTACCAAGAGTTTTGACTTACTTTACAAAGGTTTGGAGGTAACTACTGGGTCTCAAAGAGAACATAGATATGATGTTCTAGTATCTCAAGCAAAAGAAAAAGGTATGGGAATAGATTCTATTCAATACTATCTTGATTTCTTTAAATATGGCTGCCCACCACATGGTGGGGTTGGTATAGGTCCTGGGAGACTGGTAATGAAGATACTAGACATTCCTAGTGTTAAAGAAGCTACGTTCCTGCCCAGAGATGTAAAAAGATTGAAGCCCTAATAAAATGACTTCCAACGTTTATATTTCTATTAAAAGAAGGATATTACTAACTTTAACGGAAGGTGCCATCAAGTTACTTTGGTTTATAGACAAGGTAACTAGTTTTGATATTACATATTTACCTAAGGCGTTTTTTTATATTTTAATTTTCTCAATATCTTCGGGGTTTTTTCTATTCGTAGGATATTCCATGAAAACAGGGTATTTGAGTAACATAGTTTACGAAAAAATCTCTCCAGATTATGTACCGGCCCCGAATGTTGTAGTTAAATACCCTATAAGTAGAAGCCTTTATCCTAATCCAGAAATTTCTGCCAAATCAGCAATAGCTATAGATAAAAAAACAAATAAAGTTTTATTTGAAAAAAACCCAGATGAAAAACTCCCCCCAGCATCTACTGTTAAATTAATGACAGCTTTAGTAGCCAAGGATATTTATGATGAAAATGATGTTCTGACAGTTTCTAAAAATTGTACAGAAATTGATAGTACAAAAGCTTTGTTAAAGGAGGGAAGTAAATTTACAATTACTGATTTAGTAGGAAGTATGTTAATTGGATCTGCTGGGGATTCTGCATGTGTCATAGCTAATTCAAAGGTGAGTGAGGAAGATTTTGTAAATAAAATGAATAATAAGGCCCAGGTTTTAGGAATGTCTTCCACCAATTTTTCTAATCCAGTAGGTCTTGACGAGGTTGGAAATTCTCAATATTCCACCACTAAAGACCTTTATAAACTATCTAAACATGTAACATCTTTTTCTGATTTAAGGGAGATAGTGGGGAAAAAATCTTTTGTTATGCACCCCGTTGATGAGGATGGGTCATTCACAATTACGAACACCAACAAAACATTATGGGACATCCCTAATTCTGTAGGTGTTAAAACAGGCACCACTCAAGGAGCAGGAGAAGTTTTAATTTATGAATATAAAGATGATAAAAGTGATATTTTCATCATAGTTATGGGTAGCACTGATAGATTTACAGACACAGAGAAAATACTTGATTGGGTTCAAGAACAATACATTTGGAGATAATTATTATTCAGAAGTAGAAGATTGTTTTGTCCACTGACCTGATATTGCTGGGAAATATAGTGTTATACCCCCTCCATTAGAGTCCTTTGAAGTGTATTTACCTGAAAAAACATAAATAGGTTGAAGGTAAGTTTGATACTCCGGGGTTTCGTAATATGCCAAATATATATTGTCTATCAATATTTTATCAGCACTAGTTGGTACATATGTCTCGAATGGGTTTAAATTGTTGGGTTTCACACCAACAATAACACCTTTGTTAGTTTTTACAGCTTCCCATGCTTCTTGGATAGGTATAATTGGGTATGTAGCTTCAGTAGAAGTTTCTATCTCCCAAAAGTTTGCTTCCAAAATAGGGTTACTTAATATTCCTGTGGTAGGTGATCTAGGAACAGCAATTCTGAGCATTCCTTTATATGGATTTGGGCCTAGAATAGGGTATTTTTCTATGTACCTATAAAAATCAACCATGGCTATTTGTGCCTCTAATTCATCGTCTGTTTTAATTAATCTGTTATTTGCGTAGTATCCAAACGTCACGACTTGAGATCCGCTGGGGTATAAATCATCACCAAATCTATATATAGATGTCAGTTTTTCTGATGCTAGTTTTACAGCGATCTTTGTATCAAGAGATCTTGGGGAATAGTAGCTACTTTTACCATTCATGTTAGTCTTTAATTCAATAGCTCTGGTATTTATGTCTATTTCTAAAGTACTATTGTATTGAGAGTTTCTCCATTTATATTCGGTACCTTTTAAATCTGATATTAAATTTTCATTTGTAAAACCAAGGGTTTCTGCTTCTGATATCGCATTATTACCTGCTAAATAAGAGTACTGTTGAGGTTTAAATTTATAAACCTTCATTATGTATGGGAGATTGCTAGGAAGTTTTGCGTTTGCAGTGTTGAGGACGTATTCAGGATTTTCGTTTGTCACTCTTTTTTTTACAAATTGTAATTGGTCAAGTTGATTGTAAATTGGATTAGGTGGGACTTTTTTTATAAATATGGACCTAAAAAGTGAGACAGATCCAGGAAAAATCACCAAAGTTATGAGGTAATAACTTATAACAATAATCAAAAGATATTTAGAGAACTTTTTAATAAATTGGGCAGTCTGTGTAAGATTCATCAACATAATTCTAGCAGAAAGTATCGGCCGTAGGTAGATTATTTGTTTGATGTTAGTACTATCGTTTCGTGATAAAATCCAAGTTATGAGGATGAGAACAAGAATGGCACCTAGTCCTACAGGAGAAATACATGTGGGAAGTATAAGAACTCTTTTATATGATTACGCTTTAGCAAAACAATCAGGTGGTAAGTTAATACTTAGAATTGAGGATACAGATCAAAGCAGGTACGTGAAAGGGTCTGTAGAGAGAATATTTAAAGTTATTAAAGATTTTGGCTTAAATTGGGATGAGGGGCCGGAAGTTGGTGGTCCCCATGGTCCTTATTTTCAATCACAAAGGTTGGATATATACAAAAGATACGCTCTAGAATTAGTGGAAAAGGGAGTGGCTTATTATTGTTTTTGCGATGAAAATAGATTAGAAAAAGTTAGAGAAGACCAAAAGAGGGTAGGTGCTGTCCCAAAATACGATAAATTTTGTCTAAATTTAAGCAAAGAAGATATAGAAAAAAATCTTAAAGAGGGAAAACCGCACGTTATAAGATTAAATGTTCCTAAAGATGAAATAATTGAATTTGAAGATGAGATTGTTGGGAAGGTCTCTTTTCCCTCAAATGATATAGATGATCAAGTGTTGTTGAAGTCAGATGGGTTTCCTACATATCATTTGGCTGTGGTGGTGGATGACCATCTTATGGAAATAACCCATATATTAAGAGGTAGGGAGTGGTTACCCTCAACTCCAAAACATGTCTTATTATATAAATATTTTGGTTGGGAAATGCCAAAATTTGTACATCTTCCGTTACTCAGGGAGGTAGATAGCACCAAAAAATTATCTAAAAGGTCTGGATCTGTGCATGCAATCAGCTTTTTAGAAGATGGTTATCTGCCAGAAGCTTTGTTAAATTTTATAATGTTTCTGGGATGGAATCCAGGAACAGAACGGGAAATTTACTCTGTAGAAGATTTCGTGAAAGATTTCTCACTAGATAAAGTTCAAAAATCAGAAATGGCAGCGTTTGATAGACAGAAGCTTTTATGGTTTAACGGTATGTATATAAGGAATTTACCTTTAGAGGATTTATGGAAGAGGGTAAATTCTTGGTATAGCGAGTATTCAAAGATTAAGCCAAAATTTAGTAAAAGCACAGAAGCATTCAATTTAAAAGTTTTAGAATTGGTTAGAGAAAGGATGAAAGCGTTATCTGAGTTTAACGACCTCTCTGAGTATTTTTATGAAAGACCAAAAATAGATAAAGATACATTAATTAAATTTTCAGGAAGTAAAGATAGAGCAAAAGAAATAATAAATAATTTTATAAACGTTTATGAAAATATAAGTTCTGAAAATTGGAATATTGAACATCTAGATAAAGTTTCTCATGAAAAATTAGTAGAATTTTCATATAAACCAAAAGAAGCTTTTATGACACTTAGATATGTTGTGACAGGGAAGGAATTTACCCCACCTTTGTTTGACGTGTTAGGATTAATAGGGAAAGAGGATGTATTAGATAGGTTAAGAAAGTTTAAATAAGACGTCGTAAAATCTAACCCCACCTCTCTTTATAATAGAAATTCCTCATTGATAAATGTGCCCTACTTGTTAGAATTAAAGTACAGAAATTTAAAGTAGGAGGAAAGCATATGGCAGCAAAAGTATCTACTAAGGCTAAAGAAAAGTCCCCTGTTATGGATGGAAAAGATTTAGCTCTTAAAACGGCAATAGACCAAATAGAAAAAAATTTTGGAAAAGGTTCCATAATGAAACTAGGTGGCAGTGTCGGAGAAAGGTCTATTCCGGTCATTCCTACAGGATCTATAGCTTTAGACATGGCGTTGGGTGTTGGTGGTCTACCAAGAGGGAGAATAATTGAAATATTTGGTCCAGAATCCTCAGGAAAAACGACATTAGTCCAACATATAATCTCAGAGACTCAGAAATTAGGTGGAACGGCGGCTTTAATAGATGCAGAAAATGCCTTTGATCCGTCATATGCCGAGAAGACAGGTGTGGATGTTGAAAATCTTTTAATATCACAACCCGATACGGGTGAGCAAGCCCTAGAGATAGCAGAAACTCTTATAAGATCGAATGCTGTCGATTTAGTGGCTATAGATTCTGTTGCTGCCCTTGTTCCTCGTGCTGAGATTGAAGGAGACATAGGTGACAGCCACGTGGCTATGCAAGCAAGGTTGATGAGTCAAGCATTAAGAAGGTTGAGCGGGGCTATCAGTAGATCAAAATGCACCGTGGTTTTTACTAACCAACTTAGATCAATGATAGGCGTTATGTTTGGAAACCCAGAAACTACTGCTGGAGGAAAGGCATTAAAATATTATGCTTCAGTCAGAATAGATATTAGGAAAGTGGGAACACTGAAAAAAGGAGATGAATTTTATGGTATTAGGGTTAGAGCTAAGGTAGTTAAAAACAAAGTGGCCCCTCCTTTTAGGTCTGCGGAATTTGATATTTTATTCAATGAAGGTATAAGTAAAGAAGGCAGTCTTTTGGATGTAGGAATAGAGCTTGGGGTGGTGAAAAAGAGTGGGGCTTGGATGGAATACAATGGTGAAAAAATCGGACAAGGAAAAGATGCGGCACGACAGTTTTTGAAGGATAATCCTAAAATTTTTCTAGATATAGACAAAAATGTTAGATTAGCAATTAGGCAGAAGAGTGATATTCCACTGAACATCGGGGCTAAGAATGATTCAGATTCTAACAGTGTGGACGAATCTTTAGAATAATAAATAATGGATTTAAGTAAAGAAGAAATTTTTCCTAGATCTTATATAAGAGTGTTAAATTTCCTTTCTTTCAAGAAAAGAAGTTTGAAAGAGATATTAGGTTTTGTTAAAAAAACTGTACAACAAACCCATCTCCCGTTAAGGGAAAAGAAAGAAATAGAAGATCGTATCATTTTGATATTGAAAAAAGATGGGTATATAAAGGAATTTCATGATTTTGATTTTGCTACCTCTTATATTGATGGTTTGAAAAAATCTAGTAAGGCATTTAATAAGATAAAGATACGAGAGTTTCTTAAACGCAAGGGTGTTGATGCTAATATCATTGACGATGTTATAGAAAATGTTAGTGATGACCAGATATATTCAAGTGTACTAAAAGATGCTGAGAAGAAGTTAAGGACTCTTAAAGATGACAATATAAATGTTAGGAGAAAAAAGCTTTTAACCTATTTATATAGGAAAGGTTATCCTTTTGAAATCTCATCATCTGCTGTTGACACTTTGATTAAGTTAAAATAAAATCGATGTGTGGGAATGGCTATGAAAAACGGATTTTTTATTACAAATATTAATACCTTTTGTTTTTACAACGCTAAATATCGGGCGTAATATACGTTTTTCATCCTAGATCCCCAAAATTTAAAACCTTAGTGTAGGTTGGATTATGTTAAATAATATGGAGGTTATAAAATATGGAAATAATTGCGATTATTGGTGCTGTACTGGCCTTATTTGGCGGGTATGTTGCTTATTCTAACTCTAAGAAGAAGGTTTCTCAGGAAGATAAGAATGCGCAGCATGATGTAAAAGTTGCTTCTGTTCCAAACGTCGTTAAAAATATCAACGTAGACAATGAGCCCGTTGTAATTGAAGCGCGTGCGAAAGCTAAAGATATAATAGTTGAAGCAAAATCCGAGGCTTTAAATATTCAATCTAAAGCTCAGGAGCAGGCCAGAAAGATAAAAGAAGATTCCTTAGAATCGGAAAGAAAGGCAGCTGTTTTAAAGGCCCAAGTTGATGCTAAAGCTAAAGAACTTGAAAATAAGGCTAAAAGTTTAGTTTCCATTAAAGAAAATTTAGAAAAGAAACAATCTGAGATAGAGGATTTTCATAGAAAACAGCAGGAAGAAATTGAAAAAATAGCCATGCTTTCGAAAGAAGAAGCCAGAGATATTTTACTTAAGAACTTAGATAAAAATTTGGCAGAGGAGAAAGGTAAAAGAATAAGAGAAAAAGAAGAAGAGATAAGACGAGAGTCTCATGAATTGGCAAAACAAATACTAATGGAGGCCTTGGAGTTTGGTTCCACAGATATAGTTATTGAGCATTCTACGTCAAAAGTGAAACTCCCAGACGAGGAATTAAAAGGCAGAATTATAGGAAAAGAAGGTAGGAATATAAGAGCATTTGAGGAGCTGACTGGGGTTGATTTGGATTTAGATTCTTCTCCGGGAGATGTTATCGTTTCATGCTTTGATTCTGTTAGAAGAGCTGTTGCAACTACAGCTTTAGAGAGATTGATAGCTGATGGGAGGATTCAATTGGCTAGAATAGAGGAAATTGTAGATCAAACAAAAAAGGAAATGGATAACATAATGTACAAAGCTGGTGATAGTATGTGCCATAAGTTGGGTTTATATAATATTCCAAAGGAATTAATTCAAACTTTGGGTAGATTTAAATACAGGTTTTCTTATGGCCAGAATATGTTGGAACACACTATGGAAACTGCAAGGATAGGTATGTATATTGCTGGTGAGCTTGGAGCAAGTGTTGAGACAGTTAAAATGGGTTGTTTATTTCATGATATTGGAAAAGTGTTAAATGATCAGGATGGTTCTCATGTAGAGCTTGGAGTTGAGCTTTTAAGAAAGCATAAAATATCAGAAGAGGTAATAAAGTGCGTTGCCGAACATCATGATGATAGGCAAACGACAATTGAATCAGCAATAGTAACTTTATCCGATCATGTTAGTGGTGCTAGACCTGGTTCAAGAGGTGAGGATTACGAGTCTTATGTAAAAAGACTTAGGGACTTGGAGGAAGCAGCAATGTCTTTTGATGGTGTAGAGAAAGCATATGCTGTATCAGCTGGAAGAGAGGTAAGAGTGTTTGTTAGACCAGAAAAAGTTGATGATTACTCTACAGCTTTATTAGCAAAAGAGATTGCTAGGAAGATAGAGCTTGAACAAAACTACCCTGGTGTAGTAAAAGTAATAGTAATAAGGGAAACAAGGGTATCGGAAACAGCTAAATAGACGATCCTTTGTTTGGTCTAAAAATTATGTATTACATTTTAGTAGGAATCTTAGTTCTTTTAACCTTTATCCTTTTTATGAAGGCCTTGGGTTCCGTGCTAAAAAGTATTATAACTACAACTTTTTTTCTAATCGTTTCGACCTTTATAGTTTTAATGTTAAAGTCTCTTGGTCAACCCGTTGATATCTTTGGAGTGTATAAAATTGATAGGTTTATAATTACAAAATACGAAAGGTAAGAAGATATGAATATATTGTTTGTTGGGGAAATAGTAGCAAAACCTGGTAGGGAGATTGTCCAAAAATTTTTACCAGAAATAATAAAAGAAAATAAAGTAGATTTTGTTATTGCCAATTGTGAGAATTTGTCTGGTGGGCGCGGTATTACAAAGGAAAAAATAGATCAAATGAGAATGGCAGGGATAGATTATTTTACAAGTGGCGAACATGTTTTTCAGGAAAAGGGAACAGAAGATTTCATTGAAGATGTACCTGTTCTAAGACCTGCAAATTATCCAGAAGGAACCATGGGAGAAGGTTACAAAATAATAGATACTGGTAAAAATGGAAAAATACTCATTATAAATTTAATGGGTCTTACCTCTTTTAATAGTAAAAACTCGTTTCTTGATAACCCTTTTAAAACAGTAGATAAAATTCTTGAAGAAACAAAAGATGAAGATATAAAAGCAAGGATTGTGGATTTTCACGCAGAAGCCACGAGCGAAAAATACTCTATGGGTTTCTATTTAGATGGTAGAGTTGACGCGGTAATAGGCACCCATACCCATGTTCCAACATGCGATAACATGATATTACCCAAAGGAACATTATACCTTACTGATGTAGGTATGTGTGGTGCTATTGACTCCTCACTAGGTGTTAAGGTTGATATTACAATAAAAATGTTTTTAACCGCAATGAGCCAACGTTTTGAATGGGAAAGTGCTGGAAGAAAGGCCTTTCGCAGTGTATTATTAAATCTACAAGAAAAAACAATTGTTAGGATCGACAAATTATTATAAGTTGCCTGACCGGGCAGCAATTTTCTTGACGAGAGGGGGTGTTAAGAATGACAAAAATAGACTTAATTGCTAAAGTTGCAGACGTAGCAGGTATGACCAAAGTTGATGCAACAAAGGCCGTTGATGCAATATCGGCTGCAATTGAAAAATCTCTTTCAAAAGGTGAAAAAGTAACATGGACAGGATTCGGTACATTTGAAGTTAGGAACAGAAAGGCAAGACCAGGAAGAAATCCTCAAGATGGATCACCAATGCACATCCCAGCAAGAAAGACCCCTGCTTTCAAGTCTGGAAAGAGATTAAAGGATGCTGTTAACTAATTGATTTAGTGTTTGTACAGCGCTAGTACAAAAGAACCCCGCAGAGTGCGGGGTTCTTCGTTTGATTTTTTAATTAAGATGTTAGAATATACACTCGTATGGCTAATAAAAATTATTATGAAACATTAGGAATAAAAAAAGACGCATCTCAAGACGATATCAAAAACGCTTATAGGAAGATGGCTAGGAAGTATCATCCTGATATGGTTAAAGAAAGTGAAAAGGCCGAGGCCGAAAAAAAGTTTAAAGAAATTAATGAAGCTTATCAAGTCCTAAGTGACTTGGAAAAGAGAAAAATGTACGATCAGTTTGGAACTGCAGATTTTAACGGAGGCGCGGGATTTTCTGGGGGCCATCAAGGACAGTGGGGGCCTTTTAGTTATCAATATTCTAGCTCTGGTGGTAATCCATTTGGTTTTGAAGATGGGGGATTTGATCCTTTTGATATATTTGAAAGTTTTTTTGGTTTCAGAGGATATGGGTCTAAACCTAAAAAAGGTAAAAATCTTTATTATGAAATGGACATAGAGTTTAAAGATATGATATTTGGTGTGGAGCGAGAAATAGATATAGAAAGTGGGAAGGTAAAAATAAAAATACCACCAGGTATGAGAGATGGTATGGAGGTAAAGTTTGCTGGCAAAGGTATGGAAGGACCTAAAGGCATGCCTAATGGCGATTTATACATTACAGTTAGGGTAAGATCTATGCCAGGTTTTGTTGTGATGGGTGATGATATTCTATTAAATAAGGAAATAAGCATGGTAGGAGCTGCCTTAGGTGGTGTTGTGGAAGTGCCTGTGGTTGACTTAAAAAGTAAAAATGGTTTGAGTAAGGCCAATTTAAAGATTCCAGCTGGCACTCAATATGGCTCTAGGTTTTTATTAAGGGGCAAAGGAATGCCAAAACTTCATGGTAGAGGCCAAGGAAATGTGGTAGTCCAGGTTTTGGTTAGAACACCAGAAAAACTTACCAAGAGGCAAAAAGATCTATTAGAAAAGTTCTAATTAATTTGACCTTAAGCTTTTAGTGGTATAGAATCCCTATGTATTGAGATTATCGTAATATGTTTGATTTAAGTGGGCCGAACCCACTTTTTTTAATAGGATAGTTAGTTATTAAAGGAGAATATTATGGCAATATCGGAATTTAGTGCTGCAATAAGTCAGGTTGCTACCGAAAAGGGTATAACCGTTGAAAGCGTGCTTGAGTCTGTTAAATCTGCTTTGGCTACAGCTTACAAAAAAGACAGGAAAGAAGCTGGGGAGGATGTGGAATTGGAAGAAATAGTGGTAGATCTTGATTCTGAAACAGGTGAGGTAAGAATACTAAAGGAAGGTATGGATGTAACCCCAGATGGTTTTGGAAGAATTGCAGCACAAACCGCGAGACAAGTAATGGTTCAAAAAATAAGAGAAACCGAGAAAGATGTTATAACCACAGAATTTAGAGGAAAAATAGGTCAGATTGTTTTGGGGACTGTTTTCAGAGTTGAAAAAGGGATAGTTACTTTAGATATGGGAAAAAATAGAAGTCAGGGTGTAATGCCAAAAAATGAGCAAGTACCTACTGAAAGTTATAGAATAAACCAAAGATTAAAAGTTTTAGTAAAAGATATTCAGGAAACACCGAGAGGTACTGAAATAGTTGTCAGTAGAGCCGATCCAGATTTTGTTGTAAGACTTTTTGAGCAAGAAGTTCCTGAGATTGCAGCAGGTACAGTTGTCATTGAAGCTATTGCTAGAGAGGCGGGCTCTAGGACAAAAATGGCGGTTTCCTCAAAAGATGAAAAAGTTGATCCAATTGGTAGTTGTGTTGGTCAAAAAGGTGTGAGGGTTCAATCTATAATATCCGAGCTTTTTGGTGAAAAAATAGACATTGTTCCCTATTCCGATAGTTTAGAGAAGTTCATTGCAGCTAGTCTCTCACCTGCTAAAGTTACTGAAGTAGAATTAGACGTAAAAGAGAAAAGAGCTTTAGTCACTGTTCCTGAGGATCAGCAAAGTTTAGCAATTGGGAAAGAAGGTCAAAATGCTAGATTAGCCAATAAGCTTACAAAGTGGAAGATAGATATTAAAGGTATCGCAGGTGTTTTCTCAAGTGAGGATGCCGAAAATGCTGAACCAAAAGAAGAGAAAGATGACAAGGTTGTGGGTGTATGGGATGCTGAAATAAAGAAATTTGAAGAAGCCGAGGAGATGAGAAAAAAAGAAGAATCAGTTACTGAAGAAGAGGTAAAAGAAAGTGTTGAAGAAAATACTGAGGGATCTGACGAGCAAACTGAGATGGAGGGGTCAGACTCCGAGGATAGTAAGGAAGAATAATTTATTTAGTAACAATGGGAAAAAACGGTGTAAGATTATACTGCCTGTTTAATGTATGTCTAAAGACGTTAAAAATAAAATTGAAAAAAACATTAGACCACCTATTGTTACTTTTATGGGTCATGTTGATCATGGAAAAACCAGTATACTTGATCGTTTAAGAAAAACTAACGTACAGGAAAAAGAGTATGGCGGTATTACCCAACATACAGGTGCTTACCAGATTTCTCATGAAGGAAAGAAAATTACATTTATTGATACACCAGGACATGCAGCTTTTACTCAAATGAGAGCAAGAGGAGGTCGTGCTGCCGATATTGTTGTTTTAGTTGTTGCTGCTGAAGAGGGTGTAAAACCACAGACTAAGGAAGCGATATCTCATATAAGAGCGGCAAAAGCCCCCCTGATAGTAGCTATTAACAAAATAGATAAACCTGGGGCAGATCCTCGTAAAGTTAAGCAAGAGTTAGCCCAAGAAAATATATTAGTTGAGGACTGGGGTGGTAGTGAGCTCTGTGTTGAAATATCTGCCAAAACTGGTGAGGGTATGGATAAGCTTTTAGATGCTATTTTGCTTATGGCTGAAATGTTGGAGATAAAATCTGATCCTGATGGAGAGTTAGAAGCCACCATAATAGAAGCCCGTCTTGATAGAAAAAGAGGTGTCGTGGTGTCTTGTATTATAAAAAATGGATCGTTAAATGTCGGAGATAGTATTACAGCTTCGGGTTTTAATGCAAAGGTTAAAAGTATGAGTGATTACAGAGGAAATGTAGTGAAAACTGCTCTTCCTTCAGATCCTGTTGAGGTTCTTGGTTTTAGCAATGTTCCTCATATCGGTGATCTCATTTTAACCAAGGGGAGTGACTTGGTAGAGTTATCTGAAGATATAAATAAAATAGAGATCGTAGGGAAAGATGCCAAAAGAATGATATCTGTAGTTTTAAAGGCAGACACAGAAGGGACATTGGAGGCAATAAAGGGAGGTTTATCTGATTTAGTAACATCGTCTGCTGAAACAACATACGCCTTAAAATTTCTTCATACTGGAACAGGGGATATAAATGAATCTGACGTTATGTTGGCTCAAAGTGGGAAAGGAGTCGTCATAGGTTTTGATATAAAAATATCTCCTTCAGCGGAAAGTTTGGCCGACTCTGCAGGGGTTCCTGTTAAAACTTATAAAACAATTTACGATCTTTTAGACGATTCTGAATCCTTGTTAGAAGGCACTGCGAGCACGGAAACCTCAAAAATAAAAGGTAGGGCCAAAGTTTTAAAAATATTCAAACTTGATTCGGGAGATATTATAGCTGGTTGTAAGGTTTTGGCCGGTGCCTTAAGAGTTAAATCAAGAGTGGCCATATATGATAAAAATCCTGCTGATGTAAAGAAATCAGATGAACCACTATTCTATGGATCTATTAAAAAACTCAAAAAAGGTAAGGATGATACAGATATGGTTGGTAAAGACGTTGAATGTGGAGTTCTTTTAAAACCACAATTTGAAGATATATCAGAGGATATGTACTTTGAAGTTTTATAAACTATCTGTGTTTGAGTTTACGAAACATATTAGACATGTGTAAATTGCTTATGGTAGTGGATATATAACTTACAAAAAATTTTCACGGTGTTATAATTTTATCACAATGAAGATTTGTAAAATTAAACCTTGGGAGAAGATTCCAAGGATACATTACACTGTCTCAGTACTGTTAATTTTGTTTGTTTGGGTTTTTTTAGCTTTATATAATAAGGATATTCCAAGTTTAAAAGATTTTATTGGGTTTTCATTTACATTAGTTGGTTTTTATCTCTTTGTAATTATAATACCTTGGTTTTGTCTCCCAAGACTGGCAGTTTTAAAATCTTGGGTTACAATATTTTCAATATTTTTAATACTTTCATTCGGTTGGGGACCGCACACTTATATCAAAATTAACACAATTAGACCGTTTGAATTATTTGGGTTGCCTATTGGGATAATTAGAATAACACTAGTAACTTTAATGCCATTAATTTTGACTTTTCTTTTCACAATTTTTGATAAAAATAATGTGAAATCAAACTATATCCCGTTATTTGTGTACCCCGTTTTAATATTTCTTACTCTAAATAAAATTGTAAAAGCTTCATCTACCTCGTATATGAAAGAGTTGTTGGTGGAGGTAATAGAAAAAAATTACCCTTATAGTGATCTTGAATCTAAACTATTATCTAAAGATAGAACCATAAAGCGTTTGGAATTAGAATTAAAGGAGAATAAGGCCACTATTAATGATTTGCAATCAAGATTAGATTCAAGTAGAGCTATCTGCACTTCTGCAAGAGATGTTCGTACATTCTCGGTAGAAATACCTGAAGGATATTTTGTACAGGAATCTGGGCATGAGTTTATTATTAGAAAAAAGGATCCCGCCCTATATGAGAATTTTATTTATATCTCAGAAGTACCGTGCGAGTGTATTGGTAGCGAGGGCGGAGACATCTACAACTACAGAAAGAAGAGTTACGATGCTCTAGAGTCGTTAAACATAGGTGTTGCTCCTGAAACCAAGGGCGATACTGTTCGAGGAAATGATATCACCATTGATGGTCTAACAGCAAAAGTTTTTAGAAAAGAAACTCCTTATGAGTTTCCTGAGGGTGTTATTGAGATCAGATATCAATTTAGCAAGAATGGTGTTCGATATGTTGCAGGTGCATATGTTTACCCATCAGGTAAAGAGAATGGTATAAGTCTGTCTGAAGCGCAAAGGATATTGTCTACCATTAAGATTAATTGAGTTTTGTATACTTTTATAGTTCAATCAAGGATATCCATTTCAATGTGCGTACATCCTATGTAGTATTTGACACTATAGGGTTGATAATGTATAATCCACTATGACTTGTTAGCATTATGCGTTTTTAGCTTCCAAAGTATTTATGTTTATTAAGTGATTGATATGAATTTTGAAATGGATAAAACAAATCAAATATTAGATCTTATAAAAGGGGCAAAAAGTATTGCTATTATGCCTTTCAAAACTGCTGGTATGGATGCCTTTTCTGCTTCAGTAGGTCTTTATTATATGTTAAGAAATGAGGGAAAAGATGTATCTATAATTTATCAAGGTGCTGTTCCAGAGGAATTTGCTGATAATAAGGATATAAATGTACAATCAGGGTCTGGACAAAGAGAGCTTGTAGTTTCTGTTGATTACTCAAATACAGATGCTTCCAAAGTTAATTATTCAACTGAAAACGATGTCTTACATTTTTCCATAAGCCCTGTTGGCAGAGATTTCGATCTTTCAAGGGTTCAATTTGAGTTAAAAGGTTTTAATTTTGATTTAATAATTACTGTTGGTGCTCAGTCTAGAGAGGATCTTGGCACAGATCTTGAAAATATAGGCGGTGGTTTTGGAGAATCAGATATATTAAATATAGATAATACTGAAGGAAACAGTAGGTTTGGAAGTATTAATGTTGTTGACCCAACATCAAAAAGTTTGTGTTTGTTAACTCTTAATGTGGGTGTAAAGTGGGGTTTAGATATTACTGACATGGCTGCTGAAGCGTTGTTAAAGGGTATTTCTAGAAAGAAGTTTTAGTAGTTGATTTTTAGTATCTATTTTGTTATATTTTCGTAGTTAATTATGGCTTTATCCAAAGAAAAAAAGGTACAAATAATAAAAGGTAACAGACTTCATGAGTCTGACACTGGTTCACCAGAGGTTCAGGTTGCACTCTTAACAGAGAGTATTTCCAAGCTTTCCGACCATCTTAAAAGCCATAAAAAAGATGATCATTCTAGAAGGGGTTTGCTTCAAATGGTGAACAAAAGAAGAAGACTTATAGCTTATCTTAAAGGAAAGGATGAGGATAGGTACAGTCAGTTAATTGAGAAATTAGAGCTATCTAAGTAAAGATAGTGGTAGAAATTTGGGATAGAGGGTCTATCTCTAGGATTAGGAGGCAGGTTAGTACGCATTAAGTGTGTAGTAATTTGAATCTTAATCCTCTTGATATAAACCCCTATAAAGAAAAAATGAATAAAATTGTAAGAAAAGAAACCAATTTTGCTGGCAGAAAACTAGTGTTTGAAACCGGTGAGTTAGCTTTAAGGGCCAATATGTCTGTTAAGGCCACATATGGTGATACAGTTCTTCTTGTAACTGCCGTTTCTGGAGAACCTTCTCCTGACGCTGACTTTTTAGGTCTCAGAGTGCAGTATGAGGAAAAGTTGTACGCTAGTGGCAGTATAAAGAGTTCCAGATTTGTAAAAAGAGATGGGAAGGCCACTGATGATGCTGTTATTGCTAGGAGATCTATAGATCATGCTATAAGACCGTTGTTTCCAAAGGATTATATGGACGAGGTTCAACTTGTCGTTACAGTTCTATCCCTAGATGATGATGCTGACCCTGAATTTTTGAGTATGATAGCGACCTCAGCATGCTTACAGGCTAGTGACATACCATTTTTTGGTCCTTTTGCTTCAGCAAGAATTGGTATGATAGACAATACTTTAGTATTATCCCCAACACTAAAAGACCTTGAGGATAAAAGTGACTTAGATATGATGGTTTCTTTTGTTGGTGAAGACAAAAGATTTTTAGCTGCAGAAGTAGAAGCCAATGTTTTACCAGAAGAAAAGATATTGGAATCAATCAACTTTGCACGAGATAATATCCAAGAATTGTATGATTTTATAGGAGATTTTGTTAAAGAAGTTAATCCAAATGGTGAGAAATACGAGTATGTATCAAGATTTCCTCCTGAAGAGCTTGTAAACACAGTATCTGACCAATATTTCGTAAAAATAGAAGAAATAATGAAAGAAAAAACACCATCAGATGGGAAGCAAACAATGGCAGATAAATTGACAGAAGTAGAAGAAGAGTTGTTTAAGACATATGAAGGAACTTA
>Ga0116174_10001053_pt1 | contig 25952 bp, 22 predicted proteins | sample AD_UKC087_MetaG_FD_89801 | JGI IMG/M metagenome (GOLD analysis project Ga0116174, IMG submission 89801) | Active sludge microbial communities of municipal wastewater-treating anaerobic digesters from USA - AD_UKC087_MetaG | ecosystem: Engineered > Bioreactor > Anaerobic > Digestate | place: USA...
GACACCACCCAGGTGATCGCGCAGGCCAGGCGCAGGCGGCACGGTCCCCTTGTCATCGCCGCGGTGGTGGTCGTCCTGGGAGGTTTGGGCTCGTGGCTGCTGCTGCGTGAGCCAGAACTGCCCACAAGCGGTTACCCGGTGACTTTTTTTCGTGACCTGACCTTCCCGCCCGTCCAGGCAATGACCCAGCGAATGGCAACTCCGGTGCAGTTCAGGCCGGTGGCCGAGGAACCGGCGAAGCCGGCGGCCAACGTTCTGACGCGCAGACCGAGGCGTTCGGACGGGGACGCGCCCGGCGTCGTCGAAACGGTCGTGATGGACATGTCCTACGGGTCCGATCGCGAACTGACGCAGGACGATATCGACCAGTTGAAGGCGGAAGTCACACCTGGCCTGATCCGCTGTTTCCAGCGGGAGCTTTCCGAGGTCGAAGGGTTCAAGGGCGGAAAGGTCGTGTTCCTTATGATGCCCAAGGGTAAGGTGGCGTTGTCCAGGGTTGATACCACTCCGGTGGCTTCCAAGCGCCTGGTCTCGTGTGTGAGCTCGACCGTGGGTTCGAAAAAGGTTGCCCCGTACGCGGGCGCCATCCAGATCATCGAATTCCCGCTGCACGTATCTATGGAGTAATTTCCCCGCCCTGCGGGTAGTCAGTCGGTCAGGTCGTCGCCGGATGTTTCGGCGCCGCTGTCGTCCAGCGCGTCCGGTTCGTTGCGTCTGGTCTTTGAAACGGCCTTCCTGCGCCGATCTGTCTTGCGGCGCCTGATCCTGTCCTGTTCGGATACCCGGACCGCCGAAACACCGTTGATTTCCTTGTCGATCAGATCGGCCAGACGCTGCCTGGCACGGTAACGGTTTAGTCCCTGGCTGCGCTCGCTGTCGCATTTCACGGCCAGACCGGTCGGACGGTGCGTCAGGACCACGCAGGTCGAGACCTTGTTGACGTTCTGCCCGCCGTTGCCCCGGGAATGGGTGAATGATTCGTCAAGATCCGATTCCAGGATCCCGAGATCGGCCATTCTCCTGGCCAGCGCGGCATTCTTCGAAGGAGATACCGGAAAGTTGAGCATCGGCGAAACCTCGCGCCGCTAGAAGGATTGTCCGGCCTTCTCACGGCCGATCGTGGTATCGCCGCCGTGACCGCAGACAACCCTGGTTTCGGGCGGCAGGGTGAACAACCTGTCCCTAAGGGTCTTTTTGAGGGCTTCCCAGGAGCCGCCCCAGAGGTCGGTGCGACCGAAACCGTCTCGAAACAGCGTATCACCCTGAATGATGACCGGTGGCGTTTCTTCGAAGTACAGCCCGATTCCGCCCATGGTGTGACCCGGCAGGTGGATCACGCGACCGCTGGCCTGTCCGAAGGCGACGGAATCACCGTCCTTAAGGATTACCTGAGGTCTGGAGTGCGGCGACGCACGGAATCTGGCGGCGGCGACAGGGCCCATGAATTGTTCAATCTGATCGGCTAGTTGATCGAACAGTTCAAGGTCGTCGCTGTGGATCGCGACCGGTATGCCGTACATCGACGCGATCGAAGCGGACTCGGCGCAGTGATCCACGTGGCCGTGTGTCAGGACGATCATCACTGGCCTTGTGCCTGTCAGCCTGACACGTTCGGTGATCGCGTCGGGGTCACCGCCCGGATCAACGATAATCGCGTCCTTTGTCGCGGTGTCCTCGATGATGACGCAGTTGGTGTCCAGCGGTCCGACAACGACACGGTGCAGCTTGATCTGATTCAACAAAGCCCCCTAGCGGCCCAGGAGATCATCGACGGGGTCCTTCTTCCATTCCTTGTCGCCTTCCTTGGCGGCGTCAATGAGCGGATTCAGCGCCGGCAGGCCCCCGTCCTGGTCGCCCCAGGTCTTCATGACAGCGGCGTCCGCCTCCGTGGCGGCCCAGCGCACGGTAACCGAATTGAACTGTTCAGTCCAGTCCTCGACATCCACCGTCACGTTGGCGCCATGCCAGCGAAGATCACGGATGAAGCGCCTGTCATAGTCCGACGGTTTCTCGCGGAAGGCGGGCTTGCCATAGACGCTCACCAGTTCCTGGCGAACCGGCTGGAAGCGACTCTTTTCCCAGGTGCGGACCAGTTTGTAAAGCGAGCCGTTCGCGAAGAAGTAGTAGTGGTGCTCGTAGCCCTCCTGGACATGAAGGGCCTCTTCGCCAAACCCGTTCTTGAACTCGTGGCGGATGATCGAGACGCTCCACCCGGTCGAGGAACCGTCGAAGACGATCCAGTCGGTTCCGACGGTCTTCAGACGGGCGTCACGCTCCTGAATCAGATCATCCTTCTTGCGCACGTCGCGGGTCTTCGCCATCAGGTCGCCATAGTGTTTTTCCACGCGTCCCTTGACGAAGGCCACCGTGTCATCCTTGCTCATTCCGAAGCGGAACCCCGCGAATGACGGATCGATTCCCTCGGGACCAGGCAACTCGGCGACCTGCGCGGACAACTCCTGCTTGACCGTCTTGACTCTGGCCCCCGCCGCCATCGGCAACACGAGTGCCGCCACTAACGAAAGCGAAACCGCGAATACAGAAAAACGGTTCATAATCAACCCCCGTTCCCAAAGTTCGAGATACCGCGAAATAATAAGGTCTCAAATGACTTACTGCAACTTCGCGTCCGGTCGCGGGCTGGTGTGAAGCGGTCGATGCTGGTAGATTCCCCGCACGGAGATAGTGGTGCGGGGACTCATTATGCTCGAGAAAATATTCCACCTGAAGGCATCGGGATCCTCGATCAGGCGCGAGGTGGCAGGCGGTCTCACGACCTTCGTGACCATGGCGTACATCATCGTCGTGAACCCGGCGATCCTGGAGGCAGCCGGCATACCCAGGGAAGCCTCGATGGCCGCCACGATATACACCGCGGTGATCGGCACGCTGATTATGGGTTTCTGGGCGAACAGACCGTTCGCAATCGCTCCATACATGGGTGAGAACGCTTTCATCGCGTACACGGTTGTGAAGGTCCTAGGTTTTTCGTGGCAGACGGCGCTTGGGGCGATCTTCATCGGTGGCGCGCTGTTCACAATTCTGACCCTGTTCGGCGTGCGCCGGGTGCTGGCCGAAGCGATACCGATGTCCCTGAAGGCCGCGTTCGCGGTCGGCATCGGGCTGTTCCTGGCTTTCCTGGGATTCAACGAGATGGGAGTGGTAACGATCGGCGTCCCGGGTGCGCCTTTGAAGCTGGGTGACATCGGATCGGCGCCCGCGCTGATCGGACTCGGCACGATGTTCGTGATGGCGATCCTGATGCGATGGAAGGTGCCCGGCGCGATACTCATCGCAATACTTGCCGGGGCGGGCGTTGCTTTCGCCACCGGCACCGCGAGCCTGCCGGAAGGCATCATTTCCACTCCACCATCGGTCGCGGCCACATTCATGCAGTTCGACTTGAAGGGCGCCTTGTCGCTGAGCTTCATCAATGTCGTCCTTGTCGTCTTCGTCATGGACTTCGTCGATACGATGGGCACGCTGATAGGGTTGTCCGCCCGGGCCGGAATGCTCGACAAGGACGGGAACCTGCCGCAGATCGAGCGTCCGATGCTGGCGGACGCGCTCGCCACCGTTGCGGCGGCCGTGTTCGGGACAACGACGGCTGGAGCCTACATCGAAAGCGCGGCCGGCATCGAAGTCGGTGCCAGAACCGGACTTGCGGCTGTCGTGACCGCCCTGCTCTTTGTGGTGGCGCTGTTCTTCGCGCCTCTGCTGACCGCCATCCCGGCATGCGCTTACGCGCCGGCCCTTGTCGTGGTTGGCGCGCTGATGCTGGAGTCAGTGAAGATGGTGGACACGACGCGGATCGACGAACTGCTGCCGGCCTTTCTTGTCATAGTGCTGATGGCGTTCTCATACAACATCGGGGTCGGCATGACGGCTGGTTTCGTAGCGTGGCCGTTGATGAAGGTGGCAACCGGTCACGTCCGCCAGGTACGTCCAGGGATGTGGGTTCTGTTCGCTTTGTCGGCGTTGTTCTTCGTTTTCAGAATCTGACAGCGACTCAGAGGGGCGGGCCGCAGAATCGCTGGCCGGAAGCCTGGTTGTAGTAGCAGACCTTGCCTGAAGCCGTACAGTTCTCGGCGATGATAGTGCCCTGTCCCATCACGTCGCTGGAGCAGACGTAAAGCCAGTTGTCCTCCCAGCACCAGCCGACCCAGTCGATCCAGACGCATTCGGCGCCCTGGAACGGACGACATTTGAACTGAGCGGTGCATCCCCAGCCACCTTCGCAGGTGTCGCAGGAACCGCCGCATCCGTCGTCGCCGCATTCCTTGTCCTGGCAGTCCGGAACGCACGGCGGCTTTTCAATGCACTCGTTCAACCCGGACCACGTATTGTAGTGGCAGTCACAACCACGCGTGCCGCACTCAGGGTATTTTTCGACGGGGACCTTGGCGTAACAATCGATCTTCAGCAGGGACTGCGGCGGTCCCTGATTGCAGATGAACTGGTAACGACCATCCGGGCTGCAGGTGTTCCGTTCAAGATCGACGCCGTAGCACGCGTCGGCGCCGCACTTGCCCTCGGCCGTGCACACGCGGCTTTCACCACAATCGCCGCACGACTTACCGCAACCGTCGTCACCACATTCCTTGCCCATCGCGACACAATCCGGTTCACAGACATCGGGGTGGCACTGAAAGTCGATCCCGCACTTGTAACCTGCCCCGCAGTCGCCGCAGTCGCCGGTGCAGCCATCGTCGCCGCACGCCTTGCCTTCGGCCAGACAGTCCGGAATACAAATGGGGATGCATTTGCCCACATCCATCTGACAGGCAAAGCCGTAGGAACAATAGCCGCACTCGCCGTCGCATCCATCCGGACCGCACTCACGCAGATCGTTACCGGCAACGCTGCCGCATTGCGGGACGCAGGCATCCGTTTCAGGCTGCCCCTGATCGACCGGCGCATTGTCCTTGCCGGCATCCTGAATCACGTCCTGGACATCCTTGACGACATCAAAGACTTCAACCGAATCGTGTCCGGTGTCACCTGGCGTATTGTCCACATCGGTGATGTCGGGCACGTTCGTATCTTCGGACACCAGATCGCGCACCGCGATATCCAGACCGGTGTCCACGATCACATCGTGTTTCACGCCGTCGTCGGGATCCGCACCCTTATCGGACACGACGTCCTCTTGCACATCCGCCGGCCCGAAACCGGTGCAGGCCTGGGACAGGGCCAGGACGAAAGCAGCCACCGATAAGGGCAGGAAGTTTGCAGACATCTTCATCAATAACCCCGGGAATGGAACGAAGCCTATTTTACAGAAAAACCAACGATTGGCACCGTTCGTTCTAGTAAAATCAAAATACCTTTGGTAAAGAACTTTCTTCAGTTGGATAATATCCGCGCTTCCCCCAAAAGGGAAGTCAACGATATAAAACCGGTTTCCTGTACTCGGGAGGTCAGATTCATGAAGAGAACGGCAACGGCGGTACTGATGGCGATGGTATTCGTGACGGCGACGGCCTCGGCAAAGGAGGATTCGCCCTCGGCCCTGGCGCTCGACATCGCCTGGCCAATCGTCGAACGGGCCTCCCGCAGCGCGGACATCAATGCGCGGGCCGACGGCATCAGGGCCATGCGTTTTGTGCAGGGGCGGGACGTGGCCGGTTTCTTTACCGACGCGCTTGCCGATGCCCAGTGGAGCGTCCGCAAACCGGCCATCATCGGTCTGGTCAGGCTCGGGGACCCAAAGGCGGTAGCCCTGCTTGAGGAGTGCCTTTACAACCCGTCGCTGCCGCTGGCCGACGATGCGATGGAACTGGTCAACGAGGTTCCGGGTGGTCAGGGCCGAGCGATGTTCATCAAGGCGTTGATGGATCGTGCCAACCCGGCGCGCGACATGCTGGTTGGCGCCCTGGTCGCGCAGCCGCCCGAAACGATTGCCTCGATACTTGGCGATTGCGTGGATCAGGATCCCGCGCTGCTGGACGCGGTGCTGGCGAAGGTCTGTCCCGCGGCGCTTCCCACGGTGCTGAACGTGATGGCCGCCGACAAGCGTGGAACCGTCTCCCTGGCCGCGGTCAGGGTCGCAATCGACAAGGGTCTGCCGGTCGACAAGGCGGTTCTGAGCCAGATGTTGAAGTCCAAGGACGTCGCCACGCGCTACATGGCCGCCGAGAAGCTGGCCTGCCAGGGAGACTCCGAGGCGGTCAACGTGCTGCTGCCGCTGGCCGACGGCGACCTTGACAGTAAGATGCGCTTCCTGAATGCCGCGGCGAAGGCTCCGTCGGCGGCGGCACAGGCGAAGGCGTGGTCCATGCTGAAGCCCGACATTTCCACCGAGATGCTCGGACTGATCTACATGTGTTTCCCGGCGACCACCGACATCAATGTGATCAAGCAGATCGACGAGGACGCCTTTGGTACCGACGCTGCCAGACGTCCCCCGGCGGTCAGGGCCATCGGAAGGGTCAAGGGAACCAGGGCGATCCCGCAGTTGAACGACCTGGTGACGCGTGACGGCAACCGCGATGTCCGCGTCGCCGCGGCGCTGTCCCTGGGCGATCTCGGCCAGGCCGAATCCGTGCCTGTGCTGCGAGAGGCGTCCAACGACTCGGACATCGAAGTGAAGATGGCGGTGCTTGAAGCGCTGGGTCGCATCAACGACCGCTCGGTCATCGGTGTCGCGAACTACATGGCTTTCGATCCGAATCCGAAGGTGAAGATGGCGGCACTGAAAGTGATCGCGAACATCAACCACCCCGACGCGATCCAGGTTCTGCGCGTTGCGGCGGACGACCCGGATCCGGCTATCCGCCACATGGTGCTTGCGGCCATGATGCGCCTCGACAAGGCGTCCGCCCTGGCCAGGTTCGAAAGGGCGCTGCTCGGTCTGGGCGAAAAGGCGTTCCTGGGTCTGGCGGTCGAGTTCGGCGATGAATTCGCGCCCTTCGCCACGATCGCGTCGACATCGCATCTTCCCTGGGCCAGACACGCGGTGCTGATGGCCGCGCGCCACATGCCGAAGGCCCGTGTGGATCTGCTTCAGACGATGGCGCTGACCAGCAACTACCCGGAAACACGGATTGAAGCGCTGCTTGTGATGGCGGAACTGGAGCCTGCCCTGGCCCTGGAAAACGCGCTCGCGATCATGAAGGACAGCAATCCGCTGATCCGCGGGGCCGCGTTCCGCGTGATCGGCCAGTGCCGCGCCCCCGAAACGGAAGAACCGCTGATGAGGGGTCTGGACGATCCGGACGAGTACGTCAGGACGGTCGCGGCCTCCGCCATCTTCGAGCGCAACCAGAAGCCGGCCGGCAAGGCGGCAAAGGTCGACGGCAAGAAGAATTCCGGCGGCAAGAAGAATTCCAGTGGCAAGAAGCCTGGAAAGAAGTGACCGACCGCCGGTGTTTCCCCTCCTTCCCGCACGGACTTTCGTGATGTCAGACCAGGTCGTTACAAAGGTGTTTCTGTTCGACATCGACGGAACGCTGTTGATGGCCGGGGGCTGCGGCAGGTCGTCCTTCATCGGCACGTGGGCCGCCCTGCACGGTCAAGGCAGCCCGTTCGACACGATCGACTTCACGGGGCGCACGGACACGTCGGTTTTCGCCCAGGTTTTTTCTGAGGTCTACAAAAGGCCGCCCACGACCGCCGAAACGGAGGCTTTCTTCGACTCGTACCATGCGCTGCTGAAAGAAAAAATCCAAACCGCGCCACGATTCAGACTGCTCCCGGGGGTGCGGGAGGTGCTGGCGGGGCTGACCGCCGGACGGGACTGCATTGTCGGTCTGGTCACCGGAAACACCCGCGAGGGCGCGATGACCAAGCTGAAAAGGGCTGACCTGGAAGGTTTCTTTTCCTGCGGCGGGTTCGGTTCGGACAGCCCGGATCGCGCGACTCTGACCGGCATCGCGATCGAGCGGGCGGCCAGGCTCGCGGGAACGGCGATCGAAACAACCGTGATCGGTGATTCGCTGCTGGACGCGGCAGCGGCGCGCGCCAACGGCGCCAGGATCGTGCTGGTCGCTTCCGGCGGAACCCCATCCAGTTTGCTGGCTGGCGCGATGCCCGACGAACTTCTGGAAGGAATGGATGACTGGGAGAAGGCGCTCCAATGTCTGCGCGGACATCCCGGTGGACTTCGCGCGACCACGGAGGAACTCGATCGGGCGGCCCGGATCGTCAGAAACGAAGGCGTGATCCTTTATCCGACATCGACGCTGTACGGCATCGGCGGCAGCGGACTGTCCGAGCGGGTCGCGACGCGCGTTCGAAACATCAAGAACAAACCGGACACGCCGTTGATCCTTCTTGCCGCGGACACGGAAAACGCGCTCGAACTTGGCAGAAACATTCCGGAAGCCGCCCGGGCGCTGGCCCAAAGGTTCTGGCCGGGACCGCTTACACTGGTTTTCCCGGCAGCGGATCTGATCCCGACCGGGCTCAGGGGTCCCGGGGACACCATCGCGGTCAGGGTCGACCCCCATCCCTGGACCAGGGCTCTGTGCGCCAGGGCCGGTTGCCCGCTGATATCGACCAGCGCCAACATTTCCGGCGAGCCGCCTCCCGCAACGGCGGGCGAAGTGGATCCCCGCCTGATCGCGGCGTCCGACATGTTTGTCATCGATGACGCGTCGAATGGCGCGATCGGTCTTCCGTCCACGATAATCGGATTTTTCAACGGCGAACCGGTCGTTATCAGACAGGGCGCCATAGACATCATGAGGCAGGAATGAGCGGTAACGATACTCTTCAGTTTCTGGCGGCCGGTGCAGACATGGAGGCGCTTCCTCACGCGGCGCCCGGATGCCCCAGGATACAGGGGCGAATCAAGGAACGGCCCGAGGACTTCGTCGTCGAGGAGGTTCAGGCGTACCCGTTCGCGGGCACCGGCGACCATCTGCTGCTGTTCATAGAAAAGCGGGACATCGCCGGCGGCGACATGCTGCGACTTGTGGGCAGGGCGCTTGGCGTACGCGACACCGACATAGGCACGGCCGGCACCAAGGACCGACGCGCCGTTACCAGACAGTGGATCTCGGTTCCTGCCCAGGCCGCGGCCGCGGTCGAGGCAGGCAGGCTGAACGGACCTGAAGCTGGCGGACCGACCGGTATCTCGCTGCTGGAAATGACCAGGCACACGAACAAGCTGAAGGCTGGACACTTGAAGGGAAACCGCTTTCGGATCCTGGTGCGCGACGCGGATCCGGCGGCCATCCCCGAATTGACGGCGGCGGCGGAGATCATCTCGCGCAACGGCTTCCCGAACATCTTCGGAAGCCAGCGATTCGGACGCAACAGCGACAACCTGTCCACAGGCATGGCACTGCTGGGCATGGGCCCCGAAGGAGGCCGGAGACCGAGACTGGGCAACTTCGAGCGCCGGATGGCGATATCAGCCATCCAGTCGGCGTTGTTCAACATCTGGGTAAAGGCGCGTTACGAAGACGGGTTGACCAGAACGGTTCTCGAAGGCGACGTGATGGCCAAGACCGCGACCGGCGGCATGTTCATCTGCACCGATCCGCGGACGGATCAGGCCAGGTTCGACGCGGGCGAAATCGGGATTACGGGTCCCATGTTCGGTTCAAGGATGATGGCGGCGGCGGCCGCGGCGGGTCTGCGCGAAGAGGCTGTTCTCACGGTGGCCGGCATGGACGCGCACTCCTTTGACGCTGCCGGAAAACTGGCTGAAGGGACTCGGCGCGACCTGGTCGTGATCCCGGAAGAGCTGTCGGTGCAGGGGACCGGGGAAGGAATCCTCTTCTCGTTCTTCCTGCCGAAAGGGTGCTACGCTTCAGTACTGATGCGTGAGTTTGTCGAGGATGTTCGTGGTATCGGCTGAACCAGGGATGAAAGGTCGAATATGAGCAGGACGATTGCATCGCTTGGCCTGATGGTGACGATTCTGTTCGCCGGGTTACCGGCGACCGCCATGGACGCGGCGGACTGGACCAGCCAGGGTGGCGCGGTGGACGAACCGGGCAGGAACTCGATCGATGTTTCGATAGGTTTCCCCTCGGTGTCGGTGACAGCCAAGCTGCCGATCGTCCGCCATCTCGAGATCGATCCTTTCGCAGAGGTTTTCTACTGGGGAAAGATCAACTCGACCGAACCGCTCGTCGGCACGCTGCTCGGCGCGCGCCTGAAGATCAACGTGCTTGACCGCGGGTCGCTTCAGATGGCGCTGATGGCCGATCTGGGCGCCGGGGCAAAGTTCTACCCGGACACCGGTTTCGTCCTCAGCCTCAGGTTCCCGCAACTGGTTATCAGCGGAAAGGTCGCTGAAAAGGTTCATGTGTTCGGCGGCATGAAGGTTCCGATCGAGGTGATGGTTCATCCCGATTTCAATCTGGCGCTCACCTTCGCGGCCAACGTCGGCGCCGAGTTCATCCTGACGGACAAGATTCACCTCTGGGTGATGGTCGAGGGCGGTCCGCGCCTGGACTGGAACGTCCTGAAGAATCCGCTGCCCGGCGACGAATCGTTCAGCGTCCAGTTGAACGGATGGTTCTCAACCGCGGTCGGCGTGGCCGCCCGCTTCTGATGCCTCTTTCGGGAAATCCCCCGCGCCCTCACCGAAGATTCCTGCCGCACCAGTCGATTACGGCCTGAAAGTCCCCGGTCCTGGTCGCGGGCGGAAGACTGTCGATGAACGACTGTCCATAACGCTTGGTGATTATCCGCGGGTCAAGAACCGCGACCACGCCCTTGTCGGCGCGTCTCCTGACGAGCCTTCCGAACCCCTGCCGCAGCCTGATGACCGCCAGGGGAACCTGGTAGTCCGAAAAGGCCGATCCGCCATACAGTTCGATGCGCTCGGACCTTGCGTTCAGCAGGGGTTCGTCGGGCGGCTCGAACGGCAGACGATCCATGATGACGCAACTGAGCGCGTCGCCAGCGATATCCAGTCCCTCGCGAAACGCATTGGACGCCAGCAGAACGGCGTTTCCAGTCCGTTTGAACCGCTCGACAAGTTCCTTGCGCTGCATGCTGCCCTGCACCAGGACGGGAAACGGAACCCTCTGCGGCAGGGCCTCGGCAGCACGCGTCATGGCCGCCCTGGACGTGAACAGCACCAGCGTCCTTCCCCCGACCGCATTGATCAGAGCTGCGGTCCGATCCAGCACCTGATCGGCCCAGGCATCGTCGTTGGGCTGCGCCATGTCGGTCGGCGTATACAGAACGACGTGACTGGCGTAGTCATACGGCGACTGCAGGATGCACTCGGCGGCGCCATCGGGTATTCCGAGCCGCTCGCGGAAGAATGCGGTGCTGCCCGCCACGCTCATCGTCGCGCTTGCCAGAACGACCGGCCTGCCCCTGAGAAACAGGCGCTGACGGAGCGTATCCGACACATCCACGGGATATGCCGAGAACGTGCCTCCCCTGCCCCGCTTTTCGACCAGCCTGACCATGGAGAGGTCCACCCCGCCAAGCACTTCGGCAAGGATGAAGCGAATCTCGGAAATCCGGCGTGGCAGGTCGGTCATGCGATCGGTCTCGGCCGCCTTTTCGGAGACCTCGAGCGCCATGTGCTCGAGATCCGCGTCCAGGTCGTGCCATGCCTTTGCCGCCTGTCTGGATACGGTCACGCAGTCGGGCAGGTCGGGAGCGATCCTGACCCGTTCACGGTCACCGAGCACAAGCCCGAGCAGCTTCAGGTATTCGTCCTCGACCCTGCGGCAGATGTTGTGCAGAACACGGGTTCCCGCCGGATCCGCCATCGATGCAAGCGTAAGTGAGTCGCGCGCCGCCTCGGCGACGGCCGCGAGCGACGTTGACAGCCCGAACGCAACTGTGGCGACGTCCTCGAGCCCGTGCGCCTCGTCGATGATCAGGATCGAATCCGACGGCAGCAGAGGCCCGGAATCCGCGTCCGGATCATCCAGTCTGGCCGACATCGCGAGATCCGCCATCAGCAGATGGTGATTGGTTACAACGAGGTCCGCCTCCATTGCGCGGGCCCTGGCGCGAAACAGGAAGCATTCTTCATGATGCGGACAGGCGAAGCCCCCGCAAACCTCGGCGTCGCAGACCACGGAGCGCAGCACCTGATCATCCTCGCCGAAACCGGCAAGCTCCGCGATGTCACCGGTCGTGGTATCCCGGGACCACCGCCTGATCTGTGTCAGGCGCCTTCTGTCATCGTCATGAAACAGGTCCGGACTGTTCAACTCGGCTTCGAGCCGGGACAGGCACAGATAGTTCGAGCGGCCCTTCAGAACGGCAAGGTTGACCGGCGCCTTCAGGATCTCCTCAAGGATAGGGATGTCCTTGTCGACCAGTTGCTCCATCAAGGTTCTGGTGCCGGTCGCCACCACCGTCTGACGTCCCGACGCGACGGCCGGAACTAGGTATGCCAGGGTCTTGCCGACACCGGTGCCGGCCTCGACGATGCAGATGTCATCGGTAAGGATGGCATTGTCCACGGCTTCCATCATGCGTTCCTGCTCGATGCGGTGTTCGTATCCTGGAAGGGCTGCCGCGGCGAGGCCATTTCGTCCGAAGACATCGGAGGGACGCAGTCTTTTGAGCATGTTGAATGCCGTGAAAACAGACACCGATGAAGACAATACCACAGTACAATAGCCCGACAAGATCGGTCGGGCATGGCGGCTGGCTTTGTCGACAGGAAACCTGAGACCACGGAGAGGCGATGGAAGACATCAGGACCGGACTCGGATACGACAGACACAAGTTTGACGGCCCAGGCAGCGGCCCCCTCATGATCGGGTGCGTTTCTGTCGAGTTCGACCGCCGCCTGGATGGGCACTCCGACGGTGATCTGATCGCGCACTGCATCGCCGACGCCCTTCTTTCCGCGGCGGGGATCGGGGATCTGGGCACGTGTTTTCCTGCTGGAAATCCCGAGACCGCCGGGATCAGCGGATCATCCATCCTCAGACGCACCGCGGACTGGCTGGCCTCGACCGGCTGGCGCGTCGGTAACATCGACTGCACAGTGATCTGCGACGAACCGTGTCTGGGACGACACGTTCCGGCCATGCAAAGTTCGGTGTCGACCGCGCTGGGGATCGATACCGGTCTGCTCTCGATCAAACCAAGGCACGCCGAGGGGCTGGGATTCACGGGTCGTATCGAAGGGATCGAGGCGATGGCCGTCGTGCTGCTGGTTAGGAATCCCGACGACTGACCTTCGGGAACATCAGATCCCGGAACATGGACGGCTCACGGCTCGAATTCGCAATTCCTTGAATTTAGTTGTTTTCGAGGATTCATAATCCTTGAAATGTAGGATTTTCGAGGATTAGAATAGACGCGTAACCATGATTCGGGGGCCCATCCACATGATTCCCAGATTTTTCGATGACCTTGGCCGGTATCTCGTTCCCGGTAAGGTTCTTGTGATATTCGGCGCTCGACAGGTCGGAAAGACGACATTGGTCAGAAACTTCCTGGCCCGGACGACGCTGAAGTACCGATTTGAATCCGGTGACGACGCACGCATCCAGGAACTGTTCGCCACCGGAAGGCTTGACCTGCTGCGGGAATTTGCCGCCGGAAACGAACTTGTCGTCATCGACGAGGCCCAGCGCGTCCCGCGGATCGGGCTCGGTCTTAAAATGCTGGTCGATGCGCTTCCGACGCTCAATGTAATCGTTACCGGCTCTTCTTCGTTCGATCTGGCCGGGCAGGTCGGCGAACCACTTACCGGCCGTAAGCGCACGCTGACCCTGTTCCCGATCTCCCACGGCGAACTCGCGTTGATGCACAACCGGTTTGACCTGCGCGGCCGGCTTGACGATTCGCTGATTTTCGGCGGCTATCCGGAGGTGATATCCGCGGCATCCCGGGATGAAAAGATACATCTGTTGAACGAGATTGCCTCCTCGTACCTGTTGAAGGACGTGCTGGCTCTGGACAACATCCGTAACAGCCGGTCGATATTCGACCTTTTGCGCCTGCTTGCCCTGCAGATTGGCGGCGAGGTGTCACTGACCGAAATTGGCAGTCAGATCGGCATCAACTACAAAACGGTCGATCGATACATCGACATACTTGAGAAGTCTTTCATCCTGATGCGTTTCCCCGGTCTGGGACGTAATCCCAGGACGGACCTGCGGAAGAAAAGCAAGTATTACTTCTTCGATACCGGGATTCGTAACGCCCTGATATCCAACTTCAATTCCACCGACATGCGCGCCGACTGCGGTCAGTTGTGGGAAAACTTCCTTTGCGTCGAACGTATGAAACTGCTGGCTTACAACGGGCGCCCGGCCAACCTCTATTTCTGGCGAACAAACCGGAAATCGGAAATCGATCTGGTCGAGGAAAGCGGCGGCGGTTATTCCGGATTCGAATTCAAGTGGGGAGCAAAGTCCAGATCCCGCCCACACGAATGGACCGAATTTGCTCCCGGCGCGTCATGGACCGTGATCAACCGCGACAACTACCTGGATTTTGTGCTCAGCGACGCCTGACCATCAAGGACATCAGAAGTTCCACAACCTGCGTCTCGGGACTGACCATTCCGCGCTTCATGCGTATCTCGACGTCCAGCGCCGACTTCAGGAAGGCTTCCAGTTCATCGCGGCCATATTTGCGGGTAGCGTCAACCAGCCTGTCGTACATGAACGGAAACCGGATGTTCAAGGCGGACATCGCCTCGGTTGCCGGAACCCGGTCCGAAACCATGTCAATGGCAAGCAGTATCATGCGGGCACGCCGCAAAACCGAGTTGTAAAGGGCTATCGCACGTGACCTGGAGTCGCGGGCGTCCTGAATCTCGCGAAGGGCCACCTTGACGGCACGGCCGACGTCGCGGCGCTCGATCGCCTCGTCGATGTCCCACGGGGCATGTTTCCTGGTGCGTCTGACCAGACCGGCCAGATCCGAAGCACCGACGCGCACCTGCCCGCCGCCATCGGCGACCAGCCCCGAAAGACTGCGCACCGCGCTGTCGATGGCGCCGATATCGGTGCCGACCATATCGATCAGCGCGTCGGCGGCGGAACCGTCAAGGAAAACGCCGGCTTCCCGGGCGGCGGCAACGGCCATGGCCCGCGCCTGCTGATCCTTCAGTTCCTTGAAATCAAGAACGCGGCCGTGCGCTTTCACGACCTTGGCAAGCGGGGAAGCCGCCGTCTTTCGATCGGCCGAAAACACGGCCGCCAGAAACGGCGGAGGCGACTCCAGAAATGGTTTGACGTCCGCGGGAACCCTGGTTCCACCCGCGCAACCGTTCATCACCACGATGGTCTTCTCGTCGAACATCGGAAACGCCGAGGCGATCCCGGCATATTGCTCCCATGCGTCCGACTTGGCTCCGGAGGCGTCCAGGCGCACCACCTTGACCTCGGAACCGCGGGCCATCGCATTCGTCGACAGGACCTCGACGACGGCGTCAATCACCCCGTCATCCCCGCCGGCGACATAGACCAGGGGGATATCGGTGCCACGGGATAATTCGGAACGAAGCTGGTCGACTTCATCGATCTTCAATGGAAGGCACGCCTCCGGCGCAGGAACATGGCCAGAATACCTGCCCCGAACAGCAACATCAAGCCGTTTGAGGCGACTGCCGTACCGGTCGAGGAACACCCGCCGGCGGAATCGGCTTCGTCGCGGCCACCGTTTCCGGAATCGACCGACGGGGCCGCGTCCATCGACAAATCAGCGCCGATGGCAGTGTCGAAGTCGACAGATTCCCACCCGAACTCCCGACCGCCAAACTCCGACTCCCAGGCCTCATCCCAGAGGTCGACGGATGTTTCGCTCCATGGCGTGTCATCGCCATCGAACCGCGTGTCCGAAACAACATCCGGGTCCACATCGGGCCAGACCTCACCAACCACATCCTCGTAAACGTCGGGCGTGACGATCACATCCGAGAATGACCCGTTGTCGCCATCGTGGTCGGAGAAATCCGGAATCTCGAACTGGATGCGTTCCACATCGATAACCGGGAAACGGAACTTCGTGGCATAAGCCGGAGCGGCGCAGAAAGCCAGCGCGGCCATAGCGACCATGCAGTAACCAGCCACGGATGTCTTCATCCAATCCCCTCAAGGCACGAAACGCATTTACAATTTCTGATGAATTGTACTACGCGGCGCATACATGTTGAACACCCGGTTCCAGCCCCGCTGTACCGGGGTCCCATGGGTCGAAAGAAACCATCGCGCGACAGAATTTTACTTCGAATAACAATAACTTCACCGCACCGCCTTGACGCCGTCCAATAGCCGCAACAATAATCCTCCAACTGGCCTTCCGTCCTTGAATATCGGGGGATATCGTGAAATTTTCTGAAGTCCTGCAGGATTTTTTTATCGCGCTGGGCGTCGACTGGGTTCTGTACCTGCTGATCCTGTTGTCAGTGGTTTCGCTTGCATTCATTTTTGAACGCTGGCTGTTCTATTTCAGGCGCCGCGTTCAGCCTGACGCGGCCAGAAAACTGCTGTGCGGCAACGCGCAGGGTCTTCCAGCAGACTGCATGGAGATGGCTGTCGCGCAGACGCTGCTCTCGGGTGACAAGAAGTTTGTCGACCGCGAAGACGCGGAAAGCGCTATCGAGACCGAGATCAGGAAGCAGAAGGCTCGATACGAGAAGGGGTTGACCTTCCTGGCCACTCTGGGAAACAACGCGCCGTTCATCGGCCTGCTCGGCACCGTTCTTGGAATCATGGCGGCATTCTTCCAGCTTTCGGACATCGGAGAGACGACGCAGAAGAACGAGTTGCTGATGACCAGCATTTCCGAGGCGCTGGTGGCGACCGCGATGGGTCTGATCGTCGCGATACCGGCAGTCATGTTCTACAACATCTTCCGCAGGAAGGTCTCGGCCACGGTCGAACAGACCAAGGAAATCGCGACCGGACTGGTTCACAGAAAATTCGGAGGCGGCGACGATGGGTGGTGCGACACAAAGTGACGATGAGGACATGATCTCCGCCATCAACGTTACCCCGCTGGTGGATATCTTCCTGGTGCTGCTGATCATCTTCATGGTGACTGCCAATCTGTTCATAAAGCAGGAACAGAAGATGCGCGAGATTCAGCTTACGCTGCCGGCGGCCGCCAGCGGCGTGGCGCCCGAACGCATCGAGGTTCCATTGAACGTAATCCTGGACAGACAGGAGAAGCTCTATCTGGACGGCACGGAAACCACGCTTGAACGGATCGGGGGCGAGATCGACCGCCGGAAGGACGGCGGCGCGGATCCGAAGGCGGTCCTGTCGGCCGACAAGGATCTGAGCTGGGGAAAGATCACGCGCGTGATCGATTACCTGAAGCTGAAGGGCGTCGCGGATCTGGCGGTCAACGTCGAGGAACAGACCATCGACCCGGAAGCAGCGCAGGCGCAGGCACAGGAAGGAACGGAACTTGGCAGGTAACGACGGCAGGTCGGTGCTGGACAGACGCGGCGTCATCGTCGTGTTGTCCCTTGTGGCCTCGCTGGCGGTGCACGCCGGTGTGGTGCTGCTTTCGCCACGCAACGAACCGCCACCGCCCAGGATTGCGAAGAAGGTTTTGAAACCGGTGCCCGTGTCCATCCGCAAGGAACAGATAAAGAAGCTCGAAGAAGACGTGGCGAAAAAGCCGGATCCGCCAAAACCCGAACCTCAAGCCGAACCACCCAGGCCCGAGCCGAAAAAGAAGGCGGCGGAACCGCCGAAAGAGCCGCCCAAGACGCCTCCAAAGGAAACGCCAAAGCCCCCCGAGCAGCAAAAGCCTCCCGAGGCGCCGCCTAAGCCGGTGGACGCGCCGCCACCGGACAACAAGCCCAAACCGTTCGTGCTGAAGAACGTGTCACTGCGTGGAGGCGTGGCGGTTCAGACCGGTGAGGACAGCAACCTGTTCGGAGATCCATCGAGGGACGCTACTGGATTCAAGAAAGGCCTCGACGTGCCGACCCAGCCGGAAGGTGGACAGGAACAAGGCGGCGGGGACGGCGGCGGGACGGCGAAGCAGAAGGAACAGGTGGTGATCAAGCAGCCGAAGGCGCTCAACGACGTCAAGGGAGTCTATCCTCCCGAGTACAGGGATCTGCGCCGGGTGGTCAGGATCGAACTGATATTGTCGATCGATGCCCAGGGCAACGTTGGAAATGTAAAGGTCAAGAAGGGCGCCGAACCCGAGTTCAATGAAGCCGCCATCAAGGCGGTCAGGCAACTTCGGTTCGAACCTGCGACGAAGAACGGTGTGCCGACCGATTTCAACCTGAAGTGGGTCGTCGTGTTCATTCCGGAAGGCAACTGACACTGTGAGTGAGGTGCTGATGAAGGCATCGTATGCAATTATTGCCGCGACGGCGGCGCTGGCCGCGACGGGGTGCATGCCGGACTACAACCCCTCGAACTACATCGAGAAATACCGGGTGATCGGGGTCAAGGCCGAGCCACCGGCAGTCGTGTTCACGCCGGATTACCAGGGGGTCGTAAGTCTGACGCTGCTGGACGCCCTGCCATTTCGGGACGAGACGCAAACCGCCCTGGTTGACCCGGTGATCGAATCGATCGAGTGGAAGGTATGTCCGATTTCGGCTGGCGCCGCAGCCAGATATGCCTGCGTCATGGATGAGATTCCACTGTCCGACGTGTCGGCGGACGGTCGCACGGCCAGTTTCGACGGCGCGCTGGTGGCGTTCGGCATCGAGATGCTCGGCTCGCAGTTCGACGCGATTGTGGACGGGCTGCGCCAGGCGGTGAAATTCGCCGACCAGTGCACGAAAGACATGCTTGCGGATTATGACGAGTGCCTTGCCACGCAGACCGTTGAACAGTGCAATCCGCCGGCATTCGAAGCATTCAAGGCGTGCCTTTACCAGACAGGCTTGACGCCTGTCTTCCATGTCACCGTGAAGGTGACCGACATGGAACTGGACTACTCGGACAGACCGATCCTGGACGATGACGGTCGTCCGGTGATGCGCGAGCGTGTCCTTGAGACCTACAAATCGGTTTCCTTCGGCCCCTATGGCGAGGATCTCCCGGCGAACCGCAACCCGCAGTTTCACATCGAGCGCTCGATGGAAGACGACCCGCTGTTCGCCGAGATTCTGCAGCCTGGCGCGATCGTCGCGTCCACCCATGAGCAGATTGAGCCGGTCGTGATTCAGGCCTGTCCCGGACAAACGCTGGGATTCAAGGCGATCGTGCCGATCGATTCGATCGATCGCCTGACCGCCGACGACGGGACGGTCGCCGACGAGTACTTTCAACTGACCTGGTACACGAACCGGGGACGTTTCGCCAGGATACGCACCGGAAGCGTGGTCGCCCAGGGAAAGGAAATGGATCTGACCAACACGCTGGAGTTCAGCGCGTACGAATCAGTGGGCGAGGCTTTGATAACCGTCGTGATGCGCGACGAAGCGTACGGTTTGAACATCGTCCAGTTCAAGGTAAACGAGGCGCCGCCGGAATACTGCGAGGAACTCTGGCGCAACTTCGCGACGGCCGGGGGTGTGAAATGAAACGACTCCCGACCATTCTGATGGCGGCCCTTCCGGCGTTACTGGCGCAACCGGCATTCCTGACGCCGACCGCCACGGCGCAGGCCGTTGAAGAGCAGGTTCCCGCGGCGGATGAAGCCGTCGATCCTGCTACCGGGGACGATGTCCTGGACCATGTGACGCCACCCGAGCTGATCGAGTTCACCGAGGCGAAGTTGCCGCCCGAACTCGACCTTCCCGACGGCGACTACGTCGTGGTCCTGGCCCTGACGATCGACGAGAACGGGGCAGTGACCGAAGCCGTGGAAGTCGAGTCTCCGCGAAAGGAATTCACGGACGCCGCGACTCAGGCCGCGATGAAGTTCAAGTTCAAGCCGGCCATGTATCAGGGGCAACCGGTTCTGGTTCAGGTTCAATACGATTACCAGTTCCAGGTCAGGCAGAAGGTTCGTGACGTGGTCTACGCCTTCCTGACCCTTGAGAAAGGCACCCGGGATTCACTGTCGGAAGTTTCGGGTTTTATTGAAGAAACCGGCGACACATTCACATCCGTAAACGGAAGAATGGAGATTGCCAACCTTAAACCGGGCACCTACACGCTGTATATCCCGGCCGGCGAATTCGAGGAACTGCGACAGGAGTTCAGTGTTCCGGAGAAAGGCGCGGCGATTCCCGAAACCCGGATATACCTGAAACGCGCCTACGGAGCCGTAACGAATCAGACGATCATCAGGGCCCCGCGCGAGGCCAGATTCGCGGCCAAGCAGTCGCTGTCGGCCGGCGAACTGATCTCGTTCCCCGGTTCGGCCGGCGACGTGCTGAAGGTCGTCGAAAACCTGCCGGGCATCGCGAGATCGACCTTCGGTCTCGGCACGCTCGTCGTGTACGGCAGCCCGCCGAACGACACCAGCATTTTCATCGATTCGATGCCGTTCATCCTGCTGTATCACTTCGCGGGACTGTACTCGGTCATCAACTCCGACTACATCGAGGCGATCGACTTCGTGCCGGCCGGCTTCGACGCCTCTTACGGGGGCGCTGTCGGAGGCATCGTCAACGTGCGCCTGAAGGACGAACCGCTCACAGCCTGGCACGGCTCCGTGGACGTGAACGTGTTGCACGCCGGGGCCATCGCGGGCGGTCCCTACTCGAAGGACGGCGACATCAGCCTGGCGTTCAGGCGCAGCTACTACGACGCGATCCTTAAACAGGTTAACGTGTTCGGTGACGGACGTCTTCTGACCACCGCGCCCGCCTACTACGACTACCAGCTCAGGCTGCAGCACCGCTTCAACGGCGGGCATAAGCTGACTTTCTTCATCAACGGATCGGATGACCGCGGGGAACTGCTGAACGAGTCGAACGACTCGAGCCCGACGTTTGTCGGGTCGGTGAACGGCGAACTCTGGGACCATTCACTCCAGGCGGCCTGGAACTGGGAACCACGTGCCGGAATTTCGAACGAACTGCGTCTTCAGGCCTCGATCACGCAGTCCAGGTTTGATGTTTTCGGCCAGGTGAAGATGGACGTCCGCGAGTATCCGGTGATCCTGCGCGAGGAACTGACGATCCAGGCGCACCCGAAGGTCACCGTGCGCGCCGGCCTGAACGTGGAGGTAGATCCGTTCAGTTACAGCCTGAAAGGTCCACAGATGGGTCTGGACGGCGAATCGATGACGCCGTTCGAGTCCTCGGAGATCCTGGAACTGGCGGACACCGGCGTTCTGGCGAACATCGCGCCGTGGGTCTCGGTCGAATACAAGCCGATCCCGATTCTGACGCTGGTGCCTTCGGTCAGGGCGGACATCAACGTTGGCACCTGGAAGGCGTGGAGCATCGACCCCAGACTCAGCATGACGATAGACGCGATCCCGGACAAGCTGAACTTCCGGGTCGCGGGCGGCATGTACAGCCAGCCGCCAGCCTCGTTCACGCTGATCGAGGGGTATGGCAACCCGAACCTGGCGTCGGAGAACGGCGCTCATGCCCTGGCCGGTTTCAAGTACAACCCGATCGACAGGCTGACACTCGACTTCAACGGCTTCTTCAAATACTTCTGGAACCGCGCCAGGGTGTCGGACGACGCGACGCTGCGCTACGACAACGGTGGCCTGGGAAGGGCCTACGGCTTTGACCTGCTGCTGCGCATGAACCCGAGCGAGCGTGTTCCCCTGACGGGATGGATCGCGTACACGTACGTCAGATCAGAGGTCTACGACGACGGACTCGGCGGATGGAGACCCTCGGACTTCCAGCAGAGCCACAACCTGAACATCGCGCTCAGTTACAAGGCGCCGAAAAACTGGACGATCGGCGCGCGCTTCAGGCTCACATCGGGCTACCCGTACACGCGTTACGATGGTTACGTGTACGACGCCGACAACGACAAGTACATCGGGGTGCCGTCAAGGGACACGAACTCGGCGACACTGCCTCTGTTCCATCAACTCGACATCCGCGTCGACAAGGAATGGATCTTCAAGGCGTGGAGGCTAGGGCTGTACCTGGAAGTCCAGAACGTCTACTACCACAAGAATCCCGAAGGCATCGTCTACAACTACGACTACTCCAAGATGGGATACCTGTCCGCCCTGCCTATCCTGCCGGTCCTGGGAATCAAGGGTTCTTTCTGACGTGTCAGGAGGCCACTGCCTGAAGGTACGGAGGCAGGGGCAATCCCAGACAGTACGCGATGGCCCGGAGCATCTCGGCCTCGGCCAGTGTCACATGACGATCGCTGACGATGCAGTCGGACACCGCCAGCATGACCTGGCGACGCATCCGCATCGGCGCCGTGGAAAGACTGTTGAAGGCAGCGTCGAGCCTTTCGAGGCCCGGATTGCCAATCGAAGGAAAACCGGAAGGCAGGCGTCCACCGAACAACACCTTGATTCCGGCTTCATACGCGGCGACCGCGGCGTCATCGGTTTCGTTTCCGGCACGCGCGACCGCCGACAGCATCGCAGCCGCGTCGGAAAGGAAGCGTCTGTTCGACAGGGCGTTGACACCGACCGACGGCTTCTCGAAGGCCTCGAAAAGACGATACTCGACAACCTTCTGCAGACAGAACTCGAACAGCGTCACGCGATTATCGGCGCGGGCCAGGGACGCGACCGTCTTCGAGTAGGAGACGTACTGGACGGGTGACATCCGACGCATCGCGGGCAGGGACAGGTCGACTATCGGCAGCAGCAGTTGACGGTCAAGGCCGGCCACATCGGCGGCCAGCAAATTGGTCTGCCTGGCGAGCGCCTCTGAAAACTGGGTCGAGATGGCCTCCATCTGACGCTGGCGGGTAGACGGATCCTTGTCGAGCATCATCGCGGACACCACCGCGCACGCCCCAAGCGGGTCCTCGATCTCGTCGCGGATACGGGGTGGAATCATCGAGATTAAAGCGGAACCGGCCTGAACATGCTCGAATGTCAGCGCGCCGATTCCCGAAACCGCCTGGGCTCCGGTCAACGCGGGATACCCGGACTGCCCGGCGAACCCGGCAACGCCGGCCGTCCCGGCATCTCCTTCCGCGACGGACGGCCGCGACACGTCGCCGTCGAACGACGGATCGAGTTGTTTGATACGTTGATTCAGCGGCGGATGTGTCGCGAACATCGATCCGAAGAACGACACGACATCCGAGGCGCCGAAGAACATGTGCCTCATCTCACGGGCGGCCGGCGCGCGCATCACGCTGCCGACGGGATACCCGGCGATGCGCTTGAGGGCGTTGGCCAGTCCCGCGGGATTGCGGGTGAATTGCACCGCACTGGCGTCGGCAAGGTACTCGCGCTGTCTGGAAACCGCGCTCTGGATGATACGGCCGACGAAAGCGCCACCGTAGCCAATCACCAGAAGAGCCAGCCCGGCCAGCAGGATCACGGCATAGCCATTACCGTTCTTGGAGTTGCGGGACGGGCGGACATGCAGGGCCCAGTAGCCGATGGTCGCCAGAACCATGATTCCGGAAATCATGGCCACCAGCTTCAGGTTCAAACGCATGTCGCCATTCAGGACGTGCCCGAACTCATGCGCCACGACCCCCTGGAGTTCGTCGCGGGTCAGTTGCTTCATGGCCCCGGCCGTGACTGCCACCGCCGCGTCGGACGGCGACCAGCCCGCGGCGAAGGCATTGATTCCGGCCTCGCCGGGAAGGATGAATACCGACGGAACCGGAACGCCTGAAGCGATGGCGACCTCCTCGACGACGTTCATCAGGCGGCGTTCATCCGGATCCCGGCTGGTGCTTGACACCTCGACGCCGCCCAGACTCTGGGCGATGAAAGCGCCACCTTTCCGCAACGCGGCCAGTTTCATCAGGGCCGCACTTCCGACAGCCAGGATCACCACGAATGTCACGGTGAAGAAGATGTTCGGACGCCACCATTGCCAGACGATCTGTTCCGGAGCCTTCACATCGCCGGGTGGCCCGATGAAGAAACTAAGGGCCAGGGCGGCTACATAGACGGCCAGAATGATGAACACGACTGCCAGGATGAAAAGGACGACCAGTCGTCCGCTCTTCTTGCGAGCCATGTCCTGCTGGGCGAAGAAGTCCATGAATATTCCATGCGGCAAGAGTTGGAGACGTCAGTTGAACGAAACCCTGGGCGCCTTGCGCTCCTCGGCCGATTCGGTCGATTCAAGCAGTTCCGCCGGCCCGAAATTGAACATGCCCGCGATGATGTTCGTCGGGAACTTCTCGCGGCCGGTGTTGTACACCGTGACCGAGTCGTTATAAGCCTGACGGGCGAACGCGATCTTGTTCTCGGTGGATGTCAGTTCCTCTTGAATGGCCAGCATATTCTGGTTCGCCTTCAAGTCGGGGTATGCCTCGGCGACAGCCATCAGCCTGCCGAGCGCGCCGGTGAGTGCCGTCTCGGCGCCACCGAGGGCCTTCATCGCGGAGGGGTCGCCAGGATTGGCCGCGGCTGCCTTGCCCGCCGCCATTGCAACGTTCCTGGCCTGAATAACGGCCTCCATCGTGCCGCGTTCATGCGCCATGTAACCTTTGGCGGTTTCAACCAGATTCGGGATCAAATCATAGCGGCGCTTAAGCTGGACATCGATCTGGGCAAAAGCGTTTTTGTACCGATTACGAAGAGTTACAAGTCCGTTATACATGCCGGCCACGATAATGGCGACAAGCACGACCAGACCGACCAGAACCAGCACAGCGATAAGTGTACTGCCCATTTGATACCTCTTGTGAAGATGCGGCCGGACAATCGGACGCTCGAATGGTCACCACGAAATAATCGGGCCTGCCCCCTGGTTTGTCAATGACGGCACCATCTGAGCCAGTACGACTCGTGGACTGCGCCATCGGGCCAGCGAAAAGCACATAACGTAGCACAACCTTGAAAGCATTCACTCGGCGCCCGACCTCAGGCCGCCGAACGAAGGAAGTGGAGGCCGACTTGACATCCATTTCAACTCCGAAATTCCAACTTGCTTTCTGGGGGACACCACGGCTAGGATCGGGCTGTTAAAAACACGGTCTGACTATTCTCTGAAGGAGGAACCACTCATGTCGCACAAGGAACAGCTTTTCAACCGCGTGGTGGAATACCTTGATTCCCAGAACTGGAACTACGATCTTGATGATAGCGAGAAAGGCATCATTCGATTTGGCATGAACCTCGGATCGAAGCTCAAGAACTGCCGCATTATCGTCGTCGTAAGTGAAAAGGATATTCAATCCATTGCAGTGTGTCCGATAAACGCATCCAAGGATGTGTATGACAACGTAGTTGAGTTTCTTACGCGCGCCAATTATGGTCTCAAACTTGGCAAGTTCGAATTCGACTATTCCGACGGCGAGATTCGTTACCAGTACTGCCTGGCGTGCGGCGGCGCCGTGCCAAGTCTGGCTGACGTGGAACGGTGCGTAGATGTTGGGTATTTCATGTTAAAAATGTATGGAGACGGTCTTGCTAAGAATCTCATGGGATTTGGCAATCCCGAGGCGGATATCAAGGAGATCGAAAGCAAATAGTCGACAAATTGGGCGGGTTGGGTGTCGCGCGATGTTCCTGTGCAGCTACAATTATTTCGAGCACTCAAAGGTGGACATCACGGCGTGATCAGACACGGAAATCCTCGAGCTGGCTATTTCGACCATATTAGCGTCTGAATTTCTCGCAGGCTCTCAGTCATCTACCACGGCCCGTACCAGCCGGAAGCCAACCACTCCTGCGGCAATCAGACCAGAACCGCTATTTATCAATGTCTCCTTTCTTGTTGCAGGATAAGGAATGAAGCTGCCGATGGGGCATCCAGTCAGCCTGCGCCTTCCTTCCCCCGCCCCGGGTCCATATCCCGCCCTATCTGGTGTCTCGCTCCTTCAGGGGGACAGTGTGCCTGCCACACCAGCCATCTGCCCGCGTCCGGCGCCGTGCTGTCCGACCAGATCCGCGGCCTCGACAACTATGAGGGGATGGCTCCACTGAAACTCCTGTTGACAAGATACCCATTCAGTCTGTAATCTTGGGAATGTTGAGTATGTCAATCAACATTCCCAACATAAATGGATCTTCTGTTTGCGAAGACGTCAAGAAACGGCGTCAGA
>Ga0116174_10001057_pt1 | contig 25918 bp, 24 predicted proteins | sample AD_UKC087_MetaG_FD_89801 | JGI IMG/M metagenome (GOLD analysis project Ga0116174, IMG submission 89801) | Active sludge microbial communities of municipal wastewater-treating anaerobic digesters from USA - AD_UKC087_MetaG | ecosystem: Engineered > Bioreactor > Anaerobic > Digestate | place: USA...
AAGAAGACAAACTACTAACCTAGGGATAGAATTACCTACTGATACTAATATCTGACCTCCTATCTTACTCCTAAACATAATCATAAAACCAATGACTATCATAACTACAACAAAAAACAGATATGCTATATTTCGTGTTATTGACCAAAGAACATCAAGTTTAATGTCCTGTAAATAACGAAAACCACTTTTATCCTCTACTTCTGTAACACCACTATTAAAATCTATTTTACCAAAACCTAAGTATTGAGAAATAGCGTTTGTAATTTGTTCGTTCACTTCCCTTTGAATTGCAGGTGAATGTGTGTCATAGTGTTTTGCATATTCTTCCTCAAATGGAACACATTTTTTCCCATCTGAATCTGGTTCGGAACCACAAGCACAAACAGTAAAAGATGGGAAAGATGGTGAATCTGTTTCATTTTCCTCTGTTTCTTTCACATCTTTTTCACGCACACAAGAACCATAATCAGAGGTATATTGTGCCAAAGCGTTATTATTTCCACTATACCCAGGTACAAACTCCTGAGCTAAATGGTTTGTAACACTTATATTAGGAAGACCTGAAAGAAAAGAGCTATTAGCATTGTCTAACCATCCAATAATTCCATTAGATTTAAAAGCACTTGTTTTTGCCGCTGCTTCTTCGTCTTTTATACAATAAATACTATCTCCAACAAAAATACTAACAAAATCTGTAAGCGCTGTTGCTATTTGTGTTTTTCTAATAGAATCAAAACTTTGAGCTTTTCCTGTTAAAGCCTGACTAGAATTATTAACTTCTTCATAAAAAGTAGCCATATCTATACAGTTTTTATCATTCTCCTCTTGTGCAAAAGAAATATTGGAAAAAGAAAAGAGAAATAAAAAAGATAAAACGAGAACACCAAAGACTTTTTTCATAGGACAGTTTTCAAAACTTATATCTTAATTAAATCTCTATAACTCTCAATTTTACATACGTCTGAATATTCTTTCGAGAAACACCTAGTATCCTCAACATTCTTCTCTAAAAAGTATACATTAGAATAATCTAGAAATAAACATTTACCCTTTTTGTTTTCAACCTTACACTCCGTTAAAACAAACATTGGAGTTTCAATCTCTCTTTTCATCCAATTGACCCAATTATCACAAACAAAAATATTCTCCCCATTAAAAGATTTCTCGAAAACAGAACAATTCTCATTTGACCAATCAAAATAACTGTTTTCATTGGTAATACCGTCTACTAAGATTGTATTAGAATCTGATAACTTATCAATAACTTCTCTATAATCAACAAACTGATTAATTTGCTTAACATTTCCCAACAGAATGTTATCCTTTGTAGAAATATATTTTTGAAAAGTTTTGATTGAAGGAATATATCCTTTCAAGTAGTCATTTTCTTCTCCTTGTACGCCATTCTTCCAGTAAGAGGGTATCATTACTCCTTCTTTCTTTTGCTCTTTAACTTCTTGTTTTTCAGTATTTATTGCAATGTTTGATAAATCCTCATCAACAATATCTTCTTGATATTTACTAAAGAAGCTTTTAGCCCCAATAAAAAGCTTCTTTGTTCCAGTAAAAATTAAAAATATCGTCAGACCAATGACAAGAAGACTAAGCAGTTTTTTCATAAACACAAATTAACATAATAACTAGATGAAATCAACAATATTTGGTAGAATGCTAATGCCTTGGAGAGATGCCTGAGTGGCCGAAAGGAAACGCTTGGAAAGCGTTCGTATGAGAAATCATACCGTGGGTTCGAATCCCACTCTCTCCGTTGCTAAGCAAAACCTCTTAATGTAATATATTCATATGCTTCATCTTCTATATGCTATTATTTGTCTTGCTGTATTGGTAGTCTCTGCAGAATTCTTTGTTGACCAATCATTAGCTGTTGCAAAAAAATTAAAGATTAGTGGTTTCCTAATTGGCTTTACTTTAATTTCAATAGGTACGGCACTACCAGATATTGTAATTAGTGCTTTTGGTTCTGCTCATGGTGATACAGAGTTTGCAATGTCTACTTTTTTAGGAAGTGCATTGATTAATGCTACATTATTGATAGGAGTTTTAAGTTTCTTTACCAAATACAAGCTACACAAGTCGGATGTCGATAAAAACATACCAATAACATTAGGAGCTTCAATTTTTCTTTTTATTCTACTTCTCTTATTTAGATTCCAATTTACATGGGTTGCAGGAATTATTACTATAATTGCATATATACTTACTGTTTTTCTTGCAAGAAAAAACAATACAGTTAAAATTACTCATAAAACTTCCAAATTCAATGCCTTAATACTCATAGCATCTTTTATCATCTTAATAGTTACTGGAAAGATATCTACAGAGCAATTCCAACTCTTTGCAGATCAGTATAAAATTGCAGACTCTACAATAGGTTTTTTCATTGTAGGTATAGGTATCAGTGTACCGGAACTTGTAACCTCCATAGAGGTCATTAAACGAGGTAATCTACAGCTTAGTCTGGGTAACATATTAGGTGCAACTCTAATAAATATCTTATTCACTCCAGCCCTCGCCTCATTTTTTAACACATTAAACTTTCAACCATTTCTATCAGCGGTACTTTTCATTGTCTTTAGTCTAATAATGTTTTACCTTCTAGCTCTCTTTGGTAAAAAATACTACATAACTAAAAAAGAGGGGATTGTAATGCTAGTTATCTACATTCTTTTTGTTCTTACTCAAATCTTTTGAGAAGAATATAGCTAGACCCATAAACATCCAGAACATTGCTATACCTTGGGGTAGGGTAACAAAGTAGTGATCAACCAAACCGATTCCAATAACAGTAAGAATGATTAAGAGTACAAATATATTAATCTTCTGAATGTTTTTTCTAAGAATATCAAAAAGTAAAAAAAGAAAAGAAAGGAAACCAAAAATTCCAAATTCTGCAAGAAGTAATACAAAAATATTGTGAACAGGTTGTAAAAGATACAAACCATTCTTTGTTAAAGGTGCATTTTCACCCATATATCGTACAAACCTTCCTAAACCTGTTCCTTGTAAAAAATTATTCTTGATAACAGACAAAGATACTTTTAGAAGATTTTTCCTATCCACGACACCAGTATCTGTCCTTTGAAAAAGAGATGAGAATCTTTCAAGAAGTAGGGGAGTTGAAAAGGAGAAAAGTTTCTTTTTTGTGAAAATTAACCGAAGAAGTAATACAATGATAGTTATAATCAGAAGAAAAATTGTTGATCTAGAGAAAGTGAATGATATAAATATAGAAGAGAGTATCATATTTATAATTGGTATGATTTTCCATCTACCTTTAGTCTGTTTTAGAAAATATATTGAAAAAAAGAATGATAAAAGGAAAAATCCAGCTAAAATATTTGGATGAGGAAATGTTCCATATGCTCTAAGAATAGCTTTTCCCGAGAGAGATACAAAACTAGATCCAAGAAGGCCTGCTACTACTTTTGATTCTCCTAGCCATTTTACACCTAAAGCAGCCCCTCTTTTAAATTGTAAATATCCAATAACTCCCTGTACTAATATTGAAAAAAGTAGGGTAGTAGAACAAATAATTACCTGTTTTTCAGTAAATTTTGAAGTTTTGAAATATTCAAGAAAAAGCAAAAAGGAGAAGAGATATGAGAAGAAACGAATGGAATTTAAAACTATTAAAGTATCTCTAAATAAAATGTTTTGAATTAAGAGAAATATTGTAAAAAGAAGAAAGGAAATTTTGTATTTACGAAATACAGTTTTGAAATAGTTTGGTTTGGTAATGAGAAGAGATGTTAGGAATATGAAAACACCTAAGTCTAAAATAGAGATAGTTGGTACAAGATAGTTTACGTGAATATTGTTAACTAATGTTTTCTCAAAAGCAATTGGTAATTGATATGTAATATTAAAAGGAAGAGAAAGAAATACAAAGGTCAAAAAGGAGAAGAAAATATTCTTTGTAAAAAGAAAAGTTAGAAAAAAGATAATTAACAACACCAAAACAGAGAAATATCTACTTAAAGATTCTTTTACAAAAAAAGATAGAACAGCAAAAACAAAGATAAAAATGAGAATTATTCCAATATCTTTCTTTTTGAAGAACTTTTTTAACATTAAGCTATTCTACCATGAGAACACTTACTTGACAGGAGTGATGACAATATGTCTATCCATACCTTCTCCAACACTCTCTGTTGAAATATCTTTAAATTTCATAAGTGCAAGATGGATAATTCTTCTGTCTGATGGTTTCATTGGTGGGAGTTCAATAGGCTCTCCTAAAATCCTTGCATTATCTGCCTTCTCTAATGCCATCTGCTCTAGTTTATCATCTTTCTCTTTTCTGTAACCACCTACATCTACGAAAACTCTAAAGTTTGTATCTTCTGTTAATTTTCTACCTAAAATCACCTGAAGAATGAACTGTAAAGAATCTAGATGTCTTCCTCTATTACCAATCATATATCCTAAATCTTCTCCCTCAAATCTAACTTTGACATATTTCATATCTTCCTCACCATCCTCTATCTCAACAAATCTTTCACTCTCGATATTTAGAAGCGATGAGAGTTTTTCTGTCTCTTCCTCTACTAACTTAAGTATTTCTTTATCTTCCATAAAGACAATATTAAAAATTTATTTCAAAGTTATTGGGCAAATCTAACTACTTCTTTTTTCTTCCTGTTTGTTCTTTTTCTCTTCTATTTCTTTCTTTTTCTTAAATATAGACAGTAGGTTCTGAGTTCCTTTTTTCGTTTTATCCCAATCTAAAATCATATACTGAATAATTGAAGCAATAGACTGTGCAATCCAATAGATTCCAAGAAAAATCGGCATTTTTATTGCAAAATATGCTGTCATAGCAGGAAGTATAAAAGCTGTTGATTTATTAATACTTTCCTGAAGAGCTTCTGGCGAAAGTTCCTCTTCTTTTTTCTTTTTTGGCTTCTTCTCTTCTTTCTTAAGTTCTGGATTTTGCATTAATCTTGTAAACTTTGTCATAAAGTATTGAGAGACTCCTGCAAGAAGGGCAATTACTAAATAAGGTATTCCTTCTACACTAAACTTATTCTCTAACTGCATAAAGACATTGGTTAGTTCTAATCCTAAGAATTTTGTATTAATCGTAATTTCTTGCCCACCTGAGATCCAATTATTAATAAATGGATAGATACCATTTAAATTACTTGCTGCAATGTTTTTTATTACCTGAAAAAGAACAAGAATTATTAAAATCTGAGGAATGAAAGAACCTAAACAACCAAAAGGGTTGTATTTAGCTTTTTTATACAACTTCATCTGTTCTTGTGCGAGCTTCTCTTTATTATTCCCGTATTTCTTCTGTAAATCATCTAGTTGTGGCTTCAAAGCTGCCATCTTCCTTGTCATCTCCATTTGATTTTTAACCAAAGGTAAAAGAAGCAATCTAAAGATAATAGCAATGATAATAATTGCAATTCCTAGGTTATCTCCCAATAAATGATAGAGAGAAAGACATATATTTAAAATCGGGTTATAAAGTATATTTGTCCAGATCCAAGCAAACATTTTTAGTGATAATTAATTAAATTCGTAACTCGGACTATATCACAAAATAATGCTAACGAACAGGGTCATATGTACCAGCAGGTGTTTTGTGATTGCACCTTATTATTCTTTTTAAAGCTAAAAAACCACCCTTAAAAATTCCATATTTATCTATAGCCTCATACCCATATTCAGAACAAGTAGGAATAAATTTACAATGCCGAAGATTAGGGTTGAGTTTTCCACGGATACCATGATCTAACGAGAGCGTTTTTTGATACTGTTTAATTAACCAAAGTACTATTTTTTTCATTTTCCAAAACTTTCTTTACTTGGTTAAAAAACTCTTCTTTTAAATCTTTGTAACTATCACAAAACTCAAAGGCAATATATTGAAAACTTCTTCCTTTTAGTTCAAATTCCTTTACAGCTTCCATTGAAATTACTCTTAAAAGCCTTGTCATTCTGTGTCTTTGTACTGCATTTCCTATTTTCTTACTAACAACAAAACCAAAAAGGGGAATATCTTTGGAATTTAACTTTGAAATTAACATTCCATATTTTCCCTTAACCTTAAAACCACTCTTGTAGAGATTTTGAAATTCTTTTGCTGGCAACCTGTGCTTTTTAGGCAGCATATTGTTTCTATCTAATATTTTTTGTCTTCTTCTTTCTCAAAAGTTTGTATTCCTCACTGACAGAGAGAGACTTTTTACCTTTTGCTCTTTTCCTCTTTAAAACATTCTTACCTCCAACAGAGCTATTTCTAGCCATAAAGCCAAGTTTTTTAATTCTGCGCATATTGTTTGGTTGGTATGTTCTTTTCATAGTTTTCTTTAAAAATCTGAAATCAAGCTGATTATATAGTAATGAAAAGTATTTAGCAAATATTTAAATTCTTCTCTAATATTATTAGAGTTTTTTGTCAACAACAGAAAGTTTACTTCTAATACTCTTTTTGAACATATAAAATATAGATATCCACATTCTGTAGAAATTCAATATAATGTAGCAGAGTCCCAATCGACCAGAGACTGCCCCCCAAACCAAACTGTCATTAATATGAATAGCTTTGTATATGAATAAAGCAGACTTTGAAGGCTACTTCAAAAATATACAACAAAACAACCCTGTAAATACAGATGATTTGTGGAAGATGACAAAAGAACATCTTAAATTAATGTTGGGAAATAGAATATTCCTAAGTCTTTTTACTGGTGTATACATTGAAGATGTAAATAATGGGGTAGTGCAGTTCTCATGCGATACTGATTATAAAAAAGAGAAAATTCTAAGAGATTACAAAGCTTCGTTAAAACAAGCTTTAAGAAAAGCGAGTGGACAAAATTATGAAATAGAAATTAACCTTAAAGATTCTGTTAAAGAGAAAAAGAAAAGTAAATATGAATATCATGATCCAAATGGAAGTGGAGAAATGAACCTTTTTGACTCAGCAAAAAAAGAGCAGGAAAGATATGAACAGAAACTTGAAGAATCTAAACTTAACCCAAGATATCTTTTTTCAAACTTCATTGTTGGTAAAAGTAATGAACTTGCAGAGGCTGTAGCTGAGGCTGTTGCAAATGATTTAGGAAATGCATACAACCCAGTATTTTTCTATGGAAATAGTGGTCTTGGAAAAACACATTTAATGCAGGCTATTGGTAATGAGGTGATAAAGCAACAGCCAAATAAAAAAGTTGTATATACAACAACAGAAACTTTTCTTAATGAAATGGTTGATGCTATTAAAACAAAGAAAAATGATGAATTTAGGAATAAATATAGAACTGTAGATTTGTTAATGATTGATGATATTCAGTTTGTTGAGATGTTTCCAAGAACACAGGAGGAGCTATTCCACACTTTTAATGCTCTTTATGACTCAAACAAACAGATTATTTTAGCATCTGATAGACCTCCAAAAGAAATCAAAAATATTACAGATAGACTAAGAACTAGATTTCAAGGAGGTATGGTTGCAGATATTCAACCACCTGACTATGAAACAAGATTAGCAATATTACAACAATCTTTAGAAGAAAAGAATGTAGATATTCCAAATGAATACTTAGAGATGATTGCAAAAAATATTGAAAGTAATATCAGAGAATTAGAAGGTGCATTAACAAAAGTCACTTCTCTGTTTAAGTTAGGTTTAAATCCTAGTGACGAAGATATTGCTAAATTACTTCAAGTAGATCTAGATTCTAAAAGAAAGAAGATTACTCCAACTAAAGTAATATCAACAGTTGGAGAAGTTTTTGATGTTAAGCCAACAGAAATTAAAGGAAATAGAAGGACTGCATATGTTGCACAATGTAGACAGGTTGTTATGTATATTTTAAGAAAAGAATTACAACTTCCACTTGAAAGAGTAGCAAGAGAAGTTAATAGGAAAGATCATACTACAGTACTTCATGCATATGAGAAGATAGAAGATATGGTCAAAAATAATTCTAGGTTTGGGGAAAAAGTAGATAAGTGTATTCAATTGTTGAGAGGGTAGTGTGGATAATATTGCGAATAACTTAAGGATAAGAATGTGAATAATTTCAAATTTTAACCTTCAAGAAATATTACAACTTCGTAGAAGTTCTTTCAAAATAATAGTTTTTAGGTGTTTGTAATATCCACAGATAATTAAGAATTATCCTAAGTTATACTAGAAAGTAATCCACAGTGGATTGTATTGTTCTTACAATGTTCTCTGTTTTCTTAGTAGATAAGTTAGAGGTAGAGATATCCACTAGATTAATAGTATAAGAAATCTTAATAATAAAAACTTTCTAAGTAAAATTTCTTAAGTTATCTACATATCCATACTCACTACTATTCCTATTACTTCAATTTATTAAAAAAGAAATATATTAGATACATTTGTGGAAAGATTTAGGGTATAATCAGATAGAGATAGAAAATTCAATAAAACTACCCACTATTTAATATAAATATTAAGAACTATGAAATTCTCTTGTAATCAAGATACATTTTCTAAATATTTAAATATTGTAAGTAGAATTGTTACAACAAAACCAGGTTTACCAATACTAAGTAATGTTCTTTTTGAGAGTGATAAAGGAAAGTTAACAATGAAAACTACAGATCTTGAGTTAAGTATTAGTACATGGATAGGTGCTGATATTCAAGATGATGGTAAGATTACAGCACCAGCTAAACAGTTGTCAGAGTTTGTTAATTCAATTCCTGAAGAGAAGGTTGATATTGATATTGTAAAACAGAATTTTAATATCTCTACATCTAACAATACAGCTAGTTTCAATACTATGCCCTCAGATGATTTTCCTAATATTCCAACTGTAGAGAAAGAGAAGTTTGATTTTAGAGTTAAGAAAGTTGATATTGTACAGGCTGTAAATAGAGTGGCTTTTGCAGCTGCAAGTGATGATATTAAACCAGTTTTAACAGGTGTTAAGGTTGAGGTTGAAGATGACACTGTTTCTTTTGTTGCAACAGATGGTTTAAGACTTTCAAAACAGAGTGTCAAGATAGAGAAGGGTAGTGGTAAAAAGAATTTCTTAGTTCCTGTAAGAGCATTTTCAGAACTGACATATATTATTTCAGAACTAGATACAGATGAGGAGTGGGTTAATATCTATATTCTTGAGGATAGGAATCAGGTTCTATTTAGACTTTCTGATGTAGATTTAGTATCAAGATTAATTGATGGAGAATTTCCAGAGTACAAACAGATTATTCCAACAGGTTTTGAAACAAAATGTTTAATAAAGAGAGATGATTTTCTTAATTCTCTTAAGGTTGTCAATATTATTGCAAGATCTGTTTTAGGAAATAAGATGATTTTAGATATTAGTAGTAAGAGTCAGAAACTATCTCTCTCAGCAGTACAGAGTGATTTAGGTAAGAATCAGAGTGTTTTTGAAGGAAAAGTAGAAGGTAATGATATTAAGATTGCATTTAGTGCAAGATTACTTGCAGATATTCTTAATCACATAGATTCCGAAGATATTATATTTGAATGTACAGATCCTGTTAAACCAGGAGTATTTAAGATAGAAGGAGATAAAGAGTTTGTGCATCTAGTTATGCCTATGATGCTTTAGGCTTTTTATCTCTAACAATATATCCAACACCATGTACTGTTTCTATAACATTATTATCTTTTAGTTTCTCTCTTAATCTATTTACATGTACATCAATAGTATTAGAACCAACATATTGACGATAATCCCATACATGATCTAGTAGTTCACATCTAGAGACAGGTCTCTCTTTGTTTCTTACTAAATATTCAAAAAGATCATATTCTTTATTTCTCACCTCTATCTCTTCATTTCCCTTGTATATACTTTTACTATCTAAATCTAGTGTTAAATCTCCTAATGAAATATTACTATCAAGATAACTTTTTGGCCTTCTATTCAATGATTGAATTCTGGCTAGAAGTTCTTGCATAGGAAAAGGATAACTAAGAACATCATCACCCCCTTTATTTAAAAAACTAACCTTCTCTGTCCAAGTACCACTATTACAAACACCAAGTATTTTAGTATCTGGGCTTTTTTCTAAAACAAAATCTAAAATACTCTCTGTTTTTCCATCTTCTAACTTTGTATTTATTATCAAAAAACTAAAAATATTATCAATAACAAAAATTTTACTACTAAAGTTTTCATTATCTAGAGTTACTTTATAACCGTAAGAATCTAAAGTCTTACTCATAATCTGTGAAAGAGTCTCAGAATTCTCTATAATTAATACATTCATAATATTTTAAGAAATTAATTTAGTTGTAAAATCTTAAAATACCTTGAATTATTTGATTAAGTCCTAGTAAAACAGAAAAAATGAAATTTCTTTTTACAATCCTTTTTACTTTTCTTTTCTCTGTAAGTTTTTTGTTTTTCCTATTTAATAATGATAATTTTTTACCTAGAACGTCTATTCATGAGATAGATTGGACTAATTTTTCTGTTTTTACTTTTCTTCTTTTTACAACAATTTTTTCCTTTTTGAATATTGTTTTTTACAGTATTAAAAGATTTTTTAAGAAAGATTCAGAAGAGAAGAAAATAGTTAAAGAGAGCGTTAAATATTCTTTTCTATTATCATTTGGTTTGCTAATTGTTTTTCTTCTACATATTTTTCATGTAATTAGCTTCTTTTGGGGATTAGGTATATTTTTAGTAGTACTCTTTTTAATCTTTGTGGTATGATATTAAATAAGTAAATGGCAAAAGAGAAAGATTCATTGAAAAATTTAGCTGATTTTCTTACAGGAGAGAAAGCTCTTAGGGAAAAAGAAGAGGAGATTCAAAAAGCTAAGAAAAAAGCAATCAAGGATGAGAAAGATAAAAGGAGGAAGAAAATAATTAAAGGAGAGGTTCAGTTAGAGGAAGATCCTGTACAGAAAAAAGAGGTTGTTCAGAACATTAAGCTTTTTGAGTGGAGTGCTCCAGAGAGATATCAGATTAAGTTAAATCAAAAGGGATTCTTAGTAGTTATTGCACTCTCTCTTGGATTTATTGCCCTTCTTGCTGTTTTAGGTAAGTATTTTCTAATAGCAGCAATTATTTCTGTGCTTTTTGTTGTTTATGCTGCAGCTACAACAAAACCTTTAATTGTTAGACATAAGATAACAAAGAGAGGTATAGATACAGCAGGAAAGTTATATGAATGGTATATGTTAGAAAGTTTTCATATTACAAAGAAAGAAGATACATATACAATTATTGTTAATACAAAATTGAATTTTCCTAGAGTATTAATCATGTTAGCTAAGAAGAAAGATAAAGATGCTATATTTGTAATATTACAGAAGCATCTTCTTTATGAAGATATTAAGAAACAGAACAAGATAGATATTATTTCATATGGTGAGTATATTCCTTTAGAGAAGGTTTAGGTTTTATTAAAAAAGTGGTTTTTAAATTTTGTTTAGCATACATATATGGATGTTGGCCATGATTATCCTCAAGAAGAAATCCCTGAAAGAGAAATAAGCAATAGTTTAACAAGGTTTGGAGATAACAATTCTAACCAAACAGATATAAAAACAAATGAAACCGAACAAAAACTTCAAGAGTTAAAAAACCTTATAGATACAACAATGGTTGCCCAAACAGTAGATCCAGAAGGTGTAAATGAGCTACATAGGCAAATAAAAGTAAATGAAGAAAATAGGCAACAATTAGAGCAGCAAAAACAAGAAACTTTAAAAAGGATAGACTCAATAACAGGACGCAGTTTAGAAAAAATTAGAGAACTAGAGAGTTTAAAACAGGAAAGGACTAACTCTATTACTAGTAAACTTCTTAAGATTTTACATCTTCCTGATAAAAAATTAGAAGAACTGGTAACAAAATTAGAGGATGAAAATATTACAAGTGAAAGTATTTTGAAAAGAGAAAAGACATTAAGCGATGGAGAGATTAATGCCTTAAATGAACAGATTTCTCGAATTCTTAAACCTGAAGATTTGTTAGAAAGTTATTATAGAAAATTTGAATATATTGAATTGAGTAATGAAGAAAAAAGGGAACTTTTAAAACCAGAAGTATTAGAACAGCTGAGTATGGATGAATATATTCGTTTATGGAAAAAGCTTAATCCTGAATTTCTTAGTCATGTTGTAAGACAAGGTTTTAGAGATCATCATGCAATGATTCATCATTCAGGTGGAATATATGATTTTCATAATGGTTTTATGGGTATAATGAAAGATAACTTCTTGATAAAGGCACCTATGGTAGTAGCAGGAGTTAGGGAGAGAAACGAAGAAGATATTCAACGATACTTACAAAGTATGAATTTCTTTGAAAGTGATGAAGAAACCGATTTGGCAAATTTGAAATATTTTTCTTATGATTCTTATCATGATTCAACGGCTGTTCATTTTATGTCAGAAGAGGTAGGAGCTGATTATTATGGTGCGGAAGAAAATAATGATGTTTTTTTTATTTTCCCAACAGATACAATAGTTTCTCAATACAATTTTGCATTTAATGGTTCACAAAGTTTAACTCGTACACCAGCGGAGAAGAAGTGGAATGATGTTTATGTATGGCCAGGAGATTCTGTTTCATCAGGTATTAACATAAATGCAGGAATAGTCTTTCTTCCGGATTCAACACTTGTGGATCCAGAAACAGGTTCAAAATATGCCTCTGAAATTGTATATGATGGGCAAGGGAATGAAAGAAGAGTTATCTTAAAAGATCAGGAATTAATTAGAACTTTTGGTGACTTTTATAAAAATTTAAAAGATAACCCTGATAATGAAATATATACAGAATGTGTAAGGATTCAAGAAACAACAAACTATGAAGAAAGAGAAGAAAGGGGAAATAAATTATTAGAAAAATTAAAGAGAGAGTTGTCTGTTGCAGGTATTCCAGAATCTTTTGTAAGCAATTCTGCATACTTAATAATGAATAATCTTAACAGGTATACAGTTGACTATGCATTGATAGATTTTGAAAAAGTTACAAAGCCATATATATTGGCTAAGCAGCCAATAACAGCAAGAGAGTTTTGGGAAAAAAAGTTTAGTGAAATGCCAGAAATGAGACCAAAACACATAGTTTATTATGATGGAGATGCAACACAAGCCGTAGAAAGATTTTTGAGAATCAATGGCATAGGTTTAGAGAAGACCTCAATAGAAGATAAAAGGAATAGAGAAGGTGATATGTTACTTCTTAATACGGATAATACAGATAAAGATGGTTTGCTTGGTTTTGGTGACCATTATATTAGAAATAAAATGGAAAATCCGTTGTCAAATATAGGAAGAAAAAGATTTATTGAAATAGCTAAAGATCTTATAAAGAAACATTATCAACAAAAAAACCCTTATCTAATGGTATAATTAAGTATGGAGAGATGCCTGAGTGGTTGAAAGGGAAGCTCTCGAAAAGCTTTGTATGGTTTATCCATACCGGGGGTTCGAATCCCTCTCTCTCCGTGTGTTTCTCTATAAAAACAAGGAGGATTTCTCCTCCCTGTTATCACATATAAACAAAACCTATTTAATACTAATCTTTCTAGCTTTGTATTCTTCTGCTTTTGGAAGTTTTACTTCCAATACTCCATCCTTAAAAGAAGCTTCTACCTTACTTGCATCAACAGCAGTTGGTAGATTAAATGTCTGTTCAAACTGTGTTTCAAGACTCTTAAAGTAGAATTTCTTCTTCGAATCATCCTTCTCTTCTTTTTTCTGACCTCCCTTAATTCTAATGTAATCAGCTTCTACTTCAATATCAATATTCTCCTTATTAACACCAGGAAGAGCCATCTTTACAAAGAAATTATCATCTTCCTCCCATATATCTGCTGATATATTAGGGTATCTTGGCATTGCTGGTCTTGCAAAAAAATCATCCATTAAAGAAGGCATTCCAAAAAAATCATCAAAAATGCTTCTTACAGGAGTATATGTGCTAATTGGTAACTGTGTACCATCTTTTCTTTTTACATCTTTCATATGTTTTATTGAATAAAGTTAAATAATTGATAAAGAAAATTCGAATGAATTCTCTTGTTTATCTATTAGCACTTTAACATGGTGAGTGCTAAATATCAAATGTTGTTAAAAATATTGGAAAGAGAATATAATGTTGTATGGAAACAAAGGAACCTCAAAATGAAATTTGGACAACAGTAGAAAGGCCAGGATATTTTGGAGAAGATAAAGATTTAAAAATTGCAGAGTGGAATGAAATATATGGAGAAGGAAATTGGAGAATTTCTCATATTGCAGCAGATGGAACAGAACTAACATACGAAGACATTATTAGGGTTTACACAGATGGTTATAAAGAATATTTTAACAATAACCCAGAAGATCTTGATTATTTAACAAAACATTTTTCATATGCTTACGACTTAGATATGATTACAAAGGCAGAAGCATACGATCCTTATGCTCAATATAATAAACCAGGTATGATAAACCAATTTCATCATGTTGCATTAAATATCGCAGTTGAAGAACTAGGATATGAATTTCAAGGAGAAGAACCAGTACAAATTAGGTATAGAAAAGGAGTACCTGCAATAATACGGAGATTAAGTCCCGGAAAGATCCCTTGTACAGTTCCTGAGTTAATACCAGAAGTTTCTTTTGAGAAACCTTGGTGGAAGAAAGATTCAATTGAAGACTTCTATCAAAGTACTAAAGTTTTACAAATAAAAACATAAATGAAGAATCAAAAAATAGATAAAACACATTGGATTATACAAATCTCTGTACTAACAATATCAATTCTTTTGTTTCTTTTTCTTCCTAAAATATTAGATTTAAAAGAGATTTTTCCTAAAGAAATAACATATTCAAGCATATTACTTCCATCTCTTCTTTTAATACTCTCAGCATTTTTAGGAATATTTCTTAAAAAAGATAACAAACCATTTACAAAATCATGGATATTTAATGATTTTACATATTGGAATATATTTGGACTTCTTCTTTCATTAATTGCAATATTCCATTTTGTTACAAATAATTCTATACACGGTATTTTTACTCAGATATTTGCATATATATCTCTTCTTCTTGGTTATGCAAATGAACTTAGAAATGAGATAATAGGTAAGAAAGGAAAAAAGTAATATGCAACTACCAAAATTAAAAAGATATCAGAAGAAATTTAATTTTTCATATGCTTTTGGAGCATATCCAGTATTAGATCTTTTGAAATTCCAAAAAGAAAAAGTTTTAAAGGTTTTAGTTAAGAAAGAAGGTTTGAAGAGTGAAGGTATCTCTGAAATATTAGATATTTGTAAGAGAGAGAATATTCCTTTTGAAGAGAATGATAAGTTAATTGATAGGATTGCATACAAGGAGAATACTTTTGTGGTTGGGGTGTTTGAAAAGTATGAAGAGGAGTTAGAGGGTGAAAAGAATCATATTGTTTTAGTTAATCCTAGTAATACTGGTAATTTAGGTACGATTATTAGAACTATGGTTGGTTTTGGGTTTAAGAATCTTGCAATAATTAAACCAGGTGTTGATATCTTTGACCCTATGGTTGTTAGATCTACAATGGGGGCACTGTTTAGAATTCATTTTAGATATTTTAATACAATTAATGAGTATACGGAGGTTTACAAGGATCATAATCTGTATCCTTTTATGTTAGATGGGGCGAAGAATATCCTTGAAGTAGAATTTAAAGAACCTTTCTCTTTTATACAAGGTAATGAGGGTAGGGGGTTAGATGAGAGTTACAAAACAATGGAGAAGAGAAAGGGAGAAAGCATATACATACCTCATTCAGATGAGATTGATTCATTGAATCTTTCAGTAGCTACAAGTATTGGTATGTGGGAGTATGCGAGGAGAAAATAATGTACAGTTTCTTGTTATAAAATGCGTTTTGTTAACAACTTTCTATATCTTTTGTTTTCTGTTAAATTATTACTATGGTAGATTATAGAGAAGAAATAAAGAGAATATTAAAAAGGCTTAAAGAGATTAGAGCTAGATTAATAGAGATAAAGGATAGTAGAGAGATAGATAAACTCAAGCTTAGGTTAAAACAATGATTGACAACTCTGATAAGGGAACACAAGGAGAAACAGGAGAGCAAACCCCAGAAGTTTTGGAAGTATCTAAGGATACTGTTATAGTGGCTGAGAGAGGAGAGGATGCTTTAAATGAAGCTCTTACCGTTTCAGAAGAAGTAACAACATTGGTAGGTGAACAGTTGAACGAGCCAGTAGATAGGTTTAGTAGTGAGGTAGATGAATTAAAAACAGAAACAGATTCTTTGGTAGAAGAACTTGATAATCTTCAACAAGATGCTTCTGTAACAGAAACAGAGATAGAACCTTTCTTGTCTAAAGTTAAAGAGAGGAAGGAAACCATTCGTAAGAATGTTGAAGAGATAAAAAACTTTTTAGATGTAAGTGAGATGGAAGCTCCTGAACCTCGTTCTGATATTACAGTAGAAGAGGTTGTTGCTCAGATTAAGGAATTAGAAAACAATATGGATATTACCCCAATGGAATATATGTTAAAGAGTGGAACATTACTTAAGGCAATAGAAAGGGCAAGGGGACAGAATGAAGAGGAATATAATAAGACTAAGGTAGAGCAAGATAATCTGTTGAGTATGATTAGTGAAATTTCTAACAAAAAAGAGAAATTAGAGGAAGTAAAAGGTTTATGGCAAAGAATCAAAGCAGTATCTGAAAAGAAGAGGTTAGCAAAAAAAGAGGAGGAATTGAATTTCGAGTACTCAAATGTAACTGCTGTTCTTAAAGAGAAGAAAAACATAGAAGGAGGGCTTCTCAATAGTGTGCCAGAAATAAAAGAGATGAGAAATAAGTTATTATATAGTGAGGTTAAAAGAAGGATAGATACAGTAGTGTCTGAGTATGAGAAGTTAGGAGAAGATATGTTACAGGATGGTACAATACCAGGAGAAATAATAGATGCTTATATTGAGGAAGTTATTGTTCCCTGTACAGAAAAAGTAGCAGTTGAAAAAGAAGTTTCGGAACAAAACAAGAACGATTTTTATAGATCTTTAAGAAGTTTTCTTCATAATAGAAGTGATTCTGAAATATACGGAAAGGACTTGTACGTTCCAGAAGAGTCTTTGTCCAATTTTGCAGAACTTATAAGTGATATAAATTTGCAGCACAATCTATATGGTATTTTAAGAACGAGTAATGAACAGATAATGTCTAGCTTTGTTACTGATATGGCTCTTGCTGAACTACTTCCTATGAAAGAAAGAGTTAATTTGTTGTTACAAACGGATATATACAATAATGAGATGTTTGAAAAGTATGCAAAAAGAACAAAATCATTAGAACCTTCAGAAATTATGTTGTGGAATGCTATAAAATTTTCAAAAACAGCAAATAGTCTTTTTGGAGATTATATTCATCAAAAAGATAGTGAGGTTTATGAAGCAGTTATAAAGAATTCCAAGAGATACGGTGATACAAATGATTATATAAAATTATTTTATTACTATCCTACCCCTGACGCTATTAAAAGTTTAGTTCTACTCGCTACAGGTGAAGGAGTCTATTATGTAAGAGGAGAAATAAGATTCACTCTCGACTTATTGAAACAAAAACCTAACTGGGGACAGCTTTTAGATGTTGCTGAAGGAGTTTACCCATCTTTAAAGCCAGCAAGAGAGTTGCTAGAAAGTGGTGTAGGTTCTTTGACTACTTCGTATATTAGGAGTGCTGCGAACGATTTGTTATTAGAAGTTATTGAAGATGAAAATGTTAGTGGAGATGATAGGCAACGTGCTGTTCATTTCCTGAAACAGGAAGTTTCTGTTGTTAATGTTTTGGCTAAAAGAGGGATAATAAATGAACAAGAACAAAATTCTATAGCACAAGCTATAACTTTTCTCAACGATATTCCTAGCAATATGATAGATGAACCTGGATTAAAAGACTCAGTATTTGATATTAATGACTCCGATATGAAAGACAATCTTTCTAAGAACGAGTTTGCCTCAGAATTTTGTGTTAATCTCAGAGAGCATTTGGCTTTACTGTCTGCAGAGCAAAGTGGTTCTGTTGATCCGCAGAAACTTGAGGTAATAAGAAGATTTTCTACTATTGCTAATCTTATTTTAGAGAACAAGACAGATATTAATGCTATAAAATATCTAACATCTGATAGTGTTTTAAATAAGTCAGCAGATTTGGCAATATCGTCCTCAGATTTACTTGTTCTGTTAAGTGCTTACAAAGCAGTCCCTTCTTTGAGTGAAAATTATGATCTTTGTTCTTCCTTTTGTTCTTATTTTAAGGGAGAAGAAAGTGTTATCTTCCTTAAGGATTTGTCTGCTAATTTTTCGAATCAAACATTTTTAACAGGCCTTTACAAATTAGTAGGGGAAGAGAAAGTTTCTCCGGATTTTGCCCTAAAACTACACGAAAAGCTTAGCAAAGATATAGTAGAATCTCAAAGCAACAAAGTGTTGTTACAGTTTCCTGAGTTATTTCTTCAGACTGATAAAGGAGTGGAGTTCTTTAAAAGCTTGTTTGTGACGTATTACGAAGAAAAAGTCCTGCTTGGAAAAATAGCTAATTTAGTTAACAACAAAGATATAACTCAAGAGCGTGCATTAGAATTACCAGTACTTTTCGGTTCCGATGGTATAAAAACCCAAGAATTTCAAGATGTTCTTCGTTATCCAAAATTCTTTCTTAAAACCAACGAAGGACTGTTATTATCCCAACACATGATTCAAAGACATCAGTTTTCAATAGAACAAAAAGAAGATATAAATATAGGAAGAGAGATAAACATATCTAGGTCCAGTAATAAAGGCGAGTTTAAACGAGTTTTACCATTATTAGTCAAGCAACACTTAATCAATATTAATAACATTCTAGAAAACAAAGAAGTAGACGAACTAAAAGAGATGGATTGGCATTCACTATTAATGGCTTTTACTAGGGCAGATTTTGACGACTATTACTTACCCAAATTTTCAGATACTGCAACTAAAAAGATAAAAGAAGTTTTTGAAGATCCTAAAGTTCGAGATACAGCTCTGAATGGATTAAAAGAACAGTGGTTGACTTACTTGGAGTCTGGTTTAGAAACAGGTAGACTAGAAGATATTCCTTTCTCTTTACTTCTAACTTCCGAATTTATTCACTATTGTGAAGGAGCAGGTCCTTTAAGCCAAGTAACTTCTTTAAATTCTTTAATAGTAAGTGTTAACAATGCATTTTCTAAAGAGACAACAGTAGATAGAACAAAGGTTGAAATAGCTCAAGGCTTATTAGAAATAGAACAAAGGTTTAATAATGAAAAATGGTCTAATAACGAGAGGACAGACTTTTACAATATTTCGCGTGATATTATAGATGTAGCACCAAGTATCTTTTCAGATAATCTAACTCTCTTTAAAGAATTTTCTCCTTCTGAATTAGAAGGTTTTGTTAGTAATATATATCCACTTCATAGGGCAAAGTTGGCTCTTGAAGAAAAACGAGGAAATGGAGATGAAAAGATATATAGCAAAGAAGTATTAATGGGTATGCGTACTGATATACGTAATTTTACTGAAATGTTTAAATCAGGAGAAGTCACTTTTGAAGAAGAGAGACAAAGGTTGTTAACGGAAATAAGAGGTTTGGTTAAAGAACGCTTTGGAATTATTAAAATTTCAGAACGGATAACTCCTGAACATATACAATCTTTTTCGAATGTTGCAATGTATTTATCTACCATGAGAAATAAAACTCCTGACAAAGAAAAGATTTTAGGTTTCTATCTAGCTATGATGGTTAATGATAAATGGGGTGATTTTAGAGAGGGGAAAGATATTAATCCTCATGAGTATCTAATTCCAGAGAATAGTGCATATATTAAGACTGTACTTCAGGAGAGGAAGAAGCTAAATCCTTTAACAGCAGAAAACCTTGGCATTCAACCAGAGGAAATACCTTTGTTTATGCAATTACTACAAACAGAGGTATCTAATATGGAATTAGCAAACATTACAACGGTTGATCAAAAACTAACCAATATTATTAAGAATTTGGAAGAATTAACTGATGAGGATCTGTATCCAACTCCTTTGGATAGAGAACGAATAAAGTTGTTGCAAGGGTATATGGAAAGAAATGTAGAGGACAAAGAAGGAGGAAAGAAAAAGTCGTTTGGCAGTATTGTCAGCAAGATATGGATGCAGATGAACAACAAACCTCTAAGAGAATCTCTTACAATAGAAGAAGAGAGAATACGGGAAGAGGTCTTTCGAATTATGGAAGAGAACAACATTCAAAAAACACCAGAAGAATTAAACAGAGTTTTTCAAAAAGAACTAAAACCTTTTTCAGCTGTTATCAGTTTAGCGGAAACTGTAAAAGGGGTTGAGGGGGATATTGAAGTACTTGAGAGTTTGCTTCAACCAGAATCTGCAGTTATTGAAATCTTCAACAAGTTAGGTGAGGACTTTACACAGACTTCTGGTGCTATAGCTCTATCTCAAGATATAGATCATCTAGAAAATTTAGTTGTTAAAAAGGAAGATAAACTTAAACCTGAAGAGAAAGAGATTGTCGATACATATCTTTCTAAAATACGTGAACAAGTAATTAAGTTAGAAGAAAAATATAACGAAGTACAACAGAAAATTAACAGTCAAATAGATAATGTTATTGAAGTTACAGACAACGAGCAGTTAAAAAACAAATTAAACGAGATAAAAGTTAATGTAAACAGAGGAGACAAAGAACAAGTTATCACTAGTGTTGCTACCAATAATTTAAATGTGGTAATAAAAAACATTCGTGAGTGCTTATCTTGTATGACAGATGGTATTAACAACGACACCAATCTAACATTTGGAGATTCTAATAAGTTTTTCCTTTTCACTCAGGAAGGTTCTAGAAAAGAAAGAAGTATCTCAGATCAAATAGTTTTTGTAGTACCTATAGACAAGGTTGATGGTTCTAACAGTATAGCTTTTGTTTTTGATAGAGTGTATGGCACGAGATCTCGCAAAATACTAGAGAACCATATTAAAACTATTCTTAAGAAACAAAAGATTATCAAGCAACAATTTCCAAATATTAAATTAGGAGTGTTTATTTCTGGTGCTGCTATGTCATCAGTTGGAACTTCAGCAAAAGTGTTGTTAGAAAGTTTCAATAAGAACAACATGTCAGGACAAGCAGAAACAGTTACAGTGAGTATCACAGAATCTGCAACAGGTGATCAATACGTTTTTGCGAGAATTTCGGGAGAACGAAAGATGGAAGTTAGTGGTCTCTTGCTTGATGTATAACTATATCTTTAAAAAAGATTTCTTGATGAGTATTGTGAGAAATCATAAATATCTTCTCTACAAGTATTTACAACTTCATTAAAAACCTTTCTACGACTTGTTTTCTTAAAACATATCTTCTAAAATATATATATGATTAAGAAAGCAGAAAAAATAGAGAAATTAGAAAACTTTGTCATATTTCAAACCGATGATGGTAATGTAAATATAGATGTCTTCTTTCATAATGATAATCTGTGGCTAACACAGAAACTAATGGCTACATTGTTTGAAGTAGAAAGGTCTGTAATCTCTAAACATTTGAAAAATATATTTACAGAAGGAGAGTTAGATGAAAAAAGCATATGTGCAAAATTTGCACATATGAAAAAGCGCGGTAGATGGTATGAATCCACCTTCTATTCTCTTGAAGCAATAATAGCAGTTGGATATAGGGTGAATTCTACTAGAGCTACAAGTTTTAGAATTTGGGCAACTGATATTCTTAAAGAATTTACAATCAAAGGTTTTGTTTTAGATGATGACAGATTAAAACAGATGAAAGGGTTTGGTAAAGACTACTTTGATGAGTTGTTGGAGAGGATTCGTGAGATTAGAGCAAGTGAGAGAAGGTTGTATCAAAAGGTTACAGACATTTTTGCACTTTCTGCAGATTATGATAGTAAATCAACATTTACAAAAGAGTTTTTTGCTACTGTTCAGAACAAATTCCATTGGGCAATTACAGGGAAAACAGCTGCAGAGATAATATATACAGAAGCAGATGCTAAGAAGGTAAATATGGGACTTAAGACATGGGGAGGAAAAGAGAAAAACAGAAAAATATTAAAAAGAGATGTAACTGTTGCTAAGAACTATCTAAACGAAGAACATTTGAAAGCTTTAATTAGAGTTGTAAATACATATTTAGATTTAGCTGAGGATAGGGCAGAAAGACATATTGTTATGAATATGAAAGATTGGAGTATTCTACTAAACGATTTTCTAGAATTAGCAAACTACCCAATTCTTACAGACAAAGGAAAGATATCTCAGAAACAAGCCAAAATAAAAGCAGAGATGGAGTATGAAAAATTTAGACCAATACAGGATAAGTTGTATAGGTCGGATTTTGATTTGTTGTTAGAGGAAACAAAAAGATTAACAAAGGATAAGTAAGTAAAATGAAACAAAAACCATTTACAATCACAGAAAAGGAAAAAGAATTAACAAAATCTCTTCTTAAAAAGATAACAGAAACAGAAAAAGAAAAGTTCTCTATAACAGATTTAGATACAGTTTATAGTTTTCTTAATAAAAAAGAGATTGCTTTTCTAAAAAAACTTTTAACAATAAATCCACATGACTATGGTATTAAGGGTGAATATCTTGGTATACAAGATGTTCCTAAAGATTTAGTAGAGATAAAAGGACAAAGATATGAGACTGATATAGAAGAGAAAGGATATCACGAAATAGGGGAAAGGTATTTACCTAATAAGGTATACAAGGCATATGAGAAGATGAATAAGGCAATGTTTAAAGATATTGGTAAGAAATTATTAATAGCTTCAGGCTATCGTTCTCCTGCATATCAACTTTTCCTTCTTGTTTGGTATCTGAATATGTATGAATTTGATATTGGAAAAACATTAGAAAGAGTTGCTATGCCTGGATATAGTGAACATTGTGTTGCTGATAAAGTAGCTATTGATTTTATAACAGAAGATGGTGTTCCTCAAGAACACGATGATAGATATTTTGAAGATACAAAGGAATACAAATGGCTTGTACAAAATGCAGAGAAATTTGGTTTTAAAGAATCATATCCTAAAGATAATGAGTTTGGACTTATGTATGAACCTTGGCATTGGAGGTATATTAAAGACTAAAATCCAATATCAAACCTCTATGATCAGTACCTTCAGGAACTAAATCTAACAATTCAACAGAATTTATCTTAATATCCCCTTTGTAAAATATGAAGTCTATACAGTTATCATCCCACGATATTTTTCTCTCATGTGCCATTTTACTAACAGGGTGATTAGGATGGTTTTTACTCCACCATTCAGAAGAGTTGTAACTAATACATTTCTCTTTGTTTACTTCTTCCCAAGCATTCTTAAAACCGCTCTTCTCAACAGCTTTATGAACATCATCTTTTTCATATGCATTAAAATCTCCTACTACAAGAATATTTTTCTTTATTAATCCAGATCTTTCTAACCAGAACATAATATCTTCCCAGTTTTGGTATCTAAAATATTTATATTTAGACAAGTGTACATTGACCACTAGAAGTTCTTTTCCTTCTATACCTAACAACATAGCAACTACTACTCTAGGATGGCCGTCTAATGTTCCGTCTTTGTATATGTTAGATGGATTTATCCTGTATTTTTGGATAATTTCAATATCTTTGTTGTTAATAAATATACCTTGATTGGGCATATATTCAAATGTGTCTGTAAAGAAACTTCTAGTATTTAATATTTTTTCAATATCATTAACTTCTTCAGAACTATTAGTTTTTCCACATATTAATTCTTGTAAACAAAGAATATCAGGATTAATTTCTTTGTATGCATTTAGAAGGATATCTTTCTTAGAATCCCATGTAGTTACACAGTATATATTTTGAGTTAGTAATTTCATAGTTTTTTCATTCTATCATAACTTTTGGTTTAGATTTAATTAAATTTTCTTTCTTGCTGTAAGCCTATATTAAATGTTATAATATGATAGTAATGGATACAGAGAAGCCAATTTGTATATCTAATGATATAGATGTGGACGATGCGAGTACCGAAGAATTGGCTATCCACTCAGTAACAAATATTCCCATACCTATAAAAGCAAAAACAGATCCTAAACGAACTTGGGGAGAAAGAAAATATTTCTTAAGTTGGGGTGTTGATGAGAATTTCAATTTGGGAAAAGGTTTAGGAGTACCTGATGAACAATTCGATGATTGTTGTCTTGTTCTCCAAGAGGTAATACAAAGATATTTTCCCGATGAATATGAAGGAGAAAATATAGGTAAATGTGAACGATGGGAGTCTATTAATGGTTTACATTCTTTGACATGTTTAGATTTAGGTGTGGGACTTGGTCAAAATTTAGAGATGCATATATTTTCGCATGAAGATAAAAAAGATGATCGTTTTGATAGAGATTGGTTGGTACATATGACATATGATATACACGATCCATATGATCTTCTTTGTTTCTATGAATGTTTGTTAGTTTATCTAAGGCATACAGGTATGAATCTTCCAAGTATTTATTCTAAGGTTGTTGGAACAGAAGAGAAGGAGATAAATACCCACTATGGTGAAGTAAAGACAGAAAGAAGAAATATTCTTGCTTGGTCTTTTAAATTACCGTGTTTGGAAGAATATACTCTTGATATTGCAAGAAAGTTAATGGAAGAACATCATCTTGAACCAGATAGAGTTTTAAAGAACTTTGTATTGAAGAATAGACAAGGAAAGATTGTTATTAAAATAGAGGATAATAAGGATGGAAAACCAGAATGGGTAGTTAAAGACTTAAGAGATCCTGATCAGGTAATTGGTTTCTTTAGTATAATAGCGAATAAGTATAAATATCCAGATAGACTTTAAATTGAATTTTTAACAAGCAATATATGGATCCAAAAGATATAAAAGGTAATTCAGAACCAATCTATGAGCATGATGATATTCCTCTTATAGTGGGAAATGAGGAAGATGGATATGGTATATTTTGGTCAGCTAAAGAGGGTTTATCACCTAGATTATCTGAAGGTTTGGAGTTAAACGAAGCAGAGTATGAGGCTTGTTATAATGCTATTAAAAAGATTAAAGAAAGATATTTTCCTGAAGGATACCATGGTTATGATGAGTGGAGAAAGAATGAGAATGGTACCTATTACTTAAGATCATTGATACCTCACCCTGGAGGTGGTGTGTTGATGTATATATATGCTCATGAAGGAGAACCCCTTCACTTAAATGCAGGGATGTTCAGATTAGACTTACATAATGTAGATTGTGATTGGCAAGCCCTCTTTTTTCAAGAATGCTTAGTTGAGTATCTTAAACATGTGGGAATTAATGTACCTGGAATACGCTCAGAAGTTGTTGAGACAAAAATGATTAAATGGGGAATGGGGGATAGTAAGAAAGAAGTTAAAACAAATATCCTCTCATATTCTTTTGAGTTACCATATCTTAAAGAATCGGAACATTTGCTTTTAGTACTTTTGGAGAGATTTTACAATATAGATGCAGAGGTGCAGGAAAATCAGATTCTTGTTGATGGAAAAGCAGTATTAGAAAAGAGACAAAAAGAGGATGGTGATATTGTCTGGATTGGAGAGAATCTAAAGGGTGTGGATGTGATAAAACTTTTTTATACACTAGCGCGAAGTAATAGCTATCTTCGTCGCAATTTGTAATAAAAGAGTTTGCTATATTAGTAAAAACCTCTTAAAAATGGTATAATTAAGTAGTTCTTTACCAATATGGGGACGTCAGGCTATCGACAGAAGCTTAATTCTAGTTATCACAAACCGTTTGTTAAGTTCGTTATTCTTAACACACAAGATAAGTGTAAAAAATAAAATCGTCGCTTTTGCAGATAAAGTAAGCGCAGGACTAAGAGCAGCATTTGCAGCT
>Ga0116174_10001060_pt1 | contig 25866 bp, 18 predicted proteins | sample AD_UKC087_MetaG_FD_89801 | JGI IMG/M metagenome (GOLD analysis project Ga0116174, IMG submission 89801) | Active sludge microbial communities of municipal wastewater-treating anaerobic digesters from USA - AD_UKC087_MetaG | ecosystem: Engineered > Bioreactor > Anaerobic > Digestate | place: USA...
CAAATTCGCCATCGACAAAAAAGAAAAAATCTCCGTTAATATCAAAATTTTCTTTAGTAGCAGTTTTCTTTGCGACAATTATAGGTTCTGTTTCTTCTGTAGAATTAATTTTTATTGCAATATTGATTATCGCAGTCTGCCCTTTTTGCAAATCAGGAATTCTTGCTCTAAGCAAAGTTTTTCCTTGCGAATTGCTAATAATCTCAATTTCAGGATCAGCCGCATGGCAAAACCCAAAGAAAAAAATCATAAGGGAGAAAATAATGAAAAATTTTTTAAAATATCGCATATTATTAATTTGATAAATTTTAAAATTATATTTCATATATCACGTCTTTGCGTTCAACTATTATTTTCCATTTCTTGCGTTTTGCGTGGTTATAAAGCATCTTATTAGGATTAAAACAAATAGGATTATCAACTAAAGACAAGAATCCTATATCGCTTGGACCATCTCCAACGCCATAAGAATTTTTTAAAGTTAAATTTTCTTTCTCTACGGCTCGCTTTAAAATTTTTTCTTTTTGAGTGATTAATTCTTCAAATTTAGCCTCGCCTGTAAGTTTTCCAAAATTATTGAATTCATAAATAAATCCATAGCTTTTATCAAATCCTGCTTCCTTGCAAAAAGCATCAATAATAATTTTAGGAGAATGAGAAATCGCCAATAAATAATATCCTTTCTTTTTCAATTTTTTAACCAAATCTCGAGTGTATCTATAAACTTTATTTTTCTCAAAAAAAACAATATCATTGGAAATTCTTTTAAATTCAGAAAAATCAACTCCTTTGATATTGCGCGAAAAAACAGCTATCACTTGGGAAATATAATCTTCATAAGATCCCTGTCTGTCCTGCCATAGTGTAAATGATTTCAAATAATCAGTCTGAGCAGTTTTTGGGAAAATGCCTTCTTGAATAAGCCTTTCAGTCAATTTTATAAAAAGGCTTGATCGGAATAATGTCCCGTCTATGTCGAAAACTGCCACTGGTTTTTTGATCATAATCAATGCTTAATTATATATTGATCGTCATTTATAGTATTAGCAACATCATTAGGCACTACTGCAAACAATCCACTATATAACAAACTAGGTATGCCATATTCAAAAGATTGACCGAATTGATAGCCGCAACGCAAACTAGAAATTCCCAATTCTCTTATTCTTGATTGAATATTCAAATTATCTTCTCCTCTAGCTGGATCAAAAATATGTATATTATTCAAATATTTATATCCACTTCTTTCATAAATATTCGATCCAGAATTAAATCCTGTAAGAACAGAATAATGATCACTATTTCCAATTCCATGGAATCCAACTCCTGTATTATGAGATGGAACGCAATAGAAAATTAATGGTATCCCTCTCCTAAGAAAATTAGCTTCCAAATATTCAGGATTATTAGTATTTATTTCTATCACTTTAAATCCCGATCTTTGGGCAACATCTAAAGTATTAAAATAACAGTATCCCGGCGTTGGTCCGCTATCATTATTTTGATACCAAGAATTATAAGCTGGCTTATGTATTCTTACCCAATAATCCAAAACCATAATGAGACTCGCGTCAAAACAACCATAAGCGCTATATCGACCATCCACTGAACCTATTTGACTTACATAATTTATTTTTGCTGGCAAATTAGTGCTATAAATTATTTTATTAGGAGAAGTAAATTGCATGTTCCCCGATTCTTTTAGTCCAGCCAAATTATAAACTAAAGCTGAAACTTGATACCTGGCATTAGGCTTCATTTCAAAAGAAACTGTATTTTCTCCCTGAGAATCAAGCATTTGTTTTTTTCCGAAAGAAAGCGTGTATGAAAAAACTCCTTTTGAGCCGCTTGATGCTTCAACTCTAGTTCCATCTGGAGGAGTAATATATGAAATGCCTGTTGAAACATCAGTTATTCTAAATGTTCCTTTATAAACATCATTTCCTCTTGTGTAATAACCAAATAATTTTACGCTGTTTTCCCGATCTTTAACTTGCGCGCCAACTTCTGGAATTCCATTTGGTATCGACATCTTCCATGTATAAACAACAAAATCGCTATCAGAAAAAACAATCGGATTAGCATTAACTTGTTTTGCCATTGCCATAACTTGATATTTTCTATTAGGAACCCATCTAAATCTTACTTTCTGCGAGCTAGGAGCTTGGTCCACTGAAGAACATTTGAAAAGCTGAAAATCTGGATCGCAAGCAGAAACATCATAAGCGAATAATCTTGTTCCTCCTTTTGCTCTTTTTGCTTGGGTACAAAAAACATTGCCTTCTTGGTCTATTATTTGAAACCAGTAATAAAAATCTGTTTTAACTGTTTTTGAATCTAAAGCTTCTCCGCGCAAACTTACATAAGGAGCGCATTTATTCATTGTTGATTTCCCAAGGTTATAAATCTTAGGTTCCAAATTTTTTATCTCCATTCCTCCGGTATTTATTTCTCTTGGATAAAACCCGTTAGTTCCATCAGCTAAATATTTCATTCCATTTGCCTTGATTGTTTCCCATTCTATTTGAGAATTCTGTACTTCTGGAATCAAAGCCATTGGGGCAATATAATATTTATTTCCAGGTTGTAAATTTGATAATCTTATCTTTACTTGATAAGGTTTTCTAACATCGCATTGTTTTGGATTACTTGCAGGGATATTAGGCAGAGAATAATCAGTTGTTTTTTTCCAATAGGCACCAGTTTGATTTATCTTGTATTTCAAATAAACCGTAGGTTTAGTATTTTTCAAATCATAATAAAAATAACTTACTAAAACATCTATTGTGGAATCATCAACGCTACAGACATTTTCAATATAAGCTTCGAGATTAGGAACTTTAAAGCGGACATATGGACTCCATTCAGTCGAACTTCCTAAAAACGCTCCAGCAACCGCATAACCGAGGCATCTATATTGTTCTCCCGTTTTCATCCCTAAAAAACTCAATTTTATTTTGTAATCCTGAAAAAAATCATTCTTCTGAGACGAAGAGGCTTCATAAATTTTATTTCTATTGCCGTTTTTATCTAATTCAAAAAGATATAAAGAATCTCCTTGCTTTTCAAAATAATATTCTCTATCAATATCTCTATTTTCTCCATATTCCTGATCGCATTTTATTCCGGCTTTCCAAATTGTTTTTTCCCTCAATTCTGAATAATCAACCGTAAATTCAGCAGAATTAAAAGAAAGGGAAGATTGATTCAAAAAAAATTTTACAGCCGATCCTTTAGTTTGAGCAGAAGATAATTTAATTTTATTATGGACCTGAAAAATTTGTCCTGGATATTCATTGTTGACATAATATGTTATCTGGCCATTTTTTAAATCGCTTTCTTTTATTTCTTTTATCCCTATCGAAAAAGGATTATCATCTGTGCCTTTTACAGAAAAACCGACAAGCAATTTTGCTGTTTGGTCTTTGTCTAATCCTGAAATAGTCGTTTTGATTTCTGTCTTTCCATCTTTTGTTTCTATAATCTCGCTATTTGCTTGCAAAGCTCCAAAAACAATTACTGGAAAAAGCAAAGCAAAAATAAAAAAGAATATTTTTGTTTTATGCATAAAAATATTTTGTTTTAATAATTATAACAGGCGAAAAAGAAAACAAAAAGCCCATTTTCCGTTTTTCTGTGGAATAATGGGCTTTGCTTTTTCAAGGGATTGAGATAGTTGTTGATTTTCCTATATAACTTTCTCCTAAAATTTTAATATGATAGTAGCAAGTAAGTATTGGAGTGATAGTATGTTCCTTTTTATCATTTATTTGAAAAGTTGCTTCAAATGATCCTGAAAGTTCTCCTGTTGGCATAGGTCTATCTATATACTTATCATCTACAAGATTAAAGCTTCCAATATTGCCAGCAAGTGGCGGATCAATGACCAATCCAATGTCGTGAGACCAAACATGCTTGCATGGTCTTTTGTAAAATCCTTTTACTGTTATAGCGCCATTGCCTGACGAAAGCATTGAATCGATTCTTATTATCTCTCCATCAATTATTTCTTTTGTTTTACCATTGCCAAGCTGATGTTTTACCTTGTCGCAAGAAAGAGTTTCCGCGATTATTCTTTCTGATTCGCGGTTCTCAATTTCTATAACACTTGCTTCTTTTGATTCTGGTAATTCTGGCAAAACAGCTTCTGTTGGCGTTTGATCAATATTTTCCTTATTTGAATTTTGATTAGAACACCCAGCTATAAGGAAAATCAAAATAGCTATCGCTATTACTACTATTATCTTTTTCACCTTATATCTCCTTTTCCCTTTTGGGTTTGATTTTTAAAATAGCTTTTGACTTCCATAATATAATTATAGCACACTTTATGATATTTGTCAATATATACAAAAAAATACTTATAAATAATAGTTATTTGACCATAAAACAATCAATAAAAAAAGGCCCTGATAACAAGGCCTTGGACCAAACTTAGATTAAATCAATAAGTATAATTATCTCCTGAATCTTGATATTTTTCTGAATCAAGCGTTTCCGTGCTATCAATCGAAGATGTTGTAGAAAGAGGTTTATATTGATCTCCATAATTATCTAATGATGAATCTCTTAAATATTTATTTACATCATCTTCTAATGATTTTAATTTTGTCTGACCTATATCTTTAATTTCTATTTTCGAATTCCCAGATACTATCCCCTTTTCATCGTAAGAATAATTAGAAATAATTGGGAATATTTCAGAAAAAGATGAATAAATTTTCATGATTCCAGAATCAGCCGTAGAAATCATTTGACGAACTTGCATTGCAGCCATTAACACTGAAACAGGCTTTAAAAATGATAATGAATAAATACTGCTTTTATTTTCAAAAGAAATTGATTTAAGTTCTTGAGAATCGGAAATCTTTTTTCCTGAATCATTTAAAATGTCTTCCATAGCATTTTCCCCGCCAAAAGAAAAGTAGACGATGTCTCCTTTTCTTGCAAAAGATGTTTCTGTCCCAGAAGGCATTTTAATAGCTTGAACTTTCGTTCCATTTATTTCTTCTTCTTTAATTGCTGAATCCAAAAGAGCATAAAGATCATCTGTTATGACTGCTTTGACTGTTGGGCATTTATAATTCTTCTGAGAACAAGCAGTTTGCATTGCTTGAGAAGAAAAAATACCTGTATTACCTGAACTATCCACGCAATAATACATATCTTTTGCAATCAATTGGGCATAAGCGCAATAAGATTTATAAGAACTATTATATTTAAATTCAGATTCTGGATTTTGTTTTTCTATATTTTGGCTCGCTTTATTCATCTGTGAATCTCCTTGAATATAAAGTGGATAAAATCCTTTGTTAGAATAATAGATCTCTGCATAAGCTCTTAAACCGGAAAAAGAAGATATAATGTAAGCTTCTTTTTCTTTTGCTTCAGATAGCTGAATTGAGTTATATAAATTCTTAAATGAAACAGCTTGTTCCACTTTTGAAGCATCAGAACTTTGCCCTGAAAAAACAAAATAAAAATTCTTTCCTTCTGGTTTCTGAGGATCATAAAACATTTGAATCGCAAATTGACCATCTATATTTTTAATCGTTTTTTCTACATTAATACCTAATCGCTGTTCAAATATAGGCCATAGTTGTTCAATATCATCTTTTTGATAAGCATCATAATTGCTGATCAAATAATCAAATATTTTATCAAGTCCATTTCCTTCAACATAAAAAACAACTTGATTGCCATTAATTTCTGATGGTAGTTGACTCGCCAATGATTTAGAAATATTGAATTTATTGCCCAAACCTTTTGAAAATCCTGATAAATAAGATCTTGTCTGAAAGCCATAATCTTGCGCTTTAATGTAAGAAATCATCCCCTTACCATCTTGAGTTGTTTTAGAATTTTTTAAAGCTGCTGCCAATGATTCTACAATAGAAGAATCTTTAAAATTCTCTTTAATAGACAATGCGTTTATTTTCTCAAAATCAATATCCGAATAAATATATGCGAGATAATCTTTCGGAAGGTATTTCTCCAATTTTTTAAAAGATTCTGAATTTCTTATATTTTTAGCGCTACTTTTAGAAAATATAGCAGCTAAATTCATCTTCTTATAATTGTCTATTATATTTTTCACTTGGTCTAAATCATTAGACAATGCCAAATTATCACCTACTCCGGCATATGCCAAAGCTAAAACTTTTTTTTCTTTCAAAGGCGCATTTTGGTTTATATAATATGAATCATAATCAATTGTCTGATTATATATTTCTATTATTTCTACATCCTTATATTTCTCGCTTTCGAAATCTCCGAATGTTTTTTTAAAAAAATTCTTAGCCTGATTGCTTATTCTGGAATCTTCTAATGACAGTCCGGGAATTATTATTCCCATCTTATTAGTTTTCGAGTTTAAAAAACCAATAACATTCTTGATTTTTCCTTGGCTATAATTATCGAGAATACTTTTGAAAAAATCATCGTTTTTTACTAATTCATAAGTATTATTAATCGATTGATTGTTAGTTTCTGTAAACGGAATCCTTTGGATTATTTTTTCCAATTGCTTGACTTGACTCCCTAATGGATCAATGTTCAATTCTAATACAATATTGCTATTCTCGGGAACTAAAGATAAAGGATCTTTTATTTCCTGCCAATAAAAATATAGATAAACGCACACAATAGCAATAGCGATTATGGCTATGCCTAATATTATTTTTGCTATAGGATTACCGGTTTTTGGGAGATCTGTCTTTTTTATCTGGAAAGGTTCGATATTTTTAGAAATAAAGTTTGGTCCTTCTACAGTTTTTTTAGCCACCCCTTGCTGGAATATTTTTTCAATATCCTTTTTTTCATCTGGCGCTTTCGGACTCTCTTTTTTAGGAGGGAAATAATAATAGTCAGGATTTTCCCTGACCATCTTTTCTAATTCTTGTTGGCTAAGTGCTGGCTTTGGTTGTTCTGTTTGAGGATTCGGTTTATTTTTTGATTCCAATTCAGAAAAAGCAGTTTCTATATCGACGATAGGCCATCCAGCCGAAAGCAAAGCCTGTCTGACTTTATCCTTTCCTATATTTTTTGAAAATTGTTTTTGAATATACGAAAGCAGCTCTTGGTTTAGCATGTAATTGTATAGTTATATAAGATATATTATACAATATTATTTCAAATTATCCCTGTGGAAAATTATAAGCTTGCGTTTTTCCCGGCAAGATATCCTGTAGTCCAACAAAGTTGCAAATTGAATCCTCCGCAAGGACCAAGTAAATCAATTATCTCCCCGGCAAAAAAAAGATTATCGATTATCTTTGATTTCATAGTTTTTGAATCTATCTCAAAAAGATCAATCCCACCCTTAGTGGCAATAGCGCTTTCAAAGTCTAAAAAAGAATCTATCGTGGCTAAAGTATTCTTAGTCTGTTTGCATAATAGCATTCTTTCTTTTTTTGATATTTGAGAACATTGTTTCTTTTCGTTTATACCAGATTCTGCCAAAAAAAAATCACTCAGTCTTTCAGGAAATAAAATCTTTAATACATTCTTTATCTCTTTCCCTTGACCTGTTTTTAATATTTTTTCAATCCTTTTATCCAAAGCAGAAATATCAAATCCAGGAAAGAAATCAAAAACTAAATCTATTTTTTTTCCATAATATTGGATATCGCGGCTTAAATCCATAGCTATAGGACCGCTTATTCCAAAATGTGTAAAAATAATATCTCCTTGCCTTGAAATCTGTTTCTCTTTGCCCTTAATGCTCAATCTAACATTATTAAGAGATAATCCTTGAAGTTTTGCAGGCCAATTTTGTTTTATTTTTATAGGGACAAGAGCAGGTTTTGGTTCAATAATACAATGACCCATCATTCTCGCAAATTCATAACCATCTCCTGTCGATCCTGTTTTAGGATAAGATTTCCCACCAGTGCATAAAATATAATTCTTTGCGATTATGCTTTGTTTTTTTGAAGTGATAAGCTCTAAAATCCGGCCATTTTCAAAAATTATTTTCATTGCAGGAGAATTTTCGATTATTCTTACTCCTGATAATCGCATTTTTGCAAGTAAAGCATTCAAAACATCTTTGGCATTATCTGTCTTTGGAAAAATTTTACCATTTTCTTCTTTTGTCCTTATTCCAATTTTTTGAAAAAAATCCAATGTCTTTTTGTTATCAAAAACTGAAAAAGCAGAATGAAAAAATTCCCCATTTTTTCCGTATTGAGAAACGAACTGCTTCTTATTTTTCATGGCATTAGTCATATTGCATCTTCCGCCTCCCGTCAATAAAAGTTTTTTTCCAAGAATATCATTTTTTTCGATTAAAACAACTTTTTTCTTGTTTTCAGCAGCCGATATTGAGGCCATCATTCCAGCAGGCCCTCCTCCTATAATTGCTACATCGCAAAATATTTTTTCCATATATTGATTATCCTATAATTTTTTTTAATTTCAATATCAATGACCTCCTCCCCGCACTCCAAAAAACCGTCTGAATACAGGCGGTTTTTTTGCATGCGGGGTTTCCTTTGAGATTCATGAAGACAAGAAATCTGCTTGCTTAGAATAATCATTCTTTCCTTGATTGGTGATATATTTCTTGATTTGAGATTCATTGAGTCCAATGGTGGAAGAGAAATATCCCACACCCCAAATACTGTTTTCAAGATATAGTTCTCGGATGAATTTGAAATGCTTTCGCAAATGGAGACTGGAAATAGATTTGATTGTTTGGATGGCTTTGGAAACAGAAATGTTTGGTGGTATTTCAATTTGGAGATGGACATGATCTTTGTCAACATTAATTGCCAGCACAAAGAGTGTGGGATATTTCTTGGTGATTCCACAAATTGATTCAATCAGTTCTGCTTTCACATAGTCTTTGAGTATTTTTTTTCTGTATTTTGTTCCCCAAACAATGTGATATTGATGTTGGTAGGTTGAATGGTTCAGATTTCTTGTCCTCATGCATATAGCATAGCATATCTGACGATATGCTATGAATGGAACAATTCATCCCCGCACTCCAACGGCTACGGCGTCTGGATGACGCCGTTTCCGTGCGGGGTTTCCTTGGTAATTAAAAAGGAGTCAATTATGACTCCTTTAACGCTTTAACTATAGCTTGAGTTGCTACATCAGGCCTTACTCTACCTTGCATTTCTTTCATAAGCTGTCCAACTAAAAACATAGCTGCATTTTCTTGTCCTGATTTATAATCAGCGACTGCTTTAGGATTATTTTTTATTATTTTCTCAGCAAGTTCAAAAATCTGATCCTCATTAAATTGATTCTTTAATCCGAGATCATCTACAATATGGCTTGGGTCTTTCTTTTCGTAAAACATCTTCACTAAGATCATTTTTGCGCTTTGGCTTGATGTTACAGGAGATTCTGGGGAATAAATCAAAGTTATCAATTCGGCAAAATTTTCTGGAGTTATAGGATATTCTTGATCATCTTTGAAACTATTTTTTGCCAATAGCCCCTTAAAATCGCTTAATAAATAATTAACTGCCAATTTTGTTAATTTCTGAAAATCATTTTCTAAATTCTTGTCTTTTGACCAAGATAACAATTCGCTTACTATCTTCTCAAAATATTCAGATATCTGCCTATCATTCACAAAGACCTGCGCTTCTTTTTCTGACATGCCATATTCTCTAATAAATCTTTCTCTTTTTTGTCTAGGCAACTCTGGTAAATCTTGCTTCATCTTTTGGATATCAAAAATACTTAAATCTAAGATAGGCAAATCAGGCTCTGGGAAATATCTATAGTCAGCCTCTCCTTCTTTAATTCTCTGGGAAAAAGTTTGTTTTTTTATTCCATCCCAACCCCTTGTTTCTTGAATTATCTTCTGATCTTTCTCTAATGCCTCAATTTGTCTTTTTATTTCATAATTAGCAGAATCAACCGCTCCACTTATCGTACCTATATTTTTTATCTCAACTTTATTTCCTAAAATATCATTATCAGAAACACTTATATTAACCTCAACTCTCATTTGCCCTTTTTCCATATCAGCATTAGAAATCATTAAATAACGTAAAATATTCTGGAGTTCTTGGGCAAAATATTTTATATTTTCAGGATTGTTAATATCGGGTTCTGTAACTAATTCCATCAAAGGCACTCCAGCCCTGTTATAATCAATTAATGTTTCTTTGGAAGCGTGTATGAGTTTTGCAGTATCCTCTTCTAAATGGATTCTTTTTATTCTTATTCTCTCTCCATTAATCATAAGATATCCATTCTTACATAACGGAAGATCGTATTGAGATATTTGATATCCTTTAGGCAAATCAGGATAAAAATAATTTTTTCTATCGAATTTTGATTTCACTGACACTTCGCAATTCATCGCCAACCCAGCTTTTATAACGCTTAAAACCGCATCTTGATTTATGACAGGCAAAGTTCCAGGATGACCCATGCAAATAGGACAGATATTGGAATTAGGACTCAAATTATCAGGATCATTTTTACAAGAGCAAAACATCTTAGAGTCAGTTTTTAACTCAACATGAACTTCTAATCCAATAGTTGTTATATATTCTTTTCCTGCCATAATTTACTTTAACACAATTTCTAATTTTAAAAAATAAAATATGTTGAAAGGGATATCGCAGACGGTTTTGCATGGTCTTTGTCAAAGACAAAGAAAACCGTCGAGGAAATTAAGGCGAACTCGGAGCGCTGGGACGAGACGCCGGCCCTTGAGACATATTTTATTTTTTAAAATTCATTATACCTGTTTTTCTGTTGTATTGGCCGAAACTCTTCCTCCTTGCCATTGCCCGCGATACAAATTTGTCTGGCCATCAACTTTGTAAAACATTGCGTGAGCAACTCTTGCTCCCATTTCTATTTTTATTGGGCATTGTCCTAAGTTAGTTATTCCAAAAGTTAATTCGCCGCAATATCCTGGAGAGACATTGCCGGTAAACAAAGCGATACCAGAACGATATAAAGTTGATCTTGATCTAAATAATATTGCAATATCGCTTGGAGTATTTACCTTCTCAATGGTTTTCATCAAATAATATTTTCCTGGCAAAAATTCGAAAACATTTTTTTCGCCTTCAACATATTTTGCTACCAATGTTTCTTTTGGAGTTTGTCTTTCTTCTATGCCTAAAAATCCATCTCCATTTATTTGGTAAACTTCTCCGATTCTGATATCAAAACCTGCGCCTTCTGGATTATTTAATTCTCTATCACAAAGGTTTTCAACAAGCTTTTTTTCTTTAACTAATTCTAATAATTTATCAACTCCTAATATCATATTTTTATATAATTAATTTTTCACAATAGTATCTTGACTAGAATCTATAATAATATAATATATAGATATAGTCGCAAGGCTATCCTGCTCGAGGATTCGAGTCAGATTTTCAAACCCCGTCCCCGTGACGGGGTTTTATTTTATAAAGGTAATATATTTCTTAATATCTTGCGCATTAATATTAACATCAGCCTTTTCCTTTAATAAATGAGAGACATATCCAGAGCTGAAAAGAACTATCTTTTTCCCTCTTTTTTTAAGATAATCAGCTAAACAGGAAAAATCAGCGTCTCCAGAGAAAAGACAAAATACATCATATTCATCTATTAATCTAATTGCATCCAAACATATTTCTACATCAAAATTACATTTTCTGATATAGATATATTTTCTTGCTACATCATAACTAGAATTTTTAAATAACGACTGTGAATCTTTTTCTTCCAAATAATGTTTTATTTTTTGGATTGGCTTAGTTATAGTTTTAAAATATTTTTTCGCCAAAAATGTTATCTTCCAAGATTTTTTATCCTGCGTATCAATTCCATAATAAAATCTTTGATGGATAGAAAAAGCTTTTACAAATTCTGAAAGTTTTTCAATACCGACAACTATTCTTTTATCTTTTGGTATAACCTTATTATCACTATCTTTTATATCTTTCTTATACCAATAATTAACATTACCAAAATCTATAAAAGAATATATTCTCTTATCGTTGAATTTCAAACCCCTTAATTCTAAATCTTTTTTTATCGATTCTTTATATAGACCTAAAAAATCCATGCCATTTACATCTTTATTGTTTTAAATTTTTTGCGGAAAATAGCAACTTTTTTAGCAATATCTTTTTTATTCTTTTTATCTATTAAAGCCATTTTAAAAAATGAGGCAATTTGTTTAAAATGGATTTCTTTAAAACCTAAACGCGTCATTTCTTGCACGCCCAAACGCAATCCTCCCGGGTTTAGGGCGCTTTGATCTCCTGGAATCATATTTTTATTGCAAATAATATTGCAATCTTCTAATATTTGGGCGCAAACAGCTCCACCGCCTTGCTTTACAACATCAAGCAAAACTTGATGAGTTTGAGTAAACCCTTTTTCTTTATATAAAACATTAAAACCTGCCTTATCTAATTCTTTTGCAAATGCTTTAGCATTTTTCACAACTTGTATTCCATATCTTTTGCCATTTTTCTGAAATTCTTTTAAAGCAATATACAAGGCGGGAACATGATGAATATGATGGCTTGATAAAATTCCTGGAAAAACTCTTTTGGCAATATTTTTTATTTCATCATCATTTAAATTTCCAATAATTATCCCTCCTGGAGGTCCTGGAAATGTTTTATGAGTGCTGGTAAGCAAAATATCAGCTCCCAAATCAAGAGGGTTTTGAAAAACTTTTGCCAATATCAATCCAAAAACATGAGCGCCATCATAAATAACTTTTGTTCCAATTTTCTTACACAATACTGATAATTCTTTTACTGGTTGTTCAAAAACAATTACTGATCCGCCTAAAATTATTCCCGATGGTTTTAATTTTTCTATCATTGATTTTGCGCGAGGCAAATCAATAGTTCCATCTGGACTTATTGGCAAATGTTCTACGTTCAAACCTGATAATCCTGCCGCCCCAATTTTTTCATGCGATATATGCGACCCACCCGTTAAACCTAAAGTTAAAATAGTGTCTCCTCTTTTGAATAGTCCTGAAAAAACGGCTAAATTTGCCACCGCGCCAGATATTGGTCTAACATCAACAAAATTTGCCTTAAATTCCTTTTTAAATGCCTCTGCGCAAAGAGTTTCCATTTGATCAAAGTATTTCAACCCTTGATAAAAACGCTTGCCTGGAAGGCCTTCTGCGTACCTTCCCATCAAATCAGAATTGTATGCATCTCTTACTGTTTTTGAAATCAAATTTTCAGAAGCAATAAGATTAATACATTCGCTTCTCCATTTTTCGTGTTTTTTTAATAATTCCTTCATTTGCCTAAATTTTTAAGTTTATTTTGATATTCAGAGAAGAGTTCTTCCTGCATTGCCTTATGATATTGTTCATTATATCTTTTATTGGCAAAAGTACTGGCAATAGGACAAAATTTTTGTTCAGGACAGAATCCGACAATTTTGCATTTTGGAATAATAAATTTTGCCAACCAAATATATCCTTTCTGTTTTAGCAATTCTTTTATCTGACAAACTTCATCCCAAGCAACGCGCCTTAATTCTTCTTCAGCCGTAGAGCAAATCCTTAGCGGATAATAACCAGTTATAAAATTATATAAATCATATGTCTGCAATATATCTAATTTCACTCCACGAGGAATCAGAAATATAGCATCATTCGGCTTTATTTTTAATTTCAATAATTTGTTGTAGCTTGCGAAAGCTTCTCCCACTGTTTGCAGATATTTTTGAAGTATATCTTTCTTAGATCTAATAGTCGGAGGAACCGAATAGACTTTTTCTATATCTTTGATCAAATTTATACTTATATTCCCTTTATCTATCTGGTTTTTATGTTTTAAAAAAATTTTAGATGATCTATCTACAGCATCATAGATTGATTGAACTGATTGAGGAACTGTTCTATGGCGTTTTTTATCTCCCCAAACTCTCCACGGAACGCAAGATAATACTTTAAAGCTCATCACTGAATTATAATCGCGCACTATATCTTGCCTTAATTCAAGAAGCTGCTTCCAATTCTTTTTTGTTTTAGCCAGATTGCCCATTGTGATATCCGATAATTTTCCTAAAACAAGCATCTGTTTGCGCAAACCAGTAGATGGAATTATATGCAAATCAAAAACTTTGCTTTTAACTCCATTAGTTTTATATACTCGTTTTAATTCAACGGCTAAATTCGGTTTTTTGGGATTTTTAAAAATATTAGGATAAGGATAAAAATTCCTTGGAGCCACTTCTCTAGTAGCATAGAGCAAGTCCAATCCACAACGCTTTAATTCTTGTTCTATTTTTTGTATCAAGAGACCAATCTCTTTAGGCATCCAATCAATCTCGCGTTCATATTCCTTTTTTAAAGCGATAATTGATTCTAAAGGAAGATTTATTATTCCTGTTCCATAAATTCCATATTGATAAATTTTGCTCACTTCATCTTTCGGTATTCCAATTCTTAAAAATTCATTAAAAACATCTATAAGTTTTTTAGAAGATTCCAAATAAATCTCTTTAGCGGCTTTGTTTCTTTCTATATCGCTTGGAATAATAATATCATCGTGGGTAGTGTCAGTCCTTCTGCCCGAAGACATCAAAGATGATGAAAAAATCATTCCTGTGACTGCTGAATCAATAAATTTAGTGCCTTGATAAGTAAATGATATCGTTGGAGTAGTAGAAAGCGAAGCATGACCTCTTAAAGCGGATTTTTGCAATATTGTCTGAGTTTTATCATTCAAACTTTGTCCTTGTTTTTCAATATCAGAAACTAAATCCTTAATAGCTTTTCCTTTAAAAGTGGCCAATGAAGAAATAGCTACTACTTGCTGAGGATTAAGCATGTCGCCTTGTTTGTCGGTTAAAACAGGATTTACTCCTAAGAATGTTACATTCAAATCCTTTTCTGTTTTCATGGTTTTAAAATATCTTCTTTGTTAAGCTGACTGGCAACAGGAGTATTTTGTCCAGCATATTTATGGTCTTTTTGCAAAGTATAGGGAGTTTCTGCTGGGCAACTTAAAAGTTCAAAAGTCATAGTGCATATTCTCATTCCTGGATAAAGCATAATAGGCATAGGACCTAAATTTCCAAATTCCAATACAGCGTGTCCAGTCCACCCAGGATCAAATCTTGCTGCAGTAGAATGGACTACTAAGCCGAGCCTCCCCAATGAGCTTCTTCCATCTAATCTTCCCATCATATTTGCTGGAAGAGTGATATTTTCTTTTGTTACAGCCAATACAAAATCTTTAGGTTGCATTATAAAAGGCTGATCATCTTTTATTTCTATCGTTTGCATTATGCCTTCAAAATCCATTTTTTTACTAGTATCCAGAAAAGCGCATTGAGTCGGTTTAAAAACTTTAAAAAAATTCCCTAAATGCAAATCCAAAGAACAAGGACCTAATTGACTGCTCCAATCAGGAATAGGATCTATTTTAATCTTCCCTTCTTCGATATGCTGCTTAATATCTTTATCTGATAAAATCATATTTTTTATTTAAAATTAAAAATATTTTCAAAGATGCTTTATCGCGAAAATATTATGTTTATTCTACCAATTTTTATTTGTTTTATCAAAAAACCCTCGCTTTGCAGCGAGGGTTTTAAAAACATAATCAATCAATAACGTCAATTCCCATGTTTTTAGCAGTTCCTGCTAAAATATTCATGGCATGCTCTACATCGTTTGCATTGAGGTCTGCCATTTTTTGCTGGGCAATTTCCCTTAATTTGGCTTTAGTAATCTTTCCAGCTTTGCTTTTATTCGGCTTTCCAGAACCTTTTTCAATTCCAGCAGCTTTCTTGATTAATGCTGAAGCAACAGGCTGTCTTAATATGAAGTCATAACTTCTATCTTCATAAACAGTAATAACCGCAGGGATTCTGAAACCCATTTTATCTCTTGTCGCATCATTAAATTTTTTACAAAATTCAGCGATGTTTATACCATGCTGCGCTAATGATGGACCGATAGGTGGAGCAGGAGTTGCCTGCCCTGCCATAATCTGTATTTTGACTAATGCTTTTACTTTTTTTGCCATATTATTTATTATGAGGTCTTCTTAACCTGGAGAGTATCCAATTCAACCGGAGTATCTCTTCCGAAAAGATTGACCAATCCTTTTATTTTTCCGTGTGTTTTATCAATTTCAGAAACTTTTGCATCATGGTCCTTGAATGGACCATCAGTAATCTTGATTCTGTCTCCAACTTTCAAATCCATATTATATTCAGGAGCTTCCTGGCTCATTCTGCTCATCAAATTATTAATTTCTTCTGGAGAAACAGGAACTGGAGTTGTCGAAGAACCCACGAATCCAGTTACATTAGGAGTGTTTCTTACAACATACCAAGAATCATCAGTAACAGTCATTTCTACTAAAACATATCCTGGATATATTTTTTCTTCTATCTCTTTGCGTTTTCCGTTTCTAATCTTTATTTTTTTCTCTTTAGGAACAATTACATTGAAAATTTTATCTTCCATGCCGAGATTTTCAACTCTCTGCATCAAAGATTTGGCCACAGCTTCTTCATACCCTGAATAAGTGTGGATGACATACCAATTTTTACCTTTTGCTGGCTCTTGTTTTGACATAAAAATAAATTATTAAAAATTAAAAAACTTTTTAATAATCGTATATATAGAATCAAATCCTCCCAAAATCAAGGCGGTAACAGCCGATCCTACTATTACTATTACAGTATATTTCTTAAGCTCTTTTTTCGTCGGCCAAGATGTCATTCCTAATTCTGTTATGACTTCCCTTATGTAATTTGAGAATCTATTTATAAAATCCATATTTAAAAACGCCCCTTAACAGGCTTAACTTAATTTACAGGAAAAAACGATATTTGTCAATTTATATCTTAATTATAGAAATAAATAATTGGAAACTAAAATCATTGATTGAATCAATCTCTTAATACCATTAAATATCAAGATTTTTGACATTTTTCGCCTCTGTCTGGATAAATTTTTTCCTCGGTCCTACTTCCTCTCCCATTAAAATATCAAATATCTTATCAGCTTCCTGGGCATCATCTACAGTCACTTTTAAAAGCGCCCTGTTTCCTGGATCCATTGTTGTTTCCCAAAGCTGATCAGGATTCATCTCTCCTAAACCTTTATATCGTTGGATACTTATTCCTCTTTCTCCTTTTAACGAATCTAAAATTTCAACTTTATCAGCATCTGTATATGCATATTCAACTCTATTAGCAGCTTTAATTTTGAACAATGGCGGCTGAGCTATGTAAATATGGCCTGCTTTAATCAATTCAGGAAAATATCTATAGAAAAAAGTAAGAAGCAAAGTCCTGATATGAGCTCCATCGACATCAGCATCAGTCATAATGATTATCCTGTGATATCTTAATTTTTCAATATTAAAATCTTGACCTATCGATGTCCCCATCGCCACAACTAATGATTTAACTTCTTTGTTTGCTAACATCTTATCCAATCTTACCTTTTCAACATTAAGAATTTTTCCTCTTAAAGGCAAAATTGCCTGGAATCTTCTATCTCTTCCCATTTTTGCCGAACCGCCTGCAGAATCTCCCTCGACTATATATAATTCCGACTCTTCAGGATTTCGAGAAGAGCAATCAACTAATTTTCCAGGTAAGCTTAATCCTTCTAAAACTCCTTTCCTTAAAATCGTTTCCCTAGCTGCCTTTGCTGCGTTCTTAGCTCTTACCGATAGAAGACAATTTTCAATAATTTCTTTGGCATCTTGAGGATTTCTCTCCAAAAAATCAGCTAAAGCATCGCCCATAACTGATTCTACTGCTGCTTTGGCTTCTACATTTCCTAATTTTGATTTTGTTTGTCCTTCAAATTGCGGACCTGAAATTTTTATCGAAACAACTCCGTTAAATCCTTCTCTGATATCATCTCCTGAAAAATTTTGATCCTTTTCTTTCAAAAATCCATTTTTTCGAGCATAATCATTCAAAACTCTAGTCAACGAAGTTCTTAATCCAGAAAGATGCGTGCCTCCTTCTGGAGTATTAATATTATTGGCATAGCTTTCTTCATAACATTCCCTCTCCTTGGAATATTGGAAAGCAACTTCAACCATAATATCATCTTTAGTTCCGGAAGTATAAAAAATTTCTCTCTGCAATACATCTTTACCTTCTAAAAGATATTTCAGATACGATTTTAACCCTCCCTGGAAATAAAAATTATAAATATTATTTTTTCCATCTCTTTTATCATAAAATGTCACTCTTATCGATCCGGTCAAATAAGCCTGTCTTCTCAAATGATTCAAAATCTTTTTTTCATCAAATTTAATTTCTTTAAAAATTTCTTCGTCAGCTAAAAATGTAATTGTTGTTCCTGTTTCTTTGCATTTTTCTAATCTCTTAACACTAGCGACAGGTTTTCCTATTTTATATTCCTGCATCCATTTATAACCATCTCTACAAACTTCAGCTTTCATATATTTTGAAAGCGCGCAAACAACAGAAACTCCCACCCCGTGCAAACCTCCTGAAACTTTATAAGCCTTGTTTTCGAATTTTCCTCCAGCATGCAATGTTGTTAATACTGTTTCCAAGGCTGATTTTTTTGTCTTTGGATGAATATCGACAGGGATTCCTCTTCCATTATCAAAAACACTCACTTTATTATCTGGAAGAAGCGAAACAATGATATGATTGGCATATCCTTGCATTGCCTCATCAATCGAATTGTCTACTACTTCCCAAATCAAATGATGCAATCCTTCTGGTCCAGTAGAACCAATATACATTCCAGGCCTCATTCTAACAGGCTCTAATCCTTTTAAAACTTGTATGTCTTTTGCTGAATATTCTTGTTGTGCCATATTTTTATATTCTTGGTTTCCAATTTTGATTCTTAGATAAAATTTCTATTATTTTTTGCATTATTGGATCTATTTCTTGGCCTGTTAATGTTTTTTCTTTTGATTGAAAAATAATATGAAAAGCCAAGCTCTTATTTCCATCTTTTTCAAAGATATCAAATAAATCTACATCTTTTATCAAATCACTTGCCGTATCATTAATTTTCTGCAAAACATCATCAATCTTCGTATCAAGCGGCACTAATACAGAAATATCTCTTATAATCGCTGGATATTTAGAAATATCTTCATATTCGTATTCCTGAGTTGCCAAAATTGATAATTTTGAAAAATCAAAATCAAATATGGCTATATCCTGACAAACTATTCCCATTTTATCCAAAACTGTTTTTTGAGGAATACCTACATATCCGATATCTTCTCCATTTATTTCGATTTTAGCCAATGCATTGCGTTTCCAAATATTACTATGCAAATCAATATCTTTATAAAAATAATCAGTTATTCCTAATGATTTTAAAAGATAATCTGCTACTCCTTTTGCTTCATAAAACATATCACTATCTACTTTATGAGCAATTGCTCCTGAAAGCCTAAGATCTATCACATCATAAATCTTATTTTCATAATCATCTTTATTAAAAACATTCCCTATTTCAAATATTTTTATATCAGAATAATATGGAAGATTGCTTTTTACATTTTTAAATAAATTAATCAAGAGATTCGGTCTTAGATATTGCTGTTCAGAACTCAAAGGATTTAAAATTTCAATAATATCACTATCTAATAACCCTAATTCTTCTTTATTCTTTTGACTTATAAAAGAATAATTTTGTGTTTCAAAAAAACCTATACCTGAGAGCGCAATCCTAACCCTATCTGCCCATAAAATTGCATCATCAATTCTTGGAGCCTCAATAGCGCTAATAGGCGTTTGAGCGTTTATTTTGTCATATCCGTAAGTTCTTCCGATTTCTTCTATTAAATCTTCTTGAAGATTAATATCAAGCCTCCAAGTCGGTATTTTTACAAATAACGCGCCTTTGATTGTTTTTAAAATAGAAAATCCCAAAGATTTCAAGATTGCCAAAATATTCTTCAACGGAATTTCTATTCCCAATAATAATCCAATTTTTTCAATTTCAAGTTTTACAATCTTTGGAGCTGGTTTATTTTTATAAATATCAATAACTCCTTTAGCTATATTGCCATTTTCTAACAATGATACAAATCTATTTACGGATAATACAGTCAATTCAGGATCAATTTTATGTTCAAATCTTATAGAAGCATCGGTTTTTAAATCAATTTTATTTGATGTTTTTCTAATTCTTGAATATATAAAATTAGCCGATTCTATAGCAATATCTCTCGTATTATTATCTACTTCCGCGATTTTTCCTCCTTTTATTCCAGCTAAAGCTAAAATTTTTGCTGGAGATGATATGACCATATCACCTTCATTCAATCCATATTCCTTGCTATCTAAAGCTAAAAATTTTTCTTTGGAGGCTAATGATTTTATAATTATCGAATTTTTATCTATTTTGTCTAAATCAAAAACATGCAAAGGTTGACCCAATTCAATCATTACAAAATTAGCGATATCAACGACATTATTTATCGAATTTAATCCGCAAGTCTGCAAATATTCCTTTATCTTTTTATCGCTATTGCTTATTTTAATATTTTTTACAACTTTTACAGTGTATCTTTGGCAATCCTTATCAGAAACTTTAACTTTCAATAAATTATCAACATTAAATTTCTTATCATCTTTAAACTTTATTTGAGGCATCACTAATGGATATCCTAAAATAGCAGAAATTTCTCTTGCTAACCCAAGATGGGAAAAACAGTCTCCTCTATTGGGAAGGATATCAATCGTTATTGCCCAATCGTTTCCTTTTTTCTCCAATCCTTCTATTTCAAAAACATGAGATCCGATCAAATCAGCCAACTTTTTTGCATCTGGAAGCTTTTTTTGAAAAAATGTTTGAAGTAAATTATATGAAAATACCATACATTAAAATTAAAATTGTTCTAAAAACCTCATATCTCCAGATTTTAGAAGCCTGATATCTCCTATGTTATATTTAAGCAAAGCAAGTCTATCTAATCCTACTCCAAAAGCAAACCCCTGATAATTATTTGGATTCAATCCTGCAGCTTTAAACACATTAGGATGGACCATTCCAGCTCCCATTATTTCCATCCATCCAGTATTTTTGCACAAAGAGCATCCTTTTCCTTGGCATCTTATGCAACTAGCATCAACTTCGAAACTTGGTTCAGTGAAAGGAAAAAAGCTCGGTCTTAATCTTATCTTTAAATTTTTATTTCCTGAAAATCTCTGGAGAAAATCAGTGATAATCTTTTTAAAATTTGCAACGCTAATATTCTCATCAACCATCAATCCTTCCAATTGTGAAAAATCATATTCATGACTAGCATCTGTTGCTTCATGTCTAAATGTCCTGCCCGGTATTATTACGCGTAAAGGAGGATTATTTTTTTGCATAAAATGCACTTGCCCTGGAGAAGTATGAGTACGCAATACTATTTTATCTTTTTTATTAGTGAAATCATCTTTTATCCAGAAAGTATCCCACATATCTCTTGCCGGATGATCAGCAGGTATATTTAAAGCATCGAAATTATACCATTCAGTTTCCAGTTCATATCCAGGGATAACAGAAAAACCCATTCCAGAAAAAATTTCGATAGCCTTTGATGATACTAATGATACTGGATGAATATGTCCTTTCTTTATTTTTTTTCCTGGACGAGTTATATCAAAAAAATTTTCTGATTCATTCTTAAATTTATTTTGAAATTTAAAAATATTTTCTCTAACAAGTTTGTTTAATTCATTTGCCTTAGGCCCGATTATTTTCTTCTCGTTATCAGGCAGATTTCTCAAATTTTTCAAAATATTAACAACTTCTCCATTCTTCCCAAGATATTTTTCATAAATAGCGTCTAAATCTTCTTTAGATTTAACGCAATTAAAATCTTTTTCAATATTGTTTTTTATTGAATCTATATCGTTTTCTGACATATTTTCGTATATATAATTTTACTAAAAAAAAGGTCGCTGGTCAATTCAAATTATCCCCGTTTTTTGCTTATAAAATAAAGGAAAAAGAGGGGCAGATATTTATCTGCCCCTCTTTGTTCTAAAAAATTTCTACTGGAAACATTCTTCGTTTTCAGCTTGTTCTATTTTTCCATTTACCTCTCCATAAGCTGTTATGCAGAATTTAGATCCTTTAGGGAAAACTACCCCATCATTAACTAATGATACTCTTCCTTTCCCACTTTTGATTCCTTGCCATGTTATATAAGGACCTGAAGCTTGTTTTCCTTCGGCATAAGTTTTCCAAAGAACTTTTGCTTCGGAAATTCCAGCTGGAAGTTCTAAGATTTCAGCGGTAAAAATTGTTCTTCCGCTTTCTGCGCTTGGCGCAATTGTCTTTATTTTAAAGCTATCTATATCTTCTTTTGGTTTTTCGGTCTTGTCTTCTTTGTTTTCTTTAATTTCGAATATTCCTGATTCGGCTTTTTGTTTTAAATCATTCATTCCAATAATCTTATATTTTCCAGGTTTTACACATGTAGATCCAGTATCGCCTGATTCTTCTCTGCTTCTATCGTAGAAACATTGATTTAAATCATAATCATACGTTCCTGATCCTGACAAGAATTTAGGGTCTTTATGTATCCTTCCCACTAATGATCCAGATTCCGTATATAAAGCAAGCTGGACTTTTGCATCGGGACCAGACCATTCGACAGTTATCGGCAATCCAATAACTGCAACTTGGCCTTCAGCTGGAGTTTTTATAACAAGCACTTTAGATTCTTCTTCTGGAAGTGGATTTTCTATTGTTTCTTCAGGAGTTGTATCAATAGGTCCATCTATAGGCATTGTATCAGATAATATTCTGAAGTTTTCAGTCTTATCCTGGGCTTTAAAAGTATAACCTGAAGAATTTGTCGTATCGAATAAATATCCTCTTAAATAGAAACCAAGATCTGACATATGCTTTCCTGTCTCTTCCTCGAAATAAGAAATAATATCACTACTCAAAATAATCGATGTTTTTCCCGATAATGATTCTGTTGTCAAATCTTTGACCAATTTTCCATTAACTCCTTCTTGCGTTGTTTCTAAAACAAAGAATAGTCGCAATTTAGTTCCCATGTCTTTTATTTCCCAATTGATATCCATTGTATCACCTTCTTTGTAAACTTCACCTCCTACAGGATTTTTAATCTTAAATATTCCCTTTCCTTGTTCCTGCCCTCCCTCAATTAATCCTTGAATCGAGAAATAATTATCGCTTAAATCATCTGCTAACCTATTCATTCCTGATTGATCAAAAATAGCAACATAAATCTTGTATTTATCTCCTGAAACTCTTGGAGAAGAAATATTAGCAATTATATCTTTTGTAAGAGTCACATTTGTTTCTCCTGAATTTTCGAGTAAAGCTGTAGTGATATAAGTAGCCTTTGTAGTCGATAAAGTATAATCAACTAAAGCTATAGCAACTTTATTCTGTCCAGAATAATTTCCTTTTTCCCATTTTATATTTAATACATCTCCTACATTAAATTTCTCTCCTCCATTTGGCGATACAATTACAAAAGGTTTTATGACAGGAGGAGTTGTTGTCGGAGGAATTATAATTTCTTCAGAAGTTGTAGTTGTTTCTTGTCCAGCAATAATCTGTTGTTCTGTTTTTGAAGCAATCTTTTGTGTTGTCCCATCTTTTTTATAAACATAAAGGTTGGCGCTATAATAATAATCGTTGCTTGGCGGCTGAAAAGCTATCCTGCTTGTCGAAAAAACAGTATCAGGGGTTACAGGAATCTTCCCTGTCTCTTTTCTATTTTGATTATTTTTTAAGAAAACAGTGAATGATCCATCTAATCTTGAATAATCGATTTTTTCTAATTCTGATTTTGATATCAATCCTCTTAAAACTGCTTTTATGTTTAAAGATGTTTTTTCAACTTGTTCTGGCGCTAATGTCTGAACATCAATTTGCTTATTTAATTCCCTCGGATAACAAAGAGCTTCACCTTTGGCAAAATCGCTTTTCCCATTTATCTGGGCAAAAGGAGTCACGCAATAAGCTAAATCTTTGCTCATTATTTTCTGTTTATCGCTCTGACTATTAGCAAAGCTCAAGAACAAATCAGCTGTTTTAGATCCATTAGGACCAAATTTCTTAATATCAGGACTTGGGGTTATCTTGAGCGGATCAGTGACATTGCCCTGGCTGTCTATCTTATAATATTCAAACCAATATTTTGCATCAACATTCATACTGTTGGTATTTACAGTCCAGGAATAAAAAAGATTGTTATTCTTTGAAAGATTATCAGTTACTGTCGGAGTTTCAAATTTTATTGATTTATCTAATTTTAATCCTATCTTATTGAAACATACTTCTTGCCCGCAAAGTTCTGGAATAAAACTTGATCCGCCAACTTGTTCAGCGCATGCCTTAAAGCAGAAATTATCCCATGCATCTTCTGGTATTTCAGAATGGCTATAGGCATTGGGATCAATTTTTTCAGAAAATACACCGCTTTGATTGCCTGCTGAAGAATCAGGTTTTACAGGATTCTTTTGATATGGTCTTTTGACCGCTTTATTTTCATATCCTTTAGGATAAAGTTTGAAATAAGCATTCAATCCTGTTGTACTGTATTTTGCGAAATTAGTTATTCTTCCTGAGAGATCAACAGTTTTGCCATCTTGGCTATAAACAAAATTCTGAGTTATAATCCATGGTCTATCCAAAACGCAAATTTTTTGAGATGCAGCAATATCGCTTAATGCAGTTTTGCCATCTGACGAAAATTTTTGAGCTTTAACATAAAAACAATATTCTTTTGTTTTTAAATTTAAAGTTAAATCTCCTGTTCCAGGATATTTTGAATAAACTTTGCCAACCCAGTTGGAATTATCTGTGCTTTCCTGAGCCATAGCAACCGTTCCGCTATTAATAACTTTCGGCGAAGAAATAGCATTAGATGAAATATCTCTTATTTCGACAAATGTATTGTAAACCATCTGTCCTTCAAATTTCTTTGAATAAATTTTTGCGTAAACTTCTAATGATTTAGTAGTTTCTTTTACAGGGGGCCTAGTATTTCTACTATTTTGATCTAACAAATCATAGATGTTTTCTAAAAATACTGTTGGAGGATCAAGTTTCTCAGCCGGGATAGTGGTGGTAGAAGCTGTTATCGAAAAATAATTATCACTTCTATCTGAGAATTTGATTTCATGCGAAGTTTTATCTTCAATCTGAATTCTTATCTTATATTTATCCCCAGCTTTTATGATTCCTTCATAAACTGGAATTTCATATGATCCCAATGAAGGACTAATTCCAGTATCTAAGGACAAATCGATTGATTCTGCTTTTGTAGAATCTTTTGAATAATCTTCTAAATAAATTTTAGCTTCTGATGTTTTAGATTCTATAGGAGTCCATTTTGCAACATATTTATTTCCGAGTTTCCAATTTTCCCCTCCATTAGGAGACAAAACTTTAAAAGCTCCCAGGGTCTCTGATTTTGTAGTAGTTCCTGCATCTGTTTTAAATGTCGCAGGTCCAGCAACGGCCAAATTTTTCCCATTCGCGTCATTAACATAAAGATAAACGGTGTAAGTCCTGTTAGCTGTAAGAGTTTTATTCGAATCATAAATTCCGGGAACTACTGTACTAAATTCAATATCTTTTGATGGATAAGAAAGTATACTTGATGCTCTTGCGCCATTTCCATCGTCTGTTGAGAAAGTAAAATAAGCGGTAGCAGCTGTTCCACCTAATATTTTTCCTTTTAAAGTCGCTTTGTTTGTTGCAGAATCATAAATCGCGCTTATAATTTGAGCGATTATATTTGTTGTCGGTTGAGTTGTCGGTTGGGTCGTTGGTTGCGTTGTTGGAGGAGGAGTTGTTGTAGATTGAGATAATGTCGTGAAATCTCTGTATGATGTAGCTGAAATGTCTGTAAGCCTTACGCCATTTTTATATCTCATCAGTAA
>Ga0116174_10001064_pt1 | contig 25786 bp, 22 predicted proteins | sample AD_UKC087_MetaG_FD_89801 | JGI IMG/M metagenome (GOLD analysis project Ga0116174, IMG submission 89801) | Active sludge microbial communities of municipal wastewater-treating anaerobic digesters from USA - AD_UKC087_MetaG | ecosystem: Engineered > Bioreactor > Anaerobic > Digestate | place: USA...
ATGTCGTGGCTGAGCTCCACCGCCGTTACGCTGACAAGCTGTAGCCTCGGGTCGCTAAGGTCCTTGGCCATCATTGCCGAAAGCTCGTCTCTTATTGCGTCTTGTACTTTATTCCTTCTGAAGGACATAGTCCGCTCACCCCTGTCATCCTATCTCCAGCCTCATGACGATCACCTCGGTCACGTCCCGGGCTTCGATGTATCCTATTATGTCCTTTATCCGCCCCTCTACGTACGACGGCGAATCGCCAACCACCGCCACCGTAAGTTCGGCAACCTTATGGCTGTCCCTGTGCCCAGTCTCGGAGATTGCCACGCCCTTCAGCCTTCCAAGGCCTTCTGTCAAACCCGTTATGACCGAACGCTTGTCCTTGATGCTTGCGCAGCCTTCGGTCCTTATTAGCAGGGTGGCCCAGGCGACGCTTGAGCTCATTGCCCTTCTACCTGGAGGGTCCTTTTGACCTGCTCTTTGCCGAACGCCTCTATCACATCGCTCTCCTTTATGTCGTTGAAGCTTTCGAAGCCGATGCCGCACTCGAAGCCGGCGAGCACTTCCCTGGCATCGTCCTTGAACCTCCTGAGCGAAGTTATCTTCCCCTCGTGTATTACTGCCCCGTCCCTTATTATCCTTGCCGTCGCGTTCCTGGTTATCTTGCCCTCTGTCACATAGGACCCGGCGATGTTGCCCGCCTTGGGGACGCTGAACACCGCGCGCACTTCCGCCTTCCCGAGGCTTACCTCCTTGTACTCCGGCTCGAGGAGCCCTTCCATGGCGAGAGCCACGTCGTTGATCGCTTCGTAGATTATCCTGTATGCGCGGATGTCGACCCTGGATTCCTCCGCCGCCTTGGATGCTGCGGTATCGGGCCTCACGTTGAAGGCTATGATGATCGAATTCGAAGTGGATGCCAGCATAACGTCGGATTCGGTGACCGCACCGACTCCGCTGTGCACCGTAACCACCCTGACTTCATTGTTGGAGAGCTTCTCCAAGGACCCCTTTACGGCCTCGACGGAGCCCTGCACGTCGGCTTTGACTATTATGTTCAGGTCCTTCACTGCCCCTGAAGCCTTCTGGCTGAAGAAGTCCTCAAGAGTCACCCTCTTGACCTCGACGATCTCGCTGAGCCTGCGCCTCTCAGACCTGCGTTCCGCTATCACCCTGGCCTCCCTCTCGTCGGTTATGACGTCGAAAGGGTCCCCGGCCTGAGGCACTCCTGCAAGGCCGAGTACTTCCACAGGCGTAGACGGGGCAGCCTCGCTGACTATGTCGCCCTTGTCGTTCATCATGGCCCTGACCCTGCCGAACACCTCGCCCACAAGGTAATAGTCGCCCTGCTTTAACGTGCCGTTCTTGATGAGCACTGTCGCCACCGGGCCCTTGCCCTTGTCGATCTTGGCTTCTATTACTATGCCTTCTGCGCGCCTTTCGTAGTTCGCGCGCAGGTCCTTCATGTCCGCCACAAGGAGTATCATCTCGAGGAGCTCGTTTATTCCTATCTTCTTCAGTGCCGATACTTCCACTGTGACGGTGTCGCCGCCCCACTTCTCCGCGACCAGCCCCATGTCGGCAAGTTCCTGCAGCACGCGGTCAGGCTGCGCGTTCGGCCTGTCTATCTTGTTGATGGCCACGATTATCGGAACGCCTGCGGACTTCGCGTGGTTGTAAGCCTCTATGGTCTGGGGCATTACGCCGTCGTCTGCTGCGACAACGAGCACGACGATGTCAGTCACCTGGGCGCCCCTTGCCCTCATCGACGTGAATGCTGCATGCCCAGGCGTGTCTATGAAGGTAATCCTGCGCCCCTTCAGCTCCACCTGGTAGGCGCCTATGGCCTGGGTGATCCCGCCCGCCTCGCCGCCTGCTACGTCCGTCTTTCGGATGGCGTCCAAAAGCGATGTCTTCCCGTGGTCGACGTGTCCCATTATCGTGACTACAGGAGGCCTCGGCTTCAGGCTCTCGGGCTTGTCCTCTTCCTTAGTCAGGGTGGTCTCCCTCTCCTCCGCCTCGGATTTGAGCTCGGTCTCGATGCCGAACTCCGATGCGACAACCTGGGAGGTGTCGCTGTCTATCACCTGGTTGATGCCCGCCATGACTCCGAGGGACATGAGCTTCTTAATCAGCTCTCCGGGGGTTACCTCCATCTTGAGCGCGAGATCCCTTACGGTCATCTGCGCGTCTATGATTATCTTCCTGGTCTTAGCCGTCTTTTCCCTCTTCCTCGCCGACTTCCTGGTTCCTTCGTCCTCGTCCAGGAGCTCGACGTCGATGTTGCGTATCTTCTTGTCAAGCACAGGGTCGGGCGCCATGCCCTTCTTGCCCTTCCTTGCTATTGCCGGCTTCCCCTTGATCGGGCCGCGGATGTCGCGGTCGTCCTCGGATGTGAAGCGCCTTTCCTTGCCCGTGTTTCCCCACGACTTCCCCTTGCCCTTGTTCACTGGGACTTCAGCTGACGGGGGCGGTACGGTTATCGCCGCCGGCGCCGCCGGCCTCCTCGGCCCGAAGCCGGTGCCGGTTCCCTGAGGCCTCGGTCCGAAACTTCCCTGCCCTTGAGGCCTTGGCGCATACCCGCCCTGACCCTGGGGCCTGTTGTAAGTAGCTGTGCCGAGCCCCTGTCCCTGCGGCCTGGGCCCGTAGGTCGATGACCCCGGCTGCCTGTATGTGGCGGTTCCCAGCCCCTGGCCTTGCGGCCTGGGGGCGTATCCGCCCTGACCCTGGGGCCTGTTGTAAGTAGCTGTGCCGAGCCCTTGCCCCTGCGGCCTGGGCCCGTAGGTCGATGACCCCGGCTGCCTGTATGTGGCGGTTCCCAGCCCCTGGCCCTGAGGCCTGGGTCCGGATGCTGCCGCAGCAGGTCTGGCAGCTTGCTGCTGTACTGCCTCTTGAGCTTTCGCGGCAGTTATTGCCGAAGGTTCGCCTGCCGTTTTTTCCACTGGCTTCTGCGCAGGACCGGCCTTCTGGATTCTGTCCTTAGCTCCGCTGCCCTCTGCTGCCTTACTTTGCGAAGAGGGCTCCTCAGCCTTCCCTTCAATGCCGGAATCTGCAGGCTTTTCGGCCTCGATTGCCTCTTCGGCCGCATGCCGGCGCTTCTTCTGGGCTGACTTACCTTCCGAAAGCTTTTCTACTGCAGAATCCTTATCTGGGTCTTTTGCCGCTTCCAGCCTTTCCTCCGCCTCTATGTCCGCTTTCTCCTTTGCTTCTTCGATCTGCCTTTCCTTCGCCTTCATGGCCTGCATCTCTGCTTCGATCTTCGCCCGCTTCGCCGCTTCCTCACGCTCAAGGGCAAGCTTGGCTTCCAATATCCTTTGCTCCTCCTGTGCCTGCTGCAACCTTGCCGCCGCCTGCTGGAGGGCTGCGGCCCTTGGAGCAAGGCCCGGCACGGGCTTTGCCGCCGGCTGCTGTATCCTAGTCGCCGTCGGGACAGGCCTCTGCTGGGTCCTTTGCATCTGGGGGGCGCTCTGCCTCGTAGCCCTGTTTATCTCTATCAGGGGCTCGGCAGACGGCTGAGGCGCGGGCTGCGCTTTCGGCTGCTTGGCCGGCTTCTGCTTCTGAGGTGCGGACTTCTCCTTCTCAGCATTGGGGCCGTACTTCCTGAGAACATACTTAGCGGCGTTGTCGTCTATCGCGCTCATATGGTTCGCAGTGGGCACGCCCAGGCTGTTCAGCAGGTCCACAAGGTCCTTGCTGGGCATGTTTATCATCTTTGAAAGCTCGAAAACTCTGACCTTACCCAAATATCCACACCTCCAAGAATTAGCGCGGTTCTTCCTTCAGCATCTGCTGGGCGAAATGCCAACCGGTGACGGCGGCGACTGCAACCTGGCTTCTGCCTAAAGCCCTGCCCAGTTGGTCCTTTGTGGCCGAGTATCTAACGGGCACTCCCTTTTCCTTGCAGATTGAGGCGAACATGCCAACCGTGCTGCGGCCGGCATCTGAAGCCAGGACCAGGAGCTTGACCTTGCCCTTGGCGATGGCCGCCTCTACGGCGTCCGTGCCGACCTCAAGGGCGCCAGCCTTCCTGGCAAGCCCCAGGAAACCCAGGTTCTTCTCAAGGTCCACCCTGCACCTCCAGCGAGGCCCTCAGCTGCTCTATGACCTCGGGCGATACTTCCCTTTCCAGGGAACGCTGCAGCTTCTTTGCTTTGACCGCCTTTTCCAGGCAGTCCCTGCTGTCGCAGACATATGCACCCCTGCCCGGCAGCTTGCCGGTCGGATCGACCTTCACATCGCCTTCGGGAGTGCGCACTATCCTTACCAGGGCCCTCTTCTCGAAAGTGCCTCCACAACCCAGGCAGGTCCTTATAGGCTGCTTCTTTGCCCTCTTCAACCGATCACCCCTAGAAATCCACTTTTCCGGCGCCGGGGAAGTCATAATCCCCCATGTCTTCCATCTGGGCGTCGCTCTTTATGTCCACTTTATAGCCCGTGACCTTTGCGGCAAGCCTAGCGTTCTGACCTTCCCTTCCAATCGCCAGCGACAGCTGGGAGGCCGGGACGATGACCGTCGCCACCTTGGTCTGCGGGTCATGCATGACCCTGATTGGCTTGGCTGGGCTCAATGCGTTGCTGACGAACTCGGCAGGATTGTCAGACCATGGTATTATGTCTATCTTCTCGTTGGAAAGCTCGTTTACTATGCTCTGTATCCTTGAGCCCTTCGTCCCTACGCAGGCGCCGACGGGGTCTACGTTGGCGTCATGCGAGAACACGGCGACCTTGGACCTTGAGCCGGCTTCCCTTGATATGCCCTTGATCTCCACGAGCCCGCTCTTGATCTCCGGGACTTCAAGTTCAAGCAGCTTCTTCAGGAGGTTGGGGTGGGTCCTAGATAGCTGTATGGTCGTCGACCCCCGCTGAAGCTTCTTCACCTCGAAGACATAGCACTTGATTCTGGATCCGACCATGTAGCGCTCTCCGGGTATCTGTTCATGCTGGGGCAGGAATGCCTCGACCCTGTTGATCTCCACGACCACGTTCCTTGGGTCTACCCTCTGGACTATCCCGGTTATTATGTCGCCTTCGCGGTCCGCGAACTCCGTATATATCATGCCGCGTTCGGCTTCCCTTATCTTCTGCACAATGACCTGTTTGGCGGTCTGGGCTGCAATCCTTCCGGTCACGAAGTCGTCCATGCTGACTGGTATCTCGACGACGTCGCCCTCCTCCTTGCCGCCGTAAGGGGCTGCGTCCTGGAAGCTGATCTGAGACCTTAAGTCATCGACGTCCTGAGTCACAGTCTTAAGGGCGACAACCTTCAATTCGCCTGATTCAGGTTGGATCGTCACTTTGACGTTCGAATGCGTTGCGCTGTAATGCTTCCTGTACGCTGCGCTCAGAGCAGTCTCAAGCGCGGGGATTAGAATCTCCTTGGATATGCCCCTTGAGCGTTCTATCTCGTTTATCGCGCTAATTATCTCCTTGCCCTCGATCTGCTGGTTCATTCCCCTGCGACCCCCTAATACCTTGCGGCCAGCCTGGCCTTGCTTATCATCTCTAGCGGTATCTCAGAACGATTTCCTTCTTCATCTTCTATCGTCACTATGCCGTCCTTAAGGCCCATTAGAGTGCCTTCGTGCCTTTTTGAGCCGTTTATATGCTTGTATGTCGACAAAAGTACGTTTCTTCCCGTGAACCTGGAGTATTCCTCGGTGAACCTTATCGGCTTCTCCCCTGAGGAAGTCACCTCCAGGATATAGGCGTCGGGTATCGGATCGGCCCTGTCCAACTCCGCATCGACGGCTTCGCTCAAAGCCGCGCAGTCTTCTATCCCTACGCCTGCGTCTTTCTCGATGTAAAGCCTCAGGTACCAGTTCTGGCCCTCGGACGAGAACTCCACGTCAAGAAGCCTGAGGCCCATCCTTTCTGCTATCGGCGCTGCCATCGCGCCCACCTGCAGCTCTATTGCCCTTACGTCCATTTTGGGACCTCCGTCTAACGCTCCGGCAGCCTCTTAAACACGAAAGAGTGGGAAAACCCACTCCTGAAAACAAATAAGCGATGGCCACCAGACAGATAATACTATAATACTCACGCCTTTACAAGTATACCGGCATCTTGCGCAAACGTCAAATACATGGGGCGTGGGCCGGCTGTGATTGGAACGGACATTGCCGACTTCTCATTCACGTTTCCGCTCATAAAACAAAGGACACGTACTAGCCTATAATATAATCAGAAAAGGGGCATATGCTCGCTTTCTTTCAGAGACGACAGGGCGCCGCATTCCCTCAAGGCGTCTATGTGCGATTTGGTAAGCCCAGACCTTTCCTTGAGGTTCTCGACAGATGTGAACGGCCTGGCCTCCCTATCCTCGGCTATCTTAAGCGCGACCCTCTGCCCGATCCTAGGCACTGAGGACAGAGGCGCACTTATCGAATCGCCTTCCTTGGAGAATCTTACAGGGTGCGACTTCTCTATATCTACTTTCTTTATAGACGTACCGCGAAGCAGGGCCTCCCTCACAACCTCAAGTACGGGCACCTTGTCCTTGTCCTTCTGAGTCGCAGACCTGTTGGAGTCTATCTCCCTTATGAGCCGGTCTATCTCCCTTATGCTCATGTCTGCGAAGGACGGGTCGAAATCGAAGGCCCTGACGGTGAAATAAGCGCCGTAGAAGGCCTGGGGGTCATGCACCTTGGCATAGGCTATCCTGAATGCCATCATGACGTAAGCACAAGCATGCGCCTTGGGGAACATGTAGCTTATCCTGTTGCAGGAATCGGCGTACCATTCGGGGAGGGAGAGCTTTCCCATCGCCTCTACGTCCTTCGGCAACAGGCCTTTGCCCTTCCTGACCCTCTCCATTATCTGGAAGGCATCCTTGGGCTCCATGCCTTTGGAGATCAAATAGTTCATGATGTCGTCCCTTACCGAGATTACGTCGCTCAGGCTCCCGCGGCCTGACATTATTACTTCCTGCGCGTTGCCGAGCCAAACGTTGGTGCCGTGCGATAGGCCAGATATCCTGACCAGTTCGTCGAATGTAGAGGGCTTGGTCTCTGCGAGCATTCCCCTAACGAACCTTGTGCCGAACTCAGGGATGCCTATTGTGCCTACCTCCTGCCCGTATTTCCTACCGTCCAGGCCAAGGGCCTCTATGCCAGAGAAGATCGACATAGTCTTTGGGTCGTCGAATGGCACTTCCCTGTATGACCTTCCGGTTATATCCTCAAGGGTCCTTATCATCGTCGGATCGTCATGACCCAGAAGGTCCAGCTTAAGAAGGTTGTCATGCAGCGCAGTGTATTCGAAGTGGGTAGTTATGATCCCCTTCTCCTTGGAGTTGGCCGGATGCTGGACCGGCGTGAATTCGTGTATGTCCATCCCTTGAGGCAGCACTATGATGCCGCCGGGATGCTGTCCAGTTGTCCTCCTGACGCCGCTCGTACCTATGGAAAGGACGGTCGACTGGGCTTTGCCCACAGGCTTCCCTGTGTGCTCCTCGAAGGCCCTTACGAAGCCGTAAGCGGTCTTCTCGGCGATTGTTGCTATCGTCCCTGCCCTGAAGACGTTGTCTGATCCGAACATCTCTTCACAGTACTTATGTATCCTCGGCTGGTATTCCCCCGAGAAGTTGAGGTCGATGTCAGGCACCTTGTCGCCCTCGAAGCCCAAGAAGACCTCGAAAGGTATGTCGTGCCCCTGCTTGCTGTACCTTGCCCCGCATGCAGGGCAGTCCAGGTCCGGCAGGTCGAATCCGTGCTTCTGTTTGAAAGGGCCGAAATCCGAGGACTTGCACCGGGGGCATCTGTAATGAGGCGGAAGGGGGTTCACCTCTGTAATGCCAAGCAGCGTCGCAACCAGCGAAGAGCCTACCGAGCCCCTTGAACCGACCAGATAGCCGTCAGACATCGACTTATGCACCAGCCTCATGGCGATCAGGTAGATGCTTGCGAAGCCATTGCCGATAATCGACTTGAGCTCTTTTTCCAGCCGCGCCTCTACGATTTCGGGGAGCCGATCACCGTAGAGCCGCCTTGCTTCTTTTACCGCCTTGTCCCTTACTTCCTCACCCGCTCCTTCTATAACGGGGGTGAAGAGCCCGTCAGGGACGGGTTTTAGTTCCTCAACCATGGAAACTAATGCGTTCGGGTTTATCACCACGGCTGCAAGGGCATCCTTTTCTCCCAGGTAGGAGAACTCGCCAAGCATCTCCTCGGTGCTTCTGAGATGGAGCGACGGCTGGTCGTCGAAATCCCTGTAGTCCTGCCCTGCCAGCAGAACCTGCCTTAATATCGCGTCTTCCTGCATCACGAAGTGGACGTCGCCTGTAGCTACGAAGGGCTTTCCTAGGGCCTTTGCAAGACCAATAAGCCTTCTGTTGATGTCCCTCACGGCCCCGATGACTTCTACCTTGCCTTCCCTTACCAGGAAGGCGCTGTTGGATGCGGGCATCACCTCGACGTAGTCGTAGAATCCCAGGGCTTTGAGGAGTGCTTCGTCATCTGCCCCTGAAAGTGCCTTCGAGAAAAGCTCGCCGCTTGCGCATGCGGTCCCATAGAGCAGGCCCTCATGCAGCAGCTCAGCCAGCTCACGCGGGACGATAGGGTGCCTCCTGAAGTTCTCCAGGTGCGACTTGGTCACCATCCTGTACAGGTTCTTCAGTCCCGTGCGGTCCTTCACCAAGACTGTGAAATGGTATGTAGCCTCCGAATTGGGATCTTTGAGGTAACCTTCCATGCCGAATACGGATTTCAACCCCAGTTCCTTCGCAGCCTTGTAGAACTGAGGGAACGCGTGGACCACCCCGTGGTCAGTAACCGCAATGGCAGAATGCCCCAACTCCTTGGCCCTTTTAACGAGTTCGAACGGGTCGCAGACGGAATCAAGCGCGCTCATCTTCGTGTGGCAGTGAAGCTCCACCCTCTGGCAGGGTCTGGTCACCTCATCCTCATGCCATGGGCTCCTTTCAATCGATTCGACGTTTAGGATCGGCTCGCCGCCTTCTTCCCCTCCCCTTTCGTCGATGGAAAGCCTTCCGGCAACTTTGATGCTTTCCGGCAGCTCAGGTAGCCCTCCCTCTTCCGTCCCGGCAAGTATGCAGCTTATGGAGCCAGTGCGGTCGGAAAGGACGAAGGAGAGCATCCTCCTGTTCCTCCTGCTTGTGAATGCCTCAGGTTTGAAGGCCCTGCCTTCGAAGGCTATGTAGCCCTCGTCGCCCTTTGCCTCTGCTATCTTAGAAACAGGCATCTTTATCCTGCTGCCGAAGATGACATCGCCCGCTGGCTTTCCTGTTTCGTTTTTAGGCTGCGGCTCCTCATCGGTAGGCGCTTCTGGAAGCGCTGACGAGTAATCAGAAGTCGTCTCCTTGCTGCAGACCAAGTCTACGTCGGCCCTTATGCCGGTCAGTTCCTCCAGCTTTGATCCAAGAGATTCCGGCAGGCCCCTCCTCAGGAAGGACGATATCTGGGCATAGCTCGGCACAGCAAGGCATACCCTGTCAGTCCAGGACGGCTCGCACGAAAGGAGCGAGCCCAGGTTTATCCTGCACATTGCCGACATCTCTTCGGCTATACAGGTCCAGTTGCCCTTTATCCAGCCGTCCCTGGAAGAAGGCTCGTAGTAAATATGTAGGGAAGACGGGTCTAAACGTGTCCCGAGGGCTTCTCTTACGGCCGATAGAGCATCTGCCATGAGCTCGCCAGGCCCTTTAAGGCGGACATTCCAGCTGCCGTCGTCCTTGTCGACCAGTACGGATTCCACATAACAAAAAGCCAGCCTTGCGTCCGCTGGCTGCCGCCCTATCGATTCTATGAGCTGTTTTGCGCTTATCCCCTTTTTTGCGGGTTGGAAGCGATAATGCAATAGGCCCTCCCTATTCTAGTTCATTCTGAAAGCCCGCTTGAAGACCTGTTTGATCACATGCCAGTACATCTTGAACCTTGTCCTCATGCCTTCCGAGACGCCCATCTTCTCTTCCTTTACAACCTGCGTAAGCTCGTCAAGGAACACTTTCTTCACTATCAGTGACTTCTCGTTGGCTATCTGGGTAAGGATCGTTTCAAGGCCGTATTCTGTGTCTTCGAGCTCCGAAGGCTCGAAAAGGGACCTCTTCAATGCCCTCTGGCCGGAAAGGAAAGTTGTCACCATCTGCGCCAGGTCCGTAAGGACGCGGCCTCCTCTGAACATGCCGACCGTCATGTCCGCCTGGCCGTTCAGCACCGGTACTACAAGGTCGTTGACGTGCTTCTCCGTAAGGCCGACAAGGTCGGCGTCCATAAGAAGGATCACTTCGCTGTCGGTGGCCTTTATCCCCTTTGCAACGGCGGCCCCCTTCCCCATGTTCCTTGGGAGCCTGAGGACGTCCACGCCGGTGGCCCTCGCAGCCTCTGCCGTGTTATCCTGCGAACCGTCGTCTATCACCAGTACACGGTCGATGAGAGCGCACCGCTTCAGGACGGATGTTACCGCTGCTACCCTTGGCCCCTCGTTATAGGCTGGTACGATGGCGACAACCTTCATCGGCTCACCTCTTTGCGGGTTCGAGCTTCTGCATCTCAGATGCGATAATGGCTTTGATGCGATCGACGGCCTTTTCCTTCTCAATAAGGCTCATTTGCGACTCGGCTCTCATCTTCAGCTCGAAGCACCCCTTTTCGAGGGCCTTGGGGCCCACCGTGACCCTTATCGGTATCCCAATAAGGTCGGCGTCGTTGAACTTGACGCCGGGCCTTTCGTCCCTGTCGTCAATGATTACCTCCACACCTGCAGAGATGAGCTTCCTGTAAAGCTCCTCGCCCTCTTGCATCTGCCTTTCGTCGGTGGTGTTGACTATCACCACTATGCAGTGTGCCGGAGCGACCGACATGGGCCAGATTATCCCCTTCTCGTCGCTGTGCTGCTCGATTATGGCCGCTACGCACCTTGTTATTCCTATGCCGTAGCAGCCCATCACCATCGGATGGGATTCCCCCTTGTCGTCAAGGTAATTGCACGATAGCGGCACGCTGTACTTGGTCCCAAGCTTGAAGAGGTGCCCTACTTCTATGCCCTTCTTCGCGACGAGCGGCCTGCCACATTCAGGGCATGCGTCGCCTTCTACCGCGTTTCTCAGGTCTGCGAGCTTCAGCGGCCCGAAATCCCTGAGGTAGCACAGGTCCCTGTAATGCGCGTCCTTCTCGTTGGCCCCGGACACGGCGCAGCTTATCGCAGGTATCTCATAGTCGGCGATTATCAGGGACGGATCTATGCCTACAGGGCCGGCGAATCCCACCGGCGCGCCGGTCACCTTAGTTATCGTTTCCTCGTCTGCAAGAGCCACCTCCCTTGCACCGAGGGCGTTCCTGAGCTTCAGCTCGTTAAGCTCCCTGTCGCCCCTGACTAGCGCTACGGCAGGTTTTCCGTCGGCCAGGTAGACGAGCGTCTTTATCATCCTTGAGGCCGGGACGGACAGGAATTTCTCCAGGTGCTCGATGGTGCGCGTGTCGGGAGTGGACACCTTGCTCATGGGCGGGCAGGTGCACTCGGATGCTTGAGGAATCTTTGTGATTTCGGCCCTCTCAACATTGGCTCCGTATCCGCAGGCGGGACACACCACTATGTCGGCTTCTCCGATCTCGGCGACGGCCATGTATTCCTTTGAGACTTTGCCCCCTATCGCCCCGGAATCCGCCTCAACTACAAGGTATTCCAGCCCCATGCGGGTAAAGGCGCGGCAGTAGGCTTCGTACATCTTGTCGAAGGACCGATCGAGGCCCTCCTGGTCCGCATCGAAGCTGTACAGGTCCTTCATGATGAACTCCCTGCCGCGCATGACGCCGTACCGGGGCCTTATCTCGTCCCTGAACTTGGTCTGTATCTGATAGAGCAGCTTGGGTAGCTGTCTGTATGAGCGCACCTCGTCCGCTACGTGGGTTGTGACGTTCTCTTCATGCGTAGGCCCAAGGCAGACTTCCCTGCCTCCGCGGTCCTTGAATTTGAACATCTCGCTTCCGTAGTCGTCGTACCTTCCCGTCCTCTGCCAGGTTTCCGGATTCTGGAGTGCCGGCATGAACAGCTCCTGGCCTCCCTGCCTGTCCATCTCCTCCCTGACAATCTGTTCTACCTTCCTTATCGTCTTCCATCCCAGGGGCAGGTAAGTGTATACGCCGGCCATCGTCTTCCTCATCAGGGCCGCCCTCAGCATAAGCTTGTGGCTGGTTATCTCGGCTTCGGCCGGCACTTCCCTCAAAGTGGGAATGAACATCTCGCTCAATCTCATGACCTATCCGCCCCCGTTGCAACATTCCTTATCATCTCCACGAGCGCCTGCGCCGCTTCATCGTAGGGGAGCCTCGTTACCAGCTCTCCTGCCTTGAATAGCGAGGCCCTGCCCTGTCCGCAGGCCAGCCCGAAATCCGCGTCGGACGCCTCCCCTGGCCCGTTAACCTCGCATCCCATCACCGCCACCGTCAAGTCAGGATCCAGATTTCCTAGCCCCTCCCTGACCTTCTGTACTAGAGATGCGACATCTCCCCTTGACCTGCCGCATGTCGGGCAGGAGACGATCTTGAGGCCCTTGATGAGCCCAAGGCTGCGCAGCAGCTCCTTGCCTGACCTTACTTCGATCGCAGGGTCCCCGGTCATGCTGATGCGTATCGTATCGCCTATGCCGTCGACCAGGAGGGTCCCAAGCGCCGCGGACGACCTTATCATGCTCGTGTCAGGAGGCCCTGCCTCTGTGACCCCGAGGTGCAAGGGGTAATCAACCTTGGAAGAGATGATCCTGTTGGCCTCCACGGTTTCCAACACATCCGAGGATTTGACAGACAATACAGTATCATAAAAGCCCAGCCTTTCAAATATTGACAACTCCCTCAAGGCGCTTTCCGCCAGCGCAGTGGCCGTCCTGCCGTATTTGGCCACAAGGTCCGGCGGGAGGGACCCAGAGTTGACGCCGATGCGTATAGGTATCCCATTCGCCGCGGCTGCCTTTACGACTTCGCCGACGCGATCGTCCGAACCTATGTTTCCAGGGTTGATCCTTATCTTGGAAATTCCGGCATCGATGGCCCTTAGGGCTAGCCTGTGGTCGAAATGTATGTCTGCGCACAGGGGGACGTCGGTCGACGCAACAATTCCCTCGAGGGCTTCCGCGGCTTTCATGTCAGGCACAGCAAGCCTGACCAACTGGCATCCTGCTTCAGCGAGGGCTTTTATCTGCCTTTTCGTCGCTTCTACGTCCCTTGTGTCCGAATTGCACATGGATTGGACGGATACCTGGGCATCCCCGCCGATTTCAAGCGTGCCGGCCTTGACCCTTCTGGTTTTCCTGCGGGTTATGGGCATTTGATCACCTTCCAAGGAAGATCCTGGTTATGTCGCTGTACGTGGCATATATCGCAAGCAGTATGAAGAAGGCCATCCCGGCCAGCTTCAGTGCGCTCATCACCCTTTCGGGGATGCTCCTGCCTGTCATCTTCTCTATTGTCATGAACACGAGATAGCCGCCGTCAAGTATAGGCAACGGAATTAAGTTGAAGACGCCGAGGCTAACGGAAACGAGCGCTATGAGAAGAATGAAGGAAGACAGGCCGTTCCTTGCGGCCTCAGCAGATGCGACTGCGATGCCGACGGGCCCGGAAAGCTGTTCAAGGTCCCGCCCTACAAAGAGCCTGCCTATGGCTGATATCGTAAGCTTTATTATCTCGGAAAGGAACTTGACGCCATTGGCGAACGCCACTGGAACCGACGTCTTCTTCAGTGCTGCCGACATGTATATGCCGATCTTCCCCCTGCCGTCGGCAGGATCCTTGGCCGGCGTCGTCGGGACTTCTATGATCGAGCCGTCCCTTTCTACAGTTATGTCAACCGTGATGCCAGAAGATGATGACAACACGGAGACGATGGACTCTGATGTGAGCATTGGCTTGCCGTCTATCTCGAGTATTATGTCGCCTTTTCGAAAGCCAGAGGTCTCTGCCGGAGAACCGGGCACAGTGTCCTCTATCACTGTGACTGGGGTGCCGGTCACCGAGAACAACACCGAGACCAGGGCTACGGCCAGCAATATGTTCATCAGGGCGCCCGAGAGTATGACCAGGAACCTCTGGTAATAGGGCCTGCGGCTGAAGCTCCTGCCGTCTGTGCCCCTTCCGTCCTCCCCGTCGTCGAAACGGTTCAGGCCTCCAAGAGGCAGGGCCCTAAGGCAATAGTCGGTCTCTCCCCTTTTCTTCTTGAAGAGGACCGGGCCGAAGCCTATCGCGAATTCGAGTATCCTGAAGCCGAACGCCTTGGCCGTCAGGAAATGGCCAAGTTCGTGGACTATGCTCACTATTCCGAAGACTATAAGAAAAGCTAGGATCGACAAGGGGCGCACCTGCTTTCGACTAATCTCCTGGCCCATGAATCGGTCTGCAACACGTCTTCGAGAGTAGGATGCTCGGTTTTAGGGGCCGTTTCCATGGCTTCCTCAGCCAGTTCGGATATCTTGCTGAATGCTATCCTGCCTTCCAGGAAACAGCTTACCGCACTTTCGTTGGCTGCCGACATGGCGCAAGGAGCAAGGCCTCCTATGTCAAGGGCTTTGTGCCCCAGCCGCACGCCGGGAAATACCATCGGGTCCGGCTCTTCGAAAGTAAGTGTTCCGATTGCTGGCAGGTCAAGGTATTTGAAACCGGGTACTTTTTCCGGCGACCTTCCTGGATAAGCCATGGCCGCCATTATGGGAAGCTTCATGTCAGGCATCCCCATCTGCGCCATCATGGACCCGTCTGAGAACATCACGGCCGAGTGCACTACGCTCTGAGGGTGGACTACTACTCTTATCCTGTCCTGGTGGACATCGAAGAGCCACCTTGCCTCAATGACCTCCAGCGCCTTGTTGATCAGCGTGGCCGAGTCTATGGTTATCTTCGCCCCCATGTTCCATGTCGGATGCTTAAGCGCATCCTGGGGTGTTATCCCCGAAAGTCCCTTCCTTCCCCTGAACGGTCCGCCAGAGGCTGTAAGGATTATCTGGTCGACCGCAGCCCCTCGGGATGACCACAAGCATTGCCAGATAGCCGAGTGTTCGCTGTCAACCGGCAGTATGCTCGCCCCATTTGCCTTAGCAGCGTTCACCATCAGCTGGCCTGCTGCTACCATGCTCTCCTTGTTCGCAAGGGCAAGGTCCTTACCCGCCTTCAATGCCGCAAGCGACACCCTCAGACCCGCTGAACCTACCACTGCGTTGATTACTCTCTCGGCGCCGTCCGAACCGGCCAGCTCCTCAATTGAGTCATCATGGGTGAGGACCTCTGTCCTGATGCCTTCTGCAGCAACAAGCCCCTTTAGCCTCAGTGAAGAGGCTTGGTCTCCCATCGTCGCATACCTTGGCTTGAATTCGGCTATCTGGCCGAGCAGCTTCTCCACGCTTCTGCCGGCTGCAAGCACATGCACCCCATATCCAAGGGCTTTTGCGACTTCCAGCGCCTGAAGGCCGATAGATCCTGTGCTTCCGAATACCGAAATCCTCAATCCAGTTCCTCCGGCAAGTCCGCACTTACCATCCCAAAAAGAATTTGAAAAGCCAGTATGCTGCAGGCACGAACAGGAGGAGAGAATCGATCCTGTCCATGAAACCTCCATGGCCTGGAAGGAACTTCCCGCTGTCCTTGACGCCTATGTCCCTTTTCAGTGCCGATTCCCCAAGGTCGCCGTAGTTGCAGCAGAGGGCCGCTAATATTACCAGGAACGCCTTCTGGGCGAAGGTAATCTCAGGAAGCATCCCCGCATCCGATACGATAGGGTAAGCGAAGAATATCAGCGCAATCAGCATGAGCATGCCGCCTATGCTTCCCTCAAGGCTCTTTTTCGGGGATACAAGAGGAGCCAGCTTCGTCCTTCCGCCGGAAGCCTTGCCGACAAGAAGGGCCGCTGTGTCGTGGAGCCAGACGATGGCAAGCACAGCAAGTACTAGCATAAAGCCATTGATGCCCTCATACGCTGTCCTTAGAAGTATTGCATGGCTCAAGGTCCAGCCGAAGTACAACGGAGCGAATACAGCAGCGGCCGAAGACGGTATGGACCCGATCGGATTGCCCCTCAATACTGGAATCGATACAGCAACGGCTATTAAAAGCGCAGTTATGGGCAGGGCGTATTCGCTGCCGGTGAAACCTGCGTCGGCTATATATAGCAGGCTGAAGAGAACCGCCACCGCGTCTAGATGCTCGACGCCCTTCCTCCTGCACAGCCTGCCGTACTCGAGGTTTGCCATGACAGCGACGGCCATTATCAGCCCCATTGTGTAATAACCGCCGAGCCATAGCAGCACCAGGACGATTGGCAGCGCGACGGCAGCCGAGACTATCCTTTTGAGCATCTCCTACACCTCATGCCAGTCCGCCGAACTTCCTTGTCCTGTTAGCGTACTCCTTGATTGCCAAGTCGAGCTCATGTTCGTCGAACTCGGGCCAATGCTTCTTCGTGAAATAGAACTCCGAGTATGCGCACTGCCAGATCATGAAGTTGGATATCCTCTGCTCGCCGCTTGTCCGGATGAGAAGGTCTACCGGCGGCTGTCCTGCGGTCTTTAGTTCCGCTTCCAGCGCCTGCTCGTCTATCTGCGACGCCTCCATATCCCCGGCTGCGCACTTCTCAGCGAGCCTCCTTGCAGCCTGGGCTATGTCCCACCTGCCGCCGTAGTTGGCTGCTATGTTCACAGTAAGCGTGTATTTGGACGGATTCGCCTTCTCGGACATGCTTATCATGGTCTTCAAGGCTTGCGGCAGCTTATCGCGGGACCCTATGACGTTGAGCCTTATACCCATCTGAGGGAATCTCACGAAGTAGTTCGCAAAATAGTCCTTTGCTATTTCGAACAGCGCGTCTATCTCACCTTTGGGCCGCGACCAGTTCTCGGTCGAGAACGCGAAGAGCGACAATGTCCCGATGCCTCTGTCCTGGCATGCCTTGCATATGCGAAGCACATTGGCGGCGCCTTCCCTGTGCCCGTCCCTTCTCTCAAGCCCCTTAGACTGGGCCCATCTGCCGTTGCCGTCCATAATTATCGCCAGATGGCCGGGCACTGCAAGATTCACCTTTTCATCTACTTTGGCCATTATACCTGCATGATCTCCGTTTCTTTGGCGGCGAGGATCTTGTCCACGTCCGCTATGTGCCTGTCTGTGATCTTCTGTATCTCGTCCTGTGCCCTCTTCAGCTCGTCTTCGGTTATGAGGCCGTCCTTCTCCATTTTCTTTACCGCTTCTACCGCGTCCCGCCTTACGTTCCTGATCGCCACCCTCATGTCCTCGGCAATCTTCTTCACGAGCTTTACTAGGTCCTTGCGCCTTTCCTCGGTGAGATGGGGCAGGGACATCCTTACCACGTTGCCGTCGTTCGTCGGGGTAAGCCCCAGGTCCGAAGCCAGGATCGCCTTTTCAACCTTTGCCAACATTCCCTTGTCCCACGGCGTTACGACAAGCGTCTTGGGATCGGGAGTGCTGACTGTGGCCAGCTGCGATAGCGGAGTGAGGGTTCCGTAATAGTCCACATGTATCCTGTCCAACAGCGACGGATTAGCCCTGCCCGTCCTTACGCCCGCGAACTCCTTCTTCTGGACTTCGATTACTACGTTCATCTTCTCTTCGAACTTGCTGATCGCATCCTTGTAAGACATTTGCCTACCTCCCCACTACAGTGCCTACCTGCTCACCCAGCACCACTTTCCTGATGACGCTCTTTTCGGAAAGGTCGAATACTATTATCGGGATGTCGTTGTCCATGCTCATGGTCGCAGCCGTGCTGTCCATGACCTTTAGTCCCTTCTGTATCACTTCAAGGTAGGTCAGCCTGTCGAACTTCACGGCGTCCGGCTTCATCATGGGATCGGCGTCGTATATGCCGCCGACCTTGGTCGCCTTCAGGATGACATCGCAACCCATTTCGGCGGCCCTCAAGGCCGCCGCAGTGTCGGTGGAGAAGAACGGGTTGCCAGTGCCGCCGCCGAAAATTACGACAATACCCTTCTCAAGGTGCCTTAATGCCCTCCTCCTTATGTACGGCTCCGCGACCTCCTTTATTTCAAGCGCAGTCATCACCCTCGTTATTACGCCCATCTTCTCGAGGATGTCCTGGAGGATGACCGAGTTCATAATCGTAGCCATCATGCCGATGTAATCCGCAGTACTGCGGTCCATACCCATCTGCGAGGCTGTGACCCCCCTCCAGAAGTTGCCGCCGCCTACTACTATTCCTATCTGGACACCTATGTCGTAAACCTCTTTGATCTGGTTGCATATCTGGCTTACGGTCTCAAGATGGACGCCAGTACCCTTGGGCCCGGCAAGCGCTTCCCCTGAAAGTTTAAGCATTACCCTTTTGTATTTTGGCTCCGGCATCGAATCACCTCCTTTTAGTATTCTATCCTTCATCGCCGCATAATTTCCACTTGTAGCGCCGAGCCTGCAAAAAAACGGGGCCGCCCTAAGGTGGCCCCGTCAGACATTGCCGGCTACTCGGCTATCTCTGGCGTCTCTTCACCGCGCTCGAAGCGGGCGAAGCGCCTGACCTGTATGTTCTCTCCAAGCACCGCCGCCGTCTCCTTGATTACGTCAGCCACGGTCTTGGCCTGGTCACGGATGTAAGGCTGGTCTACAAGGCAGGTCTCCTTGAAGTATTTCTCTAGCCTTCCTTCGGCTATCTTTTCGGCGAACTCTGGCTTCTTGCCCTCGTTTGCCGCCTGGTGCCTGTAGATCTCCTTTTCTGCCTCTATTACCGAGGCAGGTATCTCTTCGCGCTTTACATACAGCGGCTTCTGAGCCGCTATCTGCATCGCGATCTCCTTGACCAGCGTCTTGAACTGGTCGTTCTTGGCAACGAAGTCAGTCTCGCAGTTGACCTCTACGAGCACGCCGATCCTACCTCCCATATGGATGTATGAATCGACCATGCCCTCGGATGTTGCCCTGCCGCTGCGCTTCTCAGCCCTTGCAAGGCCCTTCTCCCTAAGGAACTGGGCGGCCTTCTCCATGTTGCCACCGCACTCGATGAGCGCGCGCTTGCAGTCCATCATTCCGGCCTGCGACATTTCGCGCAGCTTCTGCACATCGGCTGCTTTTATCTCGGCCATATGGAGTCCCTCCTTTTACTAGTTGTCGCTCTCCTCTGTCAGCTGCGCCTCGGACTCGGGGGCTATCTTCTCCTCTTCCTCCGTATCCGCTGTCGGCGCTTCACTCTTTGCCACAGGGGCGTCCACACCCTCGCGAGCCTCTATTATCGCGTCCGCCATCTTCGCAGTCAGGAGCCTTACGGCCCTTATTGCGTCGTCGTTGCTGGGTATCACATAATCGACTTCGTCCGGGTCACAGTTCGTATCCACTATCCCTATGACCGGGATTCCCAGCCTCTTGGCTTCAAGGATCGCGATGTGCTCCTTCTTCGGGTCGACGACGAACATCATATCAGGAAGCCTCTCCATGTCCCTTATGCCTGACAGGTTCTTTACGAGCTTCTCGTATTCGCCCTTAAGGAGAATTACCTCCTTCTTGGGAAGCAGTTCGAAGGATCCGTCCTGCTCCATCCTCTCAAGCTGCTTCATCCTGTCGACGCGCTTGCGTATCGTTGAGAAGTTGGTGAGCATGCCGCCCAGCCACCTCTCGTTGACCCAGTACATGCCGCAGCGCTGCGCCTCTTCGGCTATGGCATCGTGTGCCTGCTTCTTGGTGCCTACGAACAGCATTGTGCCGTTCTCGGCAGCCTTGGATTTTACGAAGTTGTAGGCCTCGTCGATCTTCCTTACCGTCTTCTGCAGGTCTATGATGTATATGCCGTTGCGGGAAGTATAGATGTACTTTGCCATTTTGGGGTTCCAGCGCCTGGTCTGGTGGCCGAAATGTACTCCTGCCTCTAGCAGCAATTTCATGCTTATCACCGGCATTGTATTCACCTCCCTCCCGCTTCGGTTTAACCTCCGCAGGCTTCCTCTCCCCGTGAAATGCGCTTTCACGCCACCGGTCACGGGAATCCACATGCGTGTGTAATCGCAATTTTATATTTTATCAAATCAAGATACATGAATCAATATTCATGTTGCTTTAGGCTCATAATATCATCGTAACCTGCTGAGAGTCGTGCTTTATGCGCTCGAACACCTTTTCAACGTATGTCTTGTCTATCACTACTTTCCCTGCCTTCTCGGGGGCTTCGAATGATACAGCCTCAAGGAGCTTCTCCATCACTGTGTGCAGCCTCCTTGCGCCAATGTTCTCGCTCATTGAGTTTATCCTGAAGGCAGTCGATGCTATCTCCTCCACGGCGCTTTTTTCAATTTCCAGATCAACTCCGTCGGCTTTGAGAAGCTCCCTGTACTGCTTGACAAGGGACCCCTTAGGTTCGGTGAGGATGCGCTTGAATTCCTCCTCTGAAAGCGGCTGCAGCTCTACCCTGATGGGGAACCTGCCTTGAAGCTCGGGGATCAGGTCGGAAGGCTTGGATATGTGGAACGCCCCTGCTGCTATGAAGAGCATGTGCTTGGTCCTGACCGGGCCGTACTTTGTCTGCACAGTGGAACCTTCCACTATCGGTAGAATGTCCCTCTGGACGCCTTCCCTTGAAACATCTGGCCCGGACGAATAGCCCCTGCCCGCTATCTTGTCGAACTCGTCGATGAATACGATGCCGTTCTCCTCTGCATTTCTTATCGCCTCTGTTTCTATCTCGAAGGCATCTACCAACTTGGAGGCCTCCTCTTCGATAAGGTAGCGCCTCGCTTCCTTGACAGCCATCTTCTTCCTGACGGTCTTCTTCCCGAACATGTCGCCGAGTATGCCGGACATGTCCACCATCATCTCGCCGGGTTCCCCGGCGCCGGTAAAGCCAATCGGCCTCTGCCTGTTGTCCTGTATGTCAATCTCGATTACCTGGTCCTCAAGCTGACCTGCGGCCAACAGGTTGGCCACCTGCTCCCTTCTGGTCTCAGCCTTCTTGCGGGCCTCTTCCGGATCCTCACCGCTGGGCTGTTCCTGCTTGTACTGCATTCCGAAGAGCGCCGCAAGTGGATTCGAGGACACCCGCTCCTTCTTCGGTAGAGGCGCAAGTATATCTATCAGCCTCTCCTCGGCATGGGCCTCTGCTTTTGACTTGACCAGCTCGGTCTTCTCAGACCTGACCATCCTTACAGAGGTCTCGACGAGGTCCCTTATGATCGAATCGACGTCTCGGCCGACATAGCCGACCTCGGTGAACTTAGTCGCCTCAACCTTGACGAAAGGCGCCTTGACTAGGGCTGCCAGCCTCCTTGCTATCTCCGTCTTGCCAACACCGGTCGGGCCTATCATCAGTATGTTCTTCGGCGTTATCTCGTCTCTCATCTCTTCGCCGGTAAGCATGCGCCTGTACCTGTTCCTGAGCGCGATGGCAACGGCCTTCTTCGCCTCTGCCTGGCCGATTATATGCTTGTCAAGCTCTTCTACTACCTTCCTTGGCGTCAGTTCCTGCATTTGTCATCCGAGCCTTTCGACAGTAATGTTCGTATTCGTATAAATGCAGATATCGGCTGCTATCATGAGCGCCTTCTCAGCTATGACATGTGCTTCGAGCTGCGTATTCCTGAACAGCGCCCTGGCTGCCGCAAGGGCGTACGGCCCGCCGGATCCTATCGCCGCTATGCCGTCTTCCGGTTCTATGACGTCGCCGCTGCCTGACAGCAGGAGCAGCGTCTTTCCGTCAGTCACAAGAAGCAGCGCCTCAAGCTGGCGCATGACCTTGTCCATCCTCCACTGCTTGGCAAGCTCGGTCGCCGCCCTGAGCAGATTTCCTTTATGTTCGTCCATCTTTGCCTCGAACTTCTCGAGCAGTGCGACAGAATCTGCCGCGGAGCCCGCGAACCCCGCCAGCACTTTACCTCCCGCAAGAGACCTGACTTTCTTCGCCGTATGTTTCATAACGGTGTTGCCTACCGTTATCTGTCCATCGGAAGCCATGGCGCATCTTCCGTCTCTTATGACGCACAGGACAGTCGTCCCTTCGAATGTCGGCATTTTAATCCTCCTCGGTCATGACCTGGGATGGTTCTTCTTGTACGATTCCATTAGCCGCTCCCTGGAGACGGCGGTGTAGATCTGGGTGGAAGAGATGTCGGCGTGCCCCAGAAGCTCCTGGACGGACCTGAGGTCTGCGCCCGAATCCAGCAGATGGGTGGCAAAGGAATGGCGCAGGGCGTGCGGCGACGGATTGCCACGGAGGCCAGCTATTATGTCGTATCCCCTCATAAGGCGCTGCACCTGCCTGCATGTTATCCTGCCTCCGCGCCTGGAAATGAACAATGCCTTTTCGTCTTTGGAGCGGGAAAACTCCGGCCTGGCTTCCGCGATGTACTTCAGGACCGCTTCTTTTGCGACTCTGCCAACAGGCGCTATCCTTTCCTTGGACCCCTTGCCCATCACCCTCACCGTGGAGCCTGTTGCGTCGAAATCTGCCAAGTCAAGCCCTACTAGCTCCGACACCCTGAGCCCCGAGGAATAGAGCAGCTCGAATATGGCTGCGTCCCTTATACTCAGTCTGCCGCCCCCCTTGATGGAGCCAAGGAGCGACTCCACATCAGAGGCCTCGATCGCCCTGGGAAGCCTTTTCTCGCGCCTCATAGGTGCCAGGGAATCTGTCGGGTTAACCTTGCTAAGACCCCTTCTGATGCAGAACCGGTAAAAAGACTTAAGCGCGGCTAGTCGCCTCAGCATCGTACGCCTGGCCAAACCCCTCGACTGCAGGCTGGACAGATATTTCCGGATTTCCCCCTGTCTTATATCCGATGCTTCGAAGTCACGGGAGAAGGCCTTTTCGATGAATGAAGAGAAGGATTCAAGGTCGCTTTCGTACGATGCGACGGTCCTCGGGGACAGCCGCCTTTCGAGGGCTATGTATTCCAGGAATTGCCTTATCTGTCCGTTCATCTTCCGATGCCCGCTTTTTCTATATACGTTTCGAAGGTAAGCTTGGCTTCCTTAATCTGCAAAGACCTTCTCTCCTTCTTAGGCAAGCCTGTTCTGCCGCCTTCCGGCAGTAGGCCGAAGCAGATTCCCATCGGGTCGAAGCTGTCCCCTTTCCCATTGGCTATGTATGCCGCGAGGGCGCCGATCATCGTGCCCTCTGGGAGGGTCAACGGTTCCAGACCCATGGCCATCCTAGACGCGTTCATTCCTGCCAACGCGCCTGTGGCAGCGGATTCTGTGTATCCTTCTGAACCCGTTATCTGCCCTGCCGCGAAAAGTCCAGGCATATTCCTGAACATGAGCGATTTGTCCAGAATCCTTGGGGAGTCAAGGTAGATGTTCCTGTGCACGACCCCGTACCTTATGAATTCTGCATTCTCAAGGCCCGGGATAAGGGAGAAGACCCTCTTCTGCTCCGGCCATTTGAGCCTGGTCTGGAAGCCTACCAAATTGTAGCTTGTCCCTGGAAGGTCCTCTCGGCGCAGCTGCACTACGGCGTAAGGGACTTCTCCGGTCCTAGGGTCCCTAAGCCCCACTGGCTTCAACGGGCCGAACCTGATGGTGTCCCTGCCCCTGTCGGCCATCTCCTCTATTGGCATGCAAGCTTCATAGAGCTTCATGTCGTCTGACTTGGAAAGAGGGGCTCTCTGCGCCGAAACCAAAGCTTCATAGAAAATACCGTACTGCCGTTCGTCCATCGGGCAGTTGATGTAATCTGGAGTCCCCTTGCCGTACCTGGATGCGTAGAACACCTTGGAGAAGTCTATGCTATCCGAGCTCACTATTGGAGCTACTGCATCGTACATGTAAAGGGCGTCCGACCCGCATAGTCTTATGAGTGACCGGAGCATCGCGTCGGATGTAAGCGGACCCGTCGCAATGACCGCTGGCATTTCGAGCTCCCCAATGTCGTCTATCTCCCTCCTGACAAGTCTGATCGAGCGATTGGCTTCGATCATGCTGGCTACCTTCCTCGAAAAGAGATGCCGGTCAACCGCAAGGGATCTGCCTGCAGGCACCGATGTGCCCTCGGCGCAGGCGATTATCAGTGAATCGATTTTCCTCAGTTCATCTTTCAGCCGGCCTGAAGGGTGATCAGAGCTTGATGATCCCAGTGAGTTGGAGCAGACTAGCTCGGCCAAGTCCCCGCGTTCGTGGGCTGGTGTCATCTTATCCGGCCTCATTTCGTAGAGCACGACCTCTGAGCCCAGCCTGGCAGCCTGCCAGGCCGCTTCTGAGCCTGCAAGGCCCCCGCCTACTACTGCTACTTTCCTACTCGTCAGAGTTCTCCTCCTCTTTGCCCTTCGGAGGCTCATACTTGGTGCAACCCGGATTGGGGCATTTATACACCTTGGTCTTTCCCCTGCCATAGGAAACGGTGAATGATCCGCATACGTCGCACTTAGTTTCCTCAGGCTTCTTCCATGTGGAAAATTTGCAGCCAGGGTAACCGGAGCAGCTGTAAACCTTCCTCCTGTACTTCGTTACGCGCTCTTCCATCTGCTTTCCGCAGGCAGGGCAGTTGAACGGCAGCAGCACCTTCTCCTTCTTCTTGATGTACTTGCATTCGGGGTAACCGCTGCAGCCCACGAACTGCCCGAATTTCGAGCGCCTCACGGCCAGCGGCCTGCCGCATTCAGGGCACTTCTCGTCCAGAAGCGCAGGCTCGATCTTAATCCTGGTCTGGCTCTGTTCGGCATCAGCAAGCTTCTTCACGAAAGGTTTGTAGAAGTCGTCGATTACGCTGGTCCATTCCGCCTTGCTTTCCCCTATTGAATCCAGCTTGCTTTCCATGTCCGCCGTGAAATCCAGGTTCACTATGTCCTGGAAGTTGGACTTCAGTACGTCGCATACGGCCCTGCCTATCGAGGTCGGGACGAAAGCCCTCTCCTTGATGTCTACGTATTCCCTCTTCTTTATGGTGTCAATTATTGTGGCGTATGTGGAAGGCCTCCCTACGCCCTTTTCCTCCAGTGATTTGATCAGGCTGCCTTCCGTGAACCTTGCAGGAGGTTCGGTGAACCTCTGCAGCGGTTTCAGCTCGACCAGGTTTAGCAGCTCTCCTTCCGTTAAGTCAGGCAGGTTCTGCTGTTCCTCGTCCTTTTCCTCGGCGCCGTTTCCCAGATAATCATAGATTTTCGTGAAACCGTCGAATGTCGTCCTGCTTCCCTGCGCTTTGAACATATGCCCAGCAGAATCTATGGATATGTTCGTCAGCTCCAGTTTCATGTCCGCCATCTGGCTTGCAATGAACCTGTTCCAGATGAGCCTGTAAAGCCTCAGTTGGTCGCGTGAAAGCATGGACTTTACTACCTCCGGCGTCATGTCGAAGCGTACCGGCCTTATCGCCTCGTGAGCGTCCTGTGCTCCTGCCTTCGTCGTATAGACCCTGTGCTTAGGCGGAAGGTACTCCTTGCCGTAGCTTGCTGCTATGAAATCGGCTGCAGCCTTCCTCGCCTCGTCGGAGACTCTGTATGAATCAGTCCTCATATAGGTGATGAATGCGATATGCCCCTGCCCTGCGACTTCCATGCCCTCATAAAGCTGCTGTGCTGCAGCCATCGTCGATTTCGCGGTAAGTCCCAGCTTCCGGTAGGCATCCTGCTGGAGCGTTGAGGTGATGTAAGGTGCCGAAGGCCTCTTCTGTGAAGGCTTCTTTTCGACCTTCGTAACTATAAACTGGTGTTTTGAACAGTCCTCGACCACCTTGGCAGCAAGCTGCGGATCTTCTATCTTAGCCGTCCGCCCCTTGACGAATTTGGCGGTGAACTTCTGGCCCGTACTCTTTTCTAGGAGCGCCTCTATGGTCCAGAATTCCTGCGGCACGAAAGCCTCTATTTCTGCCTCCCTATCGCATATTAAGTTCAAAGCGGCAGACTGCACGCGGCCGGCGGAAAGCC
>Ga0116174_10001070_pt1 | contig 25731 bp, 27 predicted proteins | sample AD_UKC087_MetaG_FD_89801 | JGI IMG/M metagenome (GOLD analysis project Ga0116174, IMG submission 89801) | Active sludge microbial communities of municipal wastewater-treating anaerobic digesters from USA - AD_UKC087_MetaG | ecosystem: Engineered > Bioreactor > Anaerobic > Digestate | place: USA...
AAATGTTTTCTCTGAATTATTTTTCAGTATAATGATATTATACCACAGCGCTTTGCCATTGTCAAGTTTCTGAATAAAAATTCAGTGAAAAACTATTCAGAAAACAATTTCTCTAATCTAATGTCAATTAGGCTTCTGCGGAGTATTCTTGCACTTTCGCCGCTCTGCCCCTGATGTGCTTCATCAATGATGATAGCAAACTTCTTACCCTTATAGCTGTCCATATCCTTGTAGCCGAACAGGAACTTCTGCACGGTGCTGATAATGATCTTCTTTCCGTCGTTGATCGCTTCTGCAAGGCTGTGGGAGTTTTTCTTATCGTCTATCGCTTCAACAAGTCCGACCTTATGCTCAAAGCTGTTGATGGTATCCTGTAACTGTCCGTCGAGAACGACACGGTTTGTGACAACAATAACAGAATCAAATATACCCTCGTCGTTGGCATCGTGGATTGACGCAAGGCGATAGGCGATCCACGCAATAGAGTTTGACTTGCCCGAACCTGCGCTGTGCTGTATCAGATAGTTTTTGCCCGAACCGTTCTCTTTGACATCGGCAAGGACTTTCCGCACCACATCATACTGATGATAGCGTGGGAACAGCAGTTTTTCCTTTGTCTTGCCAGTCTCATCGTCCTTTTCCTTGACATGGGAAACGAATCTGTAAAGAATATCCATAAGCGAATCACGCTGCAAAACTTCTTCCCACAGGTAGTGCGTTGCATAGCCGTCGGGATAGTCGGGGTTGCCTGCATCGCCGCTTACTCCTGCACCGTTTGAACCCTGATTGAACGGCATAAAATAGGTGCTGCCGTCTTTGAGCTGTGTTGTCATCCATACTTCATAGAGGTCAACTGCAAAATATACGAGAAAACGGTGATCAAGGCGGAAACAGAACTCCTTGCTGCTGCGGTCGTTTTTATACTGCCTGATCGCACACTGATAGTCCTGCCCGGTGAGCTGATTTTTCAGCTCTATCGAAACAACGGGGATACCGTTCACCGACAGCACCATGTCAATGGTATTGGTGTTGTGGGGAGAATAGCGGAACTGCCTTGTGCAGCCGAGGATATTTGCTTCATAGCGCTCCACATCGAGGGCATTGAGGGCAGTTTCGGGCTTGAAGTAGCACACTTTCAACTTGATGCCGAGGTCTTCGATGCCGTGGCGGAGAACATAGATCAAGCCCTGTTCGCTGATGCACTTTTCAAGGCGGAAATAGAGCTTTTCCTGTGCGTTCTCGCCGTAGTATTTGAGATACTTCGCCCACGCTTTCGGCTGTGTCTTTTCGATGAACCGGCACAGCATGTCCATACAGATGCACTTGTCAACATCGAACTGACTGCTTTTCAGCGAAACATAACCGCCCTCATCGGAGAGGAAGAAAGTCTCGATATCCTGTTCAAAGCGTTTTTCTTTAGTCTCCATCTTTTTCCTCCTCTTCAAATTTTTTCTCCAAGTCAGCTTTGGATTTCGCCGCACCCTCCATCATTCTTAGAAAGAAGTCTGTGAAGTAGATAAACGCTTCTGCACATTCACAAAGTGCCTCATTCACTTTTTCAGAAGGTTCTTTTGAAATTTGAATTGAGATATCGTAGTCTCCGCCGTTTGAAGCAGATATGCTCTGGTAGAAGCTCTTTTCGGAGTAATGGATATAACCGCTTGTATTATCATAAACATCTGCAAAGCGGCTATCATATTGTGCTAAACCATCTTTCAAAATTGAATCTCTCATCTTTTTTCCGTTCTTATCAGTCAAATCACCAATTTTCCCACCGGAGATAACACAATCAATCAGAGCATTCTGGTCATCAACGATAGTAGACGCATACAGTCGCATACAATTATCGAGCTGTAGCCTCAACATTGAACCAGCACAAGTCAGATTCCTCTGCTTGATAAGAGCCATAAAGCCTTGTGATAACTGAATACTTCTATTCAGTAAAGGACAGAGAAACAGATCGTACTTGGTGAGCGTATTACCGATAACATACCGAGAAAGCTCAATTGTTTGGTCGATCTGCTTTTCAATGACGGCGCAGGCATCAGCTACTTTTTGTAAACACGTTTCGTTTGTCATTATGATCATACCTCCTTTTTGCCTGTAACATATTCGTATATCAGGGATTTTTTATACTGCTGTAACTTCTCGATCTTCTGCTGTTTGAGGGCGATGAGCTTGTCTATCTGAGTGCATTTGTGGTCGAGGTGGGCGGCAATTTTTTGTTGGTCTTCAAGAGGTGGATATACAATAGCCATCTGTTTTAATTGGGTTTTATTAAATTTAAGTTGAACAGCATGACTGCCTATCCTTTTTAATTCATCATTTGCAATAGGATTTAAAAACCAGTAATATAGATATCGGTTACATTTTGTACCATTAAGCATTATTGCATTAGGTGCGAGTGAACTTCTTTCATACATTGGTGTATACTGAAATACGTTACCCACCGAGCCAATGTTAGATAAGATAATCTCTCCTCCGAAAAGATTTGAATTAGACAAATATTCGTAAGCGTGTTTGTCTATATACACTGTGTTATCTCTTGTGCCTGATAAATCAGCAGTTCTAACAAGCATTGCATAATCTGGGGTATCTAAGTATTTAACGTTATCCCTTAAGTCTGCGAAACTTCCGCTTGCTACAAAATCTGTAACAACGGGAACAACAGAAGCTATTTTTCTAACTTCCCATTGCGCAGGTATTTCTCCAATCCAAGCCACTCCGCTATCTTTCATCTCACGCATTACCAAACAGCTCCTTCATAAGTGTTGTTTCTTCCTCCTCCAGTGCCTTGATATCCGCAAAGATATCCTCCGAAGACTGCGGTGCGGTAAACTTGTAGAAAAGCCTTGTGAACGGCATCTCATAGCCTACCTTGTCTTTCTTGCGGTCAGCGAATGCCAGCGGATTGTACGGCAGGACGTTCTTTGCGATATACTCGTCAATATCCTCCGAAAGCGGAATGATCTCGCTGTCGCTTGCCCCCTTGACAGCCTGCGGCTTGCCCTTTTTCAGTATAGCCTTGCCGTTTTCATCTGCTTGTGCTGTCTCGACAGTCACCTTTGTAAAGCCGAAGAATTCATTGTCAAAGGTCTTTGACTCCACAACAAGCTCATTGCCGTTATCATCAGTTTTGGTGTAAACGCCGTCGGTGAACTCCATATATGCTTGCATGATAAGCTCAATGCACTTGTCATCAAGGTCAACACGCTTGTTGCCGATATTCTTGCGGCGCTTCACAAAGCATTTTGAAGCGTCGATGAGCTGAACCTTTCCGAGACGGTGTGCAGGCTTGCCCTTTGTCAGCACCCAGATATAGGTAGAAATGCCCGTGTTGTAAAATAGGTCTGTCGGCATCTGAATGATCGCTTCGACCATATCTTCCGTGATAACATATCGGCGTATCTCCGAAGCACCGCTGCCAGCATCGCCCGTGAACAGAGAAGAACCGTTCTGAATGATCGCCATACGTCCGCTGCCCTCTTTCAGCTTCTTGACACCGTTGAGCATAAAGAGCATCTGACCGTCGGAAATAGCCGGAAGACCCGGACCGAATCGTCCGTCATAGCCTTTCTTGGCTTCTGCTTCGACTTCTGCCTTTTCACGTTTCCAGTCGATGCCGAAAGGCGGATTGGAAATGATGTAGTCAAACTCATAACCGCTGAATTTGTCATCGTTGAGCGTATCGCCGTACATCATGCCCGAAGCGTTGCCGCCCTTGATAAGCATATCAGCTTTTGCGATAGCGTATGTTTCAGGGTTGAACTCCTCACCGAAACAGGTGAGGTCGGCTTCATCGCTGATATCGGTCAGACGTTCCGTCAGACAACCGAGCATCTGCGATGTACCCATTGCCATATCGTATGCGGTCTTTGTGCAGCCGTTTGCTTTTATATCGTCTTTTTCGGGAGCGATGAGCAGCTCTGTCATGAGATAGATAATATCACGGCTTGTGAAATGCGCTCCGGCTTGCTCATCATAGCTCTCTGAAAATTTTCTGATAAGTTCCTCGAAAATGTAACCCATATCGGTGGAAGTGATTTTATCGGGGGACATATCGCCCTTAGCGGAGATAAACTCCTGTATCACCACAAAAAGAACATTACCGTCAGCCATTGTACGCACCTGGTCGGTGAACTTGAAGTTTGAAATAATGTCCTTGACGTTTGAGGAAAAGCCTTGCAGATAGTTCTCGAAGTTGGATTCGATATTGTCGGGATCGGACGCCAGCTTTTTGAAATCGAACTTGCTTGTGTTATAGAAGGAATAGCCCGAAGTCTTGCAGAGAATGCCGTCACGGGCTTCACCCTCAACTTTCATTCCTGCGAGCTTTTCGCCCATTTCGACTACCTTCTGTTTTGTCGGCGCAAGAGCATCATCGAAACGTTTCAGCACCGTCATCGGCAGAATGACCTTGCCGTATTCGTGCGGCTTGAACAGTCCCACAAGATGTGTAGCGATCTCCCATATGAGATTTGCTTTTTCCTGAATATTGATATTTGTCTGTTTCTGTAAAGAATTGATCGACATACTCTCACTCCTTATATATAATGGGCATTCTGCTGCTCTTGCAGAGCCTGCTTGAAATTCGTCTTCGTAATCTTTAGCTCATTAGACCCAAGCCTTATAACTTTAGGATAGCCGTTGCCATTCTCCAGCTCGGAGATCGTGCTGCGGCTTTCTCCTTTTCCGGTTGTGCTGTGCGGCATCGGACCGACAATAACAAGCCTGTAATTGGGGTTATACTGCATTTTCGAGAACTGAAAGGTTTCTATCGCCTTATAGTCAAGGCAAAACTCAAACCTGTCTTTATCAAGACCGAGGCTTTTTATGATGCCGAGCAGATCATGTTCTTTTACCTGCGAACTGCCGAGAACGACGATTTTGCCGTCTTTATGCGTATCATAATAATCGTTGCTGGAGCATTCATTCTGTATCAGATCACCAAAGCCCCAATCATTAAGCAGTTGGTCGAGTTCTCCTGTTCTGTTGGCGAGGTAAATCTTTTCGGTGACTGCGTCTATTATTTCTTCAAGACGTTCTGTATCCAACACGATGATCACCCCTCGCTGTCCAGCAGTGTTCTCTTTCTCTCCAATACTTTTTTCATTTTTCGTTTCAGCACAGCATATTCATCAATTGCTGCCTGATACTTCTGAGCTATAACCTTCTGTTCTTCAAGCGACGGCAGCGGTATCATGATATTCTTTACTGCTTCTACTGAGATCGTTTTAACGGCTGTGCTACCCGAAGCATAACTCAGTGCGGCTTCTCCTGCGGTACTGTCAAAAAATGCCTGAATATAATATGGATCAGCTTTGCTTTCGTCTATCTCGATAATGTAGAGATTTCCTGTTGCGATAATAGAATGATTATTATCGGAATTTACAACGGCGGAGCGGAAAGTAGGAGATGCCATTTTGGAAAGAACAATAGAATTATCAGGAATAACAAATTTTTCAAGAGCCTTCGGCAACTCTGTAATATACTGCTGTCCTTCTTCGATATCTATAGAACCGTTCGACACATTCGCAAGGGAAATGAACCTGTAATTGGAAGGCATTACAGATTTAATAGATTCCAGTAATTCGGGTTTTACCTGTGACCCTCTTGCAATATTTTTGATGATATCTCCGAAACATACTCCGTTTTCTACAACAGGCTTTTCAAGATAATGTGAAGCCGTGAGATTATAATCATGCTCTCGCATATCTGCCGGAGAAACATCTATCGTGTTATCCCCACCGTTTTGGAGACAGTCAAGTATAAACCGGATATTTTCTTCAGAAAGTTTATTGAGTCTTCTGCTTTCTTTAGAAAAGCTGTTTTCTGCATTTACAAGTCGGATCGTAGTGTTGTTATGACTGAATACTATCATAGTAGTTGGGATAGCAGTTTCGATGAATAGGGCAGGTGGAAGATTGATAACTGCTTCAATATAACCGTTCTCTGCAAAATACTGACGCATATACATATCGGGTTTGTTAAACGCAGCTCCGTTCGTCATGATTGCAACTGCTTTGCCTGTTTCTTTTAGAGAGCGAATGATAATCGCATTGAACAGCCAGTCAGATGAGCATCTTGAAATATAAGAGCTGTCAAGACCAAAGTGATCCTGCAATTCACGGCGGCACTCATCAAGATCTGATCCCCTGAGACCGAAAGGATAATTTGAAAAGATCTTATCATAACTTGAAGGATAATGATATGTCAGTGCATTATTGATCACAAAGGAATAGTTATCACCGAGGAGTGCTCCTCTGAGAATTGCCACGTCATTTGCATTGAAATTGATCTCAACTCCGGTATATTCACTTACTTTTGTATCTTGCAAAGCATATATCGGAAAGGTTGCGCTTCCCGAACAGATATCAAGTACCTTGTCATGTTCCTTAATCTCAAGTATGCTGCTTGCAAGATTTGCTAAAGATACCGGGGTGCTCATTTCAAAGAATGAATTATCATAGAGAACCACTTCTTTTAATACGTCCGCATCAAATCTACCAATGAAGCTCAGAACGGTTTCCCATAAGCCATTCAAGTTTCTGGAAAGAACCTCAGAAACATCGGGGGATACATTAGAGCTTTTAATGAATGTCTCCAATGAATCAGTGGAGACTGTCGGCGTTTTCCCAATTATGATCAAAGCATAAGCTGTAGAAATAACAGCGCCACCATTATACGCTATTTTTCCACGATAAGCTTCGCTCAGCTCAAAAGAAATTTCTCGAATCATATCAACTGTAGATTTCAATTTGATCCCTCCTTATAATCTTAGGTAATTCGTAACCTTTGCTGTAACTATATCATAGCACAAGCTGATCGTTATGTCAATAGATTTCTTGGTAATTTATAACCTGAAACTAATAATTGTATGGATGCACAATTTCACAAGGAATAATTTGTTGATTTTGACGCGCTTAGACTTGTACCATCAGTGCTTCTATTTTTATAACTGTTTTCCTGCCAACACCTCGCCAACATCCTGCCAACCACAAGAACCGAAATATCTGCTATACTGAAATTACAGCAGACGGACAGCGCACAGCTATCCGAATGACTGAATAAAAAGATTGGAGGAATACCAATGAAACACTATAACGACTTCCTGATCGTAGGCATCGACCACGGTTACGGGAATATCAAAACCGCCAACACGATCACACCAACAGGTATCACCAAGCTTGATGCGGCACCTACCTTTACAAAGAACACTCTTTTCTTTGATGGTAGCTACTACCAGATCGGTGAGGGACACAAGGAGTATCTTGCCGACAAGTGGCAGGACGAGGACAACTACATCTTTACGCTTATGGGTATCGCGCGTGAGCTGAACCGTGAGGGTGTCACTTCGGCTAAGGTGTATCTCGCCGTTGGACTGCCGATCACATGGGTGGGCAGACAGCGTGAGGACTTCCGCAAATATATGCTCCAGAGGGAGAGCGTGGACTTCAAATATGAGGACAAGCTCTACTCTGTCCGCATCATCGGGTGCTATGTTTATCCGCAGGGTTATGCTGCCGTGGTGGAGAAACTGAACGAGATGACAGGTCTGAGCATGATCGCTGACATCGGCAACGGTACGGTCAATATCATTTTTGTCAGCAACCGCAAGGTCATCAACACAAAAACTTACACCGAGAAAATGGGTGTGAACCAGTGCGTGAAAGCAGCGTCCAATGCCATGATGAACAAGCTCGGTGTGACCGTGGACGAGTCCATTATCCAGTCGATGATTCGCTACGGCAAGGCAGATATTGACAGCGGATATGCCGAGGTTCTCAGGCAGGCAATTTCCGAGTATGCTGAGGATATTTTTGCTCTGCTCCGCAAGTATGAATATGACCCGAAGATGATGCGCCTTTACATCACGGGCGGCGGCGGAAAGCTGATTGAAAACTTCGGGAGATATGACAAGGATAGGGTGACTATCATCGGAGATATTTGTGCATCGGCTAAGGGCTATGAATATTTCGCAGTTGCACAGCTCAGGAAGGAGGGCAAGTGATATGAGCAAGGTTCTGACTACCTGTTTCCGCTTCAATATGGACAACCCCGAACACGCTAAGGCGTGGGACTATCTCCACAACTTCGACAAGGACAAGATTAAGTCCACGAATGTGGCGGCGATCACAGCGGTCAATGACTACTTCGACCGTATGGGAAGACTTGCTGACGATCCGTACTTTGAGACCCGTCAGCGTGAGGAGCGTTTTGTGGAGCAGATCGTTTCGGAGGTCGGCAAGGCGTTCATTGCTGAAATGCCGAAGTTCCTTGCAAGCCTGATGCTGAGTCTGAACAGGGGCTACCCGATGCAGGCTGTCCCTGTAGAAACGGAGAACAGCAGAGGATATGCCGAGGACGGCAATCCGAGTGCCGCCGAGGGCTTTGGAAACGCTGACAACAGCGAAAATGCCGATTATTCGGGTATTGATTTCGATTTTATCGGCGGTTGATATTACTTGAAACAGCTTTACCGCCGTACATATATCGGAGTGTTACAACAACAGCAACAAACCAATAGACAAGGGAAGAATCAGAGAAATAATGCAAAAATGCCCGATAGCATTTTATGCGAAAAAAGAAATCCTGCAAATATCACAGAGGAATTTGCAGGATCGAGCGCCTAACGCCAGTTTGGCGAGGCTTAAATTCGATACGGAGATCGAAAGTCTTGCAGGAACAAGACCACGCCCGTCGTAGGATTGCGCCGGGCAGGAACAAGACCACGCCCGTCGTAGGATTGCGCCGGGCTGGTAGTACCAATGTAGTGACACATTGGTCTCCCAGCTCAAAGAGGTTCCCCCTCCGAGACCTTCCCCTAAGAGCCGCACAGCGGCAGAAAGGAGCAACTATGCCAAATCGCAAACGCTATCACTCTATCAGTCTGAAACTGACTGATGAGGAGTATCAGCTTTGGAACACCAAACATGAAGCAAGCGGTCTGAGCAAGACTGACTATCTGATGCAGGCTATCCGCAATAGCGAGGTGCGTGTGTATTCCATTGAGGAGAGCATTGCACCTATCGTCCATGAGATCAGGAAGATCGGTACGAACCTCAATCAGCTTGCCTACTTTTCCAATATCGGGCAGGAATATCATGTCCGTGCGGAGATCGAAGCTATCCGCAAGACCAATGACAGAGTTATGGGGCAGCTCTCCGATTTTCTGAATGACCCGAAGTTCAGCATCAAGGGCAGTAAATAATGTTCGGCAATGTGAAAGTCAATTATAACCCCTGCAAATCCAAAGTGGCAGTGGAGCGCACAGCGCACTACATTTTGGGAAAGCTGCCTCAGCAGATCAAGGACGGAGTTATAAAAACAGCCCCGAACTTATATTGGGGCATTAACTGTGATCGTGATAATTTTCCGAGAGATGTTATGATGACGAGAAAACTGTTCGGCAAGCGCAATTCGGGCAATGCGAACCTTTCTTATCAGATCTCGATTTCATTCTCTCCAGATGACAGGGACAAACTCACCAACGAAGAAGTTTTCAGGATAGCGAAAGACTTCGCTGAGAAGTTTTTTCAGGGCTACGAAGTGCTGTTCGCTGTTCATATCGACAAGCCCCATCCTCACGCACATTTTCTGGTCGGAAACTGCCACACCGTCACGGGGAAGGCGTTCCGCCGCAACGAGAGAGATCTTTATAATATGTGTGAGTACCTGGGCGAACAATGCCAGAAACGTGGGCTTACTCACTCTATGCGTAAAGATTATTATAATCACGATCTTGACGACAGCCCCGATAAGGAAACTTTTGCCGAAAAGCAGATGAAAGCCAAAGGCAAGGAGACGTTCAAGGATGAACTGAGAGAGGTCATTCGTATCGAGTGTGCTGACCCGAACAACAGGACTTTAGAAGATGTGGTAGCCGCCCTCATGAAGCATTATCATGTGGAGTGTCGTGTCAAGGGCAACACCATATCCTACCGTCACCCGAACTTTACCGACAAAAGCGGTAAACTTGTCTCGGTCAGGGGCAGTAAGCTGGGTGATAAATATACAGTAAAGGGAATAAATTATGAGCTTGGAAAGAATCAACGAGAACGTGAAGCCGACAGAGCCGAAGGCCTCGCAGCCGACAGTACAAGAACCGCAGACAGAATCCAAACAGCAAACGGCGGTCTTTACACGGGAACAGATGATAAAAGAAGCGGAGCGTATCCACAGGGAGTACGAACAATCACGCAAGGCACAGAGACAGGGGGCAGCAGTAATGGAATCTCAGAAACCGCACAAGCAGGAAACACCGCTTCCGGAATTGGACGCAATCGAAACGAGAGTTCGGGAAATGGCGGAGGAGATTGGAGTCTCCTCGGTGGACGCACAGAGGGACGAGAGGGTTCTTCTTCTGGTAACGGCAACGCTAAAGATGTGCCAACTTTTGAAGAACTATTCGACAGCTATAAGCGCCGAAATACAAAGGTTGTCCGAACATCAGATGCAGAACCTGAGCCTGCAAGAGCAGTACGCAAAAAGCGTCAGGACAGAGGTCGCTGACAGCGTTTACAACATCTATCATCAGGTCAAGATGCAGGAGAAAGAAGCCATCAACGAGCTGATGCAGTATGTGCAGGCAAACAGCGATCAAATGGAGAAGGATATTACCGCCTGTGCAGGCAAAGTAAAATCGGCGACCGAAGCCGCCGAAAAAACATCAATTCAGATCAGCAAGTCGGTGAAGCGTTTCTGCACCGTCAGGACGATTGGCGATCTTCTGTACTATGCCGCACCTGTTGCGGTAGTGATAGATGTGCTGCTGAGATTGTTTGATTTTATCTGATCACTCGTCATTCAAGCCGAAAATCTCAGCATCATCTTCCTCCGATACAATGAATGATCTGATAAGCGGATCCGATGGCGGCTCCTTGCCGTCCTCATGAGCGTGCCAGCGAGGATTGGTCTCTGTTTTTTCAAGAGTCTGCTTGATAAGATCAAAGTTTTCGCTGTCCTTGAAACGCTCAAAAAATTGAGCCTTGTCCGCCTGGTACAGCAGGCGGTGTTTGAAAATGTTCTTGTTATAGTTCATAGCCAAGCAGCTCATAGCCATATCTGTGCTGAAATTGCTTTCGATCTTGAAGTAAAACTGAAACAGCAGATGATATGCAACAAAAACATCACTTTCGATCATCGTTAGATATTTCAAGGGTGAAATTCTATCAGCAATCTCAGCAAGTACTTCTTTGGGAGCTTCGCTTGTATCCGTAGAGAACAAAGTCTCACCGAACGCAAGCATTTCTTCGGGGTTGATCTTATAATCGGCTTCAACGAGCTTGCGTACAATAGAAGTTATGGAGATCGTACCGTCAGAGTTATCATGGATAAAGCCGAGGTCGATCAGCTTGTCTATCTCTGTGAAATCAATAAGCCTTGTCAATTTCTGAAACAACATTTTCGGAACACCCGATTCGGGCATGAAACGCATATATGACAGAACATATTTATCGGTAACAGTGAGGTCTGCCTTTCTGAACAGGCTTTCAATGTGACGATAGTGTGTGTCGGTCTTAGGCTTACGGTCTTTATTAGCAGGGATTCTTGCTTTCATATTCTTGATTCCTCCTACAAGGGCATCTGCACAGGTATCGGGCGTGTCGGTTCCTCTTTTCATGGAACGGGCACACAGCTCCAATGAAAACGGATATTTATCTGTTATCAACGCAAGACGGTGCATTTTGAATTTTACATCAGGATCATTCTCATCAAACGGATAAAACTGCTTTATCAGATCATATGATTCACGGAATGTCCTGAACTCTGTCAGGTCATATACAGTAAAATCATCGTCATAGTGAGAATAGGAAATGAAAATAACATCACATTCCAATTCAAGAAGGTCAGGCAGTTTGGAGTCACGGTCGGCAGGAACATTATAGTTGTCGATGATAAGCAGAAGATTTTTCCCAAATGCCGACAGAAGTTCGAGGTTTTCTTCATAGAGCGCTTCAATGTCACTGCGGACAAATGCCATATTCGGCAGAACATTCGCAATCATATCTGCTATGCCGCGATATTCATTGTAATTATAATATCCGATATGAGCATACTCCGAAGCATACTTTTGCGCATAAGTGCGGACAAGCTCGCTCTTGCCGACACCGGCAACACCTGTCAGAAACACCTTGCCTTCATTCTGTACCAGCGTGTGCAGCTCGTCAAGTTCCTTTTCACGTCCGGTGAAATACTTTGGTGGTGCTTTGGGTTTAGCTTTTGAAAACAAACCGTCCGAATTGCTGTTCGTATCATAGTAGTAATCCGCATACCAATACTTATCAACCTTATAATAAGGACGGTATGCGGCAATAGTCACGGCAGTATAGAACACTTCCGCAAGATGTTCATCATCGGAGTGTTCACGGGAATTATTCAAAGCAAACTGCTTTTTATATGGCTTGGAAATAAGCGGATCATTGATGATAAGGTCAAAGAATGAAACGTGGAGCTGCGGCTTGTCAAGGATATATTTCAGCATACCTTTAATATCACCGAGCAGTACAGACTTATCCTTTCGCACATAAAAATCCGTGATATTAGAGGATAACGTGCGAGTGCCTTTATTCAGCTTTGACGGTTCTGAACGGTCATATTCCGGACTGGTCGGATCGTTAAAATAGGACTTGAACAGCATATCCACCAATGCCTGATAGGTGCCCACAGACGATGATACAAGCTGTTTATACAGAATGGCGATCACGGTTTTGATATCACAGTTCATACGGCAGCCCCTTTCAATAATATTCCAATATAATTATAGCACAAAGCTATATCAAATTCAAGTATCAGGAGGTCACGAAATGACTATTTTCGACGATATAAAAGAGCTTGTCGATGTGCCAACGGCAGCTCACAGTTATGGTGTCGAGGTACACCGAGGAAACATGGCGCTCTGCCCGTTCCACAGGGAGAGAACGCCGTCCTGCAAGCTGTATGCCGACCACTATTATTGTTTCGGCTGTCAGGCACACGGCGATGTGATAAAGCTGGTGCAGGAGCTTTTCAGCTTGTCAGCCATTGAATCGGTGAAACAGCTCAACACGGATTTTGGTCTTGGTTTGTATGTGGACAAACCTCCAGACATGGAAGCAGTGGCACGCAGGCGCAGGGAGATCGCCGAGCGTAAGGCAGAGAAAGCGAGGGTGGAGCATATGTATGATGTTCTGCTCAGGTACTTCACTTTGCTGGACAAGTACAAAATGCGCTATGCTCCGACTTCTCCCGATGATGAAACGGACAGGCGGTTTGTATACGCTTTGCAGAATATCGGCTATGCGGAGTATATGCTTGAAGCCTTCAACCGCTATAACAAAGAACAACAGGCAGAAGTTAAACCGGAGGTAGACAGGATTGAGAGAGAATACAAACGATGTATCGAAGAATGGGGAGAAGGTTAAGACAGCCGCTTCACCTGAAAAGAAAAAGCAGGAACGTGACGGTCTGAACTCTGTTCAGACACCCGACTGGATGCTCGATAAAACTACGGTCAACGAGCTGAAATTCTGCAAGCTGTTCACGCAGAAGCACCCCATGAAGTGCATTGGCGGACGGTTCTTCGACTATGACGGTCTGGTGGATGAGAACGCTCTGGGCAACGAAGTATATCGTATGCTCCGTCAGGGTGTGTGGATAGGGTTTTCAAAAAAGGTTGTGCAGATCATGGACGCTCTCAGGCTCTATACATACAGTGCGCCTCTGACACCCGACCTGAACTTTATCCATGTGCAGAATGGAAAGCTCGACCTAAATGGCAACTTCTATCCTCACAAGGAGTTCTGCACCAACCGCCTGAACATCTGCTATGACCCGAATATCCGAAACGGTGCTTATTATCCCGAACAGTTCATGACGTTTCTGTTGGAACTGCTTACACCGGAAGATGTGGTAACTTTGCAGGAGTATCTCGGCTATCTGCTGATACCCTCCACAAAAGGGCAGAAGATGATGTTCCTCATAGGTCAGGGCGGTGAGGGCAAGAGCCGCATCGGCATCGTTCTTCGGGAGATATTCATGGACAATATGCTGACGGGGAATGTCCACCGCATCGAGAACGACCGCTTTTTTCGTTATAACCTGAAAGACCGTCTGCTGATGGTGGACGATGATATGCAGATGCAGGCGCTGTCCTCCACGGGATATATCAAGAACCTCGTCACCGCCGAAACGCCTATTGACGTTGAAGCGAAAGGCAAGCAGAGCGAGCAGGCACTCCTGTACACAAGGTTATTGTGCTTCGGCAACGGCAGTCCGAAAACGCTGTATGACAAGAGCAAGGGCTTTTCACGGCGAATGATAATCCTCACCACCTTGCCGCCACCCGAAAAGCGAATCATTGACCCCTACATCGCCGAGAAATTCATCGCCGAGAAACAGAAGATATTCTGCTGGATGTATGACGGACTGCTGAGACTTCTCGCCAACAATTACCGCTTCACGATCTCCGACAGGGCAAGGCAGAACGTCATGGAGACTATGGAGGACAACTGCAATATCACGGAGTTTCTGGAAGATACGGACAGGGTGCAGTATGGGGAGAATCTGCGAGTGGCTTCATCGGTGCTGTATGAAAGTTACTACCATTGGTGCGAGGACAATGCCCTCACAGCCCTGAAACGTGAAACTTTTGTATCATGGCTCAGGCAGAATGAAGCGACGTATCATATCAAGTATGACCTCAATATTCCGAGTGGGAGCAGTCATGTCCGAGGATTCAAGGGCATTGCGTTAAAGTTTAAGTCAAGTACCTATTAAGGCGTGTAAGCGTGTAAAGCCCATAATTGCGAACTTTTTGCCGTGTATACAGGACGTGTGATCGCAGAAAAGGCGTGTAGGACACACGCTGTCAGACACTTTACACGGCATAGGTACACGCTTAAACCGGCGTATTTGCGCCGTTTACACGGGTACACGCCATTTTATCAAGTTGTTTATGTTCCGAAAAATAAAGGAGGAAAAAGAATGGAGAAAGTTCTTTACACAGTCAAAGAGGTATCGCAGATACTTCACACAAACCCGTCCTATGTTTATCAGCTCATCAATACAGGGCTGCTGCCTGTTCTGAAGCTGGGCTCATATAAGGTTCGACACGAAGCTCTGATGAAGTTTCTGTCCGAATACGAGGGCTATGACCTTTCCGACCCGAAGAATGTGGAGAAGCTCACCGCAACGGCATAAAAACTGAGGATAGCATCATGAAAAGGTGCTATCCTCTTTTATGTTTATTTGAACACATCTTCCAGCGCTCTCTTGCTCAGCTCTGCCTGATTCTGCGTCAGATGATTGTAGATGTCCATGGTAACGCTGATGTTTTTGTGACCCAATCTCTCCTGTACATATTTAATAGGAAGCCCAGCTTCAAGCAGACGGGTGCAGTGTGTATGGCGCAGGGAATGGAATGTGAACGCAGGATAGAATTTGTGTATGACCTGACTTGTATGCTGTATCGTTCTCGGCTGAATGAAGCCGCCGTTTTCATATACATTTACAAAGTCTATCACGTTGCCACTGCTTTCGTTGATGCCGAGTTCCTCATCGTAATAAATCAGCGAGTATTCATCGGCATAGTATTCCTTTGCTCGTATCTGTTTTTCCTGCATTTCTTTCAGCAGTTCCACGATGGTTTCATCTATATCTATCGTTCTGCTTGAATTGTACTTCGGCGGAGTCAGATACCAGAACTTCTTCTCTAAATCCCATTGAAGCTGTTTATTGATCGTGACCGTCCTGTCAGCGAAATTCACGTTATCCCATGTGATCGCAAAGGCTTCACCGAGACGCATACCGCAGTGATAAGCGAACATCAGCGGAAGGTAGGTGGAACTGCCTTTCGGAAAACGCACAAATATCTCGTCTATAATATCCTTTTCGATGACCTCACGCTTATACTGTGACGAACGGTAATTGGTGCGTGAGCCTTTGGGTATCTTCACATACGCCATAGGCGAGGTTTTCAGATAGTGAAGCGGCTGTACAGCATAGTTCAGGCTGCTTGACAGCACACCCTTGATGCCGATGACGGTATTCTTGCTGTAACCGTTAGCGACCATATCGTTGATCAGCTTCTGGAGCTGTTCCGCCGTGATCGTAGCAAGACGATACTTGCCGATCTTCGGAGATATATGAAGCCTGATATACTTTTTATAGTTAGCAACAGTTGTTGGTTTCAGATTTGGGATACAGTACATCTCGATCCAGTAGTTGAGGTAGTCGTGCATGGAAAGTTCGGAAGGCGTGTTCACTGTGCCTGCGGTCTGGTATTCGTGCATAGCCTTGACACCCTCGCTGACCGCTTCAGCCTTTGTGTTGAAACCGCCCTTGCTGATACGCTTTCGCTTGCCGTCCATCTTGGCTATCTCAAAGTAGTATTCCCATTTCTTTCCACGCTTGCGAGCGTTGATATCTGCCATAAGATCACCCTCATTTATTATAGCGCACCACCCCCGAAAAAGTCAAGCATTTTTGTCACCCATTTGTCACCCAAAAATAAATTTTTGTGAGTAAAACGCCGTCAAAATAGATTTTGATAAATTTCAGACAATGCGTTATAACGGCGTAGTTACGGGCTTTTCTCGTCATTGCAAGTCGTTCTCTGTAACAGTAAATTTTTTTGACATTGCATGGGTAATAACCCCATGGTTGGTGCAACAGTTGCTTGCGCAGTTGCTGTTGAAGAGGCTATGAAGTAATTCATTACCGGATGTAAATAAAGGGCAGTCCTTGTGGACTGCCCTTTTTCAGTTAATGACCGCGCCATCGGGGATCGTGAGGTTTGGCACAAGGCTGCCGTAGCCGTAGCTGTCGCCCGAAAAGCTGCTGCTGCACATTGGTATCACGCTGCCGTAGACGGAGCTGCTGTCCGCTTTTACTACAAGCAGCAGGTCGGGAGTCTCCTTGACCGTGTAGACGCTGTCACCGGGGTTGATACGGTAGTTCCCTGTATCTCCGTAGCTGCCTGCGAAGTCACTTACCCTGCCGATATATCTGTCCTGTGTAAAGGCGGAGGTGTTCACGGTGCTGTCGCGGTAGTCGGTGCCGTTGTAGCTTATGCTGCTGACAGAGATACACCAGAGGTTTGCAGGGGGAGCTGTGGGTGTTTCCACGGCTGTTGTTGCGGTTGGGACATCGTTACTGTTGGTGATTACGTTTCTCTCCCCAGTCGTCGCCCTTGCAGCAGTGGTGCTTTCAGCCGTGGTCTTTTCCTCCTCAGCGGACTTCTCCTCTGTATCGGGCTCAATCTCAGGTACGGAAGTGGCTTCTGCCTTTTCTGTGACCGTCTTTGCAGTGCTGTCTGTTTTCAACAGAGTTGTATGAGTTCTCACAGTCGTAATGCTTTCTGAAACGGCTGCGGTGCGGCTCTCTGCTTCCGCAACAGTGCCTAAGGACGGGACTTCGATAGCGTCTGTACCCTTCCCGAAGGCTCCGCCGCCCCATAGTGTGAACACAGCCGCACCTGCGGCGCACAGGGGAGCAACTGCCGCTGCTGTTCTTGTATATATCTTTCTTTTGCGCTTTTTCTCCGCCTCTATATCCTCAATGCGGCGGAAGACATTCTCTTTCATCTCATCATAGGTTTTCATAGTCAAAGCCCTCCATTTCAAGCTGTTTGCGAAGTGACATTCTGGCACGGTATGCCAGAGTCTCGGTGTTGTGGACGCTTTTCTTCATGACTGCGGCTGCTTCCCTGGTGCTGAACTCCTCGAAGTATATGAGCCACAGCACCTGTCTGTATTCGGGCTTAAGTTTTCGCATTGCGCGGCGGAGGATTATCTTTCTCTCCTCGCGGATATAGGCTTCCTCCAGCCCCTCCTCGTCGCTTACGACCTCGGGAGCGTCCTCCGCGGAGACCTCGCCCCGTCTTCTGCATTTGCGCAGGTGGTCTATGGCAAGATTACGACCTATGGTATACAGCCATGTGCGGAACTGCCCCTTGCCCTTGTCACGGGGCTTTTTTGTGCCGAGAAGCACGAAGGTGTCCTCGGCAATGTCCTCGGCGGTGTGGATATTCCCGAGGATACTGCACAGATAGAAGATAAGACCGTCCTTGTAGTCCCTGATTATCTCGGCGAGACCTTCCATGTCGCCTTCATCGCGGAAACGGCGGTAGCTACTTGCACCGTTGTCCATTGAGACACTCCTTTCCGAAGGATCTTCACTGTCCTTCACTCTTTACACGACGGAGAAGCTCCTGACCTCACACCTATGATACAACTTTTTTTCACCTCTTGCAATACTCTACGCAAAGTGCTATAATATTACAAAAGCAGACGGGCTGCGGCAGCGTAACGCATGATGTGCAACTGCGGCGAGTCGCCGCGGGAATCATTTAAAACCACGGACTTTATCACAAGTTTCTCCGACGAATTTCAATTAACTCCGTTAATAATAAGATTCGTCTCCGAAACATATGAATGTTTTGTGCCGCAGCCTGCTGCTGTAAAAGAGGTGATGACTGATGACAGATGTTGATGTTATGCTTATATCGGAGGTGCTGGGAGTGCCTGTGAGGAAGCTCTATATGCTCAGCAGCGACCGTGTGCCGCGGAAAAAGCGCAGCGGCAGCTACTCAAACTATCATCAGTCTGTGATATATACTGGAAAGGCGAAGAAAAAGCGCGTCCTGACCGTTCCCAACGGCTTTCTGAAGCTGGTCCAGCGGCGCATACTTGACCGCTGCCTCAGCAAGCTGCCCATTTCGGAGTACGCGACGGCTTACAGAAAGGGCGTATCTGTCCGCGACAACGCTGCCTGCCACAGTGGGGCGGACTTCATAATAAAGCTTGATATATCGGGATTTTTCGACAGTATCAACGATGACGCGGTGTACATGGTGATGAAGCAGTTCAGGCTCAGTCCAAGGGCGACCTCTCTGATAACACATCTCTGTGTACACAGGGGAGTCCTGCCCCAGGGCGCTCCCACATCGCCATATATCGCCAATCTGGTCATGAAGCATTTCGATGACAGCATAGGCGCATGGTGCAGGGAAAGGAACATCACCTGTACCCGCTACTGCGACGATATGACCTTCTCGGGCAGCCGTGATGACCTGCTGGACAGCCATGTGGTCGGAAGGGTCAGCAGAAAGCTCTATTCCATGGGCTTTGAACTCAACCGTGAAAAGACTGTTTTTGCAGGCCGTTCACAGCGCCAGACCGTTACGGGGCTGGTGGTCAACGAAAAGCCGGACCTTCCCAGGGAAAAACGCCGTGAGCTTCGGCAGGAGGTGTACTACTGCCTTAAATACGGCGTCAGGGAGCACCTTTCGCGGCTCTGCAGCGGCGATACGCCGCTTCACTACATAAACGGACTTATTGGCAGAATTGCCTACGGACTTCAGCAGAGACCTGACGATATAAAGCTGAGGGAAAGCTTTGAAAATCTGAAGGAACTTAGAGAAAAAGAGGCACAAAATGAAGAAAAAGGTAATTAAAATATCCGCGGTGATACTGGTGCCGCTGCTCATTGCAGGCTGTATCACAGGATTTGTCATAACAAAAAAGGAAATGGACAAGAACTTCGGCAGGGGAGAGTACCCCGACAAGAGGTATACTGCCACATGGTTCTATGACCATTATGAGGAGGAATATCCCCGTCAGGAGGTAAGCTTCAAATCGGGTGAAAACGACCTCAAGGGCTTTATCTACGGCGCCGACAAGGACAGGGGACTCATCGTTTTCGCCCACGGAATCGGCAGCGGTCATGAGTTCTATCTGGGGCTTATAACCCGTCTGGTGGACAGGGGCTGGCGCGTTTTCGCCTATGACTGCACGGGCAGCGGCTACAGCGAGGGCGATGGTACGGTAGGTCTGGCGCAGTCCGCTCTTGACCTTGACAGTGCCCTTACCTTTGCGGAGGGCGACTCCCGTCTGAACAGTCTCGACACATTTGTCCTGGGACACAGCTGGGGAGGCTACGCCTCGGCGGCGGTGCTGAACTTCGACCACGATATAAAGGGCTGCGTTACCATGTCAGGCTATAATACGCCCTTTGAGGAGCTTGCCGAGACCTGCGACGGAATGTTCGGCGGCGCGTCAAAGCTCATCTATCCCTTTGTGTGGGCGTACAACAAGGCGACCTTCGGGAAGAATGCCTCCCTTTCGGCAGTGGAGGGCATTAACAAGTCGGGTATCCCCGTACTTGTCATGCACGGTGACAAGGACGATGTCATCGCCTATGACGGAGCTTCCATAATCGCTCATAAGGACGAGATAACAAATCCCAATGTGGAGTATAGGGTGTTCTCCGAGGAGGACCGCAACGGTCACAACTCCTATTTCAACACTTCCGAGTACACGGAATACAAGAAGATGATACTCACTCCCCTCCAGGATGAGCTGAATGAGAAGTATAACAATGATGTCCCCGAGGAGGAGCTGATACGCTTCTACGAGTCCATAGACGGGGAACTGTACAATGGCTTCAATGTCGAGGTGGTGGAGCTTATAGACAGCTTCTTCGGAAAAACACAGAACTGACGGAGAGAGGTGCACAGAGTGCGCCTCTTTTTCGCTATAAAGCGCTTTTGCAAGAAAAATTTTCCCCTGCGGCTGTTGCTATTTTCGTATTTTTGTGTTATAATAAAATAGCAAAATGAAATCAATTCTCAGATTGAAAGGAGGAGCCTGACCATGAAAAGCCTTATGAAACGCATTTCCGCAGCTGCGGCAGCTGTGCTCTTTGTGCTGGTCATTTTCTGCTCCTCTGCATTTATAGCTGTCCATGGTCATCATCACTGTACGGATGAGGACTGCGTTGTCTGCGCTGTGCTGGAGCAGTGCCATGAGTCCATGGATACTCTGGGTACATCTTTGCCTGCATTGGTGCTTTCGGCAGCTGTTATTGTACTGGCTGTTATTCTTGTATCCTGTGCTGCAGGGAGCTTTACGGACAGTACCCTTATATCACTCAAAGTAGAACTTCTGAACTGAATACGGTTTTTGTGCCTATTTGCAGCAGGAGCATAGCTCCTTTTTCGTGCTGCGCAAAAAAACTGTATTCATTTCGGAGGTTCTTTTTATGTTTATCAGAAAATCATTTATAACAGCAATGGCAATGGCAGTGGCTGCGGCAGGTCTTACAGGCTGCGGAGCTTCACGCGAATCGGACACCGCAGGCAGTGCAGCCGGCGGAAACAAATCAGGCAGGCTCAGCGTGGTGTGCACCATCTTCCCCGAGTATGACTGGGTGAAGCAGATAATGGGCGACCATGCCGATGAGGCAGACCTTACCTATCTCCTCAGCAGCGGCACCGACCTTCACAACTATCAGCCCACTGCAAGCGACATCATGAAGATATCTACCTGTGACATTTTTATCCATGTGGGCGGCGAGTCCGACAAGTGGGTGGAGGACGCCCTTGACGAGGCTGACAACAAGGATATGCAGGTCATCGACCTTATGGAGCTCCTTGGCGGTTCCGCAAAAGAGGAGGAAGTGAAGGAGGGAATGGAAGCCGAGGAAGAAGATGAGGAGGAAGAGGAAGGCGAGGTCGAGTACGATGAGCATATATGGCTTTCTCTGAAAAACGCAAAGACCGCCTGCAGTGTAATTAACGGAGCGCTTGCGAAGGCTGACCCCGACCACGCTGCCGATTACAGCAGCTCTCTTGAGGACTACACAAAGAAACTGGACGAAATGGACGAGAGCTTTCGCAGCATCACCGACAGCGCCGAGAACAAGACCCTCATATTCGGCGACCGCTTCCCGTTCCGCTATCTCTTCGATGACTACGGTCTGGATTACTATGCGGCTTTCGCGGGCTGCTCTGCGGAAAGCGAAGCCAGCTTCAGCACTATCAGCTTCCTGTCCGAAAAGCTGGACCAGCTTGAGTGCGATACCATATTCACCATTGAGAATTCCGACAAGTCCATTGCAGAGGCTGTCATCAGGAATTCAGGCAGAAAGGACTGTTCTGTTGCGGAGCTCAACTCCATACAGTCAGTCACAATGAATGACGTCAACAGCGGTGTGACATACCTTTCACTTATGCAGCAGAACTGCGATGTTCTGGCTGAATACCTCGGCTGAGCCGAAGAAACGGAGGTATAGCCATGAGAGCTATAAAACTATTTTTAGTATTATCCGCAGCAGCTGTCTGCCTTTGCTCCTGCGGCGGCACAAAGCCTGTTTCGGAGCAGGCGGCTGCGCCTGCCGCAGTGACCTCAGCAGTGGAAGAGACCACAGTTCCCTTCGGAGGCATAGTTCCCAAGGAGGAGAAGTTCAAGGGCGCCAACGGCTTCGACGTTGACCTTACGGAGCTGAGCGCTTCAATGGTCTATGCGGAGGTCTACGATATGGTGTACAATCCCGATGACTATGTGGGCAAAACCGTCAGGGCGAGAGGTCCATTCTCCTATTTCAAGGACGAGGCTACGGGCAACGAGTATTTCGCAGTGCTCATAAGCGACGCCACAGCCTGCTGTTCACAGGGAATTGAGTTCGTGCTGGACGGCGACTACACCTACCCTCAGGACTATCCTGCGGTGGATACGGAGATAACCGTGAACGGTGTTTTCAACTATTACAAGGAGAACGGCTTCACTTACTGTCAGCTGACAGGGGCAACACTTGAGGACAGCAAACTGGCGTGGTAAGTGCTTTTCCCGATGACAGCTTTCAGCGAGATACATGGCTGTCTATTGACAAAAAGCCTGTATAATGGTATAATCTCCTATGGGAGAAAATGCTCCTTTGGGGAGCAGTCGGAAAGCTGATCTGAAACGAGGAATAGTAATGAAAACTGCGGTAATGACTGATACAAACAGCGGCATAACACTGACAGAAGGAAGCAGCAACGGCATATATGTGCTGCCAATGCCTGTAGTCATCGACGGAAAGGACTACATGGAGGAGCTGACGCTCACCAATGACGATATTTACAAGGCACTCAACGAGAACAAGGACATCGTTTCGTCCCAGCCCTCTCCGGGAGCTCTTACAGAGATGTGGGAGAAGATATTCGCGGACGGCTATGACGAGCTGGTATATATCCCCATGTCAAGCGGCCTCAGCGGCTCATGCAATACCGCAAAGGCTCTTGCTATGGACTACGACGGAAAGGTAGTTGTCATCGACAACCACCGTATCTCAATAACCCTTCTGGACTCGGTCTACGATGCGAAGTACATGGCTGAAAACGGAAAGAGCGCGGTGGAGATAAGGGATGCCCTTGAAAAGAGCGCCTATGACAACGATATATATATCACCCTTCACAGCCTCAAGCGCATAACCAAGACAGGACGCATAACCTCTGCGGGAGCGGCTATCGCGACAGTGCTCAATCTCAAGCCCATTCTGAAGATACAGGGCGGCAAGCTTGACGCCTACGCAAAGGCAAGAGGCATGGCGGCTGCGGAGCAGAAGATGTTCGAGGCTGTCCACAAGGACCTCAGCGGAAAGTACGCAGGCATAGCCAAGGAGCACCTGAGCATAGGTGCGGCAGGCACTATGGAGTCTCCCGAAACTGCAAGGCAGTGGGTGGAGAAGGTGCAGAGCGAGTTCCCGGGGTACAAGGTGACATACCGTCCCCTTGCCTGTTCAATTGCAAGCCATATCGGCACAAACACTCAGGGCGTGGCAGTAGGTATCACTGAGAGACCACTGGTCTGTGAATAAATAAGAATACAGATAATCATGAGCGGCAATGCCGCTCATTTTTTGTTTGTGTTATGAAGAACGGTTAGTACATGATAACTATGATTCGGCTATTTACAGGCTCTTGCGGGCGCTATATAAGTTTCTTGTATGCAACAAACGATGCTATAGGTTGATTTTATAAGGACAACGTGTTATAATTGATAATGTAATAACAATGTAAGACAGCTAAAGATCACACGAAGGGGGATCAATAATGCTTGAATTAAAAAATATATCATTCAGCGCGGAGAGCGACGGCAGGAATGTCGAGATAATCCGCGATATAAGTCTCACTGTTGAGGACGATAAATTCATTGTCATAACAGGACCCAACGGCGGAGGCAAGTCCACCCTCGCCAAGCTCATCGCAGGTATCGAGAAGAATACCGCAGGAAGCTTCATTTTTGACGGCGAGGATATCACTGACAAGAACATAACAGAGCGCGCTAAAATGGGTATCGGCTTTGCCTTTCAGCAGCCTGTCCGCTTCAAGGGCATGACTGTTGTGGACCTTCTCAGGATAGCCGCAGGCAAGAACCTGTCTGTGTCGGAAGCCTGTGAGTATCTCTCGGAGGTGGGGCTCTGCGCCAAGGACTATATTGACCGTGAGATAAACGCCTCACTCTCCGGCGGAGAGCTGAAGCGTATCGAGATAGCTACAGTGCTGGCAAGAAACGTTAAGCTTGCTCTTTTTGATGAGCCCGAGGCAGGTATAGACCTGTGGAGCTTCAATAATCTTATCCGCATATTCGAGAAAATGCGCAGCGAGTGCAAGGGCAGATCCATTGTTGTCATCTCCCACCAGGAGCGTATCCTCAATATCGCCGACGAGATCATCGTCATCGCCGACGGTAAGATAGCCAAGAAGGGCAGCAGGGAAGAGATACTCCCCGAGATCACAGGCACGGAAAGCGCAGTTAATATCTGCCACAAAATGGCATAAGGAGGCGGCACCATGGTTCAGATGGACGCAGTTCAGGAAAGACTTTTCAAGGAGGTCGCCGACCTCCACAATATACCCGAGGGAGCCTATAACCTCCGCGCAAACGGCGAATCCATAGGCAGGAACACCACCGCAAATATCGATATACAGTCCAAGACCGATGTGAGCGGAATAGATATACGCATAAAGGCAGGCACAAAGAACGAGAGCGTGCATATTCCCGTAGTTCTCAGCCAGAGCGGTCTCAAGGAGGACATCTACAATGACTTCTTCATCGAGGAGGACTGCGATGTGCTCATCGTTGCAGGCTGCGGTATCGACAACTGCGGCGCTCAGGACTCCGAGCATGACGGCATACACCGTTTCTATATCGGCAAGAACTCCAGAGTTTGCTACGTTGAGAAGCACTACGGCTCAGGCGACGGCAGTGGCAAGCGTATCCTCAACCCTGTTACCGAGGTTCACATGGACGAGGGCAGCATCATGGAGATGGAAATGGTTCAGATAAAGGGCGTTGACTCCACAAAGAGAACAACTATCGCTGACCTTAAGGCTGACGCAAAGCTGGTGGTACACGAAAGGCTCATGACTCACGGTCAGCAGCAGGCTTACAGCATTTACAAGGTTGACCTCAACGGCGACGGCTCCAGCGCAGACGTAGTTTCCCGTTCGGTAGCCCGTGACGATTCCTATCAGAAGCTTGACCTCTGCGTTGTGGGAAGCGCAGCCTGCAGCGGTCATACGGAGTGCGACTCCATCATCATGGACAACGGACGTATCCTTGCGGTGCCTTCACTGGAGGCAAACAACATAGACGCAGCATTGGTTCACGAGGCAGCCATCGGCAAGATAGCAGGCGAGCAGCTTATAAAGCTCATGACGCTGGGTCTTACCAAGCGGAAGCCGAGGAACAGATAATCAACGGATTTCTTAAATGATAAAACCCCCGAAGCATAAGCTTCGGGGGTTTTTAGTTGTTAGTTATCAGTGCTTAGTGCATAGTATTGTATGTTTTTCCGCTGCGTGGGACAAAGCTAAATCAAAATTTAGCTTTGCTAAATTTTGATTTGAGTTTAGAGTTGAGAGTTTAGAGTTGAAAGTTGTGGAGTCGCCTGCGGCGACAATATTTAAATATTGTGAGCGAAGCG
>Ga0116174_10001078_pt1 | contig 25665 bp, 28 predicted proteins | sample AD_UKC087_MetaG_FD_89801 | JGI IMG/M metagenome (GOLD analysis project Ga0116174, IMG submission 89801) | Active sludge microbial communities of municipal wastewater-treating anaerobic digesters from USA - AD_UKC087_MetaG | ecosystem: Engineered > Bioreactor > Anaerobic > Digestate | place: USA...
AAGGGCCGGTCCTGCGGGCTGTGCCAGTCAAATCACCGACAATCGCGCCCATGAACTGGCTCAACGAAGTGAAATGGGATGCGCAGGGCCTGGTGCCGGTGATTGCGCAAGAGCAGGGCACGGGCGACGTGCTGATGTTTGCGTGGATGAACCGCGACGCGCTGGCAAAGACGGCAGAACTCGGTCGTGCCGTGTACTTCAGCCGTTCGCGCAAGAAGCTGTGGTTCAAGGGCGAGGAGTCGGGCCATGTGCAGACCGTGCACGAGATCCGCCTCGATTGCGACAACGACGTGGTGCTGCTCAAGGTCACGCAACTCGGCCATGAGCCCGGCATTGCCTGCCACACGGGCCGGCACAGCTGTTTCTTCAGTGTGCTCAAGGACGGCGCCTGGCAGGCGGTCGAGCCGGTCTTGAAGGACCCCGAATCCATCTACAAGTAATGGCAATGGACGACAAGACCATGAGTTCCAATGATTCCCTGGCGCGCCTGGCCGCCGTCATCGAAAGCCGCAAGCCCGCTAACGGCGGCGACCCTGCGGCGAGCTACGTTGCGCGCCTGCTGCACAAGGGGCCCGATGCGTTTTTGAAAAAGATCGGCGAGGAGGCCGCCGAGGTTGTCATGGCCGCCAAGGATGTGGACCATGGTGCCGAAAAGGCCAAAATCGTCTACGAGGTGGCCGACCTGTGGTTCCACACCCTGATCGCGCTGGCCCACTATGGCCTCACGCCTGCCGATGTGCTGACCGAGCTCGAGCGCCGCGAGGGCACGAGCGGCATCGAAGAAAAAGCCTTGCGCAAGGTCGTTGCGCGTGCGGCCCAGGAACCCTCCCCATGAACGACATCATTGATGTGCAGACCCATGACGAAAAGGCCGAGGGCCTGAAGGCCTGGGGCTGGGTCAGCTATGTGCTGCACCTGATCGTGGCCGTGGGCGCGGTCATTCCGGGCGCGCAGCCGGGCGCGGCCCTGCTCGTCATTGCGCTGGTCATCGACCTGGTCAAGCAAGGCGAGAGCGCGGGCACCTGGCAGGCCAGCCACTTTGCGTGGCGCATCCGCACGCTGCTGTGGGCGGGGGTGCTGTACATCGTCACGGCACCGCTGTGGCTGCTGTTCTTCTTTCCCGGCTGGGTGGCCTGGGGGCTGATCTCGATCTGGTTCCTGTACCGGATCGTGCGCGGCATGGTGGCCATGAACAAGAGCCAGGCCATCGATGCCTGAGCAGCAAACGCTGCCCACCATCAACCTGGCGCTGCAGGGCGGCGGCTCGCATGGCGCCCTGACCTGGGGCGTACTGGATGCGCTGCTGGAAGATGGGCGCCTGTGGGTCGATGGTATCAGCGGCACCAGCGCCGGAGCCATGAACGCTGTGGCGGTGGCACACGGTTTCGCCCAGGCAGCGCAGCAGTACAAGGATCCCAATGAGGCCCAGGCAGCCGGTTGCGAGCTGGCCCGGGTCGCGCTGACGCGGCTGTGGGAGGGCGTGGGGACGCTGGGCAGCCTGGTATGGGGTACGCCGCTGGCAGCCGCTACGCCCATGCTGGGCATGATGAACCGATGGTTCTCTCCCTACCAGACGAATCCGCTTGACATCAACCCGCTGCGCCGGTTGCTGGAGCGTGAAGTGGATTTCGACCTGCTGTGCGCCGCCAAGGGCGCCTCGGGCCCCAAAGTCTTTGTGTGTGCCACCAATGTGCGCACCGGGCGCGGCGAAATCTTCTCGGGCGCAAGACTCAGTGCCGATGCGGTGATGGCGTCGGCCTGCCTGCCGCTGTTCTTCAAGGCCGTGGAGATCGAGGGGGAGCATTATTGGGATGGCGGCTTTTCCGGCAATCCTGCGCTCCATCCGCTGATCTACCAGACCGAGACCTCCGACATCCTGCTGGTGCAGATCAACCCGACCGAGCACCATGCGCTGCCAGATACCGCCCCCGAAATCATCGAGCGCATGAACGAGGTCACCTTCAATGCCAGTCTGCTGGCCGAATTGCGTGCCATCGAGTTCGTGCGCCGCCTGCTGGCCGAGGGCAAGCTGGATGCGCGCCGTTACAAGAACGTGCGCATGCACCACATTGACGGCGGTGCGCTTCTGGCCCCTTTGGGCGCAGACAGCAAAGTGCGTGCGGACATGGTCTTTGTGCGCAAACTGTTCGAGCTGGGCCGCACGGCGGGCCAGAACTGGCTGATGGCGCACCACCGGGACGTAGGCGTGCGCCCCTCCTTCAACATCGCCGACAATGTGTAACTCCAACGGTTCCCCTGGACGTTGAGCAAGCTCTTTTTTCACCATGCACGATCCGAACTGCCTTTTCTGCAAAATCATCGCAGGCCAGATTCCTTCGAAAAAAGTCTATGAAGACGAGGAAATTTTCGCCTTCCATGACATCCACCCCTGGGCCCCCGTGCATTTTCTGATGGTGCCCAAGCAGCACATTCCTTCCATGGCCCAGGTGACGCCCGAGCACGCAGGCGTTCTGGGGCGCATGCTGGCCCTGGCGCCGCGCCTGGCGCTCGAGCAGGGATGCAACCCCTATCCCGATGGTGGTTTCCGCATGGTGGTGAACACGGGGCTTGAAGGCGGGCAGGAGATTCACCATCTGCATGTGCATGTGATCGGCGGTCCCCGGCCCTGGCTCAAGGGCTGAGTGCCCAGGTCCCAAGGGGCGGAGCAGGGGCTTTGAACTCCTGTCACAGCCCCCGTCTAAAATGATTCCAATTCGTTAGGAGATATTCCATGGGTTCTTTTTCCATCTGGCACTGGCTGATCGTGCTGCTGATTGTTGTGATGGTGTTTGGCACCAAGAAACTCAAGAACATGGGTTCTGACCTGGGTGGGGCCGTCAAGGGCTTCAAGGACGGCATGAAGGACGGCTCCGCGCCGGACGCCAGCGCGGCGACCCCGCCTGCTGGTCAGGTGGCCAACCAGGCTGCCGCCGACAAGACCACCATCGATGTTGAAGCCAAGCAAAAGAGCTGAGCCCGGGCGCTGGCGCTTCCATGATTGATATTGGCCTGTCCAAGATGGCGCTGATCGGCGCGGTGGCACTCATTGTCATCGGGCCCGAAAAGCTGCCCCGTGTTGCGCGCACCGTCGGCGCCTTGTTGGGCAAGGCGCAGCGCTATGTGGCGGATGTGAAGTCCGAAGTGAACCGGTCCATGGAGCTCGATGAGCTCAAAAAGATGAAGGACACGGTCGAAAACGCGGCCCGTGATGTCGAGCAATCCCTGCAGACCAGCGCCAGCGAATTCGAGAAGGACATGGCGCAGGCCGCCGGCACGGACAGCGCCGAGCTGTTCGATGCGTCCGCGGTGGTGCCGGCCTACAGGCATCCGGGCAAGAACTGGCGCCTGAAAAAGGGCGCCATGCCCCAGTGGTACAAGGCGCGCAGCGGCGTGCGTACCAAGGCCCTGTCGGGCGCGGCGCGCGTGGCGCGCTACCGGCCACAGAAATTCCATTGATGCTGCGCCCTGCAGCGCAGCGGGGGCGTTGCTGACGCCCGCGAAACTCCAACATGTCCGAAACCCCCTCCCAAAACGACGAACTGGCCGGCACCGAGCAGCCGTTTGTGCAGCACCTCATGGAGCTGCGCGACCGCCTGGTCAAGGCCATGATCGCCATCGGTGTGGCGGCTGCGCTGCTGTTTTTCTTTCCCGGCCCTGGTGCGCTCTACGATTTTCTGGCGGCGCCACTGGTGGCGCATCTGCCCAAGGGCGCCACGCTGATCGCCACTTCGGTGATCTCTCCCTTCATGGTGCCGCTCAAGATCTTGCTCATGTCGGCTTTTTTGCTGGCCTTGCCGGTTGTGCTGTGGCAACTGTGGGCGTTTGTGGCGCCCGGGCTTTATTCGCACGAGAAAAAACTGGTGCTGCCCCTGGTCGTTTCAAGCACTGTGCTGTTCTTCATCGGGGTGGCGTTTTGCTACTTTTTCGTGTTTGGACAGGTGTTCAGTTTCATCCAGGGCTTTGCCCCCAAGAGCATCACGGCGGCGCCTGACATCGAGGCCTATCTCAGCTTCGTGCTGACCATGTTCTTGGCATTCGGCATGGCATTCGAGGTGCCGATTGCGGTGGTGGTTTTGGCCCGCATGAACATCGTGAGCGTGGAAAAGCTCAAGAATTTCCGGGGCTATTTCATCGTCATTGCGTTCATCATCGCGGCCGTGGTCACGCCTCCCGATGTGGTGTCGCAGCTGGCATTGGCCATCCCGATGTGTCTGCTTTACGAAGTAGGTATCTGGGCGGCCCAGATCTTCATCAAACATACCAAGGCGCCCGAGGATACCGAAGAGGCTGCTTCCTCCTCCTCATCCTCCTGATTCGGGATAGTGCCGGGCGCTGGCATGAAAGAAAAATAGCCTCCAGTGTTTATTAAGCGCTGGAGGCTATTTTTTCAGGAGCATTGCAGGGCGGCGTGGCCGCCCAAACGTTCAAGTCGTCATCACTGCGTCAGCGCTTGGCGCCACGCTGCGGCCTGGGACGAACGCCCGGGGTGACCTTCAGTTCCACCATGGCATCGCCGCGCTGCACGGCAAAGGGCGTGGCGGTGCCGGGCTTGAGGGCCGCCACGGCCGTCAGCAATTCGGAGACGTTCACCACGGCCTTGCCGTCGACACGCACGATCACGTCGCCAGGCCGCATGCCGGCCTGCGCGGCCGGGCCATCCTGCAGCACGCCGGTGATGATCACGCCCTCGGTGGCTTTCACGCCAAAAGTTTCGGCCAGCTCGGGCGAGAGTTCATTGGGCTCCACACCAATCCAGCCGCGCGTGACCTGGCCGTCCTTCACGATGCCGTCGAGTACCAGCCGGGCGGTGGACACAGGAATGGCAAAGCCGATCCCCATGCTGCCGCCCGAGCGCGAGTAGATGGCCGTGTTGATGCCCAGCAGGTTGCCGTTCACGTCCACCAATGCGCCCCCCGAGTTGCCAGGATTGATGGCGGCGTCGGTCTGGATGAAGTTCTCGAAGGTGTTGATCCCGAGCTGGCTGCGCCCCAGTGCACTGATGATGCCGCTGGTCACTGTCTGGCCCACGCCAAAGGGGTTGCCGATGGCCAGTACCCGGTCACCCACGGCGGCCTGGTCGGAGTTGCCCAGCACGATGACGGGCAGCTTGTCGAGTTCGACCTTGAGGATGGCCAGGTCGGTGTCGGGGTCGGTGCCGATCACGGTGGCGCGGGCCCGTCGGCTGTCGGTGAGCGTGACCTCGATTTCATCGGCACCTTCGACCACATGGTTGTTGGTGAGGATGTAGCCATCGGGGCTGATGATCACGCCGCTGCCCAATCCGGCCTGGGCCTGACTGCCCTGGTCGCCAAAAAAGAACTGGAACCACGGATCGTTGCTGCGCGGGTTACGCACTTCCTTGCTCGTGTTGATGCTGACCACGGCAGGCGCGGCCTTGCGGGCGGCGCTGCTCAGGCTTCCCGCTTCTGGTTGCGTCGAGTTGGTGGCGGGCGCCTCGATCAGCGCAATGCCCGCGCCGGAGCGCAGGGCGCCGCGCCGGATCCAGTCGGGCTGCAGCGTGGCAACAACGAAATAGGCCGCAACAAGCACGGTGACGGACTGGGAAAACAGCAGCCAGAAGCGTTTCATGGGAAGGGAAGGGTTGGCTAATAAAAAGGCAGCACACCGCGCTGGGCGTGGCGCCATTGCAGGCGGGTGCCATTGTCCCCCAAGCCCGCCACAGATGGGGCCACCGCCACGCGCGACAATAGGCGCATGCGTATTTCCCGCCAACAACTGCAGCAGGCTTTTGATGCACTGCTGCAACCCGAGCGTTTCAAGGACTACGGCCCCAATGGCCTGCAGGTCGAAGGCAAGCCCGACATCGCCTGTATCGTGAGCGGCGTGACGGCCAGCCGGGCGCTGATCGAGGCCGCCATTGCCCGCCGGGCCGACGCGATTTTTGTGCACCACGGCCTGTTCTGGCGTGGTCAGGATGGCCGCATCACCGGCTGGATGCGCGAGCGCTTGCGGCTGCTGCTGGCGCACGACATCAACCTGTGGGCCTACCATCTGCCGCTCGATGCCCACCCCGAGGTGGGCAACAACGCGCAGTTGGGGCGGGTGCTGGGCTGGACAGCCGATCAGCGCTTTGGCGAACAGGAACTGGGCTTTGCCGGGCCAGCAGAGTTCGAGGGCGCGCAGGCTCTGGCCGATCATGTGGCCCAGCGCCTGGGCCGGGCGGTAACGCTGGTGCAGCCCGTGGCGCGGCGCATCCAGCGCGTGGCCTGGTGCACGGGCGGGGCTCAGGGCTATTTCGAATCGGCCATTGCCGCAGGGGCCGATGCCTTCATTACCGGTGAAATCTCGGAGCCACAGGCCCATCTGGCGCGGGAAACGGGCGTGGCCTTCATTGCCGCCGGCCACCATGCCACCGAGCGCTATGGCGCCCCTGCCGCTGCGGGGCGGGTGGCGCAGCAGCTTGGGTTGGAGCACCATTTCATCGAGATCGGCAACCCGGCATGAGCAGTGCGTGTTCTCTGGTGCACCGTTGATTTGCTATTTATTTTGTAGCTAATAGTGCAATTGCAATAAGCACTATTGGCCGATTGGACCAATATTCATCATGCAAGCCATTGCCATCACGCAAGGTGACCCGGCCGGTATCGGCCCCGAGATCGTGGCCAAGGCCTTTCGCGACGCTCCCGACGTTCTGCGCGGCTGCTTTGCGGTGGGCGAGCTGGCGACCCTGCGCCGTGCCGCGCAGTGCATCGTGCGCCCGGGCATGCCACAGTTGCCGGTGGCGTTGATCGCTTCGCCCGATGAGGCTTGGCAGGTGCCACCGCGCTGCCTGCCGGTGCTGCAGTTGCCGGGCTTGCCCGGCCCCTTGCCGTGGGGCCAGGTGAGTGCAGCAGCCGGCCGTGCCGCGGCCGATTGCGTGGTGTGGGCAGCGCGTGCCGCATTGCATGGCGAGATCGCGGCCCTGGTCACCGCACCGCTGCACAAGGAGGCGCTGTCTGCCGCCGGGCTGGCTTTTCCGGGGCATACTGAGCTGCTCCAGGCCGAGGCCGCCGCCCATCGGGGTGTGCCGCTGGCGGCCATGCCGGTGCGCATGATGCTGGCCAGTGACGAACTGCGCACGGTGCTGGTCAGCATTCACCTGTCGCTGCGCAACGCCATTGCCGCAGTGACCCGCGACAATGTCCTGCAGACGCTGCAGATCACCCACGCGGCACTGCTGCGGAGCCTGGGGCGCGTGCCCCGCATCGCGGTGGCGGGACTCAACCCGCACGGCGGAGAAGGGGGTTTGTTCGGACGTGAGGAGATCGACAGCATTGCTCCTGCGATTGCCGAAGCGCGTGTGCTGGGGCTGGATGTGCACGGCCCGTTTGCGCCCGATACGGTGTTCATGCGCGCCCGCCATACGCCGCAGCGTGCGGGGGAGTTCGACGTGGTGCTGGCCATGTACCACGACCAGGGCTTGATTCCCGTGAAATACCTGGGCGTTGACAAGGGGGTGAACGTGACGCTGGGCCTGCCACTGGTGCGCACCAGCCCCGACCACGGCACCGCTTTTGACATTGCCGGTCAGGGCGTGGCCGACGCGGCCAGTTTGGTGGAGGCTGTGCGCGTGGCACGCCAGATGGCCTGATAAATAAAAAACGCCCTCTGCAGGGGCAGAGGGCGCAGGCACGGGTGAGTCGGCATTGCTGCCGCGCGCCGGTTGGCGGTTAGCGCTTGAGGCTGTCGCGGATCTCGCGCAGCAGCACGATGTCCTCGGCCGGTGCAGCGGGCGCCTCTGGTGCTGCGGGTGCTTCGCGCTTGAGGCGGTTGATCTGTTTGACCATCATGAAAATGATGAATGCGAGGATCAGGAAATTCACCGCCACGGTAATAAAGCTGCCGTAGGCGAATACGGGCACGCCGGCCTTTTTGATCGCATCCAATGTTTGTGCCGTGCCCGCAGGCACGGTGCCCAGCGCGATGAACATGTTGGAAAAATCCAGCTTGCCGAATACCAGTCCCACCACAGGCAAGATGAGGTCGGAAACCACTGAGTCGACAATCTTGCCAAAAGCGCCACCGATGATGACGCCCACTGCGAGGTCAATCACATTGCCTTTGATTGCAAATTCGCGGAATTCTTGCACCACGCTCATAGGTTATTTCTCAATTAGTTGCGGATGCGCAAGTATTGCCAAGTTCTCGGGCCTGTCAAGGCGCGCCTGCGCATTGAACGGCGCGTTTTCACTCCGCTACAATTCGCAGTTGACCCCAATCTAGCGATGTTCATCGAGGATCCCCATGAGTGACACTCCAATCGACTCCAGCAAGCGGACGTGGATCATCACGTCTGCCTGCGCTGGTGCGGTAGGCGGCGTGGCAGCTGCCGTACCTTTCGTGAGTTCTTTTCAGCCCTCCGAGCGAGCCAAGGCTGCAGGTGCCGCCGTCGAGGTGGATATCTCTGCCCTCAAGCCCGGAGAAAAAATCACCGTGGAGTGGCGCGGTAAACCGGTGTGGATTCTGAAGCGCACCCCCGCGCAGCTGGAGTCCCTGGCGCAGACCGAGCCTCAGCTGGCCGATCCCAAATCGGATCGCAAGGCCTACCCGACCCCCGAGTACGCCAAGAACCAGCACCGTTCGATCAAACCCGAAGTGTTTGTCGGTGTGGGCATTTGTACTCACCTGGGCTGCTCGCCTGGCGACAAGTTTCAGACCGGTCCCCAGCCGTCCCTGCCCGATGACTGGCATGGCGGCTTCCTTTGCGCCTGCCATGGCTCCACATTCGATGTGGCCGGACGGGTCTTCAAGAACAAGCCTGCACCTGACAATCTCGAGGTGCCGCCGCACATGTATCTCTCCGATACGCGTCTGATCATCGGCGAAGACAAGAAGGCCTGAAGGAGCACTACATGGCCCACGAATTCAAAGAAATCTCTCCCAATGCCTCGGCTGGTGCCAAGGTCACGAACTGGTTCGAAAACCGTTTTCCTACGGCGTTCGATGCCTACCGCGTGCACATGTCCGAGTACTACGCACCGAAGAACTTCAACTTCTGGTACGTCTTTGGCTCGCTGGCACTGGTGGTGCTGGTGATCCAGATTGTCACCGGCATTTTCCTGGTGATGCACTACAAGCCGGATGCAGCGCTGGCGTTTGCCTCGGTCGAGTACATCATGCGCGATGTGCCTTGGGGCTGGCTGATTCGTTACATGCACTCCACGGGGGCGTCGGCCTTCTTCGTTGTGGTGTATCTGCACATGTTCCGTGGTCTGATTTACGGCAGCTACCGCAAGCCGCGTGAGTTGGTCTGGATTTTCGGCTGTGCGATTTTCCTGGCGCTCATGGCCGAAGCCTTCATGGGCTACCTGCTGCCCTGGGGCCAGATGTCCTACTGGGGTGCCCAGGTGATCGTGAACCTGTTTGCCGCCATTCCCTTCGTCGGCCCTGACCTGGCGCTGTTGATTCGTGGCGACTTCGTGGTGGGCGATGCCACGCTGAACCGCTTTTTCAGCTTCCACGTGATCGCTGTGCCGCTGGTGTTGCTGGGTCTGGTGGTGGCCCACTTGCTGGCGCTGCATGACGTGGGTTCGAACAACCCCGACGGGGTGGAAATCAAGGCGCCCAGCGCGCCCAAGGATGCCAAGGGTAAGCCGCTCGACGGGGTGCCATTCCATCCCTACTACACCGTGCACGACATCTTTGCGCTGAGCATGTTCCTCATGGCTTTCACGGCGGTAGTGTTCTTTGCGCCGGAGTTCGGTGGCTATTTCCTGGAGTACAACAACTTCATCCCGGCCGACCCGCTGGTGACGCCGCTGCACATTGCGCCCGTCTGGTACTTCACGCCGTTCTACTCGATGCTGCGTGCCATCACCAGCGAGATGATGTACGCGCTGATCGCCTGTGTGCTTTTGGGTGCCCTCCTCGGTGTGGTCAAGGCCCGTCTGCCAGGTTTCCTCAAGGGCGGCATTGTCATTGCAGCAGCGGTGGCGGTCTTGCTCATGCTGTCGATCGATGCCAAGTTCTGGGGTGTGGTAGTGATGGGTGGTGCCGTGATCATCCTGTTCTTCCTGCCTTGGCTTGACAACTGTGCCGTGAAGTCGATCCGCTATCGCCCCAGCTGGCACAAGTACCTCTATGGCATCTTTGTGATCAACTTCCTGATTCTGGGTTACCTGGGTGTGCAGCCGCCGTCCCCTGTGGGTGAGCGCGTTTCGCAGGTCGGTACCTTGTTCTATTTCGGTTTCTTCCTGCTGATGCCATGGTGGAGCCGTCTGGGTGCCACCAAGCCAGTGCCTGACCGTGTCAACTTCACTGCGCATTGAGCCCTGGAGATAACAACAATGAAGAAACTCATCCTCACCTTGGTTGCCGCGCTGGGCCTGGCGGCTGGTGCTGTGCATGCCGCCGGTGGCAACACCATTGCCTGGGACAAGGCTCCCAACAAGACCAACGACCTGGCCTCGCTGCAGAACGGTGCCAAGGTGTTCGTGAACTACTGTCTGAGCTGCCATTCGGCCGCTTTCATGCGGTTCAACCGCTTGCGTGACATCGGCCTGACCGATCAGCAGATCAAAGACAACCTTTTGTTCACCACCGAGAAGGTCGGTGAAACCATGAAGGCATCCATTGATCCCAAGCAAGCCAAGGAATGGTTCGGTGCCAATCCGCCCGACCTGACCGTGATTGCGCGCTCGCGTGCAGGCCACGGTGGTACAGGTGCCGACTATCTTTACACCTTCCTGCGCACGTTCTACCGTGACGAGGCCAAGGCCACGGGTTGGAATAATCTGCTTTTCCAGAACGTGGGCATGCCCCATGTACTGTGGGAGCTGCAAGGCGATCGCCGTCCAGTTTTTGAAGAGCACGAGAGCCACGGGCAAAAGACCCAGGTTTTCAAGGGTTGGCAGCAGGTCAGCCCCGGTACCATGACGCCGTTGCAGTTCGATCAGACCATTGGCGACCTGGTGAATTATCTGCAGTGGATGGGCGAGCCGGCACAGAACACCCGCGTGCGGGTAGGTGTGTGGGTGCTGATTTTCCTGGGCTTCTTCACGGTCATTGCCTGGAGGCTGAATGCAGCCTTCTGGAAAGACGTCAAGTAAGCCTTTGAGCCGCTGACAACGCGTCTGCTGGCGCGTTGGAACTTTACAGAGTGGGCGCTTTTGAGCGTCCCACTCTTTTGATTTTTAGGAGCCTCTCACCATGATGGTGCTTTACTCGGGTACAACCTGTCCCTTCTCCCACCGCTGCCGCTTCGTCCTGTTTGAAAAGGGCATGGACTTTGAAATCCGCGATGTGGACCTGTACAACAAGCCCGAAGACATCAGCGTGATGAACCCCTATGGACAGGTGCCGATCCTGGTGGAACGTGACCTGATCCTGTACGAGTCGAACATCATCAACGAGTACATCGACGAGCGCTTTCCGCATCCGCAGCTGATGCCCGGTGATCCGGTGGATCGCGCCCGCGTGCGGTTGTTCCTGCTCAATTTCGAAAAAGAGCTGTTTGTGCACGTGAATATCCTGGAATCGCGCGCAACCAAGGGTGTCGAAAAGGCGCTGGAGAAGGCGCGTGCCCACATCCGTGACCGTCTGACGCAACTGGCTCCCGTGTTCCTCAAGAACAAGTACATGCTGGGCGACAACTTTTCGATGCTGGACGTGGCCATTGCACCCTTGCTGTGGCGTCTGGAATACTACGGTATTGACCTGAGCAAGAACGCGGCACCCTTGCTCAAATATGCCGAGCGGATTTTCTCGCGTCCTGCTTACATCGAAGCGCTGACACCCTCCGAGAAGGTGATGCGCAAGTAAGCCTGCGCCCTTTTGCTTGTACTGACCCTCGCACCTTAGCCACACCATGACTGTCCAGGACTCCACCTCCACGCGCCCTTATCTGATCAGGGCTCTCTACGAGTGGTGCACGGACAACGGGTTCACACCTCATGTGGCGGTGCGTGTGGATGGCTCCGTCCAGGTGCCGCAGGAATATGTCAAGGATGGCGAAATCGTTCTGAACATCAGTTACGACGCTACCAGCTCATTGCAGCTGGGCAACGACTTCATTGAGTTCAAGGCGCGATTCGGCGGCAGGTCACGTGACATCCTGGTGCCCGTGGGCCGGGTGATTGCCATCTATGCACGCGAGAACGGCCAGGGCATGGCCTTTCCTGCGCCACTGGATACCGAGGTTGCTGCAGTGGATGGCGGGTTGCTCCCCGCCACCCACCCGCTAGCGGAAGTGTCTGCGGGCGGTGGGAGTGGGGCTGTCGAGGACCGGGTGGTGCAGCTGGTGCCCAGCGATGCAACGTCTGCCGAGGATGGTGGGGATGGCCCGCGTACCCCGCCAGCCGCCAGCAGTACGCGCCCAGCACTCAAACGCATCAAATAGCGCACCACGCGCCAAGAAATTAGCCGTGTTTGCAGGATAGAATGCGGCCTTCGCCGATTTAGCTCAGTTGGTAGAGCAACCGCCTTGTAAGCGGTAGGTCGTCAGTTCGATTCCGACAATCGGCACCATTTCCCTCGAACCGCCTGTTGATTCGCCCAGCTCCTTGGGGGTTTCAGGACTGGATCTTGAGGCGAATGGAACTTACATCCCATCCCCGGCTTCGCAAATGCGCCTGCAATGCGGGCAGCAATTGGCGTATTTTTGCTGCTGCCGCATTGCTTTTGACCAAAAGACACCAGCTGCTCCCGTCAATCGGACCTGCCTGCACTGTGGAGCGCAGTGCAGCGGGAATCAGCAGTTCAATGGCTCGAAGCCGTTCGCTGGAGTCCCGCGTGAGCGCCGCCAACTTCGCCAGTGTGGGAGACTCATCGCTGGCTTGCTGCAGTGTGATCGCGTAGTGGCGGCGGTTCATGGGGTTTGCGCCCGGGGCGCGTGGTCAACTCGGAGAGTCTTGGATTATCGCGGAGACCGGCGAGGGTGGGGGCTGACCAGCTGCCGCGTCGGTCGATGACGGGCAAAACAGCCAGCGGCTCCTTCACCGGCTTTGCCTGGGGGCTTGGTGGCTGGCAGCTAAAATGCCACGTCCGGAGTCTGCCGTCCGTTATTGCAGTGCTTGCAATCGCGTGCGGTAGGCCCACCTGAAATCAATTCATCTTAGGGGTTTCGGTCGCCTGACATGTTCATTGGAGCATGTGGGGCGGTCCTGTTCGCATGGCCACCAACTTCCTCACCAAACTTTTCGGCAGCCGCAATGACCGGCTGCTCAGGCAATATCGCAAGACGGTTGCACGCATCAATGCGATGGAGCCCGACTACGAGAAGCTGACCGATGATGCGCTGCGCGCCAAGACGCAGGAGTTCAAGGAGCGCGTCGCCAAGGGGCAGTCGCTGGACGATCTGCTGCCTGAGGCGTTTGCTGTGGTGCGAGAAGGCTCCAAGCGCGTCATGAAGATGCGCCATTTCGATGTGCAGTTGCTCGGTGGCATGGCATTGCACTACGGGAAAATTGCGGAAATGCGCACGGGCGAGGGCAAAACCCTCACCGCTACCTTGCCGGTCTACCTGAATGCACTTTCGGGCAAGGGCGTTCACGTGGTGACGGTTAACGATTACCTGGCCAATCGCGATGCGATGTGGATGGGCCGTCTCTATAACTTCCTGGGGCTCACGGTGGGCATCAACCTGCCCAACATGCCGCGTGAGGAAAAGCAGGCTGCCTATGCCGCGGACATCACCTACGGCACGAACAACGAATATGGCTTCGACTATCTGCGCGACAACATGGTCTACGAGGCGCGGGACCGCGTGCAGCATGGTCTCAATTTCGCCATCGTGGACGAAGTCGACTCCATACTGATTGACGAAGCGCGCACTCCGCTCATCATCAGTGGCCAAGCCGAAGACCATACGGCCATGTATATCGCCATGAACAAGCTCGTGCCTTTGCTGGTGCGCCAGGAGGGCGAGGCCGACCCGCGCACGGGTGAAGGCGTGACCAAGCCCGGTGACTTCACGCTCGATGAAAAGACCCACCAGGTCTTCCTGACCGAGCAGGGGCATGAATCGGCAGAGCGCATCCTGGCGAGCCAGGGCCTGATTGCCGAAGGTGCGTCGGTGTACGACCCCTCGAACATTACGTTGATGCACCATCTGTATGCGGCGTTGCGGGCCAATCACCTGTACCACCGCGACCAGCACTATGTGGTGCAGAACGGCGAGATCGTGATCGTGGACGAGTTCACGGGGCGCCTGATGTCGGGGCGCCGCTGGAGCGAAGGCCTGCACCAGGCGGTGGAGGCCAAGGAAGGTGTGTCCATCCAGGCCGAGAACCAGACCCTGGCTTCCATCACGTTCCAGAACTACTTTCGCTTGTACAACAAGCTGGCCGGCATGACCGGCACGGCCGACACCGAGGCGTACGAGTTCCAGGAGATCTATGGCCTGGAAACCGTGGTCATTCCGCCCAATCGCCCCAGCCTACGTGACGACCAGCTCGACCGTATCTACAAGACCACGCGCGAAAAATACGAAGCGGCCATCAAGGACATCCGCGAATGCCATGAGCGCGGCCAGCCCGTGCTGGTGGGGACCACCTCGATCGAGAATTCCGAAATCATCGACCAGCTCCTGACCAAGGAGGGTCTGCCGCACCAGGTGCTCAATGCCAAGCAGCATGCCCGCGAGGCCGATATCGTGGCCCAGGCCGGGCGCGCCGGCATGATCACCATCGCCACCAACATGGCCGGCCGTGGGACCGACATCGTGCTCGGTGGCAATATTGAAAAACTGCTGGCCGCCGTGGAGACGGACGAGTCACTGGATGAAGCCACCAAGCAGGCACGCATTGCTGAGGTGCGCGCCGAGTGGGCGCGTGACCATGAAAAAGTCAAGGAGCTCGGCGGGCTGCGCATCATTGCCACCGAACGCCACGAGTCGCGCCGCATTGACAACCAGTTGCGCGGCCGCTCGGGCCGCCAGGGCGACCCAGGTTCGTCGCGCTTTTACCTGAGCCTGGATGATTCGCTGATGCGCATCTTCGCAGGTGACCGCGTCAAGGCCATCATGGACCGCCTGAAGATGCCTGATGGCGAGGCCATCGAAGCGGGCATCGTCACGCGCAGCATCGAGTCGGCCCAGCGCAAGGTGGAGGCACGCAACTTCGATATCCGCAAGCAATTGCTGGAGTACGACGATGTGTCCAACGACCAGCGCAAGGTGATCTACCAGCAACGCAACGACATCCTGGATGCCGCCGAGCTGACGGACGTGATTGCCGCCATGCGCGAGGACTGCATGACGGACCTGGTGCGCATGCATGTGCCGCCAGAGTCGGTGGAGGAGCAGTGGAACCTGCCGGCCCTCGAGAAGGTGCTGGCCGACGAATGGCAGGTTTCGATTGCGCTGCAGCAGGAGGTGCAGGGCGCACACAGCATCACCGATGATCAAATTCTGGAGAAGGTGCTGCAGGCGGCGCATGCGGCGTTTGATGCCAAGATCGAGCAGGTGGGGCGTGACAACTTCACCCAGTTCGAACGCATGGTGCTGCTGCAAAGCTTCGACTCCAATTGGCGCGACCATTTGAGCGCACTGGACTATCTGCGCCAGGGCATCCACCTGCGCGGCTATGCGCAAAAGCAGCCCAAGCAGGAATACAAGCGCGAAGCGTTCGAGTTGTTCCGCCAGCTCATCGACCAGGTCAAGAACGAAGTCACCAAGATCCTCATGACCGTTCAGGTGCAGTCGCCGGCGCAGCTGGACCAGGCCGCGCAGGACATGGAAAACCGTGCCGAAAGCATTGCCAACGTGACCTACACGGCCCCGACCGAAACGGGCGAAGTGCAGACCACGGTGGATGCCCAGACGGTGGGGGTGCCCGAAGGCATACGCGTGGGGCGCAATGATCCTTGCCCTTGCGGCAGTGGCAAGAAGTACAAGCAGTGCCACGGCAAGCTGGCTTGATGCAATAGCACCAGAAGACACGGGCCGCGGCCCGTGTTTTCATTTGCGCGCCACGGTTTTCCGGATAATTCAACGCAGTTTTTCACAAAGGCCCCGCATGCCCGTCAATCTACTTGCCCCTGTTGCCGCCGATCTCCATCCGATTGCTGGTGTCCGTATCGGTGTTGCCGAAGCCGGTATCCGCAAAGCCCATCGCAAAGACCTCACTGTGTTCCTGCTCGATGAAGGTGCGAGTGTGGCGGGTGTCTTTACCCAGAACCGTTTCTGTGCGGCGCCCGTGCAGGTCAGCCGCGAGCATCTGGCCAACCTGGGTGGGGGCCAAGCCATCCGTGCCATGGTGATCAATACGGGTAATGCCAACGCCGGCACGGGCGCCGATGGCCTGGTGCGCGCGCGGGCCACCTGCATCGCCCTGGCGCGCCAGCTCAACGTGGCACCCGAGCAGATTCTGCCGTTCTCCACCGGCGTGATCATGGAGCCGTTGCCCCACGACCGCATCGAAGCCGGCCTGCCCGCCGCCATTGCCGACGCACAGCCCGGCCACTGGGCGCGTGCGGCGGAGGGCATCATGACCACCGACACCCTGCCCAAGGCCTTTTCGGCACAGGTGCAGATCGGTGGGGCCACGGTGTCCATCACCGGCATCAGCAAGGGGGCGGGCATGATCCGCCCCAACATGGCGACCATGCTGGGCTTTCTGGCCACGGACGCCTGCGTCCACCCTTCGGTGATGCAGCAGCTGGCGCGTGAGCTGGCCGATGGCTCTTTCAACCGTGTCACCATCGACGGCGACACCTCCACCAACGATTCGTTCGTGGTGGTGGCCACCAACAAGGCGGCGCATGCCCCCATCACCGCGCTTTCCAGCGCCGAAGGCCAGGCCCTCCAGGCCGCCATGCTGGGCGTGGCGAAAAAGCTGGCCCAGGCCATCGTGCGCGATGGCGAAGGCGCCACCAAGTTCATCACCGTGCGCGTGGAGGGCGGCAAGACGGCCGAGGAATGCCGCCAGGTGGCCTATGCCATTGCCCACTCGCCGTTGGTCAAGACGGCGTTCTACGCCAGCGACCCGAACCTGGGCCGCATCCTGGCGGCCGTGGGCTATGCCGGCATTGCGGACCTCGACCAGACCGGCATCGACCTGTACCTCGACGACGTGCATGTGGCGATCCAGGGGGGGCGCAACCCGGCCTATCGCGAGGAAGACGGCCAGCGCGTGATGAAGCAAAGCGAGATCACGGTGCGCGTGCTGCTGGGGCGCGGTGACGCATCCGACACGGTATGGACCTGTGATTTCAGCCACGAATATGTCACCATCAATGCCGATTATCGTTCGTGATTTGCTCTTTAATTTATAGCTAATAGTGCTTTTAAAATAAGGGCTACAAGCCAAAATGAACGAAAAATTTGAACATTTGATCGAGCGTGCCGAGCAGCTCATCGCACGCATCGAATCCGTCCTGCCGCAGCCCCTGGGCGCACCCGACTGGTCGGCTTCCATTGCCTGGCGCTACCGCAAGCGCAGCAGCGGTCATGGCACGCTGGAACCCGTGCGCCATGTGGCGGCCATGCAGCTGGCCGACCTCAAGGAGATCGATGGGCAAAAAGAAAAGATCGAGCGCAACACCCAGCAGTTTGTGCAGGGCAAACCGGCCAACAACGTGCTGCTGACGGGTGCACGCGGCACGGGCAAGTCCTCGCTCATCAAGGCCTGCCTGAACGCGCATGCGGCCCAGGGACTGCGTCTGATCGAGGTTGACAAGGCCGATCTCACCGATCTGCCCGACATTGTGGACGTGGTGTCGGGCCGGCCCGAGAAATTCATCGTGTTCTGCGACGACCTGAGCTTTGAAGACGGCGAGCCCGGCTACAAGGCGCTCAAATCCATCCTTGATGGGTCGGTGGCGGCGGCCACGCCCAACGTGCTGATCTACGCCACCAGCAACCGCCGCCACCTGGTGCCCGAGTACATGGCGGAAAACCGCACGTACACGCACACCGACGATGGCGAGGTGCATCCAGGAGAAGCGGTCGAGGAAAAAATTTCCCTGTCGGAGCGTTTTGGCCTGTGGGTGAGCTTTTATCCGTTCAGTCAGGACGAGTACCTGACCATCGTGGCCCAGTGGCTGTCGTCGCTCGGCGTGTCGGCCGCCGCCATAGCGGCGGCCCGTCCTGAGGCGCTGGTGTGGGCCCTGGAGCGCGGCTCGCGCAGTGGGCGCGTGGCCTACCAGTTTGCGCGCGACTATGCGGGGCGGCACAGTGGCTGAAGCGGTTCGTTCCACAGTCGCTGGCGCAGCTGACCGCAAGCACACTGAGGTGGCAGTGGGCATCCTGCTGCGGGCCGATGGGGCCATGCTGTTGTCCACCCGCCCGCCCGGCAAGCCCTATGCCGGGTACTGGGAGTTTCCAGGTGGCAAGCTGGAAGCGGGCGAAACTGTGGAGCAGGCCCTGCGCCGTGAGCTGATCGAAGAGCTGGGTGTCACCATTGGCGCCGCCAGCGTTTGGAAGGTGACGGAGCATGACTACCCGCACGCCCTGGTGCGCCTGCACTGGTGCAAGGTGTGGGAATGGTCAGGGGAATTCGAGATGCGCGAAGGCCAGACCATGTCCTGGCAGCAGATGCCTTTGAGCGTGGCGCCTGTTCTGCCGGGGGCCTATCCCGTGTTGCAATGGCTGGCCGAGGAGCGCGGTCAGCAGCTGTCGCCTTGATTGCTATTTAAATAGTAGCAATAGGCCATTGAAAATCAATGGCTGGCGCGTGATTCTAGGGATATTTTTGGGCTGCTGCCCGCCGCCATCAGTGCTGCTGGCGGGGGTCGCCGTAGGGCGCATCGTCGGGTGGTGCCTCGGTCGGCATACGAAAGTCTTCGCTGGCCCAGGCACCCAGGTCCATCTGCTTGCAGCGCTCGCTGCAAAAAGGCCGGAAGGGATTTTTGGGGCTGTAGAGGCTGTCGCCGCCGCACTGGGGGCAGGTGACATGGCGGGTGATTTCAACCGGTGCAGGGCTGCTGGCCATTGGCAGGTCTCCTTCAGGCACAGAGCGTGAGCTCGAACGCGGCATCTTCGCTGCAGGACTGCAAGCGCCCATCGGCGTCCTGGCGCATGAGGCGCACCGACACAATCAGGCGATTGCCGCTGATTTCCGGAATCAACTCGAGCGCGGGGTCGATGCGCAGGCGCAGCAACTGGAATGTGCGGCCCTGCGGCAGGTTTTGCTGGAACTGGCCGCGTTCGGCTGCCACCTTTTGGGGCACACCACTGTCACGCAGCAGTTTGAGCAGCACGTAAATGCATTCCGCCAGGGGCGCGAGGGTGGAGGTCCATTGCTCCAGCGCTTGCTGGCGCACTGCCACATCCTGGTGCTGCCAGGCGTAGTAGGCCGGCAGATCAAAGCCGCAGGTGCCACCGGGTATGCCCATGCGGCTGCGGATGCTCATCAGCCAGTCGTTTTCGGTCAGGGCATGCCCCGACTTGCCGGTCTGGTGGTTGAGTGCTGTAAAGCAGTGGTCGAGTTGTGCCACCACGGCATCAAGCGCAGCCTCGGAAATGGACGGGTTGCCCCGGTAGCAGTCGAGTTGGTGCTTGTGTTTCTCGATGTCTTTGAGAACGTCGGATTTCAGGTCGGCACGCGCCGCCACATCCATGATTTCAAAAATGGTGACCAGTGCAAAGTGATGGTCCAGCGGATGCTGGCGGGGAATCAACTCACCGAGCCGGCGAAAAAGCTGCTCGAGCCGCAGGTAGGTTCTGATGCGTTCGTTAAAGGGGTATTCGTAAAGGATCACGCTGGCGGATTCCTGGGGGCTCAGTGGATGTTCTGACGCCGGCGGCGCACGGCATGGAAAAGCGGCACAAATAGGCTGGGCTGCATCATAGCCCGAACCAGCGTGCGACTTGCGCTGCTTGGCGGCGCAGCGTCTCCAGATTGATGCCATCGTTCAGGATGACGACATCTGCGGCTGCCCGGCGGGCTTGGCGGGATGCCTGCGTTTGCAGTATGGCTTGCACGGCGGCACGCTGTAGTCCGCTGCGCGCCATGACGCGGTGGATTTGCGTTTCGGTGCTGCAATCAACCACTACCACGGCGTCGAGCTTGCGCACCCAGCGGCCCGATTCCACCAGCAAGGGAATATCGAAGACGATGGCGCGGTGCCCCGCGGCGGCGGCGTCCAGCGCCTGCTGGTCGCCAAGTTTTGTCACCCACGGATGCACAATGGCTTCGAGCTGGGTGCGTGCCTGGGGGTTGGCAAAAACCAGTGCGCGCATGCGGGAGCGGTCCATGGCGCCAGTGGCGTCGATGGCGTCCTGCCCGAAGGTGGCGCGAATGTCTGCTATCGCAGCGCCACCGGGCGCAGTGACGCCACGAGCAATCGCGTCCGCATCAATGAGCGCTGCGCCACAGGACACCAGCATCTGTCCCAGCGTGCTCTTGCCGCTGCCCATGCCCCCAGTCAGGCCCACGTGCATCGGCCTTTGCATCGTCACAATCCGAGCAGTCCCAGCACCGTGTGCAGGATGGCTTGGGGGCCAAACACCATGGCCGTCAGACCGGCGCCCACGAGGAAGGGTCCAAAGGGTACATAGCCGCCTTCACGCAGCTTTTTGAAGACCTTGAGGCAGATTCCCACCAGTGCACCGATCACGGAAGCCATCAGGATGATGGGGGCCAGTGCCTGCCATCCAAACCAGGCCCCCAGGGCTGCAAAAAGCTTGAAGTCGCCGTATCCCATGCCCTCTTTGCCCGTCGCGAGCTTGAAGGCCCAATACACCAGCCACAGGGATAGATACCCCGCTGCGGCACCGACCACCGAGGACGACAGGGGAATGTCGATCCACCCACCCGCCGACGAGATCAATCCCGCCCAGAGCAAGGGCAGCGTGATGTCGTCGGGCAGCAAGGTGGTGTCCCAGTCGATGAACGCCAGGGCCACCAGGGCGGCCGAAAAACCGCACCAGGCCAAGCCCGTGGGCGTCAGACCCCATTGGTGTGCACAGAAAGCGAACAGCACTGCAGTCAGAATCTCGACCAGCGGGTAGCGCGCGCTGATGTGAATATGGCACTCCGAGCAGCGCCCGCGCAGAAACAGGTAGCTCAACACCGGTATGTTTTCATACCAGCGCACCGTATGCCCGCACGACGGGCAGCTGGAGCGGGGTGTCCACAGGTTGAAGGTCGCCTCGGTGCTCGCCGTCGGCGGGGCGTGCATGCCGGCCGCGAATGCCGCATGCTCCTGCGCCCACTGGCGCTCCATCATCTTGGGCAACGGTAGATCACGACATTGAGAAAGCTGCCCAGCAGCAGGCCCAGTACACCCGCGATGGCGGAATCGGCCCAGACATCCACACCCATCAGACCACCTGACCGAGCTTGAAGATGGGCAGGTACATCGACACCACGATGCCACCAATCAGAGTGCCCAAAAATACGATAATGATAGGTTCCATCAGGCTGGAGAGGCCGGCCACCATATCGTCCACTTCCGCTTCATAAAAGTCGGCTGCCTTGCCCAGCATATGGTCGATTGATCCCGACTCTTCTCCGATGGCGCACATCTGTAGCACCATGGACGGGAAAATATTGGCATTGCCCATCGCCGCAGTCAGGCTGGTTCCGGTGGAAACCTCCTGCTGAATCTTCTCGGTCGCCATCGAATAAACCGAATTGCCTGCGGCGCCCCCCACGGAATCCAGGGCCTCCACCAAGGGCACGCCAGCGGCGAACATCGTCGAGAGCGTACGGGTCCAGCGGGCCACGCAGGACTTGTCGACCAGCGCGCCAAAAATGGGCAGGCGCAGCATCAGCCGATCCATGAACATCTGCACTTTTTCACTGCGGCGCCAAGCCTGCATGAAGAAGTAAAAACCGCCGCCCACCACGCCAAAAATCAACCACCACCACTTCACGAACACCTCGCTGATCGCCATGACGAAAAGGGTGGGCGCGGGCAAGTCCGCGCCAAAAGAGGTGAATACTTCCTTGAAGGCCGGAATCACAAAAATCATGATCACGGTAACCACCACAAACGCCACGACCACCACAGAAATCGGATACATCAGCGCCGATTTGATCTTGGACTTGATGGCTTCGGTTTTTTCCATGTAAAGCGCCAGGCGGTCGAGAAGCGCTTCCAAAATACCTGCAGCTTCCCCAGCCTCGACCAGGTTGCAATATAGGCTGTCGAAATACAGGGGGTATTTGCGGAACGCGCCGTTCAGCGACGTACCCGTCTCGACGTCCGACCGTACATCGTTCAGGAGCTTGGTCACGCTGGCATTGGTGTTTCCGCGGCCCACGATGTCGAAGGCCTGAAGCAGTGGTACACCGGCCTTCATCATGGTGGCCAGCTGACGGGTGAACAAGGCAATATCTTTGGGCTTGATCTTTTTGCCCGAGCGCATGCGGCGCTTCTTGATCTTGGTGGGGAAAATGCCCTGGCGCCGCAGCATGGCCTGCACCTGGTTGTCGCCGACCGCTCGCGTTTCTCCGCGGACCACCTTTCCGTTGCGGTCTTTTCCTTCCCACTCAAAGACGAAGTCCTTGATATCGCGTTTGGATGCTGCGGTCGCCATGATGCCCCTCGTTTTTGATTTATTCGTTGGTCACGGCCAGCACTTCTTCCAATGAAGTGAGGCCCAATCTGGCTTTGTGCAGGCCCGCATCACGCAGGGAGCGCACGCCTTCCCGTTTCGCCTGCTCCGCAATTTCGAGTGCGCTGCCGTCACGCAAAATAATGCGCTGAATCTCTTCGGTGATGGGCATCACCTGGTAAATCCCCAGGCGGCCTTTGTACCCGTTGTTGCAGGCAGAGCAACCGACGGGGCGGTAGGTCACCCATGAACCGTCGATCTCATGCTCCGGATAGCCAGCATCCACCAGAACTTCATGGGGGATATCCGCAGGTGTCTTGCAAACAGGGCAAAGCCTGCGTGCCAGGCGCTGGGCTGTGATCAAGATGACGCTGGAGGCAATATTAAAGGGCGCAATCCCCATGTTGCGCATGCGCGTCAACGTGGTGGGGGCATCGTTGGTATGCAAGGTTGACAAAACCAGGTGGCCCGTTTGCGCTGCCTTGATGGAAATGTCGGCAGTTTCCAGATCCCGAATTTCACCCACCATGATGATGTCAGGGTCCTGGCGCAGGAAAGATTTGAGGGCCACCGCAAAGGTGAGGCCGGCCTTTTCATTGACATTGACCTGGTTGACCCCAGGCAAATTGATTTCAGAGGGGTCTTCGGCCGTGGAGATATTGACGCCAGGCTTGTTGAGCAAATTCAGGCAGGTATAAAGCGAAACCGTTTTGCCTGACCCGGTGGGACCTGTGACCAGAACCATTCCATAAGGGCGCCCGATGGCCGTGAGCAGACGCTCTTTCTCCACGGCTTCATATCCCAGTGCATCGATACCGAGTTTTGCACTGTTGGGGTCCAGGATACGGATCACGATCTTCTCGCCAAACAGGGTGGGCAAGGTGCTGACGCGAAAGTCAATCACCCGGTCCAGACCCACCTTCAGCTTCATGCGGCCATCCTGAGGCACCCGCTTCTCTGAAATATCAAGACGAGAGATGACCTTGATTCGAGATGCTAGCTTGTCTTTGATAGCGATGGGTGGAGAGGCAATTTCGCGCAATTCGCCATCAATGCGAAATCGGACACGGTAATGGTGCTCATAGGGTTCGAAATGCAGATCGGATGCCCGCATGTTGAAGGCGTCCAGCAGCATTTTGTGGAGGAACCTGACGATGGGCGCATCCTCGACTTCGCTCCCTGTGTCTGCGCTCTCCGTGGCTTCTTGCACGGCGACGTCGTCAAACTCAATGTCATCCCCAGAACTGTTCAGACCTTCGAGGGTTTCTCCTGCAGTTTTTGCATTGCTAGCAACCAGGCGACTTAATTTGTCGTACTCTGCAATGATCCAATCCACTCCCATTTGGGTGGTGAACTTGATTTTCTCGGCGGCTTCTTGATCCGTTGGATCGGCCGTGGCCACAATAAGTCGGTTGTTTCGTTTGCTAAGAACAACCACCCGGTAGGCACTGCAAATCTTCGCGTCCAGCAAATCCTTGGGAAGACGTGTGGGATCTATGGCATCCAGATCCAGCAATGGAGCGCCGAAAACAGCTGAAACGGTATGGGCCAAATCCGAGGCAGAAACGGCGCCGGAACCTGTCAACTCGGCAATGAAGCTGGTGCCGCTGATTTGTGACTTTTTGTAGATGTCTTCAGCTGATTTTTGCGTCAGCTTTCCAACAGACATCAACGCACGGCCCAATCCGGGTAGGGCTACTGAAGAGGCTTCTTTCTGGGCAGTGTCGACAGCGGCCATGTAACCCGGGCAATTAGTGGTGGAAGAGCAACCATCCTATCATCGTCGAACACTTGCGCCCTGTACAGCATCGCCATATTGGCCGTACCTTCCAGCTGCTCTGAAATGCACATGCTTGCTGCGAAAAGTGGTCGGGGTGAGAGGATTCGAACCTCCGGCCTCTACGTCCCGAACGTAGCGCTCTACCAGGCTAAGCTACACCCCGTGAATTTTGACGCAGCTACTTATAAATCGTACAGGATCCAGGAAGGTTAGGAGCGGCGCTCAAGCAATTGGGCTGCCAGTTGTCGCAAGCCCGTTGAATAGTTGCTTGTGGGCAGTTGCTCTGCTGCGGCCATTGCGCGGCGGGCTTCTGCGAAGGCGGCTGCGCGTGCTGCTTCGAGCGCTCCGGTGGATTGCACAATGGCCACCACATCATTGAGGCGATCTGTGGAGCCTTCTTCAATGGCGTGCCGAACAATGCTCGCCTGTTCGGGGTTACCCCTTTGCATCGCTACGATGAGGGGCAGGGTGGATTTGCCTTCGCGCAGGTCATCACCCAGATTTTTGCCCATTTCCGAGGCTTTCCCGTCATAGTCGAGCACGTCGTCAATGATCTGGAACGCCGTGCCGAGGGCTTGTCCATAGGTTGCGCAGGTGTCTTCTATTTCGGGGGGGCTTTCTGCAAGGATGGCGCCCAGGCGCGCGCTGGCTTCGAACAGTTTGGCTGTCTTGGAGCGGATCACCTGCAGATACCCTGCCTCGTCGAGGGAGGCATCGTGCATGTTCATCAGCTGCAACACCTCCCCTTCGGCGATGACGTTGGTGGCTTCAGACAGCACTTCCATGACGCGCATGTTGCCTGTTTCCACCATCATCTGGAATGAGCGTGTGTGCAGGAAATCTCCCACCAGCACGCTGGCAGGATTGCCGAAGGCCTGGTTGGCTGTGGCGCGCCCCCTGCGAAGGGTGGATGCGTCTACGACGTCGTCATGCAAGAGAGTGGCTGTATGGATCAGTTCGACCACTGCTGCCAGGCTGAATCGATGGTGACCTCGATAACCCAGGGCGCCGCAAATCAGCAGCAGCAGTGCCGGGCGCAGCCGTTTGCCGCCTGCCGCGATGATGTACTGGGAAATTTGCGCCACCAGGGGCACGCTGGATGTCAGGCGCTGAGCAATGACCTGGTCCACTTCGCGCATGTCGTCGGTGATGATCGTCAGGGGCGACGCGGCGGCAGAGATGAGGGGTGATGTCAAGATAGGGTGGCACGCAGAAAGTGCTGCGGATTATAGGAAGACCTGCGTGCAAGCTGGCTGCTGCCGATGTGCAGAGGGCCTGAGTGCACGCCAGGGCTTGGCTGGTTGTTCGCTCGATGGTATAATTTTTGGCTCTGTGGAAATCCGTCTGCAGAACTCATATCAAGAGGTCAACATGTACGCGGTCATAAAAACCGGCGGCAAGCAGTATCGCGTTGCTTCCGGCGAAAAAATTAAAGTAGAACAGA
>Ga0116174_10001084_pt1 | contig 25598 bp, 21 predicted proteins | sample AD_UKC087_MetaG_FD_89801 | JGI IMG/M metagenome (GOLD analysis project Ga0116174, IMG submission 89801) | Active sludge microbial communities of municipal wastewater-treating anaerobic digesters from USA - AD_UKC087_MetaG | ecosystem: Engineered > Bioreactor > Anaerobic > Digestate | place: USA...
GAAGGTCTTTGCGCTTTCTTTGCAACCCGCCGTCTCCAGCAACCCGCAAACTTCAGCGCAGCCTTGAATTGTATACCGGGTTTCTACCCAATCTCTCCAAAACTGCACTTTTTTCAAAGCACTGTCTTCACCACCACAAACCGCCCAAGAAGGCCGCCATCAGTAGCGAAGCCCTCGACTATAGCACGCGAATGCAGGGGAGTGCCGATCAATCGGAAAATCCTGCACCTTTCAGGTGCGAGAACAAACCACGGCTTCCAAAGCGTCTACAAACAGGCGGGCCACATCGCAGCCGGTTTGATCAAAAATCTCCTGGAAGCAGGTGGGGCTGGTCACATTGATTTCAGTGACGCACTTTCCGATAACGTCCACGCCCGCCAGCAGCAGCCCACGGCTTTGCAGAACAGGGCCCAGCGCCTGGGCAATCTCCCAATCGCGTGCAGACAGTGGCCGCGCCACCCCTTTGCCCCCGGCCGCAAGATTTCCACGGACTTCACTGCCTTGGGGGATGCGTGCCAGGCAATACGGCACAGGCTTGCCGCCGATGATGAGGATGCGCTTGTCACCTTGCGCAATCTCCGGAAGAAATTTCTGCACCATCACGCTTTGTGCGCCGTGGCGGTTGAGCGTTTCGGTGATGCTGCCCAGATTCAGGCCATCCGGGCCGACCCGGAAAATGCCCATGCCCCCCATGCCATCGAGCGGTTTGAGAATGATGTCCTGGTGTTCCGCATGAAAGCGCTGAATATCCTGCGGATCGCGCGTCACCAGCGTGGGGCCGATGAACTGCGGAAACTCCATGATGGCCAGCTTTTCCGGGTGATCGCGCAGGGCGCGCGGCTTATTAAATACGCGCGCCCCCTCCCGTTCGGCTTGTTCAAGCAGGTGGGTTGCATAGAAGTATTCGCTGTCAAAGGGCGGATCCTTGCGCATGAGCACGGCATCAAACGTCGTGAGCACGGCAGTGCGCAAGGGTTCGGCCTGAAACCAGTCGGTGGAATCGCCCGTCAGGACAATGTCGCGTACCCGCGCCACCACCTGGCTACCGCGCTGCCACACCAGATCCTGCGGCAGGCAGGCCGCCAGCTGGTGCCCGCGCCGCTGCGCTTCACGCATCATGGCAAAGGTGGTGTCTTTATAGATCTTGAAGCTTTCCAGCGGATCAGCAATGAACAGGAATTTCATGGTCTCTCAGAAAAATGCGGCCATGCCAGAAAAAGCGGCATGGCGAAACAAGCGGTAGCCCAAGGGCATGGCCGCACCAACATGCATCTGACCTGGTCAGACATGCCCGGCACGGGAACGCCTGTACTGTTGCACAAATAGCGCCAGGCTGCCGGCGACCACTCCCCAGAAGGCAGAACCCACACCCGCCACCACCACGCCACTGAGGGTGACCAGGAAAGTGATCAGGGCCGCCTCGCGGTGGCGCTCTTCGTGCAACGCGCCGGCCAGGTTGTTGCCGATGGTGCCCAGCAGCGCAAGGCCTGCGATGACCACCACGAGCTCCTGGGGAAACGCAGTCAACAGGCCCGCGACCACCGCGCCGAAGATACCGACCGCCACATAGAGCAAGCCACAGCACACTGCGGCCATGTAGCGCTTGCTGCGGTCCGGGTGGGCCTCAGGCCCCATGCAAATGGCGGCCGTGATCGCACTAAGGTTCAGCGCATAGCCGCCAAAAGGCGCCAGCACCAGGGTCGCAAGCCCCGTCATGGTGATGAGGCGAGACACGGGCAGGTCGTAACCCGTGGCGCGGATCACCGCCACGCCCGGCAGGTTTTGCGACGCCATGGTCACGACAAACAGCGGCAGGGCCAGGCTGACAGCGGCGGAGAAGGTGAACTGCGGCGCCGTGAACACGGGCATGGCCAGCTCGAAGCGGATGGCCGACCAGGACATCTCGCCGCGCAGTACGACAAAAGCGATGGCCAGCGCCAGCGTGACGACCACGGCATAGCGTGGCAACAGCCGGCGCGCCACCAGATACGCCCCCAGCATCAGCAAGACCAGGGGCAAGGCCGTTTGCGCCGCAGCGAAGGCCTGCATGCCAAAACGCGCCAGCACCCCCGCCAGCAGCGCGGCGGCGATCTCCAGGGGAATGCGGTTCATGGCACGCTCGAACCAGCCCGTGACGCCTGCCAGCGTGATCAGCGCAGCGCACACCATGAAGGCGCCCACTGCCTCAGCCATGCTGAAGCCCCCGGCCAGCCCGGCGGTGGCCAGCACAGCCGCGCCCGGCGTGGACCAGGCCACCATCACGGGCTGGCGCAGCAACAGCGATGGCACCAGGGTGCACAGGCCCATGCCCAGTCCGAGCGCCCACATCCACGAGGTGATCTGCGCGGGCGTGGCCCCAAAGGCCTGTGCCGCCTGGAAAACGATGGCCACGGAACTCGTGAACCCCACCAGCACGGCGACCAAGCCAGCCGTCACGGCCGACAGACTCACGTCTTTGAAGAATGGCATGGAGCACATTCTGGCACCGCATCCGGGTAGACCCATCCGCGTGCCACACCCCATGCGCGAACCAAACACTATGAATTCAATAGCTTCTAGCGCCTATGCAATAAGGGCTAGCAGCATAAAACACCATAAATTGGCTAGATTTCAATTTTGGAGCCCAGCTCCACCACGGCATTGCTGGGCAGATGCAGGAAGTCGGCGGCGCCACTGGCGTTGTGGTGCATCTGGGCAAACAGCTTTTCGCGCCAAGGTGCCATGCCGCTGCCGATGGTGGGGATGATGGTGTCGCGCGAGAGAAAGTAGCTGGTCGTCATGGGTTCCAGATCGCAACCCTGCCCCCGCAACTGGTGCAAGGCGCTGGGTATGTCGGGATCGTCCTTGAACCCGTAATGCACCACCACCTGCCAGCAATCGTGCCCCAGGGGCTGCACCTTCAGGCGCTGGTCCAGCCCGATCCAGGGCACTTCGTGGTTGCGCACGGTGACAAACAGGTTCTGGCGGTGCAGCACCTTGTTGTGCTTGAGGTTGTGCAGCATGGCATTGGGCACGGCGCCCGGCTCGGCCGTCAGGAACACTGCCGTGCCATCCACGCGCGTGGGGGGGCTCACGAACACCGATTCCAGGAAGTCCTTGAGGTCGATGGCATCGGCACGCAGCTTGTCATTGAGCAGGCGACGCCCTTCCTTCCAGGTCATCATCAGCACGAACACGCCACCACCAATCATGAGCGGGAACCATCCACCCTGGAACAGCTTGAGCAGATTGGAGGCGAAGAAGGCCAGGTCCACCGCAAAGAAACAGCCGGTGGCCGCAATGCACAGCGCCAGCGGATAGCCCCAGCCATAGCGGATGACAAAGAACGTCAAGGTGGTGGTGATCAGCATGTCCAGCGTGACGGCGATGCCATAGGCGGCGGCCAGGTTGCTGGACGAGCGGAACATCACCACTGCCAGCACGATGGCCACGAACAGCCCCCAGTTGACCAGCGGTATGTAGATTTGTCCTGTATCCCGCACGCTGGTGTGCAGGATATTCAGGCGCGGCAGATAACCGAGCTGGATCACCTGCTTGGTGACGCTGAAGGCACCCGTGATGAGCGCCTGCGAGGCAATGACCGTGGCCATTGTTGCCAAGACCACCAGCGGCACCAGGGCCCAATCGGGCGCCATCATGAAGAACGGGTTCTTCACCGCCTCGGGCTCGGCCAGCAGCAAGGCGCCCTGGCCGAAATAGTTGAGTGTCAGCGCGGGCATGGCCACGCCAAACCAGGCCAGGCGGATGGGGCGCTTGCCGAAATGCCCCAGGTCGGCATACAGCGCCTCGGCCCCGGTCACGCACAGCACCACGGCGCCCAGGATGATGAAGCTGATGCCCGGATGGGCCCACATGAACCCCAGCGCGTGGTGCGGGCTCATGGCCCAGAGGATTTCAGGGTGGGTGACGATGTGCGACACGCCCAGCACGGCAATCGTCGCAAACCAGATGAGCGTGACGGGACCGAAGAATTTGCCGATGCCGCCCGTGCCCCGCTTTTGCACGGCAAACAGGCAAAACAGCACCACCAGCGTGAGCGGAATCACATACTGCTTGAAGTGGGGCGAGACCACCTCCAGTCCCTCCACCGCAGAAAGCACCGAAATGGCCGGGGTGATGACGCCATCGCCATAAAACAGCGAGGTGCCGAAGATGCCCACCGCCAGCAGCCACTTGCGCAGGCGGGGCTTGTCTTTCACCGCCTGCGAGGCCAGCGCCAGCATGGCAATGAGCCCGCCCTCGCCATTGTTGTCGGCGCGCAGTACCAGCACCACGTATTTGAGGGAGACGATGACCGTGAGGGTCCAGAAGAAAATGGACAGGATGCCGTAGATATTGTCTGGCGTGAACGGCACGTGGCCCGAGCCAAACACCTCCTTGACCGCGTACAGCACGCTGGTGCCGATATCGCCATAGACAACACCGATGGCGCCCAGCGTGAGCGCTGCGAGCGATGATTTGGAGCTTTGCACTGACACCCCCCGCTGCACTGGGCAAGACAGGGTTCCGTAACTTTTGGGAACGCTATTGTGCCCCTGCCCCCTGGTTCGCGCCGTTGCGCCAGAGAGCCTGTTGCAGTGCAGCAACTACCCTCTGGCCTCCGTGCTCAGGGCGTGGCAGGAGAATCAAACCGGTCAGTCGTAGATCTCTGCGTCGGGATTGGTGGCTTCCAGCTCGTAGCTGGCGGCCAGCATGGCCAGGCGCGCCACCACGCCATACATGTAAAAGCGGTTCGGCGCACTCACGCCAGGGCGCACGCCTGGCTGCGGCAGGTGGGTGCTGTGCTCGAACGCCAGCGGCACAAAGCTGGCGCCCGGGGCGTTGAGGTTCTCGTCCACGCCGCGCTCGGCATGCATGCGATAGAAGCCGCCCACCACATAGCGGTCCATCATGTAGACCACCGGCTCGGCCACTGCCTCGTGCACCCGCTCTTGCGTGAGCACCCCTTCCTGGATGATCACATCGCTGACCGGCTGGCCGTCCTTGATAACGGCCATCTTGTTGCGGGTCTTGCGATTCAGTGCATCGAGCTCCTTGGCATCACGCACTGTCATGATGCCCATGCCGTAGGTGCCATGGTCGGGCTTGACGATCACGAACGGCTTTTCGTGAATGCCATATTCCTTGTACTTGCGCCGCACCTTGGCCAGCAGGGCATCCACACCGGTCTGCAACGCGTCCATGCCCGTGCCTTCAGCAAAGTCCACGCCTTCGCACTGGCTGAACAGCGGATTGATGAGCCAGGGGTCAATGCCCAGCATCTTGCCAAAGCGCTTGGCCACTTCTTCGTAGTTCTTGAAATGCGTACTTTTGCGGCGCACGCTCCAGCCCGCGTGCAACGGCGGCAGCAGGTATTGCTCGTGCAGGTCTTCCAGAATGCCAGGTGCTCCTGCAGACAAGTCGTTGTTGAGCAAAATGGTGCAGGGGTCAAAGTCCTTGAGCCCCAGCCTGCCTTTGGTACGGATCACGGGTTCTAGCAGCACCGATTCACCGTTGGGCAGCTCGATCAGCGAGGGTTTCTTGATCTCGGGGCTGATGGAGCCCACGCGCACGTTCAGGCCTGCCATGTTGAAGATGCGCTGCAGCTGCACCACGTTGGCCAGATAGAACGTGTTGCGCGTGTGGTTCTCGGGGATGATCAGCAGGTTGCGCGCCTCGGGGCAGATCTTCTCGATGGCGGCCATAGCGGCCTGCACGGCCAGGGGCAGCATCTCTGGGGTGAGATTGTTCCAGCCGCCGGGGAACAGGTTGGTGTCCACGGGCGCGAGCTTGAAGCCCGCATTGCGGATATCGACCGAGGTGTAGAACGGCGGCGTGTGCTCCATCCACTCCAGCCGAAACCAGCGCTCGATGGCGGGCATCGAGTCGAGAATGCGCTGCTCGAGTTCGTTGATCGGCCCGGTGAGGGCCGTGATGAGATGCGGAACCATAGATGCCCTCGGGAAGCGATTGCGGTCGATTGTAGGGAGTTGGGGACGGGCCAGGGTTTCGCAAGCCGGCAAAGGCCTGTGGCGGTCAGCGGCGCCAGAACGCCGGCGTGAGCAAGGCCATGAAACTCAAAATTTCCAGCCGCCCCAGCAGCATGGCCAGCGTGCACACCCAGATCTGGAAATCGGTCAGCACCGCATAGTTGGAGGCCGGCCCCACGCTGCCCAGACCGGGGCCCGCGCAGTTGACGCTGGCCAGCACCACGGAAAAAGCCGTCACCGGGTCCAGGTCGGTGAGCAGCATGACCATGCTGAGCCCGAAGATGGTGCCGCCATAGACCAGCATGAACGCCAGCACCGAAAAAATCACGCGGTTGTCCACCACGGCCTCGCCCAGGCGCACGGGCTGCACCGCGCGCGGATGCACCAGGCGATTCATTTCGCGGCGCGCCTGCTTGAGCAAGATGAGCATGCGCACCATCTTGATGCCGCCCCCGGTCGATCCCGCACTGGTGGCCACGCCCGACAGCAGCAGCATGAACACGGGCGCAAACACCGGCCAGGCCAGATAGTCCACCGTGGCGTAACCCGTGGTGGTGGCCAGGGACACCACATTGAACATGCCATGGCGCAGCGCATCCAGGGGCGCATACACGCCCTTGAGCCACAGCAATCCGGCCACCAGCAGCCCCCCGCCCACCAGGGTGGACAAGGTGGCGCGCAACTCCGGGTCACGCCAGAAGCCGCCCCAATGCCGCTTGCGCATGGCCACGAAATACAACGCGAAGTTGCAGCTGGCCACCAACATGAAAAAGACGCAGATGGCCTCCAGCAACGGGGACTGGAAATGCCCGAAGCTGGCGTCATAAGACGACAGCCCCCCCAGGCTGACGGTGGTGAACATGTGCATCAACGCATCCAGCGGCCCCATGCCCGCAGCCCAATAGGCCAGTGCACAGGCGACGGAGAACACCGCATACACGCCCCACAGGCCTTTGGCGGTGCCCGTCATGCGCGGCGTGAGCTTGGCGTCCTTCAACGGACCGGCCGCCTCGGCCTTGAACAGCTGGCTACCGCCCACCCCAAGCAGCGGCAGCACTGCCACCGCCAAAATCAGAATGCCCATGCCGCCCATCCACTGCAAAAAGGTGCGCCACACGTTCACCGAGACGGGCAAGTGGTCCAGCCCCGCGAGCACCGTGGAGCCCGTGGTGGTCAGGCCCGAAACGGCCTCGAAGTAGGCATGGGTGAACGACATCGGGCGACCGATGTGGTGGCCTGCCAGCATCAGCGGCACGGCGGCGGACAGCGGCAGCAGCATCCACACCAGCGAGACCAGCATCACGCCATGGCGCGGTTGCAGCTCCTGGCGGAACAGGCGCAAACGCCACCAGAACCAGGCCCCCACCAGCAGAGTGCCCGCCATGGCCAGCGGGTAGACATGCCAGACCCCGTCCCCCGTCCAGAGCGACACCGCCAGCGGCAGCCCCATGGACAGCGAAAAGATCATGACCAGGATGCCCAGCACCCGCAGCACGGGAAACATGTCCACCATGGTGTTCTCGCGCGCCGGGCTCAGAAGAAGGTGGCGCTCACGCGGAAGAGCTTTTCCACGTCGCGCACGAGCCGCTTGTGCGGCAGGAAGAACACCACATGGTCATTGCTCTCGAGCACCGTGCCGCTGCGCGGAATGATCACCTGCGGCTCGCGCAGAGCATCGGGCGAGACCTCGGTCTGATCGTGCGCGTCGGGCAGGCCGCGCACGATCAGACCGATGTGCACGTCGCGCGGCAATGCCAGCTCGCTGACCTTGCGGCCCACCACGCGCGAGGTCTTGCGGTCCCCGCGCACCACGATCTCGAGCGCCTCGGCCACGCCCCGGCGCAGGCTGTGCACGGCCTGCACATCACCCTGGCGCACGTAGGCCAGCAACTCACCCAGCATGGCCTGCGCGGGCGACAGGGCAATGTCGATCTGCGTGCCATGCATCAGGTCGGCATAGCTACGGCGGTTGATGAGCGCCAGCACGCGGCGCGCGCCCAGGCGCTTGGCCAGCAGACAGGACATGATGTTGTCCTCGTCGTCGTCGGTCAGGGCCAGAAAGAGGTCGATCTCGTCAATGCTCTCATCCCCGAGCAGGTTTTCATCGGTGGTGTCCCCCTGCAGCACCAGCACATCAGACGGCAGACGCGAGGCCAGCTCGATGCAGCGAGCGCTGTCGTCCTCGATGATCTTCACCAGATAACGCCCCGGCTCCTTGCCCAGCTCCAGCGCCAGGTGCAGGCCCACGCGGCCGCCCCCGGCAATCATGATGCGGCGCACCGGCCGCACCGGGGTCGCGTCCCGGCGGTGCAAGGTGGCCAGCACATGGGCAATGTGCTCACGCGCGGCCAGCACGAAGACTTCATCGCCAGGCTCAATGCGGGTTTCGCCATCACAGGACACGAAGCGGTCGGGCTCTTCGGGAAAGCGGCGGTAAATGGCCACCAGGCGCACCGCCACCTCGGGCGTGCTGCTGCGCAGCTCGGCCACGGTGTGCCCCACCATGGGCGCTCCGGCCCGCGCGCGCACCGACACCAGGCAGGCCCGGCCGCCGGCAAACTCGCGCACCTGCATGGCCTCGGGGTAGTCGATGAGCTTGCCGATGTAGCGCGTGAGGGACTCTTCGGGGCAGATGATGCGGTCCACCGCAAAGCCCTCGGGGCCCACCAGACGCTCATCGGACTGGAACCCGGTGGAGCGCACCCGCGCGATGCGCTTGGGGATGTTGAACATCAGCTGCGCGACCTTGCAGCACACGAGGTTGGTTTCATCCTGCGCGGCGCAGGCAATCAGCAGGTCGGTGTCCTGCGCGCCCGCCTCGGCCAGCACGGCGGGCTCAATGCCGTTGCCCACCACGCCCCGCAAGTCGAACCGCGACTCCAGATCGCGCAGCCGGCCCGCGTCGGTGTCGATGACGGTGATGTCGTTGTGCTCGGACACCAGGCTGTCGGCCACGCTCTGGCCCACGCGGCCGGCCCCGAGGATGATGATTTTCATGTGGTATGGGCTTTGAGCGCAGTTCTTTCAAGCACTACCAGCTATGAAAAAAGGAGCGGATCAGTTCCGTACCTCGCCCTCGCCCAGCACCACGTACTTGAGCGAGGTCAGACCTTCGAGCCCCACAGGCCCGCGCGCATGGAACTTGTCGGTGCTGATGCCGATTTCGGCCCCCAGCCCAAACTCAAAGCCATCGGCAAACCGCGTACTGGTGTTCACCATCACGCTGGCGGAATCCACCTCGCGCAGGAACTGCTGGGCATGCATATGGTCACGCGTCAGGATGGCATCGGTGTGGTGGCTGGAATAGCGGTTGATGTGGGCAATGGCCTCGTCCACACCCTCCACCACCTTCACGCTGATGATGGGCGCCAGGTATTCCTCGCTCCAGTCCTGCTCGGTGGCGGCCACCAGCCGGGCCCCCGGCACCGCCTGCAGAACCGCCAGGGATTCAGGGCAACCGCGCATCTCCACGCCCTTGGCGGCATACACCGCGCCAATTAGGGGCAAAAATTCTGCCGCCACGCCGCGCGCCACCAGCAAGCCTTCACTGGCGTTGCAGGGGCTGTATTTGCTGGTCTTGGCGTTGTCGGCCACCTTCACCGCCATGGCGATGTCGCAGGGGTCGTCCACATAGGTATGGCAATTGCCGTCCAGGTGCTTGATCACGGGCACCTTGGCGCCCGCGCTGATGCGCTCGATCAGGCCCTTGCCGCCGCGCGGAATGATCACGTCCACAAACTGCGGCATGGCAATCAATTGGCCCACGGCCTCGCGGTCGGTGGTCTGCACTAGCTGCACCGCGTCTTGCGGCAAACCGGCCTCGGCCAGCGCCTGCTGCACGAGTTGGGCCAACGCCTTGTTGGAATCAATGGCCTCGGAGCCGCCCCGCAGGATGCAGGCGTTTCCGCTCTTGATGGAGAGCGACGCGGCCTCGATGGTCACGTTGGGTCGGCTCTCGTAAATCATGCCAAACACACCAATGGGCACGCGCATCTGGCCTACCCGGATGCCGCTGGGCTGCTGCTTCATGCCGATGATTTCGCCAATGATGTCGGGCATCGCAGCCAATTGCTCGCAGCCCAGGGCGCAGGTCTCCAGCACTTTGGGGCTGAGCTTCAAACGGTCCACCATCGGCTCAGGCAACCCGGCAGCGCGGGCGCGCGTGAGGTCACGGGCGTTGTCGATCTGCAGCGCATCGGTCTGCTCGCGCAGGAGGCGTGCCAAGGCCAGCAATGCTTTGTTTTTGATAGCTGCTGGCGCTTTTGCCATAATGGCAGAGGCCGTTTTTGCCTGGTGACCGAGGGTATGCGTGTATTCAGCGACGTTGAGGGCGTTCATGTGGCGATTTTGCCGCACTTGGCTTTACCCTTGCAGCCTTGCCCGACTCACCACCGCACCCGGCCATGACCGACACACCCCCCACCCAGCTCGCCACCCTGGCCCAGGCCCTGCAAGCCTTCGAACGCGGCGACCACAGCGCCGCCGCCCTGGGCACCCTGGCCCGCCAGCAAACCACCCTACTTGCCGCCCTGCCCCCGCGTTACAACGAGGTGCTGCTGAACCTGCTGGACCGGCTGGAATCGAGCGCGCTGTTCTCCGAGGAAAGCTGCTCGTTCAGCCAGAGGGATCTGGTGACGAATCTGTGGGTGTGGGTGGAAAAAGCGCAGGAAACCCTGGCCCAGGCATAAGGCGCGCCCCAACATCGGGCCGAGCGCAGCGCAGGGGACGCAGACCGTGGGGTCGCCTTTTCATTGGTGACTTTCTTTTGGCGAAGCAAAAGAAAGTTACTGCGCCGCCGGGCGCACTCCCCGGCTCCCGCCCTTGGCGCTGGCATCCAGCCTGATCAATACACAAGCCCAGGCTTCGACAAGCTCAGCCCGAACGGTTGAGAGAGACTCAGGAAATCACTACAAAGTCCATAGCTACTAGCGCTTATTCCACAAGCGCCAGCAGCAAAAAACACCTCAAATCTCCGCCCGCCCCACCCACTTCTCCCGCGCAATATAGGCCCGTACCCCCAGCCCCATGAATGGCTGCGGCGGCATGCGCGTCGGCCCGCCCAAGGCCAGGGCGTGGGCCAGCAGCGGGTGGTCCTGCCCCAGCGCCAGGTCCGCCGCCAAAGCCCCCAAGGCCGTGAACTTGACCACCCCCGCGCCATTGCACCCTGCCACGCCATGCACCTGCGGCGCCAGGCGCCCCCAGCGCGGCGCGCCGTTGCGGGTGATGGCAATCGACCCCTCCCAAAAATGCTCCAGCGCCACATCGGCCAGTTGCGGAAAGCGCGCGGCAAACACCGCAGCATGGGTGCGGCGCGCACGCTCGCGCACGGCGGGGCTGACGCGGAAATGCGGCGCGTATTCAAAGCCCTGGCGCACGAGGATGCGGTGGTCTTCGGTGTAACGCAGCGTGGCGCCGGTGACGGCACTGGCGGGCGTCACGCCCCAGCTTTCGGGTGCGCCCAGGCGGCTGCGTTGCTCGGGCGTGAGCGGCGCGGTGAGCGAGCCGAAGGTGACGAGCGGAAAGGTCTCGCCCCCCCAGGCGCTGCCGAACAGCCCCAGCTGCTGCGCAAAGCCGTTGGCTGCCAGCAAAAGCTGCGGCGCGCGCACACGGCCATGGGGCATGTGCGCCAGCACCTTGCCGCCCGACAGGTCCAGCCGCTGCACGGGCGTGTGCTCATGCAGGGTGACGTTGGCGGGCAGCGCATCGGCCAGGCCCCGGCACAGCGCGGCGGGGTTGAGCAGCACCGTGCCCGGCGTGTAAAGCCCGGCGGCAAAGTAGCGCGTGCCCAAGCGCGCGGCCAGGGCGTTGCGGTCCAGCAGCTCATGCGGGGCGCCCAGCGCGCGCAGCTCTTGCACATGGTGGTCCAGCGTGCGCTCGGCGGCGGGCGATACGGCGCAGTGGTACTTGCCTGCACGGCGCCATTGGCAGTCGATGCGGTGCTGCGCCACCAGGTGCTCCAGATCGTTCAGCCCCGCTGTGAGTAGCGCCTGATAGTGCGCGGCCTGGCGCAGTTCTTCGAGCGAACTGCCAATGTTGTGCGGCACATCGATCGCAAAGCCCGAGTTGCGGCCCGAGGCGTTGTGGCCCACGGTGCCCGCGTCCACCAGCACGATGTGGGCATGCGGGCGCAGCTCGGCCAGGCGGCGCGCGGCGGCCAGCCCGGCAAAGCCTGCGCCCAGCACCAGCCAGTCGGCCTGCACATCGCCCTGCAGCGCGGGGCGCGCGGTGCGTGGGGGCAGGATGGCAGACCAGCCGTTGGTGGCGTCATCGTTCGGCAAGCGCAAAACCGCTGTGCCCTGCGGCCAGCGCAGGGATTGATCGGCGCCCGCCATCACCGCGCCGCGCTGGTCAGGCGGCACAGCTGAAAGGCCAGGCGCTGCAGGGCCTGCCAGCCGTCTTGCGGCCAGTCGGGCTGCTTGAGCCCCTTCACGATGCCATCCACGGTGTGGGCCGACTGCAGCAGGCGCGCCAGGGCGGCGTCGCTGGCCTTGGGCAGGATGCGCTCGAACAGCCGCTCCTTGGGGCCCCAGATGCGGTTTTCGCGCAGGGCCATGGGCAGGGGGCGGCCGACATTCATGGCGTCTTTCACGCGCTTGAGGGCCCGGATGTCCTCGGCCAGTGCCCAGTGCACCAGCACCTCGGCCTCGCCTTCGGCCTGCAGGCCGTCGAGCATGCGCTGCACGCGGCCCGTTTGCCCGGCCAGCACCGATTCGGACAGCTTGAACACGTCGTAGCGCGCCACGTTGAGCACGGCGGCCTCGACCTGGGCCTGGGTCAACTCGCCCGCCGGGTGCAACAGGGCCAGTTTTTGGATTTCCTGGTGCGCGGCCAGCAGATTGCCTTCGACACGGTCGGCAAAGAACTGCAGCGTGCGCTGGCCTTCCTCGCCCGCCACCACGCGCTGGCCCTGAGCAGCCAGGCGCTGGGCAATCCACTGCGGCAACATGCCGCGCTCCACGGGGTCGATCTGAATGGAGACTCCGTTGGCTTCGAGCGCGGAAAACCAGGCGCCGGTGCGCGTGGCCTTGTCCAGGCGCGGCAACATCACCAGCGTGAGCGTGCTGTCGTTGCCCCGGGCCGATTCGGCCACCTGCTGCAACGCCACGCTGCCGTCCTTGCCGGGCTTGCCCGAGGGAATGCGGATCTCAACGATCTGCTTGTCGGCAAACAGGCTCAAGCTGCCACCCGCCGCCAGCACGGCGCTCCAGTCGAAGTGCGCACCCGCCACGGTGTACGAACTGCGCTCGGTATAGCCCTGGGCGCGGGCCGTGGCGCGAATGGCATCGGCCGCCTCCTGCTGCAGCAGCGGTTCGTCGCCATGCAGGACATACAGCGGCGAGAGGCCCCGTTGAAGATGCGGAGAGAGTTGGGCCAGGGCGACTTGCATAGGCAAAGTGTAGCGGGTGGCTTGTATGAAATGGCGCCAAAGCAAGGGTTAACACGGGGGTCAGGGTGCACGATGTGCACCCTGACCCCCGAAAAGATTGATGCCGATCAAAGCGCTGCCTACCATCCGCCCATCTTCTTGATGCAGGAAAAAACCATGAATGCCAGACTGGACCCCCACACCTTCACCGGGATGGTCGATGAACAAGCCCATGAGTTCCGCGTGGCCACCGCTGCCTACCGTGGCCCTGGGGTTTTCGCGCAGGAAATGGAACAGATCTACTACAAGACTTGGATCTACCTGTGCCACGAAAGCGAGATTGCGAAGCCGGGTGACTTCAAATCCACCCAGATCGGCACCCGCCCCGTGATCGTGACGCGTGGCCGCGAAGGAGGCATCCACGCCCTCCTGAACGCCTGCACCCACCGTGGCGCCACCATCTGCCGCGAGGAAAAAGGCAACACCCGGGCTTTTGTCTGCCCTTACCACGGCTGGTCCTTCCGCACCTCGGGCGAATTGATCGGCATTCCGGACGAGGCCCGCTACCCGGAAGGCTTCAACAAGTCCGACAAAAACCTCAAGTCGGTGCCCCGGGTTGCCGCCTACGGTGGGCTGGTGTTCGGCTCCTTCAATCCCGACGTCGAACCCCTGGAAACGTTCCTGGGCGGTGCCAAGCAGCACATCGACCTCTGGCTCAAGCGCACCGCGGGCAGCACCTACCGGGTCGCCACCTCGCACAAGTACGGATTCGACGGCAACTGGAAATTCCAGGCCGAAAACGTCTATGACGGTTACCACCCGGGGTTTGTGCACCGCTCGGCCTTCAACACCGTGCGCAAATTCGAAGGCTCCTTCGAGAACCGCGAACTCCAGGCCGCCGTGCGCCAGCAGGGCTACACGCGGGGCTACCCCGAAGGCCATGGCACGCTGGAAGCCGGCGCACCACTGGAATCGGGTGGCATCGACCCCGCCGTGCGCGACGCCTACAACACCCAGCTGAAAACGCTGTACGGCGAAGACGGCGCCGCCGAGGTGCTGACCAACCGCCAGTTCCTGATCTTTCCCAACCTGACGATCTTCGACTTCAACATCCGCGTGATCCAGCCGATCGCCCACGACCGCACCGAGGTCTATTCCTACCCACTGATGATCGAAGGCGCACACGACGAGATCAACGCCAACCGCATGCTCGACGCCCAGACGCGGGTGGGCACGGCCGGCATTCTGTCCGCTGACGACATTGATGTATTTGCCGGCGGCCAGAACGCCCTCAGAACCGAGGCCTTTAAATGGATCACCCTCAGCCGTGGCCTGGGCAAGGAAGAGGTGAAACCCGACGGAGAACGCGTCGGCGTCTACAGCGACGAAGCCCCGCAGCGCGCCTTCTGGCGCAAATGGCGCGCCCTGATGGCGGCATCCGCCTGATCCCCTTGGATTCGCGAAGGAACCTCCATGACCCATCCCGTACAGAAACTCATCCTGCGTGAAGCCCAGTTGCTGGACAACATGCAGCTCGACGACTGGCTGGCGCTCTACACCGACGATGCCACCTACTGGGTGCCCATCGACGAAACCACCGACCCGCTCAAGGAGTCGTCGATCATTTACGACAACCGCCTGCGCCTGGCGATGCGGGTCGAACAGATCATGCGGCAAAACCGCGTGGCACAGAACCCGAGCTCCAACACCCTGCGCATGGTGTCCAACATCGATATCGAGGACATCGACGCACAGACCGCCACCGCCCGGTTCGCCCTGCTGCTGACCGAAGTGCGCTCCGGCGACTGGCGCCAGAAGGGTCTGGGCGAAACCCGCTTTTTCCCGGGCCACTGCGAGCTCGTCTGCAAGAAAGTGGGCGACACCTGGAAGATCCAGCAAAAGACCATCGTGCTGCTCAACCGCAAACAACCGCTGGTGGGCTTGTCCTTCCTGCTGTGACACCTTGCACGGATGACGCCCTTCATGGGCCGTTGCATGCCACCCTCAACCCCAAAAAGCTTTCCATGACCCACTCCTGTCGCGCCCTGGTCACCAGCATTGCCGCTGCGTTGGCCCTTTGCGTTCTTCCTGCTGCGGCCCAGTCCAGCTTTCCAGACCGCACCGTCAAAATCGTCGTCCCGTTTGCACCTGGCGGCTCCTCGGACAGTGCCACACGCATCCTGGCCGAGCAACTTGCGACCAAGTGGAAACAATCGGTCGTCGTCGAAAACAAGCCCGGCGCCAATGGCAGCATCGGAGCCGCCCAGGTGGTACGCGCTGCACCCGACGGCACCACCTTGCTGCTGGCGCCGGTCTCGATCGGCTCGGTGAACCTGTTTCTCAAAAACCCCGGTTTCGATCCGCTGACCGACCTGGTTCCTGTGACGCAGATTGCAGAAGGCGACTATGTGCTGTCGGTGCGCAACGATGTGCCTGCCAAGACCATGGCCGAGTTCGGCACCTACGCGCGCAACAACCCAGGCAAAGTCTTTGACGGCACCTTCGGCGGTGGCTCCATGCTGGCCTTCCAGCAGTTTGCGGACCAGATGAAGTTCCAGCGCCAGAGCGTCAGCTACCGGGGTGAGGCCCTGGCCTTAAACGCGCTGATGGCCGGAGAAGTGCATGCGGTGCTCTCGACACTGACGGCTGCGCGCCCCTTTATCGACAGCGGCCGCATCAAGGCGCTGGGCATCCCGTCCAAGCTGCGCTCGCCCATCGCCCCGAACATTGCGGCCGCCGACGAGAGTGGCGCCAAGGGCTTTTACGTGAACTTCTGGTTCGGCCTGATGGCGCCCAAGGGAACGTCCGACGAGGTACGCAAGAAAATCAATGCCGATGTGGCCGAGGCCCTGGCGCAGGCCCAGGTCAAGGGCCGGCTCTACAGCATGGGGCTGATCGCCAAGCCCTCGAGTGCAGAGGCCTTTGGCAAGCTGGTGCAATTTGAAAGCACCCGCTGGGTGGAAACGGCCCAGCGCGCCGGGATCCAGCCGCAATAAGGCGAAGGAGCACCCTATGTTGGCCTTGAACAAAATCCAGCCCGGCGTCAACGGGCTGGCCGTGATCGAGCGCGAGGTGCGCGAACCTGGCCCGGGCGAGATGCTGGTGCGGGTGCATGCGGCAGGCGTCTGTGGCACGGACATGCAGCTCTACCAGGGCGCAGGCGCTTTCGCGCAGCGCCTGAAGCTGCCCACCACGCTGGGGCATGAGATGTGCGGCACCGTTGTGGCCCTGGGGCCGGAGGCGGCGACGCCGCAGGGTGCGGGTCGGGTCAAGGTCGGTGACCTGGTGAGCCTGGAAAGCCATATTCCGTGCTGGAACTGCAGAGCCTGCCGCACCGGCCGGGCCCATGTGTGCCCGAACACCCGCTACCCTGGGATCGACATCGACGGCTGTTTTGCCGAATACATCACGGTTCCAACCTCGATTGCCTGGGTCAACCCACCCGGTACCGCGCCGAAGATGGCGGCGTTGCTGGAGCCCCTGGGCATTGCCGTGCATGCCACGCTGGAGGGCCGCGGGGTATCTGGCCAGACGGTGGTCATCAACGGCTGCGGCCCGATCGGGCTGATGAACGTCGCCGTGGCCAGGCATTTCGGTGCGCGGCGCGTGATCGCCATCGACCCCAACGCCAAACGCCGCCAGACGGCGCTGCAGATGGGTGCAGACGAAGCCCTGGACCCGACTGCGGCACCGCCTGTGCAGACGGTGCGCGACCTCACCCACGGCGAACTGGCCGACGTGGTGTTCGAATACACCGGCAGCCCCGACGGCGTGCGCAACACCTTCGCCATGGTCGGTGCGCTGGGTGACGTGCGCTGGTGCGCCACGCCGGGTCAGCCCATGGAATTTGACTTCGGTGCCTGGCGCAAGAGCCGCCCCACGATCTACAACATCCACGGCCGCCGCCTGTGGGACACCTGGGAGGTGGCTGCGCCCCTGGTCTACGAAAACCACATCGACCTGCAGCCGATCGCCAGCCACGAGATCCCGCTGGCGGACAGCCCGCGCGCCTTCGAACTGATTCTGGCAGGCGAAGCCATCAAGCCCCTGATCCTGTGCGAGTGAAGCGATGGACACCAAAACCGCTCTGCGCATTGAGCGCATACAAACCGTTGCACAGGATGTGAAGTGCTTTGATTTGGTCTCGGTGAACGAGACCGAACTCGCCCCGTTCGAAGCCGGCGCGCACCTTGAACTGCAACTGCCCAATCACCTGGCGCGCAGCTATTCGCTGATGAACGCCCCCGGCGAGCGGCACCGCTACCAGATCGCCGTGCACCTGTCGCCCACTAGCAGCGGGGGCTCGCGGTACATGCACGAAAACCTGCAGGAAAACGATGTGCTGCTGGCCAGCCTGCCGCGCAACAACTTCCCCCTGGATGAAAGTGACAGCGTGCGCCACCACTGCCTGATCGCAGGCGGGATAGGGATCACCCCGATGCTGTCGATGGCACAGCGGCTCAACGCCCTGGGCCGGTCATGGGAACTGCACTACGGAGCCCGCACACCGGCCCATGCCGCGTTTGCCGCAGAGGCCCAGGCCCTGGCGCAGGCCAGCGGCAACCGGGCATTTTTCTACTTCGACCAGGAGCCCGGCGGCCAGCCGATGGATCTGGCGGGGCTCGGCGCGGCCGCGCCCCAGGACACGCACCTGTACTGCTGCGGCCCGCGCGGCATGCTGGACGCGTTCGAGCTGGCCACCAGCCACTGCCGCGAGAGGGCGCATGTCGAATACTTCACGGCAAAATCCCAGGCAGCGCTGGAGGGCGGTTTCATCCTCGAGCTGGCGCGCAGCGGCCTGACCCTACAAGTACCCCGGGGCCGCTCGATCCTGGACGTGGTGTTCGATGCCGGTATCTCTGTGCCCTCCTCCTGCCGCGAGGGCATCTGCGGGAGCTGCGAAACCCGCATCCTGGCGGGCGCCGCCGATCACCGCGACGCACTGCTGTCCGAGGCCGAACAAAATGCCAACCAGACGATGATGATCTGCTGCTCCGGCGCCAAGAGCACCCGGCTGGTGCTGGACCTCTGAGGGGGCCGGGGGAGGTGGGTCCACCGTAAGATGGGCGCATCTTCCTTCACCCCAGGCACACATGGACCCGACCAGCTCCGGCAGTTACCGGCATTGCCAATCCCTGGTGAAGGGGCTGGATCTGCTGGCGGCGCTGAACCACCACTCCGGGGCAGCAGCGTCCATCATGGAACTGAGCCGCAGCACCGGACTGCACCGCACCACAGTCAAACGCCTGCTCGAAACCCTGCGGGATGCCGGTTATGTGGAATGGGAGCCGCATACCAACCTTTACCGGCTGACCTTTCGGGTGCAGCGCCTGAGTTATGGATTTCGGGACAATGTCTCGATCACGGAAATCGCCTGGCCCCACATGCGGGCGTTGTCCAAGACCATCGTCTGGCCCTGCTCCCTGGTGTCGCTGGAGGGGGATGAAATGGTGGTCCGGGCTTCCACCCGCTCGTACAGCCCGCTGTCCTTCCATCCCGGCATGCCGGGGCGCCGGCTTCCGTTGCTGACCACGGCGGCGGGGCGCACCTACCTGGCGTTTGCCCCTGCAGCGGAACAAACAGCCCTGATCGACCTGCTGCGTGAACGCCCGGACCACAACGGACAGCTGGCACGGGATGGCCATTTCGTTCGCACCATGATCGAGAAGACCCGCGAGCGTGGTTATGGCGTCAACCAGGGCGAATGGGCGGAAGAGCCCAAATTCGGTGCGGTGGCTGCCCCCTTGCACAGGCATGGGCGCTTGCTGGGGTGCTTAAATGTGATTTTCCTCTCCCGTGGTGTCACCGAGGGAGCGGCGCTCCTGAAAATCGTGCAGGAATTGCAGCAGGCCGCCACCCGGATTGAAAAGGCACTGGACTTGGATGTCCCGCGTGCTGGTGCGGAGCAAGCGGCACATCCCCAATCTCTCGCCCTGCACGGCACGCCCGCACACAAACGCCCTACGAGCCCTTCATGAAAGCAGCTGCCCGACCATGACATCCTTGCTCCGCCGTCTGCAATTGATTGGCGCCCCCACCGACATCGGTGCCAGCGCACGCGGCGCCTGCATGGGCCCCGAGGCCCTGCGCGTTGCGGGGCTGCAGCAGGCACTGGAAGGCCGGGGCCTGCAGGTGCGCGATCTGGGCAACCTGAGTGGGCCCGCCAACCCCTGGCTGCAGCCGGTGCAGGGCTATCGCCACCTGCCCGAGGTGGTGCAGTGGAGTCAGCGCGTGTTCGGCGCGGTGTCGGCCGCGCTGCAGCAGGGCCACCTGCCCGTGGTGCTGGGCGGCGACCACAGCCTGGGCCTGGGCAGCATCAGCGCCGTGGCCCGCCACTGCGCCGAGGCCGGCAAGAAACTGCGTGTGCTGTGGCTCGATGCCCATGCCGACTTCAACACCCACGCGCTCACGCCCAGCGGCAATCTGCATGGCATGCCGCTGGCCTGCCTGTGCGGCTTTGGCCCGCCGCAACTGACCGGGCTGGCCTGCATGCCCGGCGGGGGGCCGACATTGCGGGTCGACCAGATTCGCCTGGTAGGCATCCGCAGCGTGGACGCAGGCGAAAAGCGCTTCGTGCACGCACAGGGGCTGGAGGTGTTTGACATGCGCTTCATCGACGAAGTGGGCATGCGCCAGACCATGCAGCAGGCGCTGGCGGGGCTGGACGCCGACACGCACCTGCACGTGAGCTTCGATGTGGATTTTCTCGACCCCGACATTGCACCCGGTGTGGCCACCACGGTGGCCGGCGGCCCCACCTACCGCGAAGCGCAACTGTGCATGGAAATGATTGCCGACAGCGGGCAGCTGGCTTCGCTGGACATCATGGAACTCAACCCCGCGCTCGATGTGCGCAACCGCACGGCCGTGCTGGCCGTGGATCTGGTCGAGTCGCTGTTCGGCAAGAGCACGCTAATGCGGGCGCCGGCGGCTTGAAAGCTTGGCCTTGCGCCGGAAAACGGGGAGCGGGACGCCGAAGACAGCGCTGGCGCTCGGCGAGGCGACGCAACTGCCGTTGCGGTGGACGGCCCATCCGCAGACAGGCCGCACCTTCAGCCGGCCTCAGCGCTTGACCACCGCCAGCCGGCGCAGCAGCTGCTGCACGATGTCGGTCTGCATGTTGCGGTACAGCAGGGCCTCTTCGGCCTCCTTGGCCAGGGCGATGGTTTCGTTGTAGCTGATCTCACGCTGCTGCAGCAGTTCGGTCTCGGGAATCAGCTCCTCGCCGGCCGGCGTGCGCAGTTTGAAGCGCACACGCAGGCGCAGCTGCAGTTCACGCACCTGACCCGAGGCGTTGAGGCCAACCACCACGCGCTCGCGCTGCTCCGACAGCAGATCCACCACGGCCTCGGCGGTCGGCAGGGCAGCGGCATCGCGCAGCACCCGCAGCGTGCTGCCTGACCCCTCCAGCGTGCGCGTCAGCTCCCGCGCCAGGGGCGAGCCTTGCGGCGCCGCCACGTAAAGCGTTGCGAAGGAAAATTCAGGCACCCCGCGCAGGCGGAAACCACAGGCCGCCAGCAAGGCCGTCGGGGCGAGGCAGAGCAGCGCGCGCTTGTTCATCACGGTCACACCACCACGTTCACCAGGCGGCCTGGCACCACGATCACCCGCTTGGGCGCGGCGCCCGCAGCCTGGGCCACAAAGGCTTCGCTGGCCAGCGCAATGCGCTCGATCGCGGCCTTGTCGGCCTGGGCAGGCACATGGATGGAGCCGCGCAGCTTGCCGTTGACCTGCAGCATGAGCTCGATCTCGTCCTGCACCAGCGCATCCGGATCGACCTGCGGCCAGGGCGCATCGAGCAGATCGCCCAGTTGCCCGGCGTAGCCCAGCTGCGACCACAGGCTGTGCGCCACATGCGGCGTGGCCGGGTACAGGCAGCGCAGCAGGATGCCGAAGCCTTCGATGAGTGCGACCTGGGCGCCTGCACAGTCCAGGGCTTTGTAGTCTTCGAGTGCGTTGATCATTTTCATCGCGCCCGACACCACGGTGTTGTACTGCATGCGCTGGTAGTCGTAATCCACCTGCTTGAGCACGGTGTGGATCTCCAGGCGCAGGGCCTTGGCCTCTTTGCCAAATTCCACATCTTTCAGGCTGCTAGCGCTTGCCACGCTTGCGGTTGCAGCTTGCATATCCATAGCAGACAGCTTGACGCCAAAGTTCCAGACGCGGCGCAGGAAGCGGTAGCTGCCTTCCACGGCGGCGTCGTTCCACTCCAACGTGGCCTCGGGCGGGGCGGTGAACATGGTGTACAGGCGGGCGGTGTCGGCGCCGTACTTTTCGATCAGGTCTTGCGGATCGACGCCGTTGTTCTTGGACTTGGACATGGTGCCCACGCCTTCGTAGTCGATCGGTGTGCCCACGGGCAAATCACCCACGGCGTTGATCAGCTTCGCCCCCACCACCTTGCCCGCGTCGTCGAGCACATGCTCCACGTCGTGCGGCCAGAAGTATTCCTTGCCGCCCTTGTCGGTGCGGCGGCTGTAGATGTGGTTGAGCACCATGCCCTGGGTGAGCAGCTTGGTGAAGGGTTCGTCCACTTTCACCAGGCCCAGATCGCGCATCACCTTGGTCCAGAAGCGCGCATACAGCAAGTGCAGGATGGCGTGCTCAATGCCGCCGATGTACTGGTCCATCGGCATCCAGTAATCGGCACCGCCAGCAACCATGGCATCCGCGTTCTTCGGATCGCAATAGCGCATGAAGTACCACGAGCTGTCCACGAAGGTGTCCATGGTGTCCGTCTCGCGGCGCGCGGGCTTGCCGCACACGGGGCAGGTCACGCCGGCGTGGAAGCCTTCGTGCTTGTGCAGCGGATTGCCCGAGCCATCGGGCACGCAGTCGGTGGGCAGCACCACCGGCAGGTCTTTTTCGGGCACGGGCACGGCGCCGTGCTCGTCGCAATGGATGATGGGGATCGGCGTGCCCCAGTAGCGCTGGCGGCTCACGCCCCAGTCGCGCAGGCGCCAGGTGGTCTTGAGCTCGCCCAGGCCTTTTTGCTGCAAGGCGTGGGCCACAGCCGCCACGGCGTCTTTGAAGGACAGACCGCTGAAGCTGTCGGAGTTGATGGTGACGCTGCGCTGTTTGTCGCCGTACCATTCGTGCCACTGGTGGTAGTCGAAATGCTCGCCATCGACCAGCACCACCTGCTTGATCTCGATGCCGTACTTGAGCGCGAACGCAAAGTCGCGCTCGTCGTGCGCGGGCACGCCCATCACGGCGCCGTCACCGTAGCCCATCAGCACGTAGTTGCCGACCCACACCTGCACCGGCAGGTCCGTGAGCGGATGCGTGACGAACAGCCCCGTGGGCACGCCCTTCTTCTCTTGCGTAGCCAGCTCGGCTTCGGTGGTGCCACCGCTCTTGCACTCTTCGATGAACGCTTTGAGGGCAGGGTTGGTCTTGGCGGCATGGGCCGCCAGCGGATGCTCGGGCGCCACGGCGCAGAAGGTCACACCCATAATGGTGTCGGCGCGCGTGGTGAACACATACATCTTGCCGTCGCCAATCAGCGCGCCGTCGTCGCCCGCGATGTCGTGCGTGAAGGCAAAGCGCACGCCTTCGCTCTTGCCAATCCAGTTCTCCTGCATCAGCTTCACACGCTCGGGCCAGCCGGGCAGCTTGTCGCCGGTCACAAAGCCCAGCAACTCTTCGGCGTAGTCGGTGATCTTGAGGTAATAACCCGGAATCTCGCGCTTTTCCACCACGGCGCCGGTGCGCCAGCCTTTGCCATCGATCACCTGCTCGTTGGCCAGCACGGTCTGGTCCACCGGGTCCCAGTTCACTACCTGGGTCTTGCGGTAGGCAATGCCCTTTTCCAGCATCTTCAAAAACAGCCACTGGTTCCACTTGTAATAGGTGGGGTCGCAGGTGGCCACTTCGCGCGACCAGTCGATGGCCAGGCCCATGGCCTGCATCTGCTTTTTCATGTACGCGATGTTCTCGTACGTCCATTGGGCAGGTGGCACACCATTCTTGAGCGCCGCGTTCTCGGCCGGCAGGCCGAAGGCGTCCCAGCCCATGGGCATGAGGACGTTGTGGCCGTTCATGCGCAGGTAGCGCGTGAGCATGTCGTTGATGGTGTAGTTGCGCACATGGCCCATGTGCAGCTTGCCGCTGGGGTAGGGCAGCATCGAGCAGGCGTAGAACTTCTTCTTGTTCGCGTCTTCCGTCACGCGGTAGGCATTGCGAGCGGTCCAGTGGTCATGCGCGGCGCGCTCGACGTCTTGGTGGGAATATTTTTCTTGCATGGGGGCTCTGCTGGGTGAGAGGGGTGCAGCCGCTGGGCTGCTGCTTTGACCGATTTTAGGCGGTCGCGGGGGTGGCGCCTGACGGTACGCCACACCCGGTGCGGGGTCTGGCCTTGCCGCCAGGGGCTCAGGGCGCCGCAACCGGCGGTTCGGCAACGAACCCGATGCGCTGGAGCCCGGCGCTGTGGGCCGCGCCCATGACTTCGGCCACGCGCCCATAGGGCACGGCCGCATCGGCACGCAACTGCACTTCCGTGTCGGGGCGCACCGCACCGATGCGCTGGAGCCGCTCGGCCAGGGCAGGCTGCGACACGGGCTGGTCATCCAGATAGGCCTGGCCGGTGCGATCCAGCACCAGCGTCACGAACTGGGGTGCGGCGCCGGGTGTGGCACCTTCTGCGCGCGGCAGGTCGAGCCGGATGGAACTGGCCAACAAGGGCGCCGTGAGGATAAAGATGACCACCAGCACCAGCATCACATCGACCAGCGGGGTCATGTTGATGTCGCTCATGGGCTGGGGCCCGGGGGTGCGCTCAAGCCGGCCGAATGCCATGTGTCAGGACTCCGGGTGCTGCGCCAGCAACTCGCGCAGGTCGCGCGCAAAACCTTCGAGGTCGGCCTCAATGCGGCCAATGAAACGCCCAAACCCGTTGTAGGCCAGCACCGCCGGAATGGCGACCGCCAGGCCCGCGGCCGTCATCACCAGCGCTTCACCCACGGGGCCGGCCACGCGGTCGATAGTGATCTGTCCGGCGCCTGCCATGGCGGTGAGGGCATGGTAGATACCCCAGACCGTGCCCAGCAGCCCGACGAACGGGGCCGTGGAGCCCACGGTGGCCAGCAGCACCTGCCCCCACTGCAACCGGCCGAGGGCGCCATGCAGGGCATCGCGCAGCACACGGGTGAGCTGTTGTGACAGGCTGCCGGTGGTGGCCAGCGTCACCGGCGCACCGGCACCCGCCTGACTTGCTATTGAATTTGCAGCAATCACCAAAGGCAGAACCAGCGCTTCCCGGTCAAAAGACTGCAAGCGCTGTGCCGCGACGTCCAGCGAGGGCGCCTGCCAGAATGCCGCCGTGCACCGCGCCACGTCGGCCGTGGCCCGGTGCATGAGGCGCAGCTTCCAGAAGATCACCACCCAGCTGGTCACCGACATGGCGAGCAACAGCAGGGCCGTGCCCTGCGTCACGGCATCCCCTTGGCGCCACCAGTGAAATGCGTCCATGCCGGCTCGCTGTGGGGCTAGTTCAGGCCCAGTACGTCGAACATGTCGAACAGGCCCGTCTGGCGGCCGGCGAGAAAGCGTACGGCGCGCAGGCTGCCCTGGGCATAGGTGGCGCGGCTGGACGATTTGTGGGTGATTTCGATGCGCTCGCCAATGCCCGCGAACAGCACGGTGTGGTCGCCCACGATATCGCCGCCGCGGATGGTGGCAAAACCGATGCTCGACGGATCGCGCTCACCGGTCACACCTTCGCGCGCGTAGACGGCGCATTCCTTGAGGTCACGCCCCAACGCATCGGCAATCACCTCCCCCATCTTGAGGGCCGTGCCCGATGGCGCATCGACCTTGTGGCGGTGGTGGGCCTCGATGATTTCGATGTCATAGCCGGTCGCCATGGCCTTGGCCGCCATCTGCAGCAGCTTGAGCGTGACGTTGACGCCCACGCTCATGTTGGGGGCCATCACGATGGCCGTGCGCTGGGCATATGCCGCAATTTCGGCCTTTTGCGCATCCGTGAAGCCCGTGGTGCCGATGACGGCCTTCACACCCAGCTCGCTGCACAGGGCCAGATGGGCCAGCGTACCTTCGGGGCGGGTGAAGTCGATCAGCACATCGGCGTTCTTCAGCCCCGCACGCAGGTCCGCCGTGATGGCCACCCCGCTGGCATGGCCCAGAAAAGCCGTGGCATCCGAGCCGAGGGCGGGGCTGGCCGCCACATCCAGGGCGCCGGCCAGCACCATGTCGTCGCTGGCACGCAGGGCTTCGATCAGCATGCGGCCCATGCGGCCAGA
>Ga0116174_10001086_pt1 | contig 25581 bp, 16 predicted proteins | sample AD_UKC087_MetaG_FD_89801 | JGI IMG/M metagenome (GOLD analysis project Ga0116174, IMG submission 89801) | Active sludge microbial communities of municipal wastewater-treating anaerobic digesters from USA - AD_UKC087_MetaG | ecosystem: Engineered > Bioreactor > Anaerobic > Digestate | place: USA...
CGCTGTGCTGGGGCGCGTTGTGGCTGCTGCGTCCTGCCTCACCGGCAGGCGTACCCAGCACGGTGTATCCCACGGGTTCGACCCCCTGCGCCCGCAGGCTGTCGGCAGCGCTTGTGTATTCCTCCACCAGCAAGCTGCCCAGCACTTCGCGCATGTGCTGCATCCACAGTTGCCGCACGGGGAGCACGACGCCGGTCTCGGCCACCACCTTTTGCAAGGCGCGGAGGTAGTTTTCTGGACGCAGCGGATTGCGTTCTGGCTGAACGCTGCGCAAGCCGCGGGCGGCACTGACCAGGGTGTTGAGTTCAGTCAGCACGGCGTCGGTGGCGTGCATGGCCCGTTGCAATGCCCGGGCGAGCTCCACCTGGTCCTGCATCTCTGCTTCGTCCAGGAGCGTCAGCTCGGGAAAATCCATGCCGGTGTCGTCCACCGCATGCGGGCCTGATGGCGACGGTGATTCTGCAAAAATTTCCAGCAAGGCCATCGGGTAGGCCTTGGGCAGCGAGGACTCATGCTGCGCCAGCAACCGCAGGGCATCGACCACCAGAGAGCGCCGCTGGACATCGCGCGCAGTGGACTCTTCCCCGGTCAATGCCGCCTTGGTGGCCTGCACCAGCTGCCCCATGAGCGCCTCGCCGCCGCGCACGGCCTGGACAACGCAGGCACGAAATGCCGTTTTTGATCCGGGCGCAGCGGGGGTCATGGTGGGTGCAGCAGCAAGAACTTCCAGCCGTCATGCGACTTGACGCACCGGAAGCGGCTTGGTTACTTCAGTGCCTTGAAGCGCATGCGCTTGGGCTTGGCACCTTCCTCGCCCAGGCGCCGTTTCTTGTCGGCCTCGTACTCCTGGTAGTTGCCATCGAAGAAGGTCCACTGGCTATCGCCCTCGGCAGCCAGGATATGGGTGGCAATGCGGTCCAGGAACCAGCGATCGTGGCTGATGACCAGCACCGTGCCAGCGTACTCCAGCAGCGCATCTTCCAAAGCGCGCAGGGTTTCCACATCAAGGTCGTTGGAGGGCTCGTCGAGCAGTAGCACATTGCCACCGGAGATGAGCGTCTTGGCCAGATGCAAACGACCACGCTCGCCACCCGAAAGCATGCCCACCTTCTTTTGCTGGTCGCCACCGTTGAAGTTGAAACGCCCGGCATAAGCGCGGCTGGCCATCGTGAACTTGCCGATGTTGATCATGTCCAGGCCGCCGGAGATGTCTTCCCAGACCGTCTTGTCATTGGCCAGTGCATCGCGGTGCTGGTCCACAAAGGCCATCTTCACGGTCGAGCCAATGACGACTTCACCGCTGTCGGGCTTTTCCTTGCCGGCAATCAGCTTGAACAGCGTGGATTTACCGGCCCCGTTGGGGCCGATGATGCCGACGATGGCGCCAGCAGGAACGTTCATGGTCAGGTTGTCGATCAGCACACGGTCGCCGAACGATTTGGTGACGTTCTTGAACTCGATCACCTGGGTACCCAGACGGTCGGCCACAGGAATAAAGATTTCATTCGTTTCGTTGCGCCGCTGGTATTCGAAGTCGGACAGTTCCTCGAACCGTGCCAGGCGGGCCTTGCTCTTGGCCTGGCGGGCCTTGGGGTTCTGGCGCGACCATTCCAGCTCCTTCTTCAGGGCCTTGGCACGCGACTCTTCGCCCTTTTGCTCGGATTCGAGGCGGGCCTGCTTCTGGGTGAGCCAGTCACTGTAGTTGCCCTTGTACGGAATGCCGTGGCCCCGGTCGAGTTCCAGAATCCACTCGGCCGCGTTGTCCAGGAAATAGCGGTCATGGGTGATGGCGACCACGGTGCCGGGATAGCGCTGCAGGAACTGCTCCAGCCAGTCCACCGATTCTGCGTCCAGGTGGTTGGTAGGCTCGTCGAGCAGCAGCATATCGGGCTTGGACAGCAGCAGGCGGCACAGCGCCACGCGGCGCTTTTCGCCCCCCGACAGCACACCTACCTTGGCGTCCCACGCGGGCAGGCGCAGGGCGTCGGCAGCAATTTCCAGCTGGTGCTCGGAGTCGGTGCCGGCGGTAGCGATGATGGCTTCGAGGCGCGCCTGCTCGGCGGCCAGGGCGTCAAAGTCGGCATCGGGCTCGGCATAGGCGGCATACACCTCTTCGAGCTTGGCCTTGGCAGCGAACACCTCGCCCATGGCTTCCTCGACGCTTTCGCGCACCGTGTGCTCCGGGTTGAGCTGGGGCTCCTGGGGCAGATAGCCGATCTTGATGCCCGGCATGGCGATGGCCTCGCCCTCGATCTCCTTGTCCACACCCGCCATGATTTTCAGCAAAGTGGACTTGCCGGAGCCATTGACCCCGAGCACGCCAATCTTGGCACCGGGGAAAAAGCTCAGGGAAATGTCTTTCAAGATCTGCCGCTTGGGGGGCACGGTCTTGCTGACACGGTTCATGGAAAATACGTATTGGGCCATTCGTTCTCTCGCCTGCAAAAGTGGGCAGAAATTCTGCGTTCAAACCACGATTATCGGCCCATGCGACAATACACGGCGTTGCGGGCTCCAGTTGCCCGCCACATCAGCAGTCTGCTGGGGACGAAGGAAGCGCATCTTCCGGGCTCCTACCCTTGAACCTCATCTGCCTGAGACTGGCTCGGCAACCCACCGGTTGCCACGACAGGCCGATACCCAGCGCCCCGGACGGGTGCATTCACCGACATGAAATTTGAAGAACTGAATCTGGCGCCTGCCATTTTGAAGGCTGTGCTCGAACAAGGCTACGAGACCCCTACGCCCATCCAGGCGCAGGCCATCCCGGCCGTATTGGCAGGCCATGACCTGCTGGCTGGCGCACAGACCGGCACCGGCAAGACCGCCGCGTTCACCCTGCCCATGCTGCACAGACTGTCGCAAAGCGCTGCACCCAAGAACAAGTTTGGCGGCAAGGGCATCCGCGCGTTGGTGCTGACCCCCACCCGCGAACTCGCGGCCCAGGTGGAAGAATCGGTCCGCGAATACGGCAAATACCTCGATATCAACTCCACCGTCGTCTTTGGCGGTGTGGGCATGAACCCCCAGATCGATCGCATCAAGCGCGGCGTGGACATTCTGGTGGCCACCCCCGGCCGCCTGCTTGACCTGCAGCAACAGGGTTTCCTGGACCTGTCCACCGTGCAGGTGCTGGTGCTCGACGAAGCCGACCGCATGCTGGACATGGGCTTCATCCACGACGTGAAGAAGGTGCTGGCCCTGGTACCCAAGGACAAGCAAAGCTTGCTGTTCTCGGCCACCTTCAGCGACGAAATCCGCGATCTGGCCAACACCCTGCTCAAGAGTCCACAAAGCATCCAGGTCACGCCCAGCAACACCACGGTGCAACGCATCACGCAAGTGATCCACCCCGTGGGCCGCGGCAAGAAAAAGCAGGTGCTGCTGCACATCATCCAGCAGCACAACTGGAGCCAGGTGCTGGTGTTCACACGCACCAAGTTCGGCGCCAACAACGTGGCCGAGTTCCTGACCAAGAACGGCGTCAACGCCATGGCACTGCATGGCAACAAGAGCCAAAGCGCCCGCACGCAGGCCCTGGCTGGCTTCAAGAGCGGTGACATCCGCGCCCTGGTCGCCACCGACATCGCGGCGCGCGGCATCGACATCGACGAGCTGCCGCATGTCGTCAACTACGAAATCCCGAACGTGTCGGAAGACTACGTGCACCGCATCGGCCGCACCGGCCGCGCGGGCAACAGCGGTGAAGCCGTCAGCCTGGTCTGCATGGACGAGGAAGGCTTCATGATGGATATCGAGCGCTTCACCAAGCAGCAGATTCCCGTGCAGGTCATCGAAGGCTTCGGTCCCGACGCCGGCGAAAAGGCAGAACCGATTGCCATGGGCCGCCAGACCATCTGGGGTGGTGCAGGCAAGCCTCCAAGCCGTGATGTCATGCAGGCAGCGGCCAAGGCGGCGCGCAGCGAGATGATGGAACGCATCCGCACCAACAAGGCCGGCCAGGGTGCTGGCGGCGGCGGTGGTGAACGCGGTCCGCGCCAGGCCAGCGGCGGCGGTGGTGGTGGCAATGGCCCCCGCTCCGGCCGTGGTGGCGGTGGTGGCGGTCAGGGCGGCGGCGCGCGTGGTGGAGCCCAGGCGCCGGCACGCGGGCGCGCTCGCCCCGCCGGTGGCGGCTATGAAGGCGGTGGCGGCAACCGCTACGACGACGCACAACCCCCACGCCCCAATGCCCACCTGGGCACGCATTCGGGCCACAGCAACCCAGGCCAGCGCAACGCAGGCCACACGGCAGCAGGCGGCCAGCCCGACCCGATGCGCACCAGCGTGGACAGCATGGCCGGCAGCGGCCGCCGAGGCGGTGGCGGTGGATATCGCGGCAACTCGGGCGGTGGTGGCGGCTATGGCGGTGGTTCCGGTGGCCGTGGCAACGGTTCTCGCGGACCGGGCGGTTCGCGCGGTTCTTTCAACCGCTGAGCGCGGGTTCCGGTAACGCAGTCCTTACGCTGCATGCCGGCTGCCACGCGGCGGGCATGCGCCGTGCGGAACGCCTCTGGCCCTCACCCGCGGCCGCAAAGGTGCATGGCCGTGGGATCTGCGGGCCCTGGTTTCTCCATCCTGACTGTCCGGACCATGGCTTCGCTTCGGTCCACCCGTACGCCCACTCCCGCACCGCAGTCGCCGGCGGTGTGGCGCAAGCCCAAGGGGCTTGCTCCGCCACACGGCTGGCCGGGCTGCAGGTGCGGACAGATCGGGTTCAGGAAAGCCGATGACTGACCTTGGGCATGGGGCGTGATTCGCACGCATCGACACAGTGCCTCTGGTGCACGCAGTTAACATCGCGCCAAGTCAGTCAGGCTCCCTTGCGAACACACCATGACCCAGCACTCCCCTCTTATGGCCTCCACCGCTGCCGTTGCCACGCAGTCAGCGCGTTTGACTGCGCACCGCATGCCGTCGCGCAGCGCCCTTGCCCTCGTGGCTGTGCTGCTGTCCGCATGTGCGAGCACCCCGCTCCCCCCTTGGCCCAGCACCCAGACAGCGCCCACCCAGCCACGCGTGCAACGTGCCACCGCAGTTCCAGTGCCGCTGGGGCAGGCGCGCGACAACGCGGTGGACACTCCGGTTCAGTCCCGTGCACCCATGGCAGCTGCCGCGGACACAGTGGCAGTCGCGCCCTACGGCCCGGCTGTCGCGGCGCGTTTTGCCGAACCACCCACCCAATACAGTACACCCGGACTGGCGCCTGAGCGGCAAAGCTTCACCACCAACGCCGAATTGGGGCAATGGCTGCGTGACCTGGCCCAGGCCGCGCCACGCAACGCAACGCGCGCCAGCGTTCTCCAACTGGGCGCATCGCAGCGCGGTGAACCTCTTTGGGGTCTGCTCCTGACCCGGGCCGAGGGCACGGAGGTGGCCCAGCTGGAAGCCAATGGCCGCTCCACCGTCGTGCTGATTGGCCAGCAGCACGGCGATGAACCCGCAGGCAGCGAAGCGCTGCTGGTGATCGCCAGGGAACTTGCGCAAGGCCTGCTCGAGCCCCTGCTCGATCGCATCAACGTGGTGGTGATTCCCCGGGCCAACCCCGACGGAGCCGCCAGCGGCGGTCGCGCAACGGCCAATGGCGTGGACATGAACCGCGACCACCTGCTTCTGAACACGCCCGAAGCGCAGGCATTGGCGCGCGTGGTGCGCAATTACCGCCCCATCCTGGTGCTCGATGCACACGAGTTCACCGTGGCCGGACGCTACCTGCAAAAATTCAATGCCATTCAGCGCCATGACGCCCTGCTGCAATACGCCACGACCGCCAACTACCCCGAGTTCCTGACCAAGGCCTCCCAGGAGTGGTATCACAAGCCCATGGTCGACGCACTCCAATCCCAAGGCTTGACAAGCGATTGGTACTACACCACTTCAACCCAGCCAGACGATCGACGCATCTCCATGGGGCGCACACAGCCTGACACGGGACGCAACGTGAATGGCCTGAAAAACGCAGTCAGTGTACTGATTGAAACCCGTGGCGTCGGCATCGGACGCATGCATATACAGCGCCGCGTCCACACGCAGGTCACCGCCATGACCAGTGCCCTGCGCAGCACTGCAGAGCGCGCCAGCAACCTGGAGCAGGTGCGCTCTTTCGTCGCACGGGATACGGCCTCCAAGGCCTGCCATGGCCAGGTTGTGGTGGAGGCACAGGCCACGCCCACGCAGCGAGAGCTGACCCTGCTCAATCCGGTGACAGGTGCTGACCGCCGGTTGACGGTGGACTGGAATTCATCACTTGCCCTGCAGTCTGTCAAATCACGTGCCCGACCCTGCGGCTACTGGCTGGCGGCCAGCGCCACCACCGCGGTAGAGCGGTTGCAATGGTTGGGCGTGCAAGTGCTGCGCGTTGCCGAACCTGGCACGCTGCTGGCCGAAACCTACAGTGAACCCGCGCGCGACACCAGTGAACGCGAGAACGTGCAATCCGGCAGGGCTGCAGGCAATGCCGGCATCGTCCGCAGCCAGGTGACGCCGGTGCGCACTGCCATCGATGCGCCCGCCGGCAGCTTCTATGTACCGCTCAATCAGGGCCTGGCCAACCTGGCCGTGGCGGCCCTGGAGCCCGACACTGAAAGCAGCTACTTTGCCAATCGCCTGATCGACAGCCTGGCCAGCACGGCACGCGTGATGTCGGTGCCTTCACTGGTTTTTGAAGAAGCGGACCACTAGTCCTTTTGATCCGCCGCACGCGGCGCAAGCAACCATTGCCTTGCGACCACGTTCGGACTTTGCTTTGTACGAAGGCGCCTGCGCAGCAGCGCCTTGCGGCCTTTAGCGCTCGAGCGCCAGAGACACGCCCATGCCACCGCCAATGCACAGCGCCGCCAGCCCCTTTTTGGCATCACGGCGCTGCATTTCGTGCAGCAAGGTGACAAGGATGCGGCAGCCAGAAGCGCCAATGGGGTGGCCGATGGCGATGGCGCCACCGTTCACGTTCACCTTGGCCGGGTCGATGTCCAGTTCCTTGTTCACAGCACAGGCCTGGGCGGCAAAAGCCTCGTTGAGCTCGAACAGGTCCACATCGGCGGCGTTCCAGCCCGCGCGCTGCAGCGCCTTGCGCGAAGCAGGCACGGGGCCCATGCCCATGGTGGCCGGGTCCAGACCGGAAGTGCCAAAAGCGGCAATGCGTGCCAAGGGTTTGAGGCCCAGGGCGGCTGCCCTCTTCGCGCTCATCACCACCACGGCGGCGGCGCCATCGTTGATGCCAGAGGCGTTGCCCGCCGTCACGCTGCCGGCCTTGTCGAAGGCCGGGCGCAGACCGGCCAGCACTTCGGCACTGGTTTTGCGGTTCAGGTATTCGTCGGCGTTGAACACGATGGGGTCGCCCTTTTTCTGGGCCAGGCTCACGCCCACGATTTCATCGGCGAACTTGCCTGCATCTTGCGCGGCGGCGGCCTTTTGCTGGCTGCCCAGGGCCAGCGCATCCTGCATGTCGCGGGTAATGCCATAGGCCTTGGCCACGTTTTCGGCCGTGATGCCCATGTGGTACTGGTTGTACACATCCCACAGGCCATCGACGATCATCGAGTCGACCATCTTCCAGTCGCCCATGCGCTGGCCATCACGCGAGCCGTTGAGCACGTGGGGCGAGAGGCTCATGTTTTCCTGGCCGCCGGCCACCACGATCTCGCTGTCGCCCCAGGCCACGGCCTGGGCGGCCAGCATGACCGATTTGAGTCCCGAGCCACACACTGCGTTGATGGTGAGGGCGGGCGTTTCCTTGGCCACGCCCGCCTTCATGGAGGCCTGGCGCGCGGGGTTTTGACCCACGCCTGCCGCCAGCACCTGGCCCATGATGACTTCACCGATCTGGTCGGATGAGAGCCCGGCGCGCGCGATGGCCTCGCGGATCACGATGGAGCCCAGTTCGGTGGCGGGGGTCTTGGCCAGTGCGCCACCAAATTTGCCCACGGCGGTGCGGGCGGCTGAAACAATGACGATGTCTTCCATGGATAGTCCTTTCGAGGTGGATCGGTGCGGGGGGGCGTTCGTGCCCCGGCGGGTGCTTTCAGATTCTCGCAGCCATTTTTAGCGCTTTGAAATCATGCCTTTTCCTTGACATAGCGGCCGGGCGCCGGCTCGATGGCCTTGAACCGTGCACCTTTGCCGTAGCCCTTGGGCGCTGCAATCTGCTTACCGGCATGGCCCTTGAGCCAGCCGGACCAGTCGGTCCACCAGCTGCCAGGGTGCTCGGTGGCGCCTTCCAGCCATTGGTCAAGGGTGGCGGGCAGCTTGCCGTCGGCGCGAATCCAGTGGCTGCGCTTGCCTTTGGCGGGCGGGTTGATGACCCCGGCGATATGGCCCGAGGCGCCCATCACAAAGCGTTTTTTGCCGGGTAGCACCTGGGTGGACGCGTAGGCGGCGTTGATGGGCACGATGTGGTCTTCGCGCGAGCCGTAGACATAAACCGGCAGCGTAAGATTGGAAAGATCCATCTTCTCGCCGCACACGGTGAGCTTGCCGGGCTTGACCAGGTTGTTTTCGAGGTAGAAGTTGCGCAGGTACCAGGCGTAGAACGGGCCCGGCAGGTTGGTGCTGTCGCTGTTCCAGTAAAGCAGGTCAAAGGGTGGCGGCGTTTCGCCCTTGAGGTAGTTGCCCACCACGTAGTTCCACACCAGATCATTGGGGCGCAAGAAGCTGAAGGTCGAGGCCAGGTCCTGCCCTTTCATGAGGCCGCCTTTGCCCAGCTGCATCTCGCGGTACTTCACCATCCCTTCGTCGATGAACACATCCAGGATGCCGGTGTCGGTGAAGTCGATCAGCGTGGTCAAAAAGGTGGCACTGGCCACGGGCTCATCGCCGCGCGCTGCCAGCACGGCCAGTGCATTGCTCAGGATGGTTCCGCCCACGCAAAAGCCCAGGGCATTGATCTGTTCGGCGGAGGTGATGTTTTGCACCACGTCGATGGCGGCCATCACGCCGTCTTCCACGTAGTCGTCCCAGGTTTTGTGGGCCAGGGAATCGTCGGGATTGCGCCAGCTCACCACAAAGGTGCGGTGGCCCTGTTCCACGGCATAGCGGATCAGCGAGTTTTCGGGCTGCAGATCGAGGATGTAGAACTTGTTGATGCACGGCGGCACCAGCAGAAACGGCCGCTCGAACACCTTGGTGGTGAGCGGCTTGTATTCGAGCAGCTGGAACAGCTCGTTTTCAAACACCACGGCGCCCTCGGTGGTGGCCACGTTGCGGCCCACCTCGAACAGGCTTTCATCGGTCATCGACACATGGCCCTGGGTGATGTCGTGCAACAAGTTCTGCATGCCTTTGGCAATGCTCTCGCCCTTGGTCTCAATGGCTTTCTTCTGTGCCTCGGCGTTGAAGGCCAAAAAATTGCTGGGCGCCATGGCGGCCATCCATTGCTCTACGCCAAAGCGGATGCGGGCACGGGTCTTTGCGTCGGCCTCCACCGCGTCGGCCAGGCCCATCAGGGTGCGGGCGTTGAGCAGGTAGGCGGCGGCAGAGAAAGTGGCCACCGGGTTGGCAGCCCAGCCTTCGCCCGTGAAACGGCGGTCTTTGATTTCGGGGGCGGCCTGCAGGCCCTGGGCCCACAATTCCTTGGCATCGTGAAGATATTGCTGTTGCAGCGCCTGCAGCTTGGTCGACGAAAACTGCAGGGGCGCGGCCCCTGGCATGCCGCCCGCCACGTCGGCAGACTGAAAGGACTGCAATGCCTTTGTCCAGCTATCCCCGAAAATCTGCTGGAATTGCTGGGCGCCTTGAGCCCAGAGTGCTTCAGAATTCATGCTGCTTCCTCAATGGTTGGTCGATCGCACGGGATCTCGGCACCATTGTTGCCCACCTGCTGCCGCAACGCAATGTTCACCAGCGTCTTTCGCTCTTTTGCTCCTTTGCTCATGTACCTTGTAATCATCACCTGGCTGTATGTCATCCTCATGATGGCGGTGGCCGAAGCCACCAGCAGCACCGGCAGCGTGCTGGGCGCTTTCTTCACGTTTGTGCTGTATGGGCTGCTGCCGATGGGCATCGTGGCGTATATCCTGGGCACGCCGTCGCGCAAGCGGGCCCTGCGGGCACGCGATCAGGCCGAGCAGGCCGCTTATGACGAGAAGCTGGCGGCGCAAACGCACAGCCAATCGCACGGGCAAACGCCCCAGCCACCGGTTGCGGGGACAACGCCAGGTGCAGAGACAGCCGATTCAGTCGCGCCAGATGCAGGCGGCCATGCGGCCGCTGCCGCCGAGAGCCAGCTGGTCGCGCCGGTACGAAAAGAACCGTGAGGCATTGCCCACGGTGCACCAGGGTGCCGTGCTGTCGTTGCCATAGATCTGCTTAACGCCCAGCGCGCGCAGTCGCAGACGCGCCAGCCCCGCCAGATCGGCCAGAAACTTGCCTTGGCCCAGTGGCACAAAGCACGCCAAGGCTGCCGGGTGATGGCTGCAAAAAGCCTCGCGCACCTCTGCGCCCACCTCAAAGGCGGTGGGGCCAATGCAGGGCCCCAGCCATGCCATCGTGTGCGCTGCCAGCATTCCATTTGCTTCATTTTTGATAGCTGCTAGCGCTTTATCATAAAGGGCTAGAGCCTTAAAACGCTCAAAAACCGCCTCCAGAACACCCACCCCGCCTTTTCCGGCCAGCCCGCGCCAGCCCGCGTGGGCCGCGCCCACCACCGCGCCCGAGCCATGGGCCAGCAGCACGGGCAGGCAATCGGCCACCATGATGGTGCAGACCGCGCCCGGCTGCGTGGCCACGCAGGCATCGGCCTCGGTGCCGTCGGGCGTGGCGGGGTTGATGGTGGCCACCGCCGTGCCGTGCACCTGGTTCAGAAACACGGCCCGGGCGCCCGGGGTGGCGCCCTGCACCACCGCCTGCAGCCGCTGCCGATTGGCCTGCACTGCCGACGGGTCATCGCCCACATGGCTGCCCAGGTTCAGGCTGGCACAGGGGCCGGTGCTGACACCGCCCGCCCGCGTGGTGCACAGGGCGCGCACACCGGCAGGCGCCGGCCATTGCGGCTGCAGCCAGTCGTGGGGAATGCGGGAGGGCTGGGTCATGGCTTGGTCATGCCTTGTTCATGGCTGGTAGTCAGGGCAGGCCGAGGGCTGCGCCTGCTGGAATGCGGGCAGCGCCATGCAGGCAGCAAAGGCGGCCATGGTCAGCGGCAGGCCTTGCAAAGGGACGTTGAAACGCTGGCAATTGAACACATGCGGCACCAGGCAGCAGTCGGCCAGCGTGGGGGCAGCGCCCCAGCAAGACACGGACGGTGCCAGGCCCTGCGCTGCGCGCTGCTGCGCCAGCAGCACCAACTGGCGCTCGAAGGCCTCCAGCCCGCTGCGGGCCCAGTGGCTGTACCAGGCGTTCTTGCCGGCTTCGTCCACCTTCAGCGTTTGCCCCAGATAGTTCAGCACCCGCAGGTTGTTGGGTGGGTGCATTTCGCACGCCACCATCTGGGCCAAAGCCCGCACCTGGGCCCGGGCCAGCGGCTCGGCGGGCAGCAAGGGCGGCGACGGATGGGTTTCATCGAGGTATTCGATGATGGCCATGGACTGCGACAGCGCCACGCCGTCGTCGGTCAGCAAGGTGGGGACCAGCGCATCGCCTACCCGGCCCGTGTAGGCCGGGTCATGGTGCTCGCCGCGCACCAGGTGCACCGGGATGTAGTCGTAGTCGAGGCCCTTCCAGTGCAGCGCGATGCGCACGCGAAACGAGGCCGAGGATCGAAAATAGTTAAAGAGCTTCATGGGCTGCAGAGCTTGGATGGAGCGGATACCAGGTGGCGCTGGCAGCGGGCTTCGCCGGTCGATGCCGACCAGTGCGCCCGCCGAGCCAGCAAGGTGTTGGATTGCACCGCCGTGGCGCTGGCCGAGTGTAGCGCCGCAGCCAGCACACCGGCCCCGTGGCACACTGCAGCAGGGCGGCGCCACGGCGCCCACGCCCCCGCAGCATTGACCCATTCTGTAGAAGAAAGACCAACATGAGCTATGTGTTTTCTCCCGCGCCCGTGGCCAGCGTTCCCGTCGTGGGTTCGGGCGAGCGTTTTCCGGTGCACCGCATTTACTGCGTGGGCCGCAATTACGAAGAGCACGCCAAGGAAATGGGCTTTACGGGCCGTGAACCGCCGTTCTTTTTCATGAAGCCGGCCGATGCCATCGTGGTGGTCAACGCCGGGGAAACCGGCCTGCTGCCCTACCCCAGCCTGACGGCCAACCTGCACCATGAAATCGAACTGGTGGTGGCCATTGGCAAGGGCGGCAAGAACATTGTGGCCGCCGATGCGCTGCAGCATATCTACGGCTACGCCGTAGGCCTGGACATGACGCGCCGCGACCTGCAAAACGACATGAAGAAACAGGGCCGTCCCTGGTGCATCGGCAAGGGCTTTGACGCGAGCGCCCCCATCGGACCCATCACCCCGGCCGCGCAGGCCGGCGACATCGCCCAGGCAGCCATCTGGCTGCAGGTCAATGGTGTCGACCGCCAGCGCAGCACCGTGGCCCAGCTCATCTGGAACATTGCCGAGACCATCGAACACCTGTCTGCCGCCTGGGAGCTGGCCCCGGGCGACCTGATCTATACCGGCACCCCCGAAGGGGTGGGCGCCGTGGTGCGCGGCGACACGCTGGAAGGCGGTGTGGACGGTTTGCCCACGCTGCGCCTGAGCGTGGTGTAGGCATTGCCCGCAGCCACTTCACTTTTCATAGCTGCTCGCGCTTGAACCACAAGCGCGAGCAGCCTGTTTGAACTATATTTCCTGCATGACCTTTCGCAGCCCGATCCAACATTGCCGCGCCTGCGGCACGGCCGTGGTGTACCGAGTGCCGGACGACGGCGATACCAAGCAACGCGCGGTGTGCCCCGCCTGCCATACCGTGCACTACGAAAACCCGCTGAACGTGGTGGGCACGGTGCCCGAGTTTTCGGATGGGCGGGTGCTGCTGTGCAAGCGCAACATCGAGCCGCGCTGGGGCAAGTGGACGCTGCCCGCGGGTTTCATGGAGCTTGAAGAGACCACGGCCCAAGGCGCGGCCCGTGAAACCGACGAAGAGGCTGGCGCCCACATCGAGATGGGTCCGCTGTTCAGCCTGCTGAACGTGCGCCGTGTGGGCCAGGTGCATCTGTTTTACCGTGCCCGACTGCTCAGCGACCAGTTCAAGCCGGGCTTTGAAACGATTGAGGCGCGCCTGTTCAGCGAAGCCGAGGTGCCCTGGGACGAACTGGCGTTTCGCACCGTCAAGGAAACGCTCGAACGCTATTTTTCAGACCGCAAGTCCGGCCAGTTCGGACTGCACTGCATCGATCTGGAGTAGCCGCCCCCGTATGGCGCGCGCCCATCCGGCCCTGCGCTTACCCCTGCTTCACGGAGGGCTTTCAGTCACCAACGGCTGGTTCGGGCCCGCCCGCGCAGGCGGGTCTCCCCCACTGCCCGGCTCTGCCGGTCCCGGCCACGGGGGCGTGGTCGGCAGCACCAGTTCGGGTGGGCGCGGCACCGGTGCCTGGGGGCTGGCATCGGGCAGGGGCGTGAGCTCGGGGGACTCCAAGATCTCAGGCTGCGCTGCAGGCGCCACCGGTTCTACCGGATTGAGCGTGGGGCGCGGCGCAGGTGGCGACGACGCGGGCGGCGCGGCATCGCTGCCCAGCAGGCCTTGCCACCAGCCACGCATGCCCTCCAGGGCACGCGCCAGCGGGCTGGTCTCTTTCTCGTCGATGAAACGCTCGCCCGCATCCATGGCGCGGCTGCGCAGCGCTTGCTGCACGAAGTCGCCCACCATGGGCAGCGCGCTGTGCGCACCCTGCCCCCAATAGTCGCTACGCAGCGTGATGCGGCCATCGTTGAAGCCGGCCCAGGCTCCGGCCACCAGCTGCGGATGCATCAGGATGAACCAGCCGTCGGCGTTGTCCTGCGTGGTGCCGGTCTTGCCCGCCACATCGGCTTCTATGCCGTAGCGCGTACGGATGGCCGCGCCCGTGCCCTTGTCGATCACGCCGCGCAGGGCATCGCGCAGGGTCTGCGCGGCCTGCCGGGGCAGCACCTGCTCGGGCTCTGCATCGGCAAAGGCCTGCAGCACATGGCCATGCCGGTCTTCGATGCGGATGATCAGCACCGGCGCGCGGTAACGGCCCCCGCTGGCGATGGTGCCGTAGGCCGCCACCATCTCCTTGAGGGTCACGGGGCTGGTGCCCAGAGCCAGCGCGGGCACCTCGTCGAGCGGGCTCTGGCGCACGCCCATGGCACGGGCCAGCTGGGCGACCTTGGCTGGCCCGACCTGCTGCATGAGCTGGGCGGTGATGGTGTTCTTCGAATAGGCCAGGCCATCGCGCAGCGTCATGGGCTGGTCGCTCGGCGGGCCGCCATCGCTGGGCCGCCACACCGCACCGCCGCCCAGCGGTATCTCGACGGCCTGGTCCACCAGCAGGTCGCTGGGCAAGGCACCCTGCGCAAAGGCCGCGCCATAAACGAAGGGCTTGAAGGTGGAGCCGGGCTGGCGACGTGCCTGCTGCACATGGTCAAACGGGTCCAGGGCAAAGTCGCGGCTGCCCACCCAGGCACGGACATGGCCGTTGCGCGGGTCCAGCGCCAGAAAGCCCGCCTGCACCCGCGTCTTCTCGCTGCGCAGCTTGCGCAGGAAGGCAGTGTCGGCCAGCAGGTTTTGGAGAATCTGCTCGGGCGGCGCAGCATCCTCGCGTGCCAGGGCCGCGCGGTATTCGGGTGATTCGCGTACCAAGCTTTGCACCAGCGGGTTGCGCACTGTCCAGCCGTCGCGCCGGGCCCAGGCCGCATCGGCCACCGCCTGCAGCTGGCGGCCCTGGCGCGCCACGGCCTGGTTGACAATGGCTTGCAGGCGCGAGTCGATGGTGGTGTGGACCACCAGCCCATCGGAGTACAGGCTGTAGCCATGGCTGTCGGCCCAGGCAATGAGGGTCTTGCGCAGCTGCTGCGCAAAATGCGGCGCCGGACCCGGCGCTTCGGCCTGGCGCTCGAAACGGATGCGCAGGGGGCGCTTTTGCAGGCTGTTGAACTGGGCCTGGTCGAGCTTGCCGCGCTTGACCATCTGGGCCAGCACCGTGTTGCGCCTTGCCTGGGCGCGCTCGGGGTTAAGCACGGGGTTGTAGTAGCTGGTGCCCTTGAGCATACCGATCAGCGTGGCGCTTTCCAGCACCGAGAGTTTGTCGGCCGACTTGTCGAAATAGGTGCGCGCCGCCATCTCGATGCCATAGGCGTTGTAAAGAAACGGCACGGTGTTGAGGTAGGTTTCCAGGATCTCGGGCTTGGAATAAGAGGCCTCGATCTTGAAGGCCGTGATGGCTTCCTTGAGCTTGCGCGTGAGCGTGCGCGAGCGCCCGATTTCCTCGGGAAACAGGTTGCGCGCCAGCTGCTGCGTGAGGGTCGAGCCGCCCTGCGGATCGCCGCGCAAGGTCAGCACCACCGACGACGCGGTGCGTCGCCAATCCATGCCCCAGTGCTCATAAAAGCGGTGGTCTTCGGTGGCGATGAGGGCATGGACCACGCTGGGCGCAATGCGCTTGAGCGGCACCCATTCGCGATGGGCCCAGCGGTATTCGGCCAGCAGCTTGCCATCCACCGACATCAGCTGTGCCGGCTGCTCGGTCTTGGCCTTGCGGATGTCGCTGATGGACGGGGTGAACGGCACCAGCAAGAGTGCATACAGCAGCAGCATGGCCGGCAAGGCCGCCAGCGCGAGCAGCCAGCCGCGCCGCGTGGGGTGGCGCAGGCGCGGCCCCAGCGCGCTCCACAGCGCTTGCAGGCGGCCCCACTGGGCAGCGCCCCACAGGGTCAGCCGGTTGGCAACGGGGGGCATCAGCCGGTCACCCCGCCCAGGCGCGCATCGATGGCGCCAAGGTCCATGGTCCGACAGGGATCCCATGGGCACGCAGCGCTAATCAAAAAAACGCCAGCAGCTCTGTTTTTCATGGCATCAAGGGGCTTGCAACAGCGCCAGCATGCCGGCCTCGTCGAGCACGGGCACACCCAGTTCCTGGGCCCGGGCGAGCTTGCTGCCCGCCTCTTCGCCTGCCACCACATAGCTGGTCTTCTTGCTGACCGAGCCGGCCACCTTGGCGCCCGCGGCTTCGAGCAGGTCTTTGGCGGCGTCGCGGCTCAGGGTGGGCAGGGTTCCGGTCAGCACCACGGTTTTGCCGGCCAGCACCTGCGGGGCGCGCTCGGCCACAGGGCCCTCGGGCCAGGTCACGCCGCAGGCACGCAGCTGCTCGACCACTTCGCGGTTGTGCGGCTGCTGGAAGAAGGTGTGCAGGCTCTGCGCCACCACGGGGCCCACGTCGTTCACCTGCAGCAGTTGCTCCACGCTGGCATCCATGATGGCGTCGAGCGTGCCGAAATGCCGCGCCAGGTCTTTCGCCGTGGCCTCGCCCACATGACGCAGCCCCAGGCCGAACAGAAAGCGCGGCAAGGTGGTCTGCTTGGATTTTTCGAGCGCGGCCAGCAGGTTCTGCGCCGATTTCTCGGCCATGCGCTCCAGCGCGATAACGGATGTGAGGCCAAGCCGGTACAGGTCGGGCAGCGTGCGGATCACGTTGGCATCCACCAGCTGATCCACCAGCTTGTCGCCCAGGCCCTCGATGTCCATGGCGCGGCGCGCGGCAAAGTGCAGGATGGCTTCCTTGCGCTGCGCGGCGCAGAACAGGCCGCCGGTGCAGCGGTGGTTGGCCTCGCCTTTTTCGCGCACCACGTCGCTGCCGCAGACGGGGCATTGCGCGGGCATCCTGAAATTGGGCACATAGCCAGCCCGGTTGCCCGGAATCACACCCACCACCTCGGGAATCACATCGCCCGCGCGGCGCACGATGGCCTGGTCGCCCACGCGCACGCCCTTCTTGCGGATCTCGAACAGGTTGTGCAGCGTGGCATTCGTCACCGTGACACCGCCCACAAACACGGGCGCGAGCCGCGCCACGGGCGTGAGCTTGCCCGTGCGCCCCACCTGCACATCGATGCCCTCGATGCGCGTGGCCATCTCCTGCGCCGGGTATTTGTGCGCCACGGCCCAGCGTGGCTCACGCGTCTTGAAGCCCAGGTCGCGCTGCAGATCAAGCCGGTTGACTTTGTAGACCACGCCGTCGATGTCGTAGGGCAGTGCATCGCGGCTGGCGCCGACCTGCTGGTGAAACGCTACCAATTCAGCAGCGCCCAGTGCAATGCTTACCTGGTCTGCGACCGGAAAACCCCAAGATTTCAGGGTGTGCAGCATCTCGTAATGCGTGCGGAACACCGGGCCGCCTTCGGCGGGCGGGGTGACGGCGCCCAGGCCGTAGGCAAAAAAGCTCAGCGGGCGCTGGGCGGTGATGCCGGAGTCGAGCTGGCGCACGGCACCGGCAGCGGCATTGCGCGGGTTCACAAAGGTCTTGCCGCCCTGCCCGCGCTGGCGTTCGTTGAGCGCGTCGAAATCGGCGCGGCGCATGTAGACCTCGCCGCGCACTTCCAGCAAGGGGGGGACCGCTTCGGGCAGCACCAAGGGAATCTGCCGGATGGTGCGGACGTTGTGCGTCACGTCCTCGCCCACCTCGCCGTCACCGCGTGTGGCGGCCTGCACCAGGCGGCCGTTTTCGTAGCGCAGGCTCATGGCCAGGCCATCGAACTTGGGCTCGGCCACATATTCGATGGGCGGGTCCGAATCGGCCAGACCCAGCTCACGCCGCACCCGGGCATCGAACGCCTGGGCGCCCGTGGCCTCGGTGTCGGTTTCGGTGTAGATACTGAGCATGGGCACCGCGTGGTGCACGGGGGCCAGGCCCTCCATCACCGCGCCTATCACGCGCTGCGTGGGCGATTCAGGGGTGATGAGCTCGGGGTGCTCGGCCTCCAGCGCCTGCAGCTCGCGGTACAGGCGGTCGTATTCGGCATCTGGCACCGTGGGCGCGTCCAGCACGTAGTACTGGTGCGCCCAGTGGTTGAGCTGGTCGCGCAGTGCTTTTATTTTGATAGCTAACTGTGCTGAATCTGCTTGCACTGGAGCCGAAAAAAGGTCCAGACTTTCGGTCATGATCACCCCGAAAACTAGCTGAAAAGGCGCCGCGCCAGCACCGAGCCGGCCGACAGGTCGCGGCCGTCGAGCTGGTCATACAGCAGTTCCAGGTCGGCAGCAATCGGGTCCATGGCCATGGCCGGCAGGGGCTGGCCGTTCTGGTCGCACAGTACGCCGTCCATGGCAGCGCACAGCGCTGCGGCCACCTCGCGCAAGCGCGCAAAGGGCTGCTCGCTGCGGTGCACCTGGGCGACATCCAGGCTCAGCGTGATATCGCGGATGGCAGACTGTTCGGGGTCTTCAGACAAGGCGGCCTGCGTGTCGTAGCTGAGCGTCAGCACCGGCGGCAGACCCTGGGCGCTGGCGGGCAGCACCAGGCGGCCGGGCATGGCGCCCACCACAAAACCCAGGCGGGCGGCGTTCTGCTGCACATAGCCGGGGCTCCAGGCGGCCTGGCAGGCACGCAGCATGAAGGCCAGCTGCGCATCGTGGTCGCTGGCAAACTGGTCGAGTTCGCGGGCACGGGCCACCTCCTGCAGCATGTCGGGAAAGTCGGGCGCCGCGTTGATGGCGTCGGCAAAGGCCTGGGCCTTCACCACAAACTCGGAGAACTCGATTTCGTTGAGGGCGCCCGTGCGGTTGGCCAGCTGCACGCCGGCCTGAAAGCTTTGGTAGCGCTGGCCAGGCGCGGGGGTTTCCCAATGCTGCGTCACCTCATTGAGGCCTTCGATGGCAAAGGGCTTGCTGCCCGCACGGCGTGTGGGCGGCAAAGCCGCCAGCGCCGCATCGCCCGACACCGACTGCTCGGGCTGCAGCGTGGCGATGATGTCGATCAGCGGGTCCAGCCCCAGGCGGCGCTCGTGCAGCAGGGGCGGCACCGGCAGTTGCAGGGCATCGTCGGCATCCACCGCATGGCTGGAGGGCTCGGGGCCGCGGTCGAGACCATGGAACGCTGCGCCCTCCACCGGCGCAGCGGCATCGACATCGAAGGCAGGCTCCTGGCGCAGCGCCGGCTCGGAAACACGCTCGGACTCTTGCGGCACGGCGCGCTTGGGGGCGTTGCGCCGCGAAGTCCAGGCGTTGTAGGCCACGATGAGGGCCAGCACCACGCCACCGATGATGGCCAGGCTCAATTGCAATGTGCTCATAGGAAATGGTTCTCAGCTATCTGTTGAAACGCCCGCAGACAGCCCACAGGACTGGCACGCCCTCGGCCAGAGACGCCGCGCAAGGGCCGCCCCGCCGCACTGGCGTCGTCCCCCTCCCGCGCAGCGAGAGAGGGGGAAGGCGCGAAGCGACTCAGGGGGTGTTTCATATCTCTGCCATCGACAGGGCAGATTCCATGTCCACCGCCACGATGCGCGAGACACCCTGCTCCTGCATGGTCACGCCAATCAGCTGCTCGGCCATTTCCATGGCGATCTTGTTGTGGCTAATGAACAAGAACTGGGTTTCGCGGCTCATGCTGGAGACCAGCTTGGCATAGCGCTCGGTGTTGGCGTCGTCCAGCGGCGCGTCCACCTCGTCGAGCAGGCAGAACGGCGCGGGGTTGAGCTGGAAGATGGCGAACACCAGTGCAATGGCCGTGAGGGCCTTCTCGCCGCCCGACAGCAGGTGGATGGTCTGGTTCTTCTTGCCCGGCGGCTGCGCCATCACCTGCACGCCCGAGTCGAGGATTTCGTCGCCGGTGATGATGAGTTTGGCCTGGCCACCACCGAACAGCTCGGGGAACATGCGCCCGAAATGGCCGTTGACGGTGTCAAACGTGCCCGAGAGCAGCTGGCGCGTTTCGCCGTCGATCTTGCGGATCGCATCTCCCAGCGTGTTCATGGCCTCGGTGAGGTCGGCCGTCTGCGCGTCGAGGAAGATCTTGCGCTCGCTGGCGAGCTTGAGCTCATCGAGCGCCGCCAGGTTCACGGCGCCCAGGGCCACGATCTCGCGGTGCAGGCGGTCGATTTCGCTTTGCAGTCCGGCCGCGCGCACGTTGCCATCGGCAATCGACTGGGCCACGGCCGTGAGGTCGGCCTGGGCATCGGCCAGTAGCGTGGTGTACTGCTCTAGGCCCAGGCGCGCTGCCTGTTCCTTGAGCTGGAATTCGGTGATGCGGGCACGCAGCGGGTCGAGCGCGCGTTCGAGCTGCATGCGCCGCTCGTCGCTGGCGCGCAGCTTGGCCGTGAGCTCGTCGTAGGCGCTGCGCTGGGCACCCAGGGCCTTTTCGCGCTCCATCTTCGCCTCGAGCGCCTGCTGCAGGCCACCCTGCGCGGCGGCGTCGGACAGGCGGGCCAGTTCGTCGCGGGCGCGCTGCTGCTCGTCGGCGAGTGCGCTGGCCTGCTGCGTGGCGGTTTCGATGGAGCGCGACAGCTCGGCGCGGCGCGCCTCCAGGCTGCGCTGCGAAAAGGTGGCCTCTTGGGCCTGGCGCTCGAGCGTGCGCTGCTGTTCGCGGCAGGCCGTGAGCTTGCGTTCGGCCTCGATCACGCGGTCGCCCAGTTGCGCTTCGCGCTCCTGGCTGTCGGCCAGTTGCATGTCGAGCTCTTCAAAGCGCGCTTCGGCGGCCACGCGGCGTTCCTGCAGGTCGGCCAGTTGCGCCTCCACCTCGGCCAGGTCGCCGTCGATCTGCGCGCTGCGGGCGCGGGTCTGCTCGGCCAGCTGCGTGAGGCGCAGGGTTTCGACCTGCAGCTCGTGCGCGCGGCTTTGCGTTTCGCTCGATTCACGGCGCGCGGCCACCAGGCGCTGCGAGGCATCGGCATAGGCGGATTCGGCACGGACCAGGGCGCTGCGCGATTCTTCGGCGATGAGCGCCTGGGCACGCAGCTCTTTTTCCAGGTGCTCGATCTCCTGCGCGCGGGCCAGCAGGCCCGATTGTTCGGAGTCTTGCGCATAAAAGCTGACGCTGTGGGCGCTGACGGCATGGCCCGTGGGCACGAACACCAGTTCGCCAGGCTGCAGCTGGCTGCGGCGGGCCAGGGCTTCGTCCAGCGTGGCGGCGGTGGTGCAGCCCTGCAGCCAGTCGGTGAGCACGGCGCGCAGGCCGGCGTCCTGCAGGCGCAGCAGGTCGGACAGGCGGTTGTGCTGCGACGGCGTTTCAGGGGAAGCGGCAGCGGGTGTGCTGTAGAAGGCCAGGCGGGCGGGCGGTGCATCGTTGCCGCCCGAGCCCAGAAAGCCGCGCACCATATCGAGGCGCCCGACTTCGAGCGCGGAGAGGCGCTCGCGCAGCGCGGCTTCCAGCGCGTTTTCCCAACCGGGTTCGATGTGGATGCGGCTCCACAGGCCCTGCAGGCTATCGAGCCCATGCTTGGCCAGCCAGGGGCGCAGCTTGCCGTCGGTCTTGACCTTTTCCTGCAGCGCCTTGAGCGCTTCCATGCGTGCTGACAGCTCGGCCTGGCGCGCTCTCCTGGTTCACGGCCTGCTGGTGGCTGCGGCGGTCGTCGTCGAGCTGGGGTACGGACTCCTGCAGCTCGTGCAGGCGGGCTTCGGTGGTTTCGGCGATTTCTTGCGCTTCTTCGAGCTGCTCGCGCAGGTTCGTCAGGCGGGCTTCGTCGGGCGCGGCCAGGGCATTGCGGTCGGTGCACAGGCGCTCGAAGCGGCTGTCGAGCTGGCGGCTTTGTTCGTCGATGCTGCGCTGCTCGGCCGCCAGCACGCCGATCTGCTGCTGCACCTGCACCACGCTGGCGCGCTGCTCGGCCGTGCGGCTTTGGGCCTGGCGCAGGGCTTCTTCCAGATCGGGAAGCTGCAGGGCCTGCTCTTCGACCTGGGCAGCCAGCAGCTCGGCACGTTCTTCAGCGTCGACGCCGGCACCGGCCAGGTTTTCGAGTTCGATATCGGCCTCTTCCTTGCGCGTCTGCCACTGGGTGACCTGCTCGGCCAAGGTGATCAGGCGCTGCTCCACACGCTGGCGGCCTTCCACCACGTAGCGGATCTCGGCCTCGAGCTTGCCGACCTCGGCCGTGGCTTCATAGAGCTTGCCCTGCGCCTGGTTGACCTGGTCGCCTGCGGCGTAGTGGGCCTGGCGGATGGTTTCGAGGTCGGACTCCACCGCGCGCAGGTCGGCCATGCGTGATTCGAGGTCGTTCACGGCCTGCAGGCCTTCCAGGCGCACCTTGGTCTGCTGCTCTTCGGCCTCGGCGCGCTTCAAAAACCACAGCTGGTGCTGCTTGAGGGTGGCGTCGGCCTGCAGCGTGTTGTATCTGGCGGCGACCTCGGCCTGCTTTTCGAGCTTTTCGAGGTTGGCGTTGAGCTCGCGCAGGATGTCCTCGACCCGCGTGAGGTTCTCGCGCGTGTCCGAGAGGCGGTTTTCGGTCTCGCGGCGGCGCTCCTTGTACTTGGAAACACCCGCGGCCTCTTCGAGGAACAGGCGCAGCTCTTCAGGGCGCGACTCAATGATGCGGCTGATGGTGCCCTGGCCGATGATGGCGTAGGCGCGCGGCCCCAGGCCTGTGCCCAGGAACACGTCCTGCACGTCGCGGCGGCGCACCGGCTGGTTGTTGAGGTAATAGCTGCTGGTGCCGTCGCGCGTGAGCACGCGGCGCACGGCCACCTCGCCATACTGGCCCCACTGGCCGCCGGCGCGGTGGTCGGAGTTGTCGAACACCAGTTCCACGCTGGCGCGGCTGGCCTGCTTGCGGGTGGTGGTGCCGCTGAAGATCACGTCCTGCATGGACTCGCCACGCAGCTCGCTGGCCTTGCTTTCGCCCAGCACCCAGCGCACCGCATCCATGATGTTGGACTTGCCGCAGCCGTTCGGCCCCACCACGCCGACCAGTTGCCCGGGCAGCATGAAGTTGGTGGGTTCAGCGAACGACTTGAAGCCGGAAAGCTTGATCGAGGTAAGACGCACGGGTCAGGGGCAGACAAAAAAAGGGGGGAACGCCCGGAATACCACCGGGGCCGCCCCCATCCCCGGGGAAAACCCGCGGTCGGGAGCCGGCCCGGAATGATACCGCGCCGTCCCGCCGCGTCCCGGCCCGGATGGCACCAGGCTGGCCATGGGCCCGCGTCGACCTGAAATATTGAACAAAATTGGCCACCAATGATTGATTTGCCTAGGCTTGAAGCCATCAATTTTGCACAAGCCTGCACTGAACCGGCGCCTCACGCATTGCGCATCCCGGCCACTGGGGCAAAGCGCCCCATGCCAGCCCTTGCACCGGCCCATGATCGAGCGGGTGCACCGCGACGACCCCAAACGCACCCTTGCGGAGCGCGCACAGGATGATGGAAAGCGGGTCGCTACCGCACACGCAGACAGGCTTGTTGGGCGCAGTACAAGGGCCTGTGCTGCCGGCCGATCACCTGGCCGCGGCACAATCGGGCGCCGACCTGCCAACCCGCCCCCAGCGCCCGTGGGGGCCCACCCTGCGCCCAAAGCGCACACCTGGACACCAGCCCATGCTCTACAACGCCCTGAAATTGGCCCATGTCCTGTCCCTCATCGTGTGGCTGGGCGGCATGGTCTTTGCCCATTTCTTCCTGCGGCCGGCGGTGCAGGCGCTGGAGCCGCTGCAACGCGTGCGATTGATGCATGACGTGCTCCAGCGTTTTTTGGCCGCCGTGGGCGTGGCGGTGCTGCTGGTGCTGGCCAGCGGCCTGTGGATGATCGGCCTGTTGGCGCACCAGGCAACCCAGGCGGGCGGCCACTTTGCCATGCCGCTGGACTGGACCACCATGGCCACACTGGGCCTGGTGATGATGGCCATCTTTGGCCACATCCGCTTTGCGCTGTTGCGTCGGCTGCAACGGGCGGTGGCGGCATCCGATGCGCCCGCGGGGGGCCGGGCCCTGGCAAGCATTCGCAGCTGGGTGGCGGTGAATCTGGCGCTGGGCCTGGCCATCGTGGTGGTCACGCTGCTGGTCTGACCCTGCCAGTCTGCCGCAGCGCGTGGCCTGCAGGCCGTGCTGCGGGCCCTGTGCAATGCGGCATCTGCCCTGGCGCCGCGTACCATGGCGGCCCAAGGAGTTTTGACTTTGTTCCGTTTCTTCGAAAGCCGCGTCCCCCCCTATCCCCCCGCCGAACCCCATCTGCCCCCCAAGGCATTCATGGCATTTGTGTGGGACGGCACCCGTGGCCTGCGCGGCTATGTGGCGGCCATGGCGGGCCTGTCTGCGGCCATCGCCATCTACGAAGCCCTGCTGTTTGCCGTGCTGGGCCATGTGGTGGACTGGATTTCCACCATGGCTCCGGGCGCCCTGTGGGCCGAGCGCAAAGGGGCGCTGATCGGCATCACCGCCCTGCTGCTGGGCTCGGTGCTGCTGGTGGCCTTGCAGACCAGCATCAAGCACCAGGTGCTGGCCATCAACTTTCCGCTGCGGCTGCGCTGGAACTTTCACCGCCTGATGCTGGGCCAGAGCATGGCGTTCTATGCCGACGAATTTGCGGGCCGCATCACCACCAAGATCATGCAGACCGCGCTGGCCGTGCGCGACATGATCTTCACTACCACCGACGTGGTGATCGGCATGGGCATTTATCTCGTCACCATCTTGGTGCTGCTGGCGGGGTTTGATGCGCGGCTGCTGCTGCCGTTTGCCGCGTGGATGCTGGCCTATGGCCTGGCCTGCGGGTACTTTGTGCCGCGCCTGGGCCAGGTGGGCAAGGCGCAGGCCGATGCGCGCTCGGTGATGACCGGACGCATCACCGATGCCTACACCAACATCGCCACCGTCAAGCTGTTCTCGCACACCCGGCGCGAGTCCGAATTTGCGCGCGCGGCCATGGACGCCTTCAAGCTCACCGGCTACGCGCAGATGCGGCTGGTGAGCCGGTTCGAGATCGTCAACCACCTCCTGGTGGTGGCGATGATCCTCTCTGCCTGCGGCACCGCGTTGTGGCTGTGGACCACCGGCGATGTGGGCGCCGGGGCCGTGGCCGCCGTCACGGCCATGACGCTGCGCGTGTCGGGCCACGCCCATTGGGTGATGTGGGAAATGACCACGCTGTTCGAGAGCGTGGGCACCATCCAGGACGGCATCAACACGCTGACCAGGCCGCGCACGGTGGTCGATGCCCACGATGCCAGGCCCCTCGCTGTGACGCAGGGCGAGGTGCGCTTCGAGAACCTGGGCTTTGCCTACGGCAGCGGCCCCGATGCCCGCCCGGTGATCGACCGGCTCAACCTGACCATCCGCCCGGGCGAGAAGATCGGGCTCATCGGCCGCTCGGGCGCGGGCAAGTCCACGCTGGTGAACCTGCTGTTGCGCTTTCACGATGTGCAGTCGGGCCGCATTCTCATCGACGGGCAGGACATTGCCCATGTCACCCAGGACAGCCTGCGCCGCCACATTGGCATGGTCACGCAGGACACCTCGCTGCTGCACCGCTCCATGCGCGACAACATCCTGTACGGCCGCCCCGACGCGAGCGAGGCCGACCTGCACCAGGCGGCCGAGCGCGCCGAGGCGGCCGACTTCATCGCCACGCTCACCGATCTGCAGGGCCGCACGGGTTATGAGGCGCATGTGGGCGAGCGCGGCGTGAAGCTCTCGGGTGGCCAGCGCCAGCGCGTGGCGATTGCGCGTGTGATGCTCAAAGACGCGCTCATCCTGCTGCTCGACGAAGCCACCAGCGCACTCGACTCCGAGGTGGAGGCCGCCATCCAGCACAGCCTGCAGGGCCTGATGC
>Ga0116174_10001090_pt1 | contig 25485 bp, 26 predicted proteins | sample AD_UKC087_MetaG_FD_89801 | JGI IMG/M metagenome (GOLD analysis project Ga0116174, IMG submission 89801) | Active sludge microbial communities of municipal wastewater-treating anaerobic digesters from USA - AD_UKC087_MetaG | ecosystem: Engineered > Bioreactor > Anaerobic > Digestate | place: USA...
GATGCGCAGCTGTATCTCTTCCACTATGCCCTCGCAGCCCTCCACCTTCACATAGTCGCCCACGGCATACTGGTCTTCGAACATGAGGAAGAACCCGGAGATTATGTCCTTTATTAGCGCCTGCGCTCCGAAACCTATGGTCAGGCCGGCGAAGCCCGCGCCTGCAAGAAGGCTCGTTGGGTTGATGCCCAGTATCTCGAGGGAGATCATCGCCGCGATGAAGAACACAAGGTACTTCATAAGGCTAATGAGTATGGTGCTTCCTGTCTGGATCCTCCTGGGGTCCCCCAACTTATGCCGCCCGCTGCTCAGCCTTCTCTTGGTCGAGGATCTTATCAGGCTGGTGATGACGCGCGTCACTATGGATGCCAGCAAGAACACAATAAGAACAGAGATGAGTTTCGCTCCCACTTGGACAAAAGGCAGCAGTCTCTCAAGGGGCAGGTTCATCACCCTGGACAGCCAGGAGGAAAATCTATCTGTCAGGTTCATCCTTGATACCTCCCACAGTATGTTTCACGTGGAACATCATAGCCCTGCCACGGCCCCTGCCAATCCCGTTAGGAGCAGAAGCAGTATAGGGTCGGCCTTGAGGAACATTGCGGCGCCCAGGGCCGCGGCGAATATCGCGATGCTCAAGGCGCTTCCCAGGGCCGCAGCCCCCATGGAGAACGCTGCGGACGATATGAGGCCAAGCACCGCTGCGCGCAGCATGGTCTTTATCGCCTTCATCTTCCTGTTGTCCTTGAGCTTGTTAACGAAGTAGGTAAGCGCGAGCATGATAATTACCGGGAAGAAGATCACGCCTAGCGTGCCAGATATTGCACCCGGTATGCCTGCGAGCTTGTATCCTATGAAAGTCGACGCGTTCAGGGCGATGGGGCCGGGCGTTACTTCGGCAATCGCCACGACATCGAGGAACTCCTCCATGGTCAGCCAGGCGCTTTTAATGATTACCTCCGTCTGTATGAGCCTCAGGGCGGCGTACCCGCCCCCGAACGTGAATAGCCCCACTTTCGCGAAGCTCGTAAATAGCCCGATAAGAACCGGCAACATCTACAGCACCTCCTCAGGAAGGAGGAGAGCCAGGGCCGCGCATGCCGCTATTATCGGGAATGGGCTGACTTTAAGCAGGAAGTTGGCTGCGAAGGCGAGCACTGCGACGACTAGGTGCACAGGTTTGCTTACGCACGTGCGGGTAAGCTTAAGGACCGCAGCTGCGATCAGTGCCACTACAGCCGGCCTGATCGCCTTGAACGCGCTCTGGAAAGCCGCGTACTTCATCATCGTGGGGAACAGCGCGGCAATTACGGTTATGACGATAAGTGAGGGAAGGGTGCAGCCCAATACGGCGGCTGCGGCTCCTGATTTCCTCCTCAGCGTATATCCCACGTAAGTCGCGGTATTAATGGCGATCGGGCCCGGGGCGGCCTGGGTGATGCCGAGCATGTCCGTGAATTCCTCTTTGCTCATCCACGATCTTTTCTCGGTGATCTCCTTCTGCATCACCGGAATCATCACGTATCCGCCGCCTATGGTGAACATGCCTATCTTGAAGAACAGAAGGAATATCTCTTCTATGGAAGGCCTGATATCCTTCTTCGGCTCGTGCTCTGACAATTTTGCTCTCCTTGTCATCAATTGTTGCCCCGCCTCTCGGCGGGGCCAACTGGTCGATATGGGAATCGCCAAGCCCCTAGTAGACCGGCGTAAGCCATCTGCTATACTTGTCGAGCTTTCCTCTTACTGCTTCGTAGTAGAGCGATTGCAGCCTGGACGCTATGGGGCCGGTCTTCCCGGTCCCCACCGGCACCCTGTCGACCGAGATTATAGGTGCAAGCTCGGCACCCGTGCCGCATATGAACGCCTCTTCGCATATGTAAAGTTCGGACCTGTCCACTGTCCTCTCGATGCATTCGATGCCCATCTCGTTCTTCGCAAGCTCCATAAGCGTCGCCCTTGTTATCCCTTCCAGGATATGTGAGCTTACGCTGGGCGTGACCAGCTTTCCACCTCTTACGATGAAGAGGTTCTCCGCGCTGCCCTCGGATACGTGGCCGTCCCTGTTCATGAATATGGCCTCATCGTAGCCGTTGTCCTGGGCTTCGCTCTTCGCGTAGGCGGCGTTGATGTATGCGCCGTTTATCTTGGCCCTCATCGGTATGCAGTTGTCCTCTACGTGGGCCCATGAGCTGACGCATACGTTAAGCCCCTTGGATGTGTCTATGTATTTGCCGTAAGCAGTCGCAAAACAGCAGAAGTCGTTCTCGATGCCCGTCAGCTTGACTCCGATCCCCAGCCCGCTCTTGTATGCCACCGGCCTTATGTAGACGTCGCTTCCGCGGAAATCGCTGCGCCTTAGAAGCTCAAGCGTTATCTCGCACAGATCCTCCGCGCTTTTGTCAAGGAAGATCCTCGTAATCTTGGTTGAGTTCTTCATGCGCTGGTAATGCTCAAGCAGCCTGAACACGTAAAGTTGCTGTTTTTCTTCGTTCCAGTACGCCCTGATCCCTTCGAAGCATGCCGTTCCGTAAAGGAAGGCATGCGTCATAATGCTGATCTTCGCATCCTCCAGGGGGACGAACTCTCCCTTCAAGTATGCTACGGGCTTTGCCATCGACAAGACCTCCTTATATTTACTTGTTTCTGCTAATCAGGATCATTGCGATGCCGACTACGAAAGCTATCGCAATCCAGGCGAAGCGCCATGCGGCCTGCTTGCGCTTGCCCTTCCTCAGGTCGCCTTGGCCCAGTTCCAGCTGCTTTGCGGTCTTCAATAGCGGGATGCCTTTGTCAAACCTCTTCTGGCTGTTATAAATGACACCGAGGTTGTGGTAGGCGTTCGAATACGAAGGATCCGCCTGTATGGCCCGTTCGTAAAGCTCGATGGCCCTTTGCGAATCCCCCCGTTCCTTATATATGTTACCCAAGTTGGTATACGCAGGGCTGCACTCTTTGTCGATCGCTATCGCCGCCCTGAACTCCGCCTCGGCTTCGACGTCCTTTCCCATGTAAACGAGGCTTACTCCCATCTTGTTGCGTACCGATGGCTCCGCCAAGCCCTCCGGCCCAAGGGAACGGAGCAATTCAAGCGCCTTTTCTGGCTGCCCTTTTAAAAGAAGGGACTGGGCTTCCTCGATTACTTCTTCTATCATCTGATGTCCATTTCCTCCAATGCGGCCTGCCTCTCTAGCGGATTTTGCCAGCCGCTATGGCTATGGCCTCATTTTCCTCGGGCGTAAGCGTGTACCTAGAGCTTCCGTCCTCTATGGGCTTGGCATACACCCTGGTATCCGAATGGCCGAATATGCCCGTAAGGGTAATGCCCTTGCGCGAATCATCCAGCATCGCGACCGAGAAACTCTGGTCCCCGCCGACGCCTTCGAAGGCGTTGAACCTGACTATCCCTATGTTCTGAAGGTGCGTCTTTGATTCTGCCTCAAGCATGCTGGCCTTATCCTCCAGAGCCTTTGTTCGAAGCTCCAGCTGTTTGGTCGACTTGAGGTAATCGATCAGCACTTCTTCCACGTTTTGCTCGGATACGCCGGATATGAGCCTCTCGTACTGGCTCCTAAGTTTCTGTACCTTGAAAAGCAGGATCAGGGTCAGCGCCGCAACTATTACCAGGAGCAGCATAAGCACCGAAGTGATAAGGAACGGGTTTTCGCGGAGGAATGCCACTAATGAACTCATCAATTTGAACCGCCTTTCGATTACGACTCAATGCCTACCGCGCGCTCTACGAGCGCTTCCAGCTCCTCGGGGCTGAAATAGTAGAGCTCTATCTTGCCTGAGGCAGCGTTGCCGACTATCCTGACTTTTGTTCCGAGCTCCTGCCTCATCCTGTCTTCAAGTGCCACCAGGTCGGCGTCCCTGTTTCTCCTCTGCGGCTTCCTTCTCCTTATGCTTCCCAGCCTAGCCACTGCCTCTTCGAGCTGCCTCACCGACAGCTTGCGCCTGACAGCTTCCTTGGCCAGCTTAGATTGGGCTTCGGGAGACCTTGTGCCCAGAAGCGCCCTTGCATGCCCTTCGCTTAAAGTTTCACGTGAAACAAGATCCAGCACATCGGCGGGAAGCTTCGCCAGCCTAAGCTTGTTAGCCACGGCAGGCCTGCTTTTCCCCACAAGTACCGCAACCTCTTCCTGGCTCATGCCGAAGTCGTCTATGAGCCTCTGGTACGCCTTTGATTCCTCTATCGGATTCAGGTCCTGCCTCTGGACGTTCTCCACTATAGCTATCTGCATCATCTCTGAGTCGGTAGCGTCCTTCACTATCGCCGGGGCGTGGGTGAGCCCTGCCATCCTGCATGCCCTAAGCCTTCTTTCGCCGGCGATTATGTGATAGCCAAGAGGGGCCCTCCGGACTATCATCGGCTGTATGAGGCCGTGCTCCTTGATGGAGGCCGCCAGCTCTGCAAGTTTCTCCTCGTCGAAGTCGACCCTTGGCTGGTAGGGGTTGGATGATATAAGTGAAAGGTCTATCTCGGACACGCCGGCTCCTTCTACGAGGTTGTCGCTCAAGAGCGCCTCCAGGCCCTTTCCCAGCCCCTTCTTGTTCTGAGGGGTCATCTGCCGTCACCTCTCTTAAGGATTTCCCTTGTAAGCGTCATGTATGCCTCGGCCCCCTTCGACCTTCCGTCGTAGAGGCAGATCGGAAGGCCATGGCTGGGCGCCTCGCTCAGCCTCACGTTCCTCGGTATCACAGTGTCGAACACCTTGGCTCCGAAGTAGGATTTCACTTCTGCCTCGACCTGCTGAGTCAGATTGAGCCTCGGATCGTACATCGTGAGCACCACCCCGAAGATCTCCAGGGACTGGTTGATGTGCCTTTTGACCAGGTTTATGGAGTTTATAAGCTGGCTTAAGCCTTCCAGCGCGTAGTATTCGCACTGCATCGGAACGACAATGCCGTTGGAGGCGGCGAACGCGTTGACGGTAAGCAGCCCCAGGGAAGGGGGGCAGTCTATGAAGATGTAGTCGTAGAGGTCCATGGCCTGTGAAAGCCCGCCCTTCAAGCGCTGCTCCCTGGCCGGCTCGTTGACCAGTTCAAGCTCTGCGCCCACAAGCGACATGTTCGAAGGCATCAGGTCCAGACCCGAAATCTTCGTCCTGCAGATTGCCTCCATGGCAGGGGTCCCGTCTGTTATCACGTCATAGACGCTGGACTTGAGCGCGTGTTTGCCGACTCCCAGGCCGCTCGTGGCGTTGCCCTGCGGGTCAAGGTCGACTAGCAGCACGGCTTTGTTTGCATTGGCTGCATAAGCCGCAACGTTTACTGCGGTTGTTGTCTTTCCAGTTCCGCCCTTCTGATTGGCGAAAGCCAGTACTGTGGCCAAATGGACACTCTCCGTTCGGTATTGTTATGCCTTTCCGACAGTATTCATTCTACCCTATATCGTCATTTCCGTGTTATCGGCCTTCTGGCCGCTTCGCCGGCCCTCCTCGGGAAACGTGCAGGTGTGGGGGAGTTCTTTATTGCGACCACCAGGTTCCTCTCGCCCATTGCAAAGGGCAGGTCCAGCCTCTGGACTGACGTAATCTTCGCACCCAGGGCAAAGGCCGCCGCCTTGCCGTCCTCCAGCTCTGCGTCGACGCCCGGCCCCTTCATGGCCACGAACTGCCCGCCTTTCCTTAAGAACGGTATGCAATACTCTGCAGATGCAGAAACTGAGGATACGCCCCTTGCGACCGAAAGCCCGTACCTTTCCCTGTGCGCTTCGTCCTTTGCTAGGTCTTCGGCCCTGCCTACTACTCCTTTCACGTTACCTAGGCCCAGCATCGCCGCCGTCCTGTTTACGAAGCCGACTTTCTTGCCTACGGAATCAAGAAGAGTGCCTTCTGCCCCTGGCAGCATTATCGCCAGCACCAATCCGGGGAAGCCCGCCCCGGTGCCTACGTCGATGAAAGAGCCGCATTCCTTCAGCCCCTCGATCAAAAGAAGGGTGAGGGAGTCCACGAAATGCTTGATTGCGATGCCCAGCGTATCCTTTATGCCGGTGAGGTTGTACTTCTCATTCTCATGGAGCAATGCATCCTTATATTCCTCCATGGCGGCTATCTGCCTGTCGTCCAGCTCAACGCCTATCTCCGATGAGCCGGCCTTCAATATCTCCCTGAAGTCGCCTTCCATCCGGATTCGCCTCCTGCCTCAGATGAATGATGAGGGCCGCAATGTCCGAAGGGGAGATGCCCGGTATCCTGTAGGCTTCCCCAATGCTGGAAGGCCTTCTCTCGAAGAGCTTCTCCCGGGCTTCCGCAGAAAGCCTGTACATTGACTTGTAGTCAGCCCCTTCGGGGATCGGCTGCTGCTCCAGGCGCCTGAAAGCGGCCGCCATCCGCCTCTCCTTCTCGATGTATCCGCCGTATATGCCGTCAAGCTCGAGGCTCTCCTTCACGCATTGCATGAGCCACATCTCTTCCTCTGTCAGGCCAGCTTCAGATCCTGTATCCGCCGGAGGTCCAGATGTAAGCGCCTCCTTGAACTTGAGCTTCTTCTCGAAGGCGGCCTTCCTTGCCTCGTCCGCAAGGCCTATCCTCACAGCCTCGGAGGTGAGCCTCATGTCGGCGTTGTCCTGCCTAAGTGCCAGCCTGTACTCAGCCCTGGCGGTTAGCATGCGGTAAGGTTCGTCGGTGCCCTTCATCACAAGGTCGTCTACCAGCACCCCAATGTATGCCTGGTCCCTTCCTATGAGAAGAGGAGGGCAGCCCTTTATCCAGAGCGCCGCATTCGCGCCGGCGACAAGCCCCTGGGCCGCCGCCTCCTCGTACCCTGACGACCCGTTTGACTGGCCAGCCGAGAAAAGCCCCTCTATGTGCCTGAACCCCAGCCTGTGGTCGAGCTGGGACGGATCTACGCAGTCGTACTCGATCGCATAGCCGTACTTGGTTATTACCGCACCCTCAAGCCCCGGTATCGTCCTGACGATCCTGTCCTGCACGTCCCTCGGCAGGCTGGTGGCAAGCCCTGCGACATACTTCTCGCGCCCGCCCCTTGTGATTGGCTCTACGAACAGCTGGTGCCTGTGCTTGCCTGCGAATCTCACCACTTTCGCCTCTATGGATGGGCAGTACCTCGGCCCCACGCCTTTTATGAGGCCGGAGAAAATCGGTGCCCTGTCGATGTTGTCGCCGATTATCGCATGGGTCCTCTCGTTCGTGTATGTGATCCAGCAGTCCTCCTGGTCCCTTTTCAAGGGCTTCCTAATATTTGAGAAGCAGTAAGGCAGGTCCTCGCCCGGTTGCAGCTCCATTCTCCCGTAATCTATGGAATCAGATGCAATCCTGGGCGACGTGCCGGTCTTGAACCTCATGAACCTTATCCCCTCGTCAAGAAGGGACGGAGTCAACGCCGAGGCGGGGAACCCTTCGGGGCCCCCTTCACGTACGTCTTCGCCTATGTATGTCTTGCCGCCCAGGTAAGTGCCCGAACACAGCACGACTGCCCTGCAGGATACCTTCTCTCCGCGAATCGTCGCGCCTGTTACCCTTCCGGATTCTATGTGGACCCTCTCAAGTTCCGCTTCGGCGACCTCAAGCCCGGGCTGGCTTTCGAGGGCTGCCGCCATCCTTGCCTGGTAGGATGCCTTGTCGATCTGTGCCCTGATAGCCCTTACTGCCGGGCCCTTCGCCGAATTCAGCATCCTCACGTGTATGTAGCAGTCGTCCGCCGCGGACCCCATCTCTCCGCCCAGCGCGTCTATCTCCCTGACCAGCTGGGACTTTCCGGGCCCTCCGATCGAAGGGTTGCATGACATCCTTGCTATGGAATCCCGCCTCAGCGTGAGTGCGAGCACGTCGGCCCCAAGCCTGGCAGCCGCCAGGGCCGCCTCGCATCCTGCATGCCCCAGCCCTATGACTATCACGTCGTAGCCCTTGCGCAATTTCCCCTCCGTCACTTGCCTATGCAGAACTTGTCGAATATCACGTCGAGCACGTCGTCCGTCGTCGTATCGCCCAGAAGCTCCCCTATGGCGTACGCAGCTTCCCTAAGGTCGGCGCATGCAAGCTCGGGAGGGGCTTTCGTTGCCAATGCGCCCTTCGCCCTGGCCAGGCTTGCAAGGCAGCCTTCAAGGCATGAGATCCACCTGGCGGAGTAGCCGCCTTCCTGTTCATGGCCGCCGATCGACGACGCCTTCTCGGCGATGGCACGGAAAAGCTCCTTCATTCCTGAGCCGGTCTTTGCTGACACCTCGATGACTTCGCATCCCGGGATTCCGGGATCCTGGTGTCCTGAATTCACTCGCTCTCCGGACAGTCCCTTGAGGTCTGACTTGTTCAACGCTATCACCAGCGGCTTTCCCTCAAGGCGCCTGATTTCCCTGACGTCTTCCTCGGTTATCCCCTGCGGGAAAGCCGCGACATATACTACGACTGCGGAAGTGAGGGCCGCCTTCTTGGCCCTTTGGACCCCTGCTTCGATGAGGGGGTCGTCGGTAGAGCCGATGCCGGCAGTATCCGCGAACCTGATGGGGATGCCCTCGATGTTGGCCGTCTCCTCGACCGTATCCCTGGTAGTCCCTGGGATCTCGGACACCATGGCCCTGTCCATGCCGAGTATCCTGTTCAACAGGCTTGATTTCCCCATGTTGGGCCTTCCGATTATCGCGACCTTGAGCCCGTCGATCAAAAGCCTCCCCCTGGACTGCTCCTCGATCATCCCCCTCACCTTTCCTTCAAGGTCCGCGATAGAGGACGCATCTACAGCTGCGGTTTCTTCGTCCATCAGCTCATCCGGCCAATCGAGCCTCGCTTCCATCTTCGCGAGCGCATCGATTATGCCCCTTTTAAGTTCGTAGGCCTCCATCTCGTACGACCCGCCTATAAGGTCGGACGCCATTGCCCTGGCCCTTTCCGTCCTCGCATTTATGATGGCCAAGGTCGCCTCTGCCTTGATCAGGGGCATCTTCCCGTTCATAAGGGCCCTCCTGGTGAATTCCCCAGCCCTTGCCTGCCTCGCCCCCCTGGATATAACCTCCGTAAGAATTGCCCTTGCCACCGCGGTGCCGCCGTGGCACTGCAGCTCCGCAACGTCTTCGCCCGTGTAGCTTCTCGGACCCTCGAAGAACAGCCCTACCGCCTCGTCGATGAACTTTCCGTCGGCCGTATGCACACGGCCGAAAGACACGTCCCTCGGAGGGGAGGGGAAACGCCTCTTGGCCGGGCTGAAGCATGATTCCAATATGGCCTTTGAATCGGGCCCTGAGATCTTTATGACCGCAACCCCTCCCACGCCGTGGGGGGTGGATATGGCAGCTATTGTGTCCGCCCTTTCCATGAAGATGCCTCCTTGGCCATAAAAGGCGTGCCCTCGGGCACGCCTTGATGCCGTATTTGATTCTACATCAACGGTATCCCCTCGTCATTCCGGGGAGATGACCACCTTCCTGTTCGGTTCGTTGCCCTCGCTGTAGCTGCTGACTCCCTCCATCTCCAGTATGGCCATGTGGATTATCCTGCGCTCCGAGGCCGGCATGGGCTGCAGCACCATTTCCTTCTGCTCCCTTATGGCCTTCTCTGCGACCCTTGCGGCGAGGGACTTCAGCTGTTCCTCGCGGCGTGACCTGTAGCTTTCGATGTCGACGATGTACCGGGCCCTTTTCCCGGTCCCCTGGCTCCTGTCGTACCTCATGCCTATGATGTTCACAAGGTACTGCAGCGCCTCCATCGTCTCGCCGTGCCTGCCTATGAGGGCGGCCAGCTCCTCGCCTTTAACGTCGAGCTTCCTTCCGTCTTCGGTCTCGGTTTCGACCACCTGGGCGTCAAGCCCCATCTTGGCCAGAAGCGTCTCAAGGAACTCCTTGGGGCTGACCGGGTCCTGGCCTGCGAACTCCTCGTCATCGTCTCCCGTGCGGGCCTCGTACTCATCTTCTGCGCCCGCCTTGGGCGTCACGTTCACGACGACCTTGTTCTCTCCGAGCAGCTTCATCGTCCTGTGGGGCGTATCCTGCAGGACTTCCACTTCAACTTCGTCGATGGTGCAGTTGAGCTGCTTCAACGCCCTCTCGACCGCCTCTTCGACCGTCTTTCCGGAGTATTTCATGCTATCCTCCCAGTTAAGAAAACCTCATCTTTAAGCGGGCTTCACGATGAACTTCAGTATTATCCACTGCTGTATGAGGTTGATTATGTTGAAGGCGACCCAGTATATCACCAGGCTCTGTGCGGAGACTAAGGCGAAGTAGCCGAACATTACGGGCCAAAGCCACTTGAACATCGCCATGGAATTGTTGCTGCCGGAGCTCGGCTGGCTTGTCATCGCAAACGTCAGGTATGTGGAGCCTGCCGTTATCAATGGCATGATCATCTCCCTGGCAAGAAGGAGCCATCCGCCCAGGTCCGTTATGTTGGCCGGTATCACCACTTTCGGGTGCTTCATGATGTCGGCAATCCACAGGAACCTCATGCTGATGCCGTCGTTCACCAGGGCCTGCATGAAGTTCATATCCTGCATGCCGCGGTAGAACAGGAGCATGATGGGGAGGGTCAGCAGGGCGGGCAGGCATCCTGAAAGCAGGTTGAAGTTGTTCTGCTTGTAGATTTCCATTACCCTGCGGTTTATCTCCTCGGGCTGTCCCTTGTACTTCTTCTGCACCTCGTCGACGAGGGGCTGTATCTTCTTCTGCTTTTCCATGGTCCGGGTCTGTGATATTGACAGCGGGAACAGCGCGATTCTCAGGATTACGGTGAAGATGATTATGCTGTATGCGTAGTTCCCGGTCATTTCGGCGAAATATCGCAGGACGCTCTGCACAATTGCCGTCATTGCTATTTATCGTCCTTTCCTGGTCAGTCACGGGACCGGATCGTATCCGCTCTTCCCCCATGGATGACACCGTAGAATTCTCTTAATCGCCAGCAATCCGCCCCTGGCGGCGCCGTAACGGCTTATGGCCTCGTATGCGTACTCCGAGCAAGTCGGCCTGAACCTGCAGGTCGGATACCTCTTGAAGGGGGATATGGCCGACCTGTAGAAGCGTATCAGCGCAAGAAGGACGGTTTTCATTTTCCTTCGCTCCCCGGTTCCGACAAGAGCCTCTCCAGCTCCCTGGTGACGTCCTGCGTCCTTATGTCAGAGGAATCCATCGCAGACCTCGGCACGAAAACCATGTCTGTCGACTCCGGAAGGTTCTCTGCGGCCCGCGCCGCCTCCCTTAAGACCCTTTTTATCCTGTTCCTCTTGACGGCGTTACCGTGTTTCTTGCTTACCGCGCAGCCTATCCTTGTAATACCTTCAAGGCCGGGCGCCGAGCGGATCAACAGGAGGGATCCTTTCAGCAACCGGCCTTCTTTCATGACTCTGGAGAAGTCTGTGCTCTTTCTGAGCCTCTCATATCCTGCCATCCATATCATCGCCACGTTTCATCATAAATGAAAGCCGTCGCGAAGACGGCAGGCGGCATATGCGACTGACTATATGGATATGCGGACACGGCCCCTTGCGCGCCTTCTCTTAAGGACATTGCGTCCACCCGGTGTGCTCATCCTTACCAGGAATCCGCTCGTGCGGGCCTTTTTCCTCTTATTGGGCTGGTATGTCCTCTTCATTTCGGTCCTCCGTAGATCCTTGCATATTTTGTCTTGGTTACAGCAAAGAAGATTTTACCCACTAGCCGCAGAGGTTGTCAATCAAAAGAGGGCTGCTTTTACCACGGCCTGATGCAAACAGCTGTTCCATGTACTTTTAATGTATTCGATCAACTTCACCCGCACCCAGCAAAATGCCTCTTATTCACAACTTGTTGATAATAATGTTGATAACCCGTCGGCAACGTTGCTAGAATCTAAACGGAGGAGCCGTCGAAGCCCCCTCCATTTTAATCGCCTCCTAGCAGGATGTTTCACAGCGTACACAGGTGTGGCTCAAAATTTAACGCCACTTAAAGGCCTTTTGCGCCATCTGTTCCGCAACGAGAACGTTCGACTGTCGAAGGAAATGGAACGGGACGTACCAAGAAAAGATTTCAACCGAATGTTGATAATTGTGTTGAAAAGTCTACCAACGGCTCAGGGCCGCAGACATTCTCGTTCATCGCAGCGAAAGCACGCATTCGATTTTCGTTTACAGGTCCCCGGCCCATTTGCAAGAGGCAATTTGCTGGTGTTAACATTATCAACACAGCTTTGTTGACACAGAACGGCCTGAAACGTTTTCTGATAGGCAGGCGGGTTGCATAAGTTGTGTTAAGCCGGAAATACTTATTCATTAAGCCGATTATGATGAGCAAAGGGGCCTTCCGATGGCAAGAAGGGGTTTGTTGTCGAGGATATTGTCGGGGCCGGGCGTCCAGGGGCCGGAAACGCAAGCAAGGCCCGCATCGACGGAAGATCCTGCCGTTTTACGCGAAACGCCGTCTGCCAATGAATATTCTGCCCGCATAGCCGTATATGATACATTCACCGCCAGCCCGTTCATAGTCGACATCGGCTCTCACGATTTCCTCCGGGTGGTAGACGAGATATCGGCCAAGGCCTACAACCTGGGAAGGGAGAGGGGCGGCAGGATACCTTACATAGTGATAAGGGAGGTCGTCGAAAACCTCATTCATGCCGGGTTCAAGGATGTAGTCATAACGGTGGAGCCGGACGGGGACGTAATAAGGATCTCAGACCACGGCCCCGGGATACCGGACAAGGAAAGGGCTTTCAAACCCGGCTTCACTACCGCCAACAGCGAGATAAAAAAGCTTATCAAAGGCGTCGGCTCAGGTCTTCCCATAGTCAAGGAGTCTTTGGAGCTGATGGGAGGATGTGTTATCCTAGAAGATAACCTCTCTTCGGGACTGGTCATTACGCTTAAGGGTAAAAAGGCGGAGAAATCAGGCGTCAAAGGGCCCCAACCTGCAGTTGCCGCACCCGAAGGGCAGGTCCCGGAGGCGGATTTCCCGGAGGTCCTGGAGGCCAGCGACGAAGACATCGAGAAGATGGTTTCCTCACGGCAGAAGAAAGTCCTCATGCTCCTCGCGGAAGCAGGGCCGCAGGGTCCGTCTTCAGTGGCGAAGGAGCTGAGGCTAAGCGCCGCGACCGCGTACAGGGACCTCGAACTGCTTGAGAAGCTTGACCTCATAAGGACCAGGGAGGGCAAAAGAGAGATCGCTCCCAGGGGCCAGAGGTTCATAACGTTCGCCATGAAGCGCCAGTAATCGCCTTTCATCGGGGGGAAGCTCAATGTCGTTGCCCGGGAGGGATCTATCCGAAATATGGGCCCTTGCCCTCAAGATGGTACAGCCCGACGTAAAGAGGCTGTCCTTCGACACAATCCTCAAAAACAGCACGCTTGAGGAGCTGAACGGCAACACGGCAGTGGTGAAGGTCCCGAACGACTTCGCCAGGGAGTGGCTTGCCACCCGCTACACCGACAAGATAGAGGACGCTCTGCGCGGGATAATCGGCTCCTACTGCAAGGTGGAGTACACTATAAACGAGAACCCCCAAAGCCCCCCGGAAGGGTTGTCGAAGGACAGGTCGTCATCGAAATCCGCAAGGTCGGCCAAGGACCACGAACCCAAGGTCGAACACTTGCCCGCCTTCAAACAGGCCAAGGGCCCCGTCTACCTGGGCAGGCAGATACAGAAGAAGTACATATTCGACAGGTATCACGTAGGAAGCTACAACGAGATACCCGTATCTTTCATTAATTCCATGCTCGAGGGCAAGAGCCATGCACCTCTCTTCATCTACAGCACGGTCGGGATGGGGAAGACCCACCTCCTGCAGGCCGCTGCCCACAGGATGCTGGAATACAGGCCTGATGCCAAGGTGGGATACCTCTCCAGCGAAGATTTCACAAACGAGCTGGTGAAATCCATCAGCGCAGGCACGATGCAGTCTTTCAGGGACCAGTACAGGCAGCTTGACCTTTTACTGGTGGATGACATCCAGTTCTTCGTCGGCAAGGAGAAGACCCAGGAGGAGTTCTATTTCACCTTCAATACCATCACGGAGGAAGGCAAGCTCGTGGTGATATCCTCCGACAGGCACCCAAAGGAGCTCAGCACTCTCCACGACAGGCTCCATTCCAGGGTGAAGGCAGCACAGCTTGCGTCCATCTCCCCGACCTCCTACGAGGACAGGATAGGCATACAGCAGAAGTGGAATGAGTACGACGGAGTGGTCGTCCCATCCTACATCTACGAGAAGGTGGCCTCCAGGGTGACCGAAAGCATAAGGGAGCTGGAAGGAGCCCTCACCAACATAATAACGAGGATAAACATAATCGGCAGGAACAAGGTGTCCCCTGAGTTGATAGACGACTTGCTCGACGAGATATCCCCTGGTTCCAGGCCGCAGACGGTGACCGTAGAGTTCATACAGAAGCTCGTCGCCGACAAATACAAGGTGAACGTCGACGACATGAACAGCCCGTCCAGGGTGAAGCCCGTCACCGAGGCCAGGCAGTCGGCGATGTATGTATGCAGGGAGATACTCAACATGCCCCTTGAATCGATAGGCAGGGAGTTCGGCGGAAGGGACCACGCAACGGTGCTGCATTCCTGCAGGAAGGTCAAGGAGGCCATGGACAAGGACATCTCCGTAAGGGATCTGGTCGGCGACATAATCAGGGAATTGAAGAAGATCTGAAAAGGTTGAAAAGCCTTCGGAGGATTGTTGATATCTTGTTGAAAAGATGAGGCTGTTTTCCGGATGTTGAATGATGTTGATAAAAAAGAGGCACTTTGGCTAGACATAACAGGGTAATCAACACCCATATTGGCCATTTGAGCTTAGCCTGAATGCGTTAGCAACAGAATCAACAGTGCATACTACTAATACGTCCTATATTATTATTCTATGTAGAAGTACGAATGGCGGGGAGGTTGTTCATAGTGAAGGTTTCTTGCAGCAAGACTGCCCTTGTTTCCGGGGTGAGGACCGTTTACAAGGCGGTGTCCCAGAAAGCTACCAACCTTGTTCTTTCCGGCATCCTGGTTGAGACCACGGCCGACGGCCTGCGCCTTGTGGCGTATGACCTCGATCTTGGCATAGAGACGTTCATCCCGGTCCAGGTTGAGAGGGAAGGGTCTTTCGTTTTCCCCGCCAAACAGTTCGCCGACATCACAGGGAACCTGCCTCATTCTGAAGTCATTCTGGATTACTCCGAGAGCGCCGGGTCGGTAGACGTGATATCGGGCAGGACGCACTTCTCGGTCAAGACCATGCCTGCCAAGAACTTCCCTGAGCTTCCCGAGCTGGTGGCAGGAAAGACCTGGTCGATGCCGGAGCCGGAGCTCAGGAAGATGATCAGGAAGACTGCCATAGCCACTTCCATGGACACCAACAGGTCCTACCTGATGGGCATATCTGTCGAAGCTGACGAGAAGGGTGTGTCGATGGTCGCCACCGACTCCTTCAGGCTAGCATACAGGAACGTTGAGTTCGCCACCGGACTTACCAGCAAGATCGTCGCCATAGTCCCGGCTAGGATGCTGAGGGAGGTCGAGAGGAACCTCTCGGCCGACGGGACCAGGGAAGTCGAGATATGCATCACAGACAGGCATTCGTTCGTGAAGTTCGCGAATACGAGGTACATCACCAGGCTGCTTGAGGGGCAGTTCCCTGACTACAGGAAGATATTCCCCGAGAACCTGTCCACAAGGGTTACCACCGACACCAACGGCTTCCTTTCTGCAATCGGCAGGGTGTCTGTCATGTGCAAGGACGACCTTTCGGCCATCAAGATGACCTACACGGGAGGAGAGCTGGACAGCCCCGGTTTCCTGACCATCAAGGTCGTGACGCCTGAGCTCGGCGAGGCGGTCGAGGACATACCGGTCTCATTGCAGGGCAACGCCGAGATGGTCGTATCGATAAGGGCCAAGTACCTCAAGGAGGTGCTCCAGGTCCTTGAATCCGACGACGTCGAGATGGGCTTCAACAGCGGCAGGAGCCCTGTTTGCATCAAGGAGACCGACAAAGAGGATTACTTGTACCTGGTGATGCCGATAACGGGATGATGGATGCCGGGTCCGAATAGGAGGTTGCGCTCATGGGCGCAAGGCGGGTATCTATCTCCACCGAATACATACAACTCGACCAGCTCCTTAAATGGGCTGGTCTTGTTATGACCGGTGGAGAGGCCAAAGAGAACATAATCCAGGGGAAAGTGTCTGTGAACGGCGAAGTCGAAACCAGAAGGGGCCGCAAACTGAGGGAAGGCGACGTCGTAGCTTTCATGGGACAGGAGATAGAGATAACGAAAGGCCGGGCTTCCTGAAATGATCCTGGAGAAGCTCTCAATCAGGGATTTCAGGAATTACGAGGCATGCGACCTTGAGCTTTCCGAAGGGGTGACCATGCTTTCGGGAAGGAACGCTCAGGGCAAGACGAACATGCTCGAGGCCATATATGCCCTTTCGGCGGGCAGGAGCTTCAGGGCCTCCAAAGATTCCGAGATGGTTCGATGGGGAGCAGAGGCCGCTTGGGTCAAGGGCTGGATCTCGGGGTCCTATTCCGATTTCACGCTTTCCTTCTCGGTCAATGCAGGCGGCAGGAAATCAGCGCGCCTGAACGACGTCGGCAGGATCAAGCCCTCCGAGCTGTCCGAAAGGATGAACGCCGTTGCGTTCATACCAGACGACCTGAACCTCGTAAAAGGTTCTCCTTCGGAGCGGCGCAGGTTCCTGGACATGCAGATTTCGCAGATTTCGCCACTGTACAGGGACACGCTGACGACATACCTGCGCACCCTGCAGCAGAAGAACGCGCTTCTGAAGGACTACCACGAAACAGTCGACGCCGGCAGGCTGTTGGACGTCTTCAACGAAAGCCTGCTCGATTCCGGAAGCAGGCTGATGTCGATGAGGCACGACGCCGTGACAAGGCTGGCCCCGCACGCCGCAAGCACATACTCCTACATTGCCGAATCTGACGAGGAGCTGCAAATCACTTACATTCCCTCCGTGGATTTCAACGCCGGAGAAACGATCGAGGGGCTCAGGGATGCGTTCAGGCGCAAGATGAATGCACTACGAGCGGCGGAGATCGCAAGGGGAGGAAGCCTTACTGGCCCGCAAAGGGACGACATCGGCCTGTCCGTGGCAGGAAGGCATGCTTCCACGTTCGGTTCCCAGGGGCAGCAGAGGACCGTGGTGATAGCCCTGAAGCTTGCAGAAGCAGAGGTCATATCCGATTTCAGGGAGGAGACTCCCATAGTCCTGCTTGATGACGTCCTTTCCGAGCTCGACGAAGGGAGAAGGTCGAGGTTGATATCCCGTTTCCTTGGCAAATGCCAGACAGTCATAACCGCGACAGACGCTGAATATGCCGGTTCGATGCCTGGCTGCAAGGCTTACAGAGTCTGCGGCGGAGAGGTGAGGCAGCTTTGAGCAGGGGCCTCAAACGCATAGGCGAAATCATAGGCCCCGGTCCGAGGCGGGCGGGGCTTTCCAGGACGATATCGATGGCATCGATAGCGGTGGCCTGGGAAGAGCACATGCGGGAGAAGTTCTCGGCGGGCAGCGCCGTCAACTCCATAACGGAAGGCTTAATACACGTGTCCGTCGACGAGCCGGTATGGGCGCAGCAGATGAGCATGCTGGCCGAAGAGATACTCTCAGAGCTGGGGAACCACTGCGACATCTCGGGCATAAGGGGGATAAGGTTCAGCAGCTTCGGCAGTGTCCAGAGGCCGAAGGGCGGCAAGAAGGCTGTTTTCACAAGGCCGGACGCATACCCGGTAACCGAGGAGCTGGATTCCGTACGGCTTTCTCCCGACCTGGACGGCAGGCTCAAGAAGCTTTCGCCGGTGCTTCCGGGGGGGCTTAAGAGGGCCTATGAGCTGAGCCTGAAATCCGAGGCCCTGTCCAGGGTGAGGAAAAGCCCACGATGCCCCATATGCGCATCTCCTGTGCCCTTGAAGAGGAAATTCTGCGACGCATGCTCCGTCCTTCCTAATAAGGGCAAGATCGCCTCCGCTGTCTCGCATCTGCTTGAAGTGCCCCTGTCCACAGACGAGGACCTGGTGGAGGCCCTGGAACTGCAAGGAGAGGACGGTCTTGACGTCAAAGAGGTCATCGGACGTTCAAGGGAGGCCGCCGGGAAGAGGCTCTTCGAAGAGGCGTTGATTTCGACTGCAAACGCAGGAGACCCGGCAGGCCCTGCAAACAAGAAGGCCTGGTCGCTGCTGGTTGCCGGCGCCTGCGCCTCGACAGGCAAGGCATATGATGCTATCATCACTGATGGCCTTGAGAAGCATGTCCCGGTCGCGGTGTTGAAGGCGGCCGGCTTTGATGCAGAATAGTCCGAAAGGCAGGCGCCTCGTTCTTTTAACGGCAAGGGGGAAGAAGCATGACAGTAACGACCACACCTAGCATAGAGGGCAGGAGGATTGTCGAGTACAGGGGGCTGGTATTCGGGGAAGTCGTATCGGGTGTAAACTTCATCAAGGATTTCGCAGCCGGCATCACCAACCTGATCGGCGGCCGCTCGCAGGAATATGAAGGGGAACTTATAAGCGCAAGGGTCGAGGCCATTCACGAAATGATGGAAAGGGCCAGGCAGCTGGGCGCGAACGCCATCGTAGGGGTGGATGTGGACTACGGGTGCTGGGAGACAAGGGAAACATGCTGATGGTGACGGCGTCCGGCACGGCAGTGACGGTGGAATAGCCCAAAATTCGCGAAGAGGCGGCTTCATGCCTTCTTGCGAGGAGGCATGATTTTTTGTCGAATAGGCGGAATAAACCCACATAAATAGGCAAATATCGATGTTTTGTGATATAATGAAACATACCAGTCGGCAATTCATTCCATGGAGGAAGACAACTTGGAGAAAGAACTGAATAACGGGGCATTGCACGAGGAGCATTACAGCTCCGCAGACATAGATGTGCTCGAGGGGCTTGAAGGCGTAAGGGCCCGCCCTGCCATGTACATAGGCAGCACGGACACGAGGGGCCTGCACCATCTGGTCTATGAGATCGTGGACAACAGCGTCGACGAAGCGTTGGCCGGCATTGCGGACACCATAAAGGTGACGCTTGCCACCGACAACTCCGTGACGGTTGAGGACAACGGCAGGGGGATCCCCGTCGACATACACCCGAAGGTGGGCAAGTCCGCCCTTGAGGTGGTCCTAACGATGCTCCATGCCGGAGGCAAGTTCAGGAAGGGCAGCTACGCAATATCCACGGGACTCCACGGAGTCGGCGCATCGGTTGTGAACGCGCTTTCAGACTCCATGGAAGTCTGGGTGAAGAAGGACGGCCAGGAGTACTACCAGGCGTTCGCCAGGGGGAAGGCCCTCGCCCCGATCAAAGTAATCGGCAAGGCGAAGGCATCCGGCACCACTGTCAAGTTCAAGCCCGACGCGACCATATTCAAGGAGACCCAGGAGTTCTCCTTCGAGACGCTGAGCAACCGCTTCGAAGAGGTGGCATACCTCACTGCCGGGTTGAGGATAATCCTCAAGGACGAAAGGACCGGCCATGAGGCGACCTTCCACTTCGAGGGCGGGATTAAATCGATGGTGGAGCATCTTAACATAGCCAGGGAGAAGCTCCACGACGACATAATCTACCTGAAGAAGGACTTCAACGACGGCGTCCAGGTGGAAGTGTCGATGCAGTACACCGACAACTACTCCGAGAGCGTATACTCGTTCGCCAACAACGTAAATACGGCCGACGGGGGGACTCATCTGTCCGGGTTCAAATCGGCCCTCACCAAGACGATAAACGACTACGCCAGGAACAGGAAGGACCAGTTCAAGGAGTTCGACGAGAATTTCATGGGGGACGACGTCCGCGAAGGGCTCACCGCGGTAGTGTCGGTCAAGCTCCCCGAGCCGCAGTTCGAAGGCCAGACCAAGGCCAAGCTGGGCAACAGCGAGATTAAGGGGATAGTCGAGAGCGCCGTCTCGGAGATGCTCGCTGAATATCTGGAGGAGAACCCCAAGACCGCAAAGGCGATAGTCAACAAGTGCCTGGATACGGCCAAGGCCAGGAAGGCGGCCCAGAAGGCCAAGGACCTGGTGAGGCGCAAGAGCGAGCTTGAGATATCGGCCCTGCCGGGCAAGCTTGCCGACTGTTCAGACAAGGATCCCGCGAAGTGCGAGATCTTCCTCGTCGAGGGAGATTCGGCAGGCGGCAGCGCCAAGTCCGGAAGGGACCGCAGGTTCCAGGCCATCATGCCGCTGAGAGGCAAGGTGATAAACGTCTACAAGGCCGATATAAAGAAGGTCTTGGACAATAACGAGATAAGGTCCATCATAACTGCTCTCGATGCCGGGTTCGACGAAGCGGGCCCTAACGCCATGCTGGACGAGGAAGAGAACGGCAACGGCAACGGCAAGAAGAGCTTCGAAATAGACGCCCTCAGGTATCACAAGGTCGTCATCATGACGGACGCGGACATCGACGGCGCCCACATCAGGACGCTGCTTCTGACTTTCTTCTACAGGTACATGACGGAACTGATCAGAAGGGGGCACATCTACATCGCCCAGCCGCCGCTTTACAAGGTTAAGGTGGGCAAGGTCGAGAAGTACGCCTACTCGGACGAGGAGCTCCAGAAGGTGCTCGACCAGCTGGGTCGGGACAACTACAGCATACAGCGCTACAAGGGCTTAGGAGAGATGAACGCCGAACAGCTCTGGGAGACTACGATGAACCCGGAGACCAGGACGATGTTCAAGGTCACGATGGACGACGCCAGGAAGGCGGACGAGATGTTCTCCATACTGATGGGAGACGCCGTCGAACCCAGGAAGAAGTTCATCGAGACACATGCGATATACGCAAGGAACATAGATATCTAAAATGCTGCAACCCCGAGAGGTGGACATATGTCTGAAGAGCTAGAGCTGCTTGAGGGAGCTACATACCACGACAGGGACATAGAGCAGGAACTAAAGTGGTCGTACCTGCAATATTCGATGAGCGTCATCGTAGGGAGGGCCTTGCCCGACGTGCGGGACGGAATGAAACCAATCCACAGAAGGATCCTCTTCGCCATGGACAGCCTGGGTCTTACGGGAGACAAGCCCTACAGGAAATCGGCGACGGTCGTAGGAGAGGTCATCGGCAAATACCATCCGCACGGCGAATCCTCAGTCTACGACGCCATGGTCAGGATGGCCCAGGACTTCACCTACAGGAACATGCTTGTGGACGGACACGGGAACTTCGGGTCTGTCGACGGAGACCCGCCGGCGGCCCAGAGGTACACCGAGGTCAGGATGGCCAAGCTTTCGTCCTATATGCTGGCGGACATCGACAAGGATACCGTTGACATGGTCCCCAACTTCGACGAGTCGTTGAAGGAGCCGTCGGTCCTGCCTGCGCGCTTCCCTCAGCTTCTGGTAAACGGCTCGTCCGGCATCGCCGTCGGAATGGCGACCAACATACCTCCCCACAACCTTGGAGAGGTAATAGACGGGACCGTCGCGCTGATCGACAACCCAGAGCTGACGCCAGAGCAGCTCAACGGCTACATACTCGGGCCCGACTTCCCGACCGGGGCTCAGATACTGGGCGTACAGGGAATCAGGGACATGTATGCCACTGGCAGGGGCTCCATCAAAGTCCGCGCCAAGTCGCATTTCGAGACCATGAGCGGCGGCAAGGTCAGGATAGTGGTGGACGAGCTACCCTACATGGTGAACAAGGCCGAGCTGGTAAGGAAGATTGCCGAGCTTCACAAGGACAAGAAGATTGTCGGCGTCACAGACTTGAGGGACGAATCAGACAGAAGCGGCATGAGGGTGGTAGTCGAGCTCAAAAAGGACGCCAACCCGAACGTCGTCTTGAACCAGCTCTACAAGCACACGCCACTGGAGTCCAACTTCGGGGCGATAATGCTCACGCTGGTCAACAACGTGCCTAAGGTTCTGAACCTGTCGGAGATCCTCACGGAATACATCAAGCACCAGAAGGAAGTCGTGACGAGGCGCAGCAGGTTCGACCTCAACAAGGCCGAAGAGCGCGCCCACATCCTGGAGGGCCTCCTGATAGCGATGGACCACATAGACGAGGTCATAGCCCTTATCAGGGCCTCCAAGGACGACGACGAAGCAAGGAACGGCCTGATGGAGAGGTTCGCCCTGTCAGAAAAGCAAGCCCAGGCCATATTGGACATGAGGTTGAAGCGCCTGACCGGCCTGGAGCGAGGAAAGGTCGAGGAGGAATACAGGCAGGTCAACGAGACAATCTCCCGCTTAAGGGCGATACTGGCGGACGAGAAGCTCCTCATGGGGATCATCAAGGGCGAGCTCCTGGAGATAAAGGAGAAGTTCGCAGACCCCAGGCGCACAGAGCTCCTGCCCGACGAGGGAGAGATAATCGACGAGGACCTCATACCCCAGGAGGAGATAATAGTCTCCTTGAGCAACTTCGGGTATGTGAAGAGGATGCCCGTGTCGACCTATAAGGCGCAGAGAAGGGGCGGCAAGGGCGTCTCGGGAGGCAACCTCAAGGAAGAGGACGCCGTGGAAGTGGTAATGTGCACGAACACGCACTCCACAATACTGTTCTTCACCAACAAAGGGAAGGTATACAACCTCAAGGGTTATAACATACCCGAGGCGAGCAGGCAGGCGAGGGGGACTGCAATCGTCAACCTCATACAGCTTGAAGGGAGCGAGAAAGTCACGGCGGCGCTGGCCGTCAACGAATTCTCGGAGTCCATCAAGCTCTTCTTCGTGACCCAGAAGGGCACCGTCAAGAAGACATCCCTGGACCAGTTCTCCAACATCAGGAAAGTAGGGCTGATCGCCCTCAATATCAAGGAGGACGACGAGCTGATAGCAGTGCGCCAGGTGTGCGAGGGCGACGAGATCATAATGGTAAGCCGCAACGGCATGAGCATAAGGTTCAAGGAAGGCGACGTAAGGTCGATGGGAAGGACCGCAGCCGGCGTGCGCGGGATGCGCCTCAAAGGGGACGACATCGTAGTCGGCGCCGACATCGCAAAGGACGACCACGAGGTCCTCGTCTTCACCGAGAACGGCTACGGCAAGCGCACCGAGTTCAAGCAGTACAGATGCCAGGCCAGGGGCGGCTCGGGCGTGAAGGCGATGAACCTGACGAAGAAGACCGGCAAGATAGCAAGCGTCAAGTTCGTATCGGAGAAGGACGACCTCCTGATAATGACCGGCAGCGGACAGACGATAAGGATGGGCATCGCCGACATATCTGTGATGGGAAGGTCCACACAGGGAGTGAGGCTCATCAACCTGAAGGAAGACGAAAAGGTGATAGCCGCAGCCTTGATGCCGAACGAGGACGAAGAGGAGCAGAAGGCGGACGGGGCTTGTCCGACAGACGGGACCCTGTTCGGAGAGTAAACAGGGTGATTTGAAGGCGCCATGCAACAGATGCCTGGCGCCTTCGTCTTATTATTAGCAAGTAAAAGGAGGTTGAACATGCGATGAGATTCCCTTTCACAAGGTCGTTCGTAACCGCGGTTTTAATCGGAACCATTCTTCTGTCGTCCGTCTTCATCCAGGCTGCTGCCTCCGACCCGGCACCGGGCATAACGGGGACACCCGTCATCGTTGAAGAGTTCGAGAATGGGCTCTCCTCAATGTGGGCGACGTTGGGATATTCCGGCGGCGACTTCCAGAAGTTCGCCAAGGTAGAAAACGGGCAGCTTGTTGTCTCGGTACCTAAGGGAAATGGCGCCGGCAGGACGGGGATCATGAGCGCAGAACCGCTCTTCAAGGTCAATGCCGCTATGAAGGACGACCCCGTCCGCATCGTAATCGAGTTCGACCAGGCGAACACCGACAATTTCGTAGTCGCATTGAGCGCCGTCAAGGACCAGAACGCATGGAAGCTGCCCAACCTGTGGGTCTTCTGGAACAGGATATCGGGCACTGACAGGTCCCACTTCGGCATCAGCAGCATACAGGGGGAGGGCGATTACCGGACCAATTCCGAGAAAAGCGGCAGGCCGGTCCCGCGCTACCTGATGCTTACGATATGGCCGGGCAGGGTCGAGCTCAAGGACCTGGAAACTAACGAGAGGTTCGACGGCAGCTACACTTGGCTCAAAGAAGGAGCAGCGCCTTACCTTTTCGTATTCGCAAACCCGATTATGCAGGGGAATGCGGCGAAGATGGCGGTGAAGTCCATAAGGGTGTACGGAGCATTGAAATAGAGAAGGCTGCAGTAAAACCGAGGTTCGCCAACCCGACATTGTTCCGGGCAAATTCAAGGGGTATAGATTTGGGGAAGCCTGTGCCGCGGGAACATTAGAAGCCGGAAATGATGATAGGCGAAGGCCCTGTCCGATGGCGGGGCCTTATTCATTTTGCCGCCTTGAGCCGCCAAAAAAGGAATCTAATGACATGCATCAAATATACCGTTTGTGAAACAAGTTGATCGGGCGACCAGTTTTATAGCACCTAGCAACTAGAAAGGCATGGCAACTTGGGGCGATCTGTTTATGAGCGGCGAACGAAACGATAGAATCAAATCTGAACGAAAGCGTGGGGATTGCTATGAGGCATAGATTTTCCGGTCGAGCCGCGCTGATATTGCTGATAATCATCTTTGCCGGCCTGCTGCAGACAGGGTGCAAGAAGGACATGAAGATAATCCTTTTTTCGGACACCGACAACGGTTTTATCCAAGAGGCGCTCGAGAAGATGAATTATGCCTATGTACCCTGCTATACAATGCTTGATTTCTACTATAACTTCATCGACGACGCATGGGACCTCGTCATATTCGACAACAGGCAGCCCAGCCCCATCCCAGGAGCCGAGGAGGAAATCTTAAATAACGTATATCTGTATGCCCTTATGGGAGGGAAAGTGCTTATAAATTCCATGTACCTGAACAATTACCCCGCAATATGGGCTTATTTCGGCTACAGTTACGTTTCCAGTAGCACGGTTCCCATAAGCGTCTACAGGATCAATCCGACGGGCGAATTCTGGAACGAACCCGAAGCGGCCCCTGACATGATCCTTTCGGGGGCGCCGGATCCATACGGCTCTGCGACGAACGCATTCAAGGGCGCAGCAGTCATGTCGGGCATCAAGATGGCGACGTTCAACCAGTCGATTCCCGGCGATCTTAATTCGGGTGCCGTATTCAAGGCAAACGCCGGAAGGACGATATTAAACGCCTTCTTCCTGGATGACGCTGTGGCGGCAGGCGTGCCGATCGACGGGGATTCCGACGGGACTGCGGATGCCGTCGAGTGGTACATGAACGAGCTGTTCTCGCTTGAGCAGGCGGCAGGCAAACGGGTACAACCGCAGTCTAATCCCCAGAACTGAGAATATGCCTTTACTGGCCGGCGGTCCGGGCCGGAAATCCGGGCCGCCGGCATCTTTGCCTTCCCGGACTTGCCCGCTGGGCTTGACTTGCCCGGTTTCCCGCGATATATTAGTAAAGCCACACCGCTTATTATGGTCGGGGTGGCAGCTCTTTGAAAACCGGGAATAAGGAAGGAAAAGAAGAAGAGGAAAGAAAAGCAAGGAAGAAAGAGACTCAATAGCGAGCGGGCGAAGAGTATCTTTTGAGTAATGTCAGCGGAATTAA
>Ga0116174_10001091_pt1 | contig 25482 bp, 22 predicted proteins | sample AD_UKC087_MetaG_FD_89801 | JGI IMG/M metagenome (GOLD analysis project Ga0116174, IMG submission 89801) | Active sludge microbial communities of municipal wastewater-treating anaerobic digesters from USA - AD_UKC087_MetaG | ecosystem: Engineered > Bioreactor > Anaerobic > Digestate | place: USA...
CGATGGGCGGCTGGTCGAGTGTAGTTGGTCAGACCCGCGTTCTGGTAGAGGTCGTATATCAGTCCTACAGGCGATTTTATGACGCCGATCTCGGTGGGGTCCGGGCGATGGCCGGCCTGCGATGGAGGTTCTGAATCCCGACCAAAGCAGGCAATGGCCCCGATCGAGGGACATCGGAAAGGAGTGAAAGCGAAATGAACGTGATCTATGAACCGAGGGGCCGGGCGCTGGAGTATGCGTATCTGGCCTGCAACCTGTACGGGGGTGTGTGTCCGCACCGATGTTCGTATTGCTACATCCCTCCGGCCACGCGCAAGAGCCGCGCCCAGTGGGAGGCGACGCCGTGGTACGTCCGCAAGGATGTTGTCAAGTGGCTGGAGAGGGATGCCGAGCGATTGAGCGGCACGGACAGACGGGTGCTGCTGTGCTTCCACTGCGACCCGTACACGCCCAGCGCTGCGAGTTTCGGCGTAACCCGCCAAGCGCTGAAGATTCTGCGAGCGCACAATGTGCCGTTCCAGGTGTTGACCAAGGGGGGCGGATTTGCCGTTCGGGATTTTGACTTGTACGGGCCACACGATGCGTTCGCTACCACGATGACCTTCATGGACCCGAATTGCAGCGAGGTGTACGAGCCCGGCGCGACCTTGCCCTCGAATCGAATACAGGCCATCATGGAAGCCCACCGAAGGGGTATTCATACGTGGGTGAGCTTGGAGCCGGTCTTGGCTCCGTCCGAATCTCTGGCGGTCATTGAGCGCACGCATGAATATGTGGACCTCTACAAGGTCGGCAAGCTTAATCACGACCCGCAGCGCGAGGCGAAGATCGACTGGCGCGCATTCGGGGCCAGGGCCATCGAGCTATGTGAGAAGTATGGCAAGCGGTACTACATCAAGGAGGATCTGGCCAAGCATCTGGACGGGATCGGGTTCACGAACACGGACACCCGGAAGGTTCATCGGCCGGGGCCATAAAATAATATGTATTTCGTGTTTTTCCCATTGACAATAGAGCATAATACAGATAGACTATATATAGAATTAACAGTCACTTTCAACCTCCATAAGAAAGGGAAAGACGATGGCACACGAACTGGAAATCCGAGATGGCAACGCCTGCATGATGTACGCCGGCGAGACGCCCTGGCACAAGCTGGGCACGAAGGTGGAGAAGGAAGTGTCGGCCGGAGCGTGCATGAAGCTGGCGGGCCTGGACACCGAATGCGAGAAACGCCCGATCTTCATCCGGGGCAAGGCGGAGGTGGACGGGATTCCCGTCGTTGGCTCCCAGGTCGAAGGCAAGTACGCCGTAGTCCGCCTGGACGACGAGAAGGTGCTGGGTGTGGTGGGCGAATCGTACAACATCATCCAGAACCGGGAATGCTTCGACTTCCTCGATTCGATCGTGGGGGAGGGGCAGGCCCTGTATCATACGGCCGGCTCGCTGTTCGGCGGCAGCCGCATCTTCATCACCTTGAAGCTGCCCGAGGATTCCGTGGTGGGCGACGACACGATCCAGCGGTACGTGCTGTTGGCCACCTCGCACGATGGGTCGATGGCGCTGACGGCCCGGATGACCGGGGTGCGGGTGGTCTGTGCGAACACCCTGGCCGTGGCACTTGGACGTGAGACTCAGCAGTGCATCACGATCCGCCACACGCAGAGCTATAAGGACAAGGTGGCGGAGGCCAGAAGGGTGCTCGATCTGGCCGATCTCTACTACCAGCACATGGAACGCGAATTCAGTAAGATGCTCGACGCCACCATGCGGGAGTCGGACCTGAGCCGGTTCGTCAACCAGCTATTCCCGGACACCAAGAAGGACGAGGCCGGCAAGCTGGTTGCTTCGGCCGGCGCGATCAAGAAGCGGGATCGGGTCAGAGAACTGGCCCGTGCGGGTCGCGGCAACAAGGCCGTGGCCGGCACGCGGTGGTCGGCGTTCCAGGCCATCACGGAATTCGTGACGCACGAACGCACGTCGAACGTCTCGCCGGGCAGGGCTCAGGACGACGTGTGGTTCAACTCGATGATGTTCGGATCGGGTCGCCAGTTGGAGCAGCAGGCGTTCGATCTGCTCAAGGTCAAATAGTGTTCATCGTCGCGGGGGAGGGCTTCGGCTCTCCCCCTTCCCCTTGACGGAAAAAAAGACTTGCAGGAGCGTTGACTGTAGGTCATACTTCTATACAGTGGTAACTGGAGTCAAAGAAAATGGGAACCGGAAGCAAAGAGCCGCTGACCGTATTCAATATCGGCTATCAGGGTCACACGATCGACTCGTTCGTGCTGGTACTGAGGGGTGCGGGGATCACCATCCTGGTCGATCTCCGGGAAAAGCCATACAGCCGGATGCCGGGATTCAGCAAGAACAAGCTGAGAGAGACCTTGGAGTCCGGCGGGATGGCCTACCGGTGGATGGGCAGCCAGCTTGGCGGTTTCACCTGCACCGTAGAGATGTGGAGGCAGGGATGCGCGGCGCTGGCGGAATTGGCCAGGGGCGGCGAAAAGGTGGCGATCATGTGCATGGAGCGCGACTGGCAGAAATGTCACCGGGCCAAACTGGTCGAGATTCTGGCGCTGGAGCACAAGATTCAGAGCTTGAATCTGTGACCGATTCTCTGCGTGGTGGTGTAACGGCAGCACGCCGGCTCCTGATGCCGGAGGTTGGGGTCCGATTCCTTGCCACGCAGTTTCTTCATTGACGGAGCGCACCTATGCTGCAAGTGGACAAGATCTTCCTCGGACACACTGCCGCCAAGCAGAGGGCCTACCTGCGCCATGCGTTGACCAGATTCCGGGAGGGTGGTTGCGAACGTGTGGTGATCCCTTGTTGCGGGCAGTTCTCGCTGGCGTTTGTGGCGGTGGAGGCGGGATATCGACCGAGCCAGGTCTGCTGTTCAGACATCAGCCTGTTCTCGGGATTGATCGGCCACCTGTGCTCCGGGGTGCCGATCGAGGCGTTGGGATTCACCCTGGCTCCTGAATACCAGGAAGGCTACGACCAGCGGGCGACGGAGATTGACCGGGCGGCGTATCTGTTCTGGCTGATGAAGGTCGCACAGTTGCAGGAGTCGAAGAACCCGGTGTTGAGGGAGACGCGGGACTACTTCACCCTTCACCAGGGCAAGGTCATTGAGAGGGTACGTGGGCACCTGGAAGCGATCCTGGGCAAGCTGTCGGGCATCCGCTACATGACCGCGGACGTCCGGGATGTGCTCAGGGACAGCCGCGATCCCCAGGAGATCGTGCTGGTCAACCCGCCCGTCTACGAGAAGGGGTACGAGAAGCAGTTCGACTTCCACGGCTCGATCGTGTACTCGGCGGGCGTGGAAGAGTTCTCCTGGAAGAAAGAGTACCTCAAGCTGTTTGACGCCAACCGGGAGAATCCCGCCCCCATGCTCTGGCTGCGGGTTCACCACGCCAAGGAGGCGGACCCCGAGAACATCGTCTTCGCCCAGGAGTTCAACTTCAAGAAGTCGGAGTTCTGGCTTATCAACAATCCGGCGTACGTGGAGAAGTTCGGCCTGGACAGAAGCATTGACGCCAGGGGCATGAAGCGCACCAAGCCGCTCAGGGCCAAGGTGCTGCCGGCCGACTACGAGATCTGTCCGGACACCCAGGTGTCGATGAAGATGGTCAAGCGGGATGTGGCGATGTACTACCGCGACCTGTTCGCCCATAAGATGGGGCAGACGGCAGCCGAGTGGGACGTGGTGATGTTGCTCGACGGCATGGTCTTCGGAGTCTTTGGGCTCCACACCAGAGACCTGAGAATTCTTCGATCGGACATCATGTACGAGGTCTACGGGTTCAACCGGCCGCTGGCAAAGTACCCGAACGCCAACCGCCTGCTGATGCTGTGTATCACCACGAAGCGGTTCCGCGATTGGGCGATGCGACTGATATTCCCGAGGAACCGGCTGGCGGTGTGCAATCGGTTCAAGACCACGTGTTTCAGCAAGTACCGAACGGTCAAGCTGAACCACGGCATCTTGAATCGGATCAGCCGGGAAAAGCTCGAGAACGGGAACTACAAGACGGTGTGGGAAACCGAGTGGCGGGACCAGAGTTATGCCGAGTGCGTCCGGCAGTACCTCAATGAAGTGAAGGGATAGGGTTTCATGGAAGACAGAACGCGGGAACGGATGCTCGACTTGGGCAATGGCCTGAGTATCTGGAAGATCCACATCGACCTGCTGCGGGAGGCCGACAAGAACGCCAGGGTCATGTCGCCGATGATGCTGAATCGGCTCACCGACAACGTGCGGCAGGACGGCCGGTTGGAGTCCCTGCCCCTGGTGACCCAGGCGGAGTGCCACGATGGCGAGATGCGGATCATCAGCGGCCACCATCGGGTCCGGGCGGCCAGGGCGGCGGAGGTGTACGAGGTCCACGTGTTGTGCATCGACGACGAGTTGAGCCGGGATCAGATTCTCTCCAAGCAGTTGCAGCACAACAGCTTGAACGGCGAAGATGACCCCCAGATGCTCGCCGAACTGTACCGATCCATCGAAGACCTCAACGAGAGGATCAAGGTGGGACTGCCCGAGCTTGAGGCGGGGAAGTTCGACCCGGTAGGCATGGACGAAGTCAGGCTGGACGTGGACTATGAGGTGGTCAATATCGTCTTCCTGCCGCAGCAGAAGGTGCAGTTCGACGATGCGATCAACCTGCTGGCCAAGAGCGGCGACGTGCTGGTGGAGCAGTTCGGCGTCTTTGAATCCTTCCGGGAGGCGGTGGCGAAGACGTCCGAAGCCTACAACGTGCGGAACATCGCCGGGATTCTGGCCAAGATGGCTGAGATCGTGCTCGCCCATGAGCCCCAAGAGGAAGCTGTTCCCGATGGCGAGCCCGCAGCCCAGGCTTGATGGTTGTGGTGACCGATGGGACGTCGAACCACGTTGACGGGGGAAGTAGCGGCCAAGCTCGAATACTACTGGCAACTGTCCAGTGAGATTGCGCTGTCCGACCGCGAAATCTGTGACCGCATCGGCATCAAGTTCAAGACGCTCCAGGATTGGCTCTACAGGCGGCGCAAGGTGAAGATCGGCGAGCGTTAGCCGGAACCGTTGACCGATATTCGTGCGCGCGCAAGGGTCACGTGCGTAACGAGTTACCTCGCCCGGATGCACGCCCTGACAATAAAGGCAGAGGCGGCCGGCAACCTCAAGCTGGCGGCACGAATCACCGAGAGGCTGATGGTGATGCAGTTCCCGCACAAGTTCGGCAGGAACGTTCGGCCGCCGGATGACGGAGAGTCGCCGACAGAGCTGGTCCGCGGGATGATGCAGGAGGTTGAGGATTACCACGAGTTGTGCGATGGCTAAATACCTCACCCCGCGATGGACAAAGTGCAAGCTGGACCCACGCCAGCACGCGTATCTATACAGCCGTGCGCCCATCAACATTGTGCCGTCTGGAAGGCGCTCATTCAAAACTGAGGCGTCCAAACGCCGGGTGGTCACCAGGGCAATCGCCTTCAAGAAGTACCCCAACGGCCGGTTCTTTGCCTGTGCGCCGACGCAGCAGCAGGCCAAGGATATCTTCTGGTCCGACCTCAAGGCGATGGTGCCGAGGTGGGCGCTTCGCACCGGTCGGCCGGACATCGATATCAGCGAGAGCGAGTTGACGATCAAGCTGTGGCAGGGGGCGATCATCAAGGTGGCCGGCCTGGACAAGCCGGCCCGCATCGAGGGTGGCGATTGGGATGGCGGGGTGATTGACGAGTACGCGGACTGCCGGGCGGACGTGCTCGATGAGCATATCATGCCGATGCTGGTCCGTGGTGGATGGATCGACATTATCGGTGTGCCCGGCGGCAGGAATCACTACTACCGACTGACGCAGCAGGTGCTCAATGGGGAGTTGGAGGGGGCGAAGCACTTCCACTGGAAGGCGTCGGAGGTGCTTCACTTGTATCTTGGCCGGGAGAGAGCGGAGGCGTTCCTGGCCCAGATGCGAAAGAAGATGGACCCGCTGACGTTCGATCAGGAGTTCAATGCGAGCTTCGTGGTGTTCGAGGGCCGGGTCTACTACGGGTTCCTCCAGGAGACGCACGCCAGTGAGCGGCTGGCCTGCGATCCCAAGCTGCCGCTGATTCTGTGCTTTGACTTCAACGTGGCCCCGGGGGTGTGTGCGATCTGTCAGGAGCAGCCGTACACGGGGAGCAACCCGAAGGTGGACAGCGAAGTGACTGCGTGCCTGGACGAGGTGTGGATCTCGAACAACAGCAACACCAAGCGGGTCTGCCAGGAGATTGCGGAGCGGTACGCCGGGCATCCGCAGGAGATCTGGTGCTACGGCGACGCCACGGGTGGGGCGAGAGGCTCGGCCAAGGTGGAGGGCTCCGATTGGGACTTGATCGAGAAGGCACTGCGGCCGGTGTTCGGCAGTCGGCTCTATCTGGCCTATGCCCGCTGTAATCCAAGGGAGCGGGTGAGGATCAACGCCATGAACAGCCGGATCGAGGCGGCGGATGAGAAGATCCGGTTCCTGGTGGACCCGGTGAAGTGCCCGCATACGGTCATGGACTTCGACGGTGTGGTGTGGGACGACAAGACGGGGGAGGTGGACAAGACCAGCGACAAGACGCTCACGCACCTATCTGATGCGGTAGGGTACTACGTGGCCCAGGTCCACCCGCTGGCGGAGCCGGGCTTTGTGATCGACCAGTTCTGAGAGATTTTTCCGTTGCGGGGGAGAATATGCTTGTCATGACGGCGTTTCCGTGGTTGCTTCTCATTACTGGTATGCAGAAGTGACTGCTTTGAAAGGGCCCGGAAATGGATTTCAGCAAGGTTCTCACATTCCTGGACGGCAAGAAGACGTACATCGTGGCGGGGGCCATGCTGGCTCTCGGGTGTGCGGAGGGCATGGGGTGGTTCAGTGTGCCGGAGTGGGTCTGGCCGATCGCGGCGGGGATGGGCCTGACCACGTTGCGGGCCGGGGTGACCGGGGTGGCGCAGTCGATAAAGGACAACGTGCCGACGACCACGACGAAGTAGGCTCCCCGTGAAGGCCATCGGGTCGGTTATAGCGACGGCGTTGGTGCTGGCCCTGGCGGTGTGGAGGTGGTATGCCTCACGCAACGAGAAACGACAGCGAGAACAGAAGGAGCGGGATGAGGCGATTCATCAGGCTGCTCATTCTGACGACGATAGCGATGTCAGCGGCATCCTGCGCCCGTAGCTACCTGGACGTGGGGCCGGTGTTCGTGACCAGCGACCCGAACGACATCGACATGCACTACGTCGTGGCAGGCTCCCTTATCATCGACCCGAACAATCCCGGCAATTCCCTGCGGGTGGGCAAGGACGGGCGATTCCTCAGCAACAAGTTCTTCGAGTATGTGCTCCAGAGGGCGGCGAAGTGATTGCGTGGTCGATCCACAAGCATTTTGTGCATCCACCGGCCAAGGAGCCGGTGCTTCTCGGGTACGGCAGATTGCTCGGCGGCGAGCCGCTGTTTCTGCCGGCCGAGGACGCGGCGGATTGGGGCAGGGACGATGCGTGGATGGACCTGGACGCCTGGCGTCGATGGCTGGGCGGGACGCTGACGGACCACGTGACCAAACTACTGACAGAGGCGGAACTTCGAGACAGGTCTTCGTCGGTCGCCCGGACGGTCGGTGCCGCTACTTCGCGGCCAACTGCCGGATCAAGGAAGTCTGCACAGGCAGATAAAGTCCAAGAGCCGTCCGGGCATTATGGAACAGGGGGAAATGAGCATGGCTAACGCACCAGTAGACACAACGCATCCCGCGTATGACCAGATGCTTCCGGCGTGGGAGCTGGTGGATGACCTGATGGGCGGGACCCAAGCAATGAAGGCGGCCGGCACGAAATGGCTGCCACAAGAGGATGGCGAGAGTTCTGACGCCTACGAAAGCCGGCTGGCAGATCCGTCCTCTACAATGGATACGCCAAGGCGGTCAAGGAATTGTCCCGGCGTCCGTTCGCCAGGGCGGTGACGATTCGCGGTGAGCCTCCCGAGCCACTGAATGCGATGGCAGAGGGCGTGGACGAGGAAGGCCGCAACCTGACGCGCTTCGCGAAAGACGTGCTGACGGTAGCGGTCAACCGGGGCCTCTGTCACATCCTGGTGGACTATCCGCCGAACCAGGCGGCGAACCTTGGCGAAGAGCGCCAGATGGGGCTGCGTCCGCGGTTCGTCCTGATCGACCCGAAGGACTTGATTGGCTGGGTCTGTGAGAAGGGGCCGAGCGGCGAACAGCGGCTGACCGAGATTCGGATTCGCGAGTCGGCGTATGTGCGCAAAGACGACTACGGTGTTGAGGTCCGCCAGCGGGTGAGGGTGATTCGCCCGGACGCCTACGAGCTGCATGAAAAGGGCGAGAAGGACAACTGGCAGGTGATCGAAGCGGGACCGATGTCCCTGGGGAAGATCGCCTTGGTGACGCTGTATGTCAACCGCACCGGCTTTATGACCGCCGCGCCGGCGATGAGGGACCTGGCGGACCTGAATCTGGCGCACTACCAGAGCCAGAGCGACCACCGCAACAACCTGCGATTCGCCCGCTCGGGCGTGGTGTTCATCAAGGGCCTCACGGCGAAAGAGATGGAAGGGAGGATCGTCTGGGGGGTCAATCACGCCGTCAAGACGACCAACGCCAACGCGGACATGAAGCTGGTCGAGCACAGCGGCAGTGCGGTGACGGCGGGCGAGAATGAGCTGCGCCACCTCGAAGAGCAGATGGAGGCGGTGAGCATGGGGCCTCTGACCGTGCGATCGTGGGGCAACGAAACCGCGATGGGCAAGGCGATCGACGAAGGCAAGGGCCAGTGTGACCTGCAATCGTGGGTGCGGGAGGAAGAAGGGGTCATGTCGCAGGCATACCAGCTTGCGGCGGAATGGAGCAGGGTGGCGCTGCCGGAGGCGTTTGGGGTGGACATCTACGACGACTTCGGCCTGCTGCCGCGATCGGCGCAGGACCTGGACAATCTCCAGAAGCTCAGGGACCGGGGGGATTTGTCCAGGCGAACGATCCTGGAGGCGTCCAAGTTGCGTGGCCTTCTGCCGGAGAACCACGATATCGACGAGGAGTTGGCTCGCATCGAGGAAGAGGGGCCGGACCTGGGCATGATCGGGAGGGAAGAGCCGGAACCACAGCCGGAAGAAGAGAAGAAGTAATCGGGCGGGAGGCGGAGCGTTGGACTACGAAGACGGCGGCATGCTTGAAGCGTTGGGGATGAAGTTCGGGTGGTGTTGGAGTTGGTTTTACCGCGAGTGGCACTATTGGCCGCTGTACTGGCCGGTGGGGCAGGCAAGGATGGTTTCGCTGCCCGTGGTGGTTCTGAGGCGGCTGGGGTACTGGTCGGGCGTGCGGTCGTGGTCGCGCGGCCGGCATTGGGATCGAAGATCGAGATACGGAGAGCGGTAATGGGCACTGAAGCGCCGAGCAGGAAAGAGGTGGACAAGGCGGCAAGGGCAATCGTGCGGGAGCACAACCGTGCCGTGGCTCAACTGGCGTCCGTGGCGGCAAGGAACGGGCATGTCGGCCTGACGCACGATCTGGTGAACATCATGCTGCCGAGTCGGCTGGAGGCGGACCTGTTTCGTGCAAGGGTGGCGCATGCCGGTTGATCTGGCACAACTGAAAAGTGTCAACGAGGTGGTCCGCGACCGGATCATACGACACGCGGTCCTCTTGGAGCAGTACAAGACCGAGCAGGTGCGAAAGATCATCTCGTTCTTCAATCGCGATCTCGAGCCCGACTTGCTGGAGAAGCTCACCAAGTACGCCGGAAAGACGCTGACGGAGAACCGGCTGCGGATCATGCGGCAGAGCATGAAGGACGTGATGGCGGCCGGGTACCTGCGCATGCGGAAGGATCTGGAGCCGGACCTGATTGACTTGGGCAAGAGCCAGGGCAAGTGGGATGCGGCGGTGATCGAGAAGGCGTTGCCGGTGAAGCTGTCTTTGGCGACGCTGTCGGTGCCGACGATCCGGGAGATGGTCGTCAACCGGCCGATTGACGGACGGTTGGTGAGGGAGTGGCTTGAAGAGCTTGGGCAGGCCCAGGCGATCAAGGTCAACCGGCAGATCATGATCGGCGTGGCCGAGGGCGAGGGGGTTGACGAGATGGTGCGCCGGATTCGGGGGACGGCCAAGAACCGTTATCGGGATGGCTTGCTCGCCAGGTCCAGGCGAGAGATTGAATCGGTGGTGCGGACCTCCGTTTCCGGCGTAGTGAACAACGTGCGGCAGGCGACCTACCAGGCTAACGCCGATGTGATTGCCGCGGTGCAGTGGGTAGCGACGCTGGACAGCCACACGTGCGAGGTGTGCGCGGCCTACGATGGGCAAACGTACGACCTGATGGACGGGCCGAGGCCGCCCCAGCACTATGGCTGTCGCTGTACGACAGTGCCGGTGTGCAAGTCGTGGAAGGAGATGGGGTTTGACTTTGCCGAGATGCCGGTCAGTGAGCGGGCGGCGATGAATGGCCGGGTGGCGGATACGGTGACCTATGGCCAGTGGCTTAAGGGTCAGGGCCGGGAGACCCAGGAGCTGACGCTGGGCAGGCGCAAAACCCAGCTATTCCGCTCTGGGCAGTTGAGCATCAGGGACTTCATCGACGATCGGGGGCGAATTCTGACGCTGAAGGAACTGGAGTCGCTGATTTGACCGGTGTCCGCTGATCCACTCCAGGATAGCGCTGTTGAGGTGAGGGCTGGTGACATTCGGACCGGTTTTACGAAGCTCTGGCGGTCAGAGGTGCAGAAGTGCACGCCAACGACGTACACCCGTCTTCGGTTGAGCTTGGGGTGATCTACGCCTGATCTCATAACTTGTTATATCGACGCGAGCGGTGAAATTCGTTCAATGAATGTCAACACGACCTAACCTTCTCGTGGACATCCGCAGGATCTTCGGACGATGAGTTCACCGTCCAAATAGACTGTTCGTGCCGGTGCGCCGAAGTCGGCCACCCTCGACAACATCAGACCGACGGCAGTGGCAGCAATCTCTTTGAGCGGCTGCCTGTATGTCGTAAGCGGCACACGTAGATATTCGCTATACTTGAGATCGTCAATACCGACAACACGAACCTGTCCCGGGATATCGTATCCCATTTCGGAAAGATGATGCATCAGCCGGGCAGCAGTGGTATCATTCTCACACACGATGCCAATCAGCTTCTTTTTGTGCACAAGGCTGCGCACGAAGTCCTGGTCTTCCACCTCCCCGATGCTCACGGTATTAGAGCCATTCACTCCAATCTTGAGATTGGCTTCGCGAATGGCCTGCACATACCCTATGATCCTCAACTTCACCGTTGGCGCTGCATAAGGCCTTGACACGAACTTCAGGCTGGTGCACCCATGGTTAATGAGGTGCTCAGTCACAATATATCCGATGCGGACATTATCCACACCGACTAGGTCATAATTGCTACGCAGTGGGAATGAGACTATGTCTCGGTCCATCAGAACGACCGGGATATGCGCTTCAGCGAAGAGGCCCATAATCCGCTTATTGACGGTGTCCTTCTCGGAGGTGCGTTCGAGAGGTGCGAAGAAGATCCCGTCGACCTTCTCCTTTGCGTAGCGTCGCGCCAAATGTTCGATCTGACGTTTTCGCTCCTCAGCGCCCTCGGACATGGAGCCACTCCAGATGAGGCGAAATCCATCCTCTTCTGCCTTGTGAGCCATATGACCACAGATAGGCTCGAAGATCTCCGTTTCTCCCAGACCGGGTATCAACAGAGCGAAACTGAGGGTCTTTTCTGGTCGATCAACATAACGGACATAGGTCCCAGACCCCGCCCGCCGTTCGATGAACCCTTCTCTCTGCAATTGTGTCAGTGCTCGCGAAACGGTAGGCCGCGAGCACGAGTGCTGTTTAGCCAGTTCAGTCTCTGTAGGGAGGCGCTGGCCATTCCGATAATCGCCGCGGAGAATACCCTGATACAGAGTCTCCTGTATGTGCAGATACTTCAATTGTCCGCTCGGATTTCTACCCATAAGCTGCTACTCTCCTTCCTCAGGTGCGTCCCTTACGTCTCGCACCGAGAACGCGTCTCTCTCCACTGCCTCCCGGCTCCGATGCTCTCGGATCGGCAACACCGTACCCCGGAGACCTCGCACCACATCACCTGGAAGCTCCACCATGGCGCCTGTCTGCGCACAAACGCATGCAGCGATTCGTCCTGCCGTCGCATTGATCTCACGCAGCGGCCTCCTCCTCAGCATGCCTACAATCATCGCGCCTGTGAATGCATCACCTGCACCCACAGTATCCTCAACGTCAACCTCCAGCCCCGGGCAATCAACGGCCTCGGCATTGGTGACCAGAGTACTCCCCTGCGCACCTCGCGTCAAGGCAACGCAGGAAAGATGGAATCTACAAAGCATATCCGTCAGACGATTCCGTACATCACCTGTGAGTTGAAGCAGGCTGCTCAGGTAATCAAGTTCATCGATATTAACTTTCACCACATTGGCCCTTTTCAGAGAAGCAAGGACTACGGCGGAGTCCGGATACGGCTCCCTGAGATTGATGTCGAACACCCGCAAGCAGTCAGGCCTTGTACACTCCAAGAACCTGCCAATTGTTGCTCTGCTGACCGGGCTCCGCTGTGCCAGTGAGCCGAAACAAACTGCGTCGGCTATAGTGGCCAAGTCTTTCAGTCGAGGCGACCAGCGTATGTAGTCCCACGCCACGTTTTCCCGAATCTTGTACCGGGGGTTGCCGCCGGCGTCAAGCCTTACGGAGACGGTGCCTGTCGGATGGCCTTCACAAATGTTGAGGAAATCAGGTCTGAACCGTAACTCTGCGAGCATACCTTTCATCTCAGTGCCAAGGTCGTCATCCCCCAGTTCGCTGACAAGGCAACATTCCGTCCCTAGTTGGTTGCAGTTGAAGATTACGTTGGCCGGTGCTCCCCCGAGCGTCTTTCTCTGCGGGAAGACATCCCAGAGAAGCTCTCCGATTCCTACCACCACAGGCACCTTGTTTCTCAAATCGCCTCCCATAGCACTGCCGCCCTTACGAGAAGGATATCCAAAGGACCAACCGTGTTGGTCCCATATGCATAGTGCAGTTGGCTCATTGTCCTTGAATCCACTATGACAATGCATCTTCTCTGAATGCTACAACAATGTCATGTAGATGTAAAGTAAAATACGTTGCTGTAACGACACGGAGGAACATAAATTATCGCCTTCCAAGGCACGGTTGAGGAGGCTGTCGCGGGTGCTATGGCTTTGCTTGGATCGGACTCCAGAGCTTCCAGAGCAGTGCATAGCCGTACCTCTATAAGCCCTGTTTCTCGAAGATATCGTTACTTTTTGAATCGGAAGGCCAGAGGATTCTCTGGGACAGTGCTATGTCCCAGAATCGCCCCTGCAGCCTCAGTCAACTCGCCGCATCATATATTTTACATTAGCTTGCATTTTTTTTCAACTATTTGCTCAAAGTAGCTTGACAGACAAGCCGAATGTATATACCATGCTATCTACACGAGAGAATTGTCTTCTCTCTCTGCAGAGAATGGCTATGGCATTCTGGTGCGGCGACTGGGTGACAGATGCGACGCTACGCTACAACCTCAGCAGGTGCACGGCCGTTGTTGACGCCGATCGCGCCGATTCACCTGTCACGTCTAGCAAGCAGGCCGACTCACGTCCAATGCAAGAGGAGGACTACGGGTCTGTGCCACATCGTTCTCATGCATGCGGGTGCGGTACCCGTGGGCTCGCGTCAATCCATTGTCGGTATTCGAGAAACCCTGTCTGCGCTGAAAAAGGAGGATGACCATGTGTAAAGACTATCTGTTTCGTGTTCTGGCTTTTACAATTGCCTTGGCTGGGTGGGCTCAGGCGGCGGACATCACGTCCAATCTGGAAGGCTACTGGAGATTTGACGAGGGCAGCGGTCAGGCGTTGAATGATCTGAGCGGGAAGGGGAGACATGCCACGCTCGGCGATGACGACGGTGTCGGTGCCGATGATCCGACATGGGCAGCCGGAGATTGGGCGGTTTGGGGAGGCAGTGCCCTGTATTTCCTCCAGAGCCATCGCGTCATGACACCACCCCTGTTCGACGTCGGGACAGGGGAAGTGAGTTTTGCTTTCTTCGTTAAGCAAACGGAGGTAACGGAATGGCAATACATAATCGGAAATAAAGGCGATTTTGATAATAACCACTTCCGCGTTGGGTTCCAAAGTGGCACTGGTCAGCTGCGGGTCTACAGCGAGGTAGACGATGATCACCGGACAATGGTTGCCAGCCCGGAGGCGTATACGGGCGAGTGGTTCTATGTCGTTGTGACGCGTTCGGGTGCGGCAGGGAGGATGTACATAAATGGTTCTCTTGTCTGGACGTTCGCCACGGAGACCGGCGATATCGGCAACGGTGGCCAACGCTGGGTGATTGGCCATTGCACCAGCCTGGCGCGGGCGAATCTCGAGGGTCTCAAAGGATACGTGGATGAGGTACGCGTGTACAGCCGGGCTTTGGCGGACGAGGACGTGGCCGCTCTGTGGGCTGGCTTGGTCAGCGGCGGTTACGAGTACGCGATGATCGGGGGGCCGGCGGACGAAGAAGTTGATGTCGCGCCCAGGCAGGTGGTGCTGACGTGGAGTGCCGGGGATTCGGCCGTGACTCACGATGTGTACGTTGGCACCTCATTTGATGATGTCAATGAAGGGACGATCGGCAGTCCGACTTACCGAGGCAATCAAACGGACGTAACCTACGCCTTGGGAGACTTGGCTCTGGAGACGACCTACTACTGGCGGATCGATGAAGTCAACGATGCGGCTGCCAGCAGTCCGTGGAAGGGCCAGGTCTGGAGCTTCACCACCGAGGCGGTGGGGTCTCCGCTGGCCGGGAGCCTGATTGGGGCCACAGCCTCCAGTGCAGACGCCAGCGACGCGAATGCCACGATTGACGGTCGGGGCCTCGATGCGGCCGGTTTGCACGATATCCAGACGGCAAATATGTGGCTCTGTGCCGCCGATGACGCCGAGCCGTGGATCCGCTATGACTTCGACAAGACCTACAAGCTGCACGAGATGCGGGTCTGGAATCACAACAGCGACAGCGAAACGCTTCTGGGTCGCGGGATCAAGGACGCCAGGATCGAGGTATCGGTCGATGGCGAGAACTGGACCGAGGTGCACGCCAGCTATCCGTTCGACCGCGCGCCCGGAGCGCCAGGTTACGCTGTGGGCACGGTTGTGCCGATGAACGGGGCGATGGCGATGGCCGTGCGGATCACGGCGTTGAGTAACTGGAGTGCATACCCGGAGATCTTCAAGCAGAAGGGTCTGAGCGAGGTGCAGTTCGACTACATTCCGGTCTGGGCCAGGCAGTTCGCCCCGGCCTCTGGAGCCAGTGACGTCTCAGCGGACCTGACCCTGTCGTGGCGTTCGGGCCGCGAGGCGACATGGCACGATGTGTACATCGGTCCCGGCGCCGAGGAGTTGACTTTAGCCGGGACGGTCACGGGCAACAGCTTTGACACAAGCGGTCTGAATCTGCTTCTGGGCCGGACGTACTACTGGCAGGTGGTGGAGGTCAACGAGGCCGAGGGTGTGTCGTCGTGGGCCGGTCCGGTCAATCAGTTCTCGACCGAGCCGATTCAGGTGATCGATGATTTCGAGTCCTACAGCAATGCGTCTCCCAACCAGGTCTTCCAGAACTGGCAGGACGGCTACGGGTATCCGGCCGACGCGTATCTGCCGGCCTACAACGGCAACGGCACGGGTTCGGTGCTGGGACATGATATCTGGACCCCCGGCGGCACCCACTACGAAGGCAGTATCATCGAGCGTGCCATCCGCTACAATGGGACGCAGTCGGCCCCGTTCTACTACGATGGCCTGTCGGAGATCGCGCTGGTGCTGGATGAGCCGTGGGACTTCACGGCCCATGGCGTCCAGGGGCTGGTGGTCCATTTCTGGGGCGAGCCGGGTAACACGGCGGCCCCTTTGTACGTGAAGATCAACAACAGCAAGGTCCCTTACAGCGGCGCAGCGGCTGATCTGCAGTATCCGGGTTGGACCACTTGGTACGTCGTGCTGGCCGACTTGGCGGGCGTGGACCTGACCAACGTAACGTCGTTTACCATCGGTGTCGAGAGCGGGCAGGGCATTCTGTACATCGACGATATCCTGCTGACTCCGGTGGCCCCGGAGCCGGCGCCGCCGAAAGCTTCGGGCTCCTCGATAGTTCTGGTCAGCGACGGTAGTAACCGCGTTCTGAAGTACCAGGTGGACGGATTGACCTGGACGCCTCAGGGCACGTTCGCCGAGGGAGATTATGCGGGGGAAGCCCTGAATACACCCATGGGGATGTGCCAAGACAGCCAAGGGCGTATTTACGTCGGCGAGCAAATCACCGGTGGTGGACGCATCTTGCGATTCGACGCGAGTGGCAACTACATCGATACGGTTGTGGAGAAGCCGGCGGATGCCACCAGCCTTGCGGTGCGTTCCGAAGCCGTGGTGTTGGGTCCGGATGGCAACGTGTATGTCGCAGACATGGATGTCGAGCAGGTGTGGAAGACCAACATTAGTACAAAGCAGACCACCATCTTCGTCCCCAAGCTGTTCGACGGCGTGCGCGCATTGGACAATCCGCGGGGGGTATCGTTCGGTTCGAACGGCAGTTGTTTCGTCTCGGCGAGGCAGAACAACGCGGTCTTCGAGTTCAACGGGAGCAACGGCAGCTTCATCCGCACGTTTGTGGAGGTGAACACACCGGAGGACCTTCTGTGGGTGGGTGACAAGCTGCTGGTGGTCTATGGTGGCAACGGCGGCGGCATCGCGCAGTATAATGCCGACGGCTCGTTCGATAGACAGATCCTCAATGACGGCCTGGGCGGCCCCCCCCGCTTAATCAGCTTGGGGACGGTCAACGGGGTGACCTATGCCGTCGGTTACAACGGCAACGGTGTGTACCGGGTGGAAAGCCTCGGCATGATCATGAAAGTGACACCCGACAGCGGATTGGGGTCCTTGTACCACCCGGCCCGAATGCTCGTTCTAAAGTAGAATCGGTTGTGACAGGCGTGCAGGAAAGGGATTCATGATGGATGATGCCTCTTGGCCAATGATGCAGCCGCGAGTTGATGAAGCAGCCATCGTGCGAGAAGGCATGCGTGAGCGTAAGAGATAGGGCCTGGCTCGGTTTCACCTGGGGCGGGGTTTTGCCTATCGCCCGGAACTGGGCCAGGCCGTACCAAGAGCGGGCCGACATGGATGGTCGTTATGAACGGATACAGTCAGAGAACTCCTCTGTGAAGGTGTTGTACAGCGGCAGTGCTCAGCATTCACAGGGAGGTGTCGTACACGTGTGTCGGATGATACTTAGGAGATGCAGCCATGGCGAAGAGAAACGCGTTTACGTTGATTGAGCTGCTGGTGGTCATTGCGGTCATTGCGGTCCTGATGGCGATCCTAATTCCCGTTCTGGGCAGGGCCAAAGAGCAAGCGAAGAAATCGGTTTGTCTTGGCAATCAACGACAGATCCTGTTGGCGACCGGGCTTTATCAGGTGGACAACGACGGCAAGGTGATGTATCAGTTTGGCGGGATCCCTTGGGCGGTGACCAACTGCTTGACAAGGACTGACAGTGCCAGCAGGAACTGGGTCAACCGGGTTTGGCCTTACATAGGAGAAAACAAAGACGTCTTTCAGTGTCGTTCAAATATACGGCGTTATGATGCCGGAGAGGCATTCATACCCACCGAGAAGGAAACCATCTCGTATGTCGCCAACGGAATCGTCGCCCATTTTGGGGGGGTGAGGACCCATCCCTCGCTCATCATTTTCATCTCGGATGACTATGCGACCTCCAACGCAGCGATCCTGCGGCCGCACTTTGAGGGTCCTACCCCGAATTTGACTGATGAGAAATGGTCGGGCTGGATGCGATATGGCGATGGACAGTTGATTACCGACTGGCCTCACAAGGGTCGAATCCACGGCTATCTAGACGGCCATGCGGAATGGAACGCGCAGTGGGACATCACCAGCGGGAAGTACGGTCTGCTCATCGGCGGCGAGGATAAGTACGAGCCGGAATTCTCGGGATATGACAGTGCGCCCCGGTTGGGACGAGTGATGCCTTCATTGGTAAGAAGATGATGGCACGGAAAAGGGCGACGGCCGGGGCGATGTTTTGCACTCCCCCCCCTATTCAGGGTGGAAGAGGACGCTCACAAAGGTCTCCTGCAATGCGGGTTCGTTATCCCAGAAGATTGAAAGGAAGGGCAGATCGAATGACAAGAACCATTGGAATGGCGGCGGTAATCACGTTGATCCTCATTACCCCCATGGCTCATGCCGTCGAGCCCCAGCGTATTGAGTATAATCATCCGGGTCTGGTGGTCGATTTGGGGGTGGGGCTATGGGCCAATCCATTGCCGATGGATTACGACGGCGACGGAGACTTAGACTTGGTTGTTTCTTGCGCCGATGTGCCCTACAACGGCGTGTACTTTTTTGAAAACCCTGGGGGTGGAACGTTTCCAGTGTTCAAGCCAGCCGTTCGGGTCGATCGCGGGATACACAACGCTCAGGTGTCTTACATAGGTGGTCAGCCGCGAGTCCTAGGCCCAGGCGTTGAGTATGTTGACTTCCGGAAGAACCGTTTTGGGAAAGAGGTCAAGCTTCCTGCCAACGAGAAATTTCACAAGGGCACAGTCCACGCTAACCAATGGAAATATTGCGATTACGACGGCGACGGTCGGCTGGATCTCATTGTTGGGATAGAAGACTACGTTGATTACGGCTGGGATGACGCATACAACGCCGAGGGCGAGTGGACGCATGGGCCTCTTCATGGATACGTCTACTGGCTGCGAAATACGGGCTCTAACGAGCAGCCTGCGTATAACGAGCCCGTGAAAGTCACAGCTGGCGGTAAACCGGTAGATGTATACGGCACGCCCTCGCCTAGCTTTGCCGATTTCGACGGGGATGGCGATCTCGACCTGCTGTGCGGCGAGTTCATTGATCGCTTTACCTACTTCCAAAACATCGGGACTCGATCCGAGCCGAGATATGCCGCTGGCCGGTATCTCACCCATAACGGCAAGGTCGTGAAGATGGACTTGTGCATGATCCTTCCGACCGCGGTCGATTGGAATTCAGACGGCCATGTCGACCTGATCGTCGGACAGGAGGACGGCCGGGTCGCCCTCCTGGAAAACACTGGTCGGGTGGTTGATGGGCTCCCGCAGTTCTTGCCCCCGCAGTTCTTCCGCCAGGAAGCAAAGTATGTCAAGTTCGGTACCCTGGTCACTCCGGTAGGTTGCGATTGGGATGACGACGGGGACGAAGATCTGATCTGCGGCAATACAGCTGGCTACATCGGATACATCGAGAACCTCGACGGCGATGACCCGCCCAAGTGGGCCAAGCCCGAGTACCTCAGAGCCGATGGAGAAGTCATTCGTATTCTGGCCGGCTACAACGGCTCGATTCAGGGGCCTGCTGAAGCCAAGTTTGGCTATACCACGCTAAGTGTGGCCGATTGGGATCACGATGGGCTGAAAGACCTGGTCGTCAACTCCATCTGGGGAGAGGTACTGTGGTATCGCAACATCGGCGTTCGAGGCGAACCCCAACTTGCGCCTGCCCGGCGCATCGTGGTTCGCTGGTCCGGCCAGCCACCAAAGCCAGCTTGGAACTGGTGGCAGCCCCAAGGCAACCAACTGGTTACGCAGTGGCGGACGACGCCCGTAGCGACTGATCTGAATGGCGACGGGTTGATCGATCTGGTGATGCTGGATCATGAGGGATATCTGGCTTTCTTTGAGCGGGCCCGAAGCGGGTCACAGACCGTGCTACTAGCACCCCAACGCGTCTTTCAGGACAAAAAGAGCGGTGGGCCACTTCGTCTGAACAGTGGGAAGGCTGGTGGCAGCGGGCGCCGCAAGCTCTGCCTGGCCGACTGGGATGGGGACGGACGACTGGACCTGATGGTCAACAGCGCCAATACTAGTTTCCTGCGCAATGAGGCGGTGGAGAAAGGCCGGTACATTTTTTCGGACCAGGGACAGGTAACCCCTCTCCGTCTGGCCGGTCATACCACCAGCCCGACCATTGTCGACTGGGACCGAAACAAGATCCCCGATCTGCTGATCGGGGCTGAAGATGGCTTCCTGTATTACCTGAAAAATCCGCGTGCATCGGGAGCCAGCGATCGGTAACGTTGACGGCATTCGAATCTGCTTTCGCCGTGGCCACGAACGGGTGCCGGTCCTCCGTCGAGACGTTACAGGAGGAAGCCACGGCGTCTGCCAACCGTGCATACGCCTGGAAGGACCTTCCCTGGTAGTTCGACGGTTGAGTGCTTGTGCGAACTTCTGGAAGAGAGAGAGCCACTGAGGATGTCCGCTTAACGTAGGTAGGTCCTGCGTGTAGAATGCCTCCTGCGAATGCCTGAGCATACTCAGTGGCAGAAAAGGACTGTCCGCGAAACTATCAAGAGTTCATAGCGTGTTTATCGACGAAGCCATATGTCGCTGTCACATCATGGGTCGGCGTTAGGAGCAGGGCTTTGAATGCGCTCGCTATGAGGTTGAGGCAAGGCTATGGATGATGCGTCGTTGCTCTCCTCACCATTGATCGTAAAGAACCACGCGCAGCTGCCCTTCAGACTATCTGACGACACCATGATCTCCGTAAGTTGCATGGGTAACTGTCCCACCGAGAGTGGTTGGCGATTTTCGCCACAACTGCTCGTCGGCCGAGTCGCTCGAAAATCACAACCGGTGGGGCTTCTCGGAAAGGGTCGCAATCGTTGGGACAGTTACCCTGCATGGCACGGAATGGTTTGTATGGCGCCTCCGATGCATACCATTTCCGACACCTCGCGGATTCTCATGAACGAGCGATAGAGCAACTGCTGCTGAGTGAGATAGGGAAGTCCTATGAGGACGTATTTCACCTGGATTGACTGGACGGTTTTGGCTGCGTACTTCGCAGCGACAATGGGGATTGGCTTCTATTTCTATCGCCGCACCCGTACGACGGAGGGCTTTACCACCGGGAATCGGTCCTTGCCTGGCTGGGCGTGTGGGCTGTCGATCTTCGGGACATACGTGAGCAGCATCAGCTTCCTGGCTCTGCCGGGCAAGGCCTACACGACGAACTGGAATTCGTTCGTCTTCAACCTCTCGCTACCCATCTCCACATGGGCAGCCGTACGTTACTTCCTGCCATACTATCGCCGAAGCGGTGAGGTCTCGGCCTACGCCCATCTGGAGCACCGCTTCGGCCCATGGGCTCGCATGTACGCCAGTGCATTCTATTTGCTGACGCAGCTTGCTCGGATCGGCGCCGTGACGTATCTCATGGCCCTGCCGCTGAGCGTGCTGCTGGGCTGGGACATCCGCACCATCATTCTGGTCACCGGCATCTCGGTGACGGTCTACGCCTTCGTCGGGGGCATCGTGGCGGTCATCTGGGCCGATGCGATGCAGTCGATCGTCCTGGTAGTCGGTGCCATCATTTGCTCTGTGATCATAATGCTGGGGATGCCGGATGGGCCTGGGCAGGTCTTCTCGATCGCCGCGGCCAACCACAAGTTCAGCCTGGGCAGCTTTGGTCTGTCGCTGGCCGAGCCGACCTTCTGGGTCGTGTTCCTGTATGGCCTCACGATGAACCTGCAGAACTTCGCTATCGACCAGAATTACGTTCAGCGGTATATCGCCTCTCGCTCAGACCGCGAGGCGCGGAAGAGCGTGTGGCTCGGCGGGCTGCTGTATCTGCCGGTCGCCGCAGTGTTCTTCTGCATTGGCACGAGCCTGTTCGCCTACTATCAGGTCCATCCGGCGGCAATGGAGGAGGTCCGCACGGCGGTGGCGGCCCAGAGCCTTCAGGCCGAAGGACTCGACCCCGCCGCCAATCCGGATGTGTTGGCGGCCAGACGCGACAGCCTGAGCCAAGCCCAGATCGGCGACAAAGTCTTCCCGCACTTCATCGGAGCCTCGCTCCCACCGGGTGTCACGGGGCTCGTGATCGCGGCGATCTTCGCGGCGGCCATGTCCACGGTCTCGACGAGCCTGAACTCCTCGGCTACGCTTTTGATGCGAGACTACTATCAGCGGTACGTCAACCGCTCTGCGAGTGAGCGTCAGTCGATGGCGGTGCTGTACGGGGCGACTGTGCTCTGGGGCCTACTGGGTACGGGTTTGGCACTGTTACTGGTGCATGTGACCAGCGCTCTCGATGCTTGGTGGGTCCTGTCGGGGATCTTCGGCGGAGGCATGGTTGGCTTGTTCCTGTTGGGCATGATCTCAAAGAGAGTCGGCAACCCCGCCGCGATCACGAGTGTCTGTCTGGGCATCGGGGGGATTCTCTGGATGACTCTATCTCAGTACTTTGGCGGCCGATGGGCCTTGCTGCGAAGTCCCTTCCATGCTTTTATGATACCCGTGGTGGGCACACTGACCATCTTGCTGGTCGGCCTATTGGTGGGCAGACTGACCGCCTCTCGCAAAGGCGTTGCTTCTTCGGGGCACGCTGACACCGTGGTGGAGAAAACAGGTACGAGGTGGAACCGGGGTCAGCCCGACGGAGATCGGCCGTTTCTGCGTTGATTATGGTGCAAAAGGACAACAGTTATGGAAGCCAGACAGTTGATTCAAGCCCTGCATACAGGCACACGCGTCTACGGAACCCTGCTGATTTCCCCGTCGCCGAAATGGATGGACTTTGTCAAGCCCACAAATCTCGATTTTGTGTGGTTTGACATGGAACATATTCCGCTGAACATCAATCAACTGGGTTGGATGTGCCAGGGTTACAGGGCGAAAGGTTTGGCTCCTATCGTTCGAATACCCGAGCCAGATCCCTGTTATGCCAGTCGGGTAATCGATGCCGGGGCAAGTGGGGTGATAGCACCTTATATCGAAACACCCGAACAGGTTATTGCGATGCGCGGCGCGGTAAAGCTGAAACCACTCAAAGGCAAGACACTCCACGGCATACTCACCGGCCAGATTCAGCCTAATGTCGAGCTTGCGGAGTACCTGGAGAATTACAACAAGGATCATATCCTGATAGCGATGATTGAATCGGTGCCTGCACTTGATGCGCTGGATGATATCCTTGACGTTCCCGGCCTTGATGCCGTTATGATCGGCCCGCATGACCTGACTACCAGTTTGGCGATACCCGAACAATACAATCACCCCCTGTTCGACAACGCCGTACGCGAAATAATAAGAAAGGCGCGCGCCAAGAATGTCGGCGCTGGGATTCAATTCTGGCTCTCGGTCGAACAGGAAATCGCGTGGGCGAAAGCTGGCCTCAACATGATAAGCCACCATTCCGATATGATGCTCTTTGCCGAGTCCATTGATAAGGTGGTTAACCGGCTCCGGGTGGCACTCGGAGATGACACTGTCTGATAGATGCTGGTCGTAAGGTGCATAGAATCATCGGCGTATATGTTCCTCTGAAGCAATCATGAAGGAATGTGTGCCTGTCAACTGACAACGGGAGCACCGCGAAGCCACGAAACTCGCTATGAACGTGCCTCCCGCCGTATCTGCGGCGGACCAAAAGCCTCGATGGGCTGATCTCCTGGCTTTACCTTCGCGGCATCAGCACCGGCGGTTTTACCGAAGCCTTGCAGGCCGGGGGCTGTCAGCGGAGAGCTTGATACTGAGAAGAAATGAGGATTATCCGTAAAATGACGTTGAATTGGAGTGGTATGCACGATAGAGTATAATGCTAGCGAACTGTGATTTTCGGCAGATGATTGCCCTTGTGGTTTGATGGTCGTCACGCCGAGAGTATGAGGGATGGTGGCGAGGGTGTGCGAGAGCGCAGCCGAGGGATGAGCTATCGGGGACTGAGTGCATATGGCGCGGACCTGGCTAATAAGAAAGCGGATGCAGACACCTTGTTGTGTCTTTTGTCCCGATTCTGAGAGGTCGCCAATGTGGACCAAGTGCTCTGCGTGTTCAACAACGCGCCACACATCATCGCTCAGGCTCAGCGCCTATGGGGAGATACGATCCAGTGCAACCTACTTTCGGGCGGCCCTTCTTCTTTCGGTGTCTGTTTCGACCACACATCTGGTGTTGAGCTCATTTATCTGGGTAGCCTCAAATGGGTTGTATGGATGTCTTTGTGGCAACCGGCTGAAATCCTCAGATCATGCTGTCCCCAGATTCATGGTTCGTTGGACCATGCTGGTGTCCGCATTGTACAGGCCTGCTGCCACATTCGCGGAAGGGGGTTCTACGAACGCGATAGCAGCGTTGGCGGCATGACCTGCGGTATCTTGAACTACAACCAATGGAGGATGATCATATGTAAGCATCTGGTTTGCTGGGTTCCTGAGGTGACGAAGAGATTCATCTTTGATTCGGAGGTGTATGAAATGTACTCTACTCTCTCAATCTGCAAAAGACTGATCCACGTAGTTTCTGCAATCCTGGCGCTGGCCAACTGTTTTGGCACGGTGGCGATCGCTCAAACACCGGTCGCGAGTGGCCTGGTCTTCTGGCTCGATGCATCAAAGATGAGCACACTCACGCTGGAGGGAGACAAGGTCGCCCGGTGGAATGACCTTTCGGGCAACAACTACTATGCCGACCAGGCGACAGCCAACCAGCAGCCGACCTATGTCCGTGGCGCCCTGAACGGTAGGCCAGTCGTCGACTTCGGCGACTCCGTCCATAATGTCGACGAGGGCGCCCCGGTCCGGTCGTGGATGCAGTTCCGAAATGCCTCCGGTTCTGCTCTGAACATCAGTAACGTCCGAACGGTGTTCTGGGTCTGCGGGATGGACGCGGGCCGCAACGGCTTCCTCCTCGGCGACGACAACAATTACCATTTCCACCGTGGCTGGGAGAACCAGATATGGAACAGCGACCACGCCCATGCCAACATCCGTAACGGCGCGACATACCTGAACGGCGAACAGGTCGACGGGACCCAGACGGTGCTGCCCACCGATTTCTCCATCATCAGCCTCGTGACGGCTGGGGACGTCGAGGCCAGTACGCTGGCCCGCGACCGAACAACAGAGCGTTCCGGTGGGATCAAGCTGGGCGAGTTGCTGATCTACGACCGCGCCCTCTCGGACGATGAGCGCCAGAGCGTGGAACGCTATCTCTATGACAAGTGGTTCGTCGCCGGATTAGCGAGCGGGCTGCAGCCGGACGACGGCGCCATCGACATCCCCCGCGAAACGAACCTGAGCTGGGTGGCGGGAGTGTTCGCTGCAACGCATGACGTGTATTTCGGGACGATGTTTGACGACGTCAACGACGCCAGTCGGACCAACCCGATGGCGGTCTTGGTCAGCCAGGGCCAGGCGGATACGACGTTCGACCCCGGCCGGCTTGAGTTCGGCCAAGTCTACTACTGGCGGATCGATGAAGTGAATGCAGCCCCCGATTATACGGTATTCAAGGGAAATGTCTGGCAATTCACCGTCGAACCATACACCTATCCGATTCGGGACATTGTGGCTACTGCCTCC
>Ga0116174_10001107_pt1 | contig 25237 bp, 20 predicted proteins | sample AD_UKC087_MetaG_FD_89801 | JGI IMG/M metagenome (GOLD analysis project Ga0116174, IMG submission 89801) | Active sludge microbial communities of municipal wastewater-treating anaerobic digesters from USA - AD_UKC087_MetaG | ecosystem: Engineered > Bioreactor > Anaerobic > Digestate | place: USA...
ACACGGTGGAGTCCTGCAAGCAGTGCGGCCGGGACACCCTGCCGACCCTGCGGGCCTGGGACTCGCTGGACACCCTTCTCGCGTCCGAACAGGGGTGCCTGGTGGCCGCCGACCTCGACGAAGGCGCAGGGGGCATGGTCACGCTGTCCGCGACCGCCACGCGAATCATCCTGGTGGTTGGCCCCGAGGGGGATTTCACCGACCGGGAACGCGGTCTCCTCGGGGCCGCCGGAGCCCTCCGGGTGAGTCTTGGAGCGCTGGTGCTGCGGACCGAGGCGGCTTCCGTGGTGCTGGCCACCCTGGCGCTCAACGCGGCGGGTCAGCTCGGGGCGCGGCTTTCCCTTCCTTGAAGACGGGAACACGGCGTGGTAGTCTGGGTATAGAACAGACGGCGGACGGTGTTTACCCGTCCAACAAGGAGCGGTTTCATGGCGGAAGACACGATTTTCGGAAAGATCATCCGCGGGGAGATTCCCTGTGACAAGGTGTACGAGGACGACCGGTATTTCGCCTTTTATGACATCAACCCCGCCGCGCCGACCCATGTGCTGGTCATCCCCAAGAAGCCGATCCCCAAGGTGAGCGACGCGGAGGAGGCCGACGAGGCGCTGCTGGGCGGACTGGTGCTCTGCGCCAACAAGGTCGCCCGCCAGCTGGGGATCACCGAGGGAGGCTACCGCATGGTGATCAACTGCGGAAAGGCCGCGAACCAGGAGGTCTTCCACCTTCATCTCCACCTGCTGGGGGGCCGGGACTTCACCTGGCCTCCGGGCTGAGGGGGGCTGATGCATGGCTGAGGCGTTTGAAATCAACACCGAGACGCGGCTCTGCGCGGTCATCGGGCATCCGGTGGCGCATTCGCTTTCCCCGGCGATGCACAACGCCGCATTCCGCGCGACGGGGCTCAATTTCGCCTATCTCGCGTTCGACGTGGAGGATGTTCCCGCCTTTCTCGCCGGAATGCGGGCCGCCCCCTCGTTCCGCGGCCTCAGCGTGACGATCCCGCACAAGGTGCGGGCGATGGCCTGCCTGGACGAGGTGGACGGCATGGCGCGGCGCGTGGGATGCGTCAACACGGTGGTCAACGACAACGGCGTACTTCGGGGCGCTGTGACGGACGGCACAGGGGCGCTCCGCGCCCTAGCGGGGGCCGGGGTCTCGCTGACCGGGCGGCGCGTGCTTTTCCTGGGGGCGGGCGGCGCGGTGCGCGCGGTGGCCTTCGCCGCGGCCGAGGCGGGCCCGGAGCGCGTGACCATCCTCGGACGCAACCGGGAAAAGGCCGTGGCCCTGGCGGCGGATCTGCGGCGCGGCGCTGAGGGGGTTGAGGTGGGCGAGGGCTCCCTCGTGTTTGATCTGGAGGAGGCGATGGCGTCGCACGAGGTCATCATTAACGGAACCCCCGTCGGGATGCACGGCCACGATGAGGGTGCCAGCTGCGTGCCGGCGGAATGCCTGCGTCCTGAACACGCCGTTTTCGACATGGTGTACCGCCCGCGCCGCACGCGTCTCATGCAGGACGCGCTGATGGCCGGGTGTGTTACCATAGAGGGGCTGGAAATGCTGCTTCACCAGGCGGTGCTGCAGTTTGAGATGTGGACCGGCGCGCCCGCGCCCGTGGAGGTCATGCGGCGGGCTCTGGAGCGCGGTCTGGAGTAGCGACGGCTGTACGCCGGGTTCGGGAGCAGTCACACTGTTCCCGGCTTGTTGATAAAGAGAAGTGCCATGAGTGACGCGGACGTGAGGCCGGAGAAGCCGGCCGCCTTCAGCCTGGGATGCGGAATGGTGAACCAAGCAGAGAGGGGCAGCGCCATGATGAAAGTGCAGAGTTTTATCGGCAAGGTGAGCATCGGCGGACTTCAGCAGATGGACCAGCAGATCAACGAGTGGATGAAGCGGGCGAAGATCAAGCCCGCCTATGTCTGCCAGTGCTTCGGCACGGACATCCACCACGACGGGCGCGGCAACGAGCCCATCATCGTCGTCACGGTCTGGTATGAGGACACCGGCGACGTCATGCGGGACTTCTAGGCCCGCCCCCTCCCCCCTTTTTCCGCCCAAAAAAGAACCCTGCGCGTGCGGCCGAAAGTTAGCGCGTGAACCTGATCCTCAACAGGGGGGTGTTCTCACGGCGGCCGTCCGACGTCCACTCAGGGGAGGCATGCCGTAGGCCGCGCAAATATCGAACTCCCGTATCACGCGGAAAGGACAGGCGCATTACCCGGCGCGCACGGCAGGGAAAAAAAGGCCGCGCGGCTCGTCCGCCGGGAAACCCCGGCCCAAGGACGCTATGTGCCAACGCCCAATCTTACCACATCCCCGGGGACAATGGGCGCGTCCCCGTGACGCGCGCATCGTGAAAGCGCCCCGGCAACACTTTGCCCCCCTGGCGGCGCAGAACAAACGTCTTTTTGGGAGTCCCGGGGAAGAAAATCCCTGCAGAATATGTTCCGAAACCCGGACAGGAGTTATTTTGGCTGCGGCTTGGTTGAATTTTCGGCGAAAAGACCTCTATGATTCCGTTCCTGCGAAAAACCATAAACTCGAGGTGTTGCTGTGGGCAAGTGCGGTAAAACCGGGAAAGGCGGCCAGGAGGCCGCAGGCGGGACCAAGGAACTCTTCACCCTCTCGCGCGATGTCCGCAAGCGTTTAAGGGAATGCTGCAAGGAGGGGGAAAACGGACAGCGGCATGTCATGTACCTTTGGGTCTGCGTGTGCCCCCGCGGCATCGGAGAGACGCCCGCCGGGGGGGACGATTCGCGGCGACTTTCCCTGCAGGACTGGCTGAATATTCTGGACGAGGCCGCCTCTCTGGGCGCGTGCTGGGTCGTCCTCTCGATGACCACACAGCTTTCCCGCCACGAGGATCTGTGGGACATCTGCCGCTGGGCCCAGGAGGCGCATGGCATGATGGTCGGCATCCATCTCGTGGAGGATGATGTCACGCCCGAGGAGACGGCCCGCCTGAAACAGCTCGACGGCGACCGCCTGCGCCTGCTGGTCCGCCGCGAGTCCCTCGGGAAACTCAAGCCCCTCGAGGACCAGGGTCTGGTGCTGTGGACGGCGAATCCGCAGGAGGAGGACGGCGCGCGGCCCCGCTGCCAGGGTCCCTCGCGCATGATCTATGTGAACGCGGCGGGCGAGCTGTTCACCTGCGGGCTGGTGGACGGTCTGGACCAGTACCGGATGGGGGACGCGCTCCGCGAGCGCCTACGCGACGTGATGCGCGACCCCTGCGTGCCGCACTCCGTGGACGAGTCCATTCACCGGATCTCCTCGGGCTGCGACGGGTGTCCCTCCCTCATCGCGAACTTCTTCAACGCCAACCTCTGAGGCGTCCTCGGACGCGCTAATCGCCGGACTCGGGAATGCCGGGCAGTCCTATTTCGTCGAGGACGCCGTTCAGGGAAACCGTGTCCAGTTCCCCTGCGGCGGACTTCACCACCGCCTGGCGGTACTCCTCCTCAGAGAACGCAAGCCCCCTCTCCCCCGCCAGGGCAACCAGACCGGACAGTGCCTCCCTCCCTTTAAACCCGGACAGTTTTCGCCTAAGTTCCGGGCTTTTGCGGGTCATGTCCAGAAACTTGAGGGCGTTTTCCACCGACACGGGGCACCTCCGAAAGTCAGGTTCTGTCAGGCCGTCTCCGCAACGGCGGCCTGTGCCTGCTCCGCGGACAACCCAAGGGCGTACAGGGCGTCCAGACCCGCGTCGCTTAGGTCCTCGTTGAAGGCGCCGTCAGGCCCCACGCAGGAGGATGCCGCAAGTATGAGGCAGGCCATGTCCTGAAAGTCCTCGGCCTCCTCGGGATGGGTGTACAGCCGCACGCACTCGGAGATGATCGGGGGAACGCGCCAGAGGGCGAGGAGCCGCGCGCCCACCTCGTCGTGGCCGACGCCGAAGACCTGCTGCTCCGCGAGGTTCCGGGAGATACCCACCAGCCGCCGGTCTATCTTCCGGCTCTCCTCGGGCTCAAGCAGCGCGAGCGCGTAGCTCCCGATGGAATGGAGATAGCCGGCGCACTGCACGATGCCCGGAACGGAGCGCCCGCAGGCCTGCGCAAGCAGCGCGGCCACGTTCCCCGTCTGCCGGGAATGGCGCGAAACGACGGAAAGAAGCTTCTCCGACTGGGGGTTTGCCTCGCGCATGTTGGAGCAGATGAGCCCGACCCCCTGATCTCCGAGCAGCGCCGTGGCAAGCGCAAGATTGTCCACCATCCCGGGCAGGCCGTAGGCGGAGCTGTTCGCGGCGGAGACCAGCGTGGCGACCAGCGGGGGCGACCAAGGCGCCATGTCCGCCATTTTCCGCAGGCCCTCCTTGCCGTAACCAACAAGGGACGATATCTGCGTGGCAACCCGCGGGGCGATCTCCAGCCGGTCCACCTGCTCGATCCTGTCGATGATGGAGGGGGTTTCCTCCTCTACGGGCGGAGGGGGCGGGGTTTCCTGCGGCGGGGCGGCCTCCTCGGGTTCGGGGGGAGGAGCCTCGGCATCCTGCTTCTGTTGGACGGGCGCCGCGGCAGCCTGCGGCTGCGTTGCTGCCGCGACCGCACCCGACCCCGCGGCGACGCTGCCCGGAGGCGGAGGCCCGCCGGCGGCCGCCTCCGCGTTGCGCTTGATGTGGTAGTACTTTTCAACGACCGTGTAGAAATCATCCAGCGAGCACAGCACGGGCTTGACGCTCAGGCCGGTGTGGTTCTGGATTTCCGCGATGGCCTCCATGTCCAGCGGGCAGACCATGGCGGCGGTCATCAACTTGCCGAGGCGGTCAATGGGAAACGAGAAGTTCCGCAGGACGACCTCGCTCGGAAGCAGCTTGACGTTTTCCCGGTCCATGGCGATGTTCGCCAGATGCACGGCGGCAATGCCGGGCTGGCGGGAAAGCAGGGCGTGCAGATCTTCCGCCTTCAGGTGGCCGAGACGGATCAGTATCTCGTAGAGCTTCCCCCCCTGCTCGGTCTTGACCGCCAGCGCCTCCTCCAGATGCTCGGCCGCCACCTTGCCAGACTGCCGGAAAAGCTGGAGCAGCGGGTCGCTGATCTTCCCCGCAAGCGCGTGCTCGCCCCCCCCGGCGCCTCCATCCTCCACGCTGTCCGGATGGCCCGTGTCGCTCGCCGGGATCAGCCCGTTGCATTTGGGGCACTTGAAAAAGCGCGCCGTTGCCACCTGGGGAACGCGCATGCGCTGTCCGCAGTGCTTGCAGGACACAATTCTGGTTGCGTTTTCGGATGCCAAAGCCGACCTCCTGACTCGCCACGGCGCTCCCTCCCCCCCTTGTGAACATCGGGGGGATGCGCCGCCTGACATGTTATACTCGCATTTTGGCGAGATTGGAGTCAATTATGCCCATGGACGGTTCCGGCCGCGGCGGCCGGATGGTGGAAATCCCCCGCCCCCCGGTGATCGAACGGGCTGTGGCGGTGCGTGTCGTGCTTTCCCAGGAAACCCCGGACGAGGCCGACGAGTCCCTGCAGGAACTGCGCGAGCTTGCGCGGACCGCGGGTGCCGACATCGTCTGCACGTTCGAGCAGCACCGCTCCAGCCCCGACCCCGCCACGTACATTGGCGGGGGGAAGCTGGAGTCCATCAAGGCGGCGATTGAGGAACTGGACGTGGAAACGGTCCTCTTCGACGCGGATCTGGGGGCGGCGCAGGGGGTAAAGCTGGAAAAGGCGCTGGGCGTGAAGGTCGTTGACCGCACGCAGCTGATTCTCGACATCTTCGCCGCCCGGGCCCAGACGCGCGAGGGCCGCATGCAGGTCGAGCTCGCCCAGCTTCAGTACCTCCTGCCCAGGCTTGTCGGACGCGGCTCCATCATGCGGCAGCAGGGGGGCATCGGCGTGCGCGGGCCCGGCGAGCAGAAGCTGGAGGTGGACCGCCGCGTCATCCGGGGCCGCATCACCCGCCTCAAGGCCGAGTTGGAGGAGGTGCGCAAGCACCGGCGCGTCCAGCGCGACCGGCGCGTGGCGCAGGGCGTCCCCACCGTCGCCCTCGTCGGCTACACCAACGCGGGAAAATCCTCGCTGCTCAACGCGCTCACGGGCGCGGACGCTCTGGCGGAGGACAAGCTGTTCGCCACGCTGGACCCCCTGGTGCGGCGGTGCGCCCTGCCCGGCGGCGGCGAGGCGCTGTTCGCGGACACGGTGGGCTTCGTGCGGCGGCTGCCCCACACCCTGGTGGCGGCGTTCCGCGCCACGCTGGAGGCGGTCAACGAGGCCGACCTGCTGCTGGTCGTGCTCGACGCGTCGCACCCCGCGATGGACGAGCACCTGCGAACGGTGCGCAGCGTTCTGGAGGAGATCGGGGCCGCGGCCATCCCCTTTGTCAAGGTATACAACAAGTCCGACCTGCTTGAGGAGGGGGTCCGCGAGGGTCTGGCCTCGGACCGGGCGCCCCACGCGATTGTCTCCGCCCTGAAGGGGGACGGCCTGCGTGGCCTGCTGGAACTGACCCAGGACCAGCTCCGCCGCGGGCGCACCCGGCTTCGCCTGCGTGTGCCGCAGGACCGCGCCGCGGTGCTGTCGCAGCTCCACGCGCGCGCGCGCATCCTCGACATCCGGTACGAGGGGAACGACGTGCTGGTGGACGCGGAGGTCGAGTCCGGCGCGGCGGGGCGTTTTAGTGAGTGGGCGGATCCCGGCGCGGGAAAGACCCCATGAGCGCGGAAGGCCCCAGACTGCGCGTCGCCGCGCTGATTGTCAGGGGGGACGCCGTCCTTCTGGTGCGTCACGAGAAGAACGGCAAGACGCGGTGGCTGCTGCCCGGCGGCGGCGTGGACCGCGGCGAAACCCTGGCGGATGCCCTGCGCCGCGAACTGCGCGAGGAGGCCGGACTGGAGGTCGCGCCTGGTCCGCTGGTGTCCTTCGAGGAGGCGGTGGCCCCAGACGGAGCGCGCCATGTGGTGCAACTGGTGCTCCGTGCTGATATCCTCCACGGGGAGCCCCACGCCACGGGGGACGATCCGCGGGTGACAGGGGCGGTCTTCGTCCCCGTTGCGGAGTTGCCGGGGCTGTGCCTGCATCTGTGCACCGCAAAACGCCTTGCTGACCTGGTCCGTGCCCAGACATCCCCGGGCATCCCCGGGGCGGGAAATCTCTGGAACCCCTGAACGATGGAAGGGAGGATGTCATGAAGCGTTTTTTTGTGTGTGCGTCCGCCGTGCTTTGCCTGATTCTGGCCGCGGCGGTGGCTGCGGCCGACCCGGCGGCATGCGGCCTGACCCGCAATGAGACACGGATCGCGGATGTGGCCGCAGGCCAGCGGCCCGAGGTGGTCGCGTCTTGGTGGGGATTTGACCCCGCCGACGCGACGGCAGCCCTCCAGAGCGCCATAGACTCCGGGGCGGCAAGGGTGGTGGTCCCCTACACCGGCGCGCCGTGGGTGATCCGCCCCGTCCGTCTGCGGGGGGACTTGGAGCTAACCTTTGAGCCAGGGGTGGTGGTGCTGGCCAAGGCCGGGGAATTCAAGGGCGGGGGCGACAGCCTCTTCTCCGCGAAGGATGCGGCGAACATCACCGTGCGCGGATACGGCGCGCGGCTGCGCATGCGCAAGGGGGACTACCAGTCCGACGCCTACGAGAGGGCCGAATGGCGCATGACCCTCTCCTTCTCCGGCTGCCGCAACGTCCGGGTGGAGGGCCTGTCGCTGGAGAGCAGCGGCGGCGACGGCATCTACATCGGCGCTACGGAGGCGCTCCCCCGTTGCGAGGACGTGGTCATCCGCGACGTGCTGTGCTGGAACCACCACCGCCAGGGCGTCAGCGTGATCAGCGCGAAGAACCTGTTGATCGAGAACTGTCGGTTCATCGGCACCAAAGGCACGGCGCCGCAGGCGGGGATAGACCTGGAGCCCAACAGCGCGGACGAGTGTCTCGTGAACGTGACGGTGCGCAGCTGCACCATGGCGAACAACTGGGGCGCGGGCATCCTCGTGTACCTCAAGCCGCTCCGCAAGACCTCCGAGCCCCTCTCCATCCTCTTCGAGAACTGCCACGTCCGCAGTGGGAACGACCAGGGCATCGGCGTGGGGGCGGTGGGCGACGACGGCCCCGGCGGCCTGATCGAGTTCCGCAACTGCACGGTGGAGAACACACGGAACGGGGGCGCCTACATTTACGACAAATCAGCGGAGGCCGCGCTGGTGCGCTTCGCCAACTGCCAGTTCCGCAACACGGCGACGCGCTCCACGGAGAAGCGCCCCTGGTGGCCTCTCGTCCTCTCGCTCAACCGGGACACCATCACCAAACGCCACGGCGGCGTGGAGTTTGCGGACTGCGCGGTGTATGACGATCTGGACCGCGCGGCGCTCAAGACCGAGGAGGACAAGGGAAGCAAGGGGGCGCTGAACGTGACGGGAACGATACGGCGGTGCGGTCCGGGCGCGGCGCGCGCCGAGTTCACCCCGGAAAGCGCGGGCTGCACGCTGGAGGTGGTCCCCTTCTAATCCTCCTCCGCCTGCACGGGCGGGGCGCCGAGCACCTCGCCGATGACGGAGAGCAGCTCGCGGCGGCCCTGCCCCGTCTCGGAGGAGAACGGGATGATCAGGGCGTCGCGGTCAAGCCCCAACTCGCGGCGGATGGCGGCCACCCCGGCGCTTTGCTGGTTCCGGGAAACCTTGTCCGCCTTGGTGGCCACCAGCACGGTCGGGCGCTCGTAGGACTCGAGCATCTCCACCATCTCGGCGTCCTGGGCGGAGGGCTTGTGCCGGATGTCGAGCAGCAGGGCGGCCAGCCCGAGGGTCTCGCGCCCCCCCAGATAGGCGCGCATGAGGTCCACCCACTCATCGCGCATGGACTTGGGGGCCTTGGCGAAACCATAGCCCGGCAGGTCCACGAAGTAGAAGCGGCCGTTCACGTCGAAAAAGTTGACCAGCCGGGTCTTGCCCGGGGCGCTGCTGGTCTTGGCCAGCCCCTTGCGCCGGAGCAGTGTGTTGAGCAATGACGACTTGCCCACGTTGGACCGTCCCACGAACGACACCTCGGGGCGGCCGTCGCCGGGAAAGTGCTCGGGCAGGGAGGCGCTTTTCAGGAATGCGGCGGTGGTGATCTTCACGGGGTCTTCCGGGCCCTGGCCGCGCGGCTTCCCGCCTTCACGGCGGGAAACGCGGCCTTCAGCGCGTCGCTTACATTGTCCACGAGCACAAAACGGACCTCCTTGAGCACCTCCGCGGGGAGGTCGGGAAAGTCCTTCTCGTTGTCCCGGGGAAGGATGATCGTGCGGATGCCCGCGCGGCGCGCCGCGAGCACCTTTTCCTTGATGCCGCCGACGGGCAGCACCCGTCCGCGCAGGGTGATCTCGCCGGTCATGGACAGGGCGTCCGCCGGGGCGCGGTTCACCAGGGCGGACATCATGGACACGAGGATGGCGACGCCCGCCGAGGGGCCGTCCTTCGGGATGGCCCCCTCGGGCACGTGCACGTGGAGGTCGTACTTCTTGTGGAAGTCCGTGGGAACCCCCAGCGCCTTCGTGTTGGCGCGCAGGTAGGTGTAGGCGGCGGCGGCCGACTCCTTCATCACCTCGCCGAGCTGTCCTGTCAGCGCGAGGCCGCCCTTGCCGGACATGACGCTGGTCTCAATGCGGAGAATGTCGCCGCCCGCCTGGGTCCACGCCATGCCCACGGCGACGCCCGGCTCGGCCACGGCTTCGGGGTGCACTGCGGAGTAGATCGGCGGCCCCAGAAGATCGCCGACGACCTTGGCGTCCACCGACACTTTGCCGCGCGCCTTCTCCTCGACGAGGCGGCGGGCGGTCTTGCGGCAGACGCCCGCGATGGAGCGCTCCAGCTCGCGGACCCCCGCCTCCTTCGTGTACCGCTGTATGATCTCGTCGAGACCTTCGTCCTCAAAGGTGACCAGCCCCTCCGGTATCCCGTTCTCCTCGAACTGGCGGGGAATCAGGAAACCCCGGGCGATGCGCGCCTTCTCCTCGTGCGTGTAGCCGGGAATGCGCACGATCTCCATGCGGTCGTGGAGGGCGTGGGGAATGTCGTACTCGCTGTTGGCGGTCGTGATGAAGAACACCTCCGACAGGTCGAAGCCGACCTCCAGGAAGTGGTCGCTGAAGTTTCTGTTCTGCGCGGGGTCGAGCACCTCCAGCAGCGCCGCCGACGGGTCGCCCCGGAAGTCCATGCTCATCTTGTCGATCTCGTCGAGCATGAACACGGGGTTCCGCACGCCGACGGTCTTCATGCCCTGGATGACGCGGCCGGGCATGGAGCCGATGTAGGTGCGCCGGTGCCCGCGGATCTCCGCCTCGTCGCGCACGCCGCCGAGGGAGACGCGGATGAACTTGCGGCCCATGGCCCGGGCGATGGACTGGCCGAGGGAGGTTTTGCCCACGCCGGGGGGGCCCACCAGGCAGAGGATCGGCCCCTTGGCGTTCCTGCTGAGCTTGAGGACCGCCAGAAACTCCAGGATGCGCTCCTTGACCTTTTCCAGCCCGTAGTGGTCCTCATCGAGGATCTTCCGGGCCCGCTTGAGGTTCAGCGCGTCCTTGGTGCGTTTCGACCAGGGCAGCTCGCACAGGGTCTCGAGGTACCCGCGGATCACGGCGCTCTCGGGGCTCATGAAGGGGAGCTTCTCGTAGCGGGCCACCTCGCGCTCGGCGCGCTCGGCGATTTCAGCGGGCATCCCCGCCTTTTCGACCATCTCGCGCAGCTCGGCGGCCTCGCCGCCGCTCTCGTCGCGCACGCCCAGCTCCTGCTGGATGGCCTTGAGCTGCTCCTGGAGGTAGTGCGACCGCTGGCCCCGCTCCATCTGCTCGCGGACGCGGCCCCGCACCTTCTGCTCAATGCGGGCCAGGTCTATCTCGCGCTCCAGCAGCACGGCCGCCCGGTCCAGGCGCGCGGCCACATCAAGGCACTCCAGCAGCTCCTGCCGCTCCGTGGTGGAGACGAACAGGAAGGAGCAGATCGTGTCGGCGAACAGGTCGGGGTCCTCCATCCCCTGGATGGCGAGGAAGATTTCCGGGGCGATCCTCTGGGTGAGGCGGACGTACTCCTCGAACTGGTGGAGCACGGCCCGCATGGTGCCCTCGAGCTCGGGCCCCGCGGGCACGGCCGACTCGACCTGCTCGATCAGGGCCTCCCAGGTCTCGCCGCGAAAGTTGAACCTCCGGACACGGCCGCGGCCGAGCCCCTCCACGGCGATCTTCATGGCCCCGTCGGGCAGGCGGAGGGCGTTGATGATCTTCGCGCCCGTGCCCACCCGGTACATGCCGTCCGCCTTCGGCTCCTCCTCCTCGCCGTCCTTCTGGGTGCAGAGGAAAAGGGCCGTGCCCGTGCGGATGCTCTCCTCGACCGCCGCCAGCGAGGCGGGGCGGCCCACAAACAGCGGCACGGTCATCCGCGGGAACACCACCGCGTCCTTCAGGGGCAGCAGGGGCAGCAGGATGTTTTCCGTCTTCTTTTTTCGGGTGTTTTTGGGCATCAGCCAAGGGCTCCGTTGCTTCGTGAAACGCGCGGGGGCGGCACCCCGCGCCGGCGGGCGCGGAAAACGCGCCGCCCCCCCGGGTCCCCTTGAGCACATTATACCGGTTTGGCCCGGCGTTCACAACGCGGCCGCCGCGTCAGGCCTCCCCGGCGAGGGTCTCCCACTCCTCGTAAAGGGCCTTCAGGTCGTCCCGCAGGCCGTTGTACTCGTCCGTGAGCGCCTGGGCCGCCGTGAAATCGGCGGGGGCCAGGGCGGCGAACCTGCCCGTGTAGTCGGCGAGCAGGGACTCCATGGCCGCGATGTCCGCCTCCACCTTGGCGAGGCGTTTCTGGCCCTTGCGGTCCTCGCGGGCGCGGGACTTCTTGGCCTCGCGCTCCTTCTCGATGCGGCGGATGCGGAGCACCTCCTCGGCCGTCTTGTCCGACGGGTCCTCCTCGGCCTGGCCGGACTGGCGGTGGAAGTCCGCGTAGTTCCCCAGGAACACCCGCGCCTTGCCGTCCCGGAGGATGACGAGCTTCTCCACCAGCCCGTCTACCAGGGCGCGGTCGTGGCTGGCCAGCAGGATGCTCCCGCCGAAGGCAGCCAGCGCGCCCTCCAGCGCCTCGCGCGACGCGATGTCGAGGTGGTTCGTCGGCTCGTCGAGCAGCAGCAGGTTGGCCCCGCCGAGGATCATCTTCGCCATGGCCACGCGGGCCAGCTCGCCGCCGCTGAGGGTGGAGACGGGCTTGAACACGTCCTCGCCCGTGAACAGCAGCCGGCCCAGGAACCGGCGCGCCTGCTCCGGCGTGAAGTCGGGCCGCACCGAGAGCACCTCCGAGAGGATGTCGCTCGACCGGTTCACGTTGTCGTGGTTCTGCTCGAAGAACGAGACCGAGACCTTGTGCCCGAGGGTCACCGCGCCACCCGTGCCCTTGTGCATCCCGGCAATCTGGCGCAGGAGGGTCGTCTTGCCCGCGCCGTTGGGGCCGACGATCCCCACCCGCTCGCCCCGGCGCACGGTGAAGCTGATGCCGTCGTACAGGGTCAGGTCGCCGTAGGCCATCGTGGCGTCGCGCACGTCCAGCACCACCTCGCCGCTGCGCTCCACCTCGCCGAGGCGGAAGGCCGCCGTGTCCGCCTCCGGCGGAGGCGCCTCGATCCGCTCCAGCTTGTCCAGGCGCTTCAGGCGGCTCTGCATCTGGCGCGCCTTGGTGTTCTTGTACCGGAAGCGCTCGATGAGCGCCTCCTCCTTGCGGATGAACTCCTCCTGCCGCTCGTAGGCCTTCTGGTACTGCTCGCGCAGCAGCGCCTTCTGCTTCTGGTAGAAGGCGTAGTTGCCCGAATAGTCGAAGAGCTGGCCCCGCTCCACCTCGACGATGCGCGTGGTCGCGTTGTTCAGCATCTGCCGGTCGTGCGAGATGATCATCACCGCCTCGCGGCAGCTGGAGAGGTACGACTCCAGCCACTCCCGCGCCTCCACGTCCAGGTGGTTCTCCGGCTCGTCCAGCAGCAGCAGGTCCGCATCGCGCAGCAGCGCCAGCGCCAGGCGCAGCCGCGTGCGCTGTCCCCCGCTCAGGGCGTGGAACGGCAGCGAGAACTCCTCCGGCCGGAAGCCCAGCCCCTGGAGCACCTGCTTCACCCGCGTCCGGAACCCGTAGCCCCCCATCGCCGTGAAGGCGTGCTGTGCGTCGCTGTACTCCGCCAGCAGGGTGTCGCCCTCCGCGGCCATCCGCTCCTCCAGCCGCGCCAGCCGCGCCTCCAGCTCCAGGATCTCCGGGAAACTCTCCATCACAATGTCCTGGATCGTCTTCTCCTCCGCCACCTTCGGAAGTTGCTCCAGGCACGCCAGCCGCAGCCGCCGCATCCGCTCCACCACCCCCGAGTCCGGCTCAATCTCCCCCGTGATCACCCGGAACACCGTGGACTTCCCCGTGCCGTTCCGGCCGATCAGCCCCACCCGCTCCCCCGGCTCAATGCGCAGGCTCACCCCGTCCAAGACAGGGCGTCCCAGGTACGATTTGGTGATGTTTTCGAGACGGACAAGACTCATGATGCGCGGACAATGCCTCTGGAATGGATGAATCGCGCGAAGTATAGCCAATTCGGGGGCCGTCGTCCAACACCGTACCGGCGCACGCGGGCGGCGGGGCGGGTCCCGACGCAAAACAGAGACGCCTGGAGACCTGCGCTGACGAGAAGGACGCGGAGGGCGGCACCGTAGCGCCGCCGTCCCGGCGGCCTTGTTTTCGGGATCACGTGGAATGCGCGCGCGGGCGGGTGCCTTGCCCGTGCCGCCTGACCCCTAACACGCCCCGCCCTCTCTTCTCCCTCCCTCTTCCTTGTGTCCTTTGTGACTTCGTGGTGAAAAACTCCGGAACGGTTCACCACAAAGGCACCAAGAACACAAAGAAGGCCGATGGGGCGGGGTGAACCAGCAGTTGCTGGCCGTGTTGGACGCGTCGGATACTGTGGTGGCCCGGTTCGAGTATGCGGGCGGGCGGATGCCGGTGGCGAGGATGCAGGGCGGGGTAACATTTCCCTTTGCCGCCAGGGTGGGAAGCCGCGTCCCCGCTTTCAGGTCCTCTCCCACAATAGACGCGCGACAGACCGGCCATCACTCGTCGGGAAAGGACCGGGTGTCGCGCTGAATACGGATGTGGTGAATCTGGAGTCCTGCATACCCGCCAAAGAACAGGAACGCGGCCGATGAAGCAGGCCGGTGGGAACGTCCGCAGCGTAGACGCGGCATCTTGCCGCGTTCTTGGGGCCTTTGGTTGACCCGAAGAACGCGGCAAGATGCCGCGTCTACTTTGATGCAGGGCCTCCCGGGCGGGTTCACCCTGTCCAAGACCGGCGGCGGTGCAGAAGGATGGACGGTATGGACCACATGGACGGTATGGACGAGGGGGACTTCATCCGGTCGATCCAGTCCATGCGGTCCATACCGTCCATATCGTCCATGCTGTCCGCGCTGAACGCCCCGTTTGCGCCGCTGCGGGCGGATGGTGCATGATGTCCGCACCAGCCGCGGCGCGCCGGTGTTTGGTTTCCGGCGCGGGAGGCGGTCTGGCCCACCACCGAAAGGATCCACCCCGTGAAAGTGCCCGAATATGTGCGCGGCGCCATTGCGCCGGTCTTCAGCGTGTTCCAGGAGAACGGCGCCTTGGACGAGGAGGGGCAGCGGACCTTCCTGAACTTCCTGCTCCAGTCGGGGGACATCAGCGCGTATTTCGTGCGGTCGGGCATGGGGCTGATGTACACGTACTCAATGGAGGACACGAAGCAGATGGCGCGGGTGGCGTGCGCGCACCTGCGGGGGAAGGGCGCGGTGCTGGTGGGCTGCAGCGGGATCTGGGACCGCAACCTGGACCGGCTTCCCGACCCGGACGCGTATCTCGCCGAGGGGATCGAGCTGGGGCAGTACGCCCTGGACCAGGGCGCGGACGGCGTGGTGTACACCGTGCCGGAGTGCCTGAAGCCCGCCCCGGGGCAGACGGAGTCGGATGTCATCCTCCGGTATTTCGAGGCGCTGTGCGCCAAGGTCCCGGGGCCGGTGCTCATCTACCAGCCGCCGGTGACGCCGAAGAACTATGAGATGTCGCCGGAGGTGATGGCGCGGCTGGCGGACATGGACAACGTGGTGGGCGCGAAGGTCTCCAGCGTGGACGGGTACTACCTCTACGAGCTGCTGCGGGCGGTGCGGGGGAAGGAGTTCGGGTTCATCATCGGCTGCGAGATGCTCTACTACGCGGGGCTCACGCTCGGCGCGCGGGCGTGCATCGGCCAGGGCACGACGGTCAACCCGCAGCTCATCCGCTTCATGCTGGATGCCTACGACCGGAACGACTGGCAGGGCGTGTTGGAGGCGCAGGACGCGGTGAACCTCATGGTTCAGAAGAGCCCGAGCCCGGTGGATTTTCTGAAAACCTACGCCACCGAAAAGGGCTTCCCCACACCGCTGCACAACCGCTCGCAGGCGAGCAATCCTTACATGAGCGACCGCGCCCCCATGACGCGGGAGGAGTACGACCGGTTCAAGCCGCTGTTCGAGGAGACCATTGCCCGGTTCTCCTGAAAAAAAACGGCCCGACACAGCATGAAAGCGCGCCCCGGCCGATTGCCGGGGCGCGCTCTTTTTCAACCGGAGGGGCGCTCAGCCGCCCATGATGCCGCCGACGAAGTCGGCCACGGTGCCCATGACCGGCGCAAAGGACCCCTGCATGAGCTGGGTCGCCTCCTGGGCGGACCCGGCGGCGGCCAGGCCTGGCACCGGCACATAGCGCAGGAACTCCACATGGCCGTCCATGAAGAGCACGTTGCTCCCGCCGGGGATGTGGTTGAACAGCGGCTCCGACGCGCCCGAGGAGATGGTGTCGGACATGATCCACAGCGTGCTCTGGGCCATGTTGGCCGCGCCGGGGTTGTTGATGTCCGTGATCAGAAAGCGCTCGATGCCCTCGCGCAGGCGGTAGATGGTGTTGCCGCCGCCGTTCCCGGCGCCCGCCCAAGTCTGGGTGAGGGACGAATCCTGGTCCAGCAGCTGGGCCAGCCCGTGAGGGTTGCTGGCCAGCGCAATAAGGCCCGCCCCCGCCTCGGCGGCCAGCCCGTCCAGGGCCGCCCCGATCTGGACCGGCACCCACGGGTCGCCGGTGATGCTTCCGCCGAAGGTTTGCAGGATGGTGGTGATGGTGAAGGCGCTGGAGCGCTCCGTCAGTTTGAGGTTGTCGAAGCACCATCCAAGGTACATGTAGCTCGCGTCAATGTCCTCCGGCGCATAAGAGAGGCGCGGCGTGCCGGGCGCCTCCCCGGCGCTGTTCCCCGCCTGGAAATACAGGTCCTCCTGGGCGCTGCCCAGTTCCGGATCTGACGGGCACAGCGCGATGTTCGGATCCGTCAGGTATTCCGGATAGATGGCATACACCGCAGGACCCGCGGCCAGCTCGATGCTGATGTTGCCGCCCCAGCGCGTCCGGTCGCGCACGACCTGCAGCGGCGGAAACGCGCCCTTGGCCTCGTTGTTGTACATCTTGAAGACGAGGCCCCACTGTTTCAGGTTGTTCTGGCAGCTGGAGCGCCGGGCCGCCTCGCGGGCGCGGGCGAGGGCCGGCAGCAGGATCGCCGCCAGAATGCCGATGATCGCGATGACCACCAGCAGCTCGATGAGAGTGAACCCTTTTCGTGACCTGCTCATGATTCAAGTCCTCCTTCTGGGCCCGACCGGGCCCGGGTTAGAAGCCTGCCTACTTCACTCACAGAAAAAGTGTAACCCTTTTCCGATCATTTGACAAGCCCTCCGGAAGGAAGGTTTCACAGTATTTCCGGTTCACACGCGGGGGCGCACGCGTGCGGAGCGCAGGGGGAAGCCGGGAGGAGACGGGTCAGACGAGGATGTCGCGGAGCGCGGCCCGATGGTCGGTGATCCAGCGGCAGAGGTCGCCGATGATGTCCGCCACGCCCTTTTCCGGCCGCCAGCCGGTGGCGGCGGTGACCTCGGCGTTGTCGGTGACGTACCAGGGCACGTCGGCGGCGCGCGTTTCCGGGACGGAGCCGATGGGGATGCGGTTGCCCGTGGCCCCCTCGCAGAAGCCGGTCAGCTCCCGCAGCGAGGCGCTGGAGCCGGGGCCGCCGCCCGCGTTGAAGACGCGGCCCGTCCACTTCCCGACAGACGCGGCCTGCAGGAGCACCAGCCGGACCAGGTCGTCCACATGCAGCATGTCGCGCACCTGTTTCCCGGCGCCGCCGTAGCCGATGTAGGCGAGCTTCCCCCCGTAGACGTGGCGGGCGGCCCACAGCGCCGCCACCCCCTGGTCCACGCGGCCCATCTGCCAGGGCCCCGCGATCACGCCGCAGCGGTTGACCACGGCGGGCAGGCCGTACATGTCCGCGTATTCGGCGATCAGCAGCTCCGCGCAGAGTTTCGTGGCGCCGTAGAGGGAGCGGGGCCCGGCGAGCGGAAAGTCGGCGGAGATGCCGGCGCGTGACACCCCGGGAAGAGGCTGCGCGGCCGCCGCCTCAAACCGCGTCTCCGCCTCCTCCAGGACAATCTCGTTCAGCCGTGCGACGGGATACACGCGGCTCGTGGAGAGGAAGACCATCGCGGCCCCGTGGCGGCGGGCGTGTTCCAAGCAGCGCACCGCACCGCCAAGATTGGTGTCAACCACGTAGCCGGGGGCACCGTCTCGCCCGGCCAGCACGGAGGGCTCGGCGCTGCACTCGACGACGAGGTCGGCCGGGCCGCAGGCGTCGAGGTCCTCCGCCGACCGGACATCGCCGTGGACAAACGACACGCCGCCCGCCGCGAGGCGCGGCAGGTTCAGCTCCGAACCGCGGCGGTGGAGATTGTCCAGCGCGGTGACGGCGGCGTCCTCGCACGCGGCCTTGAAGGCGAGCGCCAGCGCGCTTCCCACGAACCCGGCCCCGCCGGTGACGAGTATCTTCTGCACCTTTGCATCCTCCATCAGGCGCGGCGCGAATGGAAGTCGCGCGCCCCCGTAGGGTACCATACCCGCAATCACAAACGAGCGCGCCCGCCCCCGGCATGCGCCGCGGGCCCCGCGCGGGGAGTCATTATCCATGAGCAGGATTCTCGTCACCGGCGGCGCCGGGTTTATCGGGTCGCATGTGTGCGACGCGCTGGTTGCGGCCGGGCATGACGTCACGGTGGTGGACGACCTTTCCTCCGGGTGCGAGGATTTTCTCAACCCGGCGGCCGCCTTCTTCGAGATGGACATCCGGGCCGCGCAGCTCGCCGAGGTCTTCGAGGAGCGCCGCCCCGAGTATGTCTACCACCTCGCCGCGCAAATAGACGTGCGCCGCAGCGTGGAGGACCCGCTCTACGACGCCGACGTGAACGTGCGGGGCTCCATCAACCTGCTCGAGCTGTGCGTGGCGCACAACGTGAAAAAGTTCATCTTCGCGTCCACCGGCGGCGCGATCTACGGGTCGCCCGAGAAGCTGCCCGCGCCGGAGACCTGCCCCGCCTTGCCCGAGTCGCACTACGGCGTGAGCAAGTACTGCGTGGAGCAGTACATCGGCCTCTACGGCCGGCTGCACAAGCTCCCGTACACCATCCTGCGCTTCCCAAACGTCTACGGCCCCCGGCAGAACCCCCACGGCGAGGCGGGCGTCTGCTCCATCCTCGCCGGGCTCATGCTCGACGGGACCGCCCCCGTGCTCTACGGCCAGGGCGAGCCCCTGCGCGACTATGTGTACGTGGGCGACATCGCGCGGGGCTGCCTGCTCGCGCTGAAGAAGGGCGACCGGGAGATTCTGAATCTGGGCTCGGGGAAGGGCACCTCGGTGAAGGACCTCTTCTCCCACATCCAGAAACTCACCAAGTTCGAGGGCAAGGCCGTCCTCAAGGACCTGCGCGCCGGCGAGGTGCAGAAGATCTACATCACCGGCGCCCGGGCCGCCGAGGTCCTCGGATGGAAGCCCGAAGTTCCGCTCAAGGAGGGCCTTGAGCGCACCGTGGCATTCATCCGCGAACAGCGCGAGAAGGCCGCCGAAGAGGCCTGAACGCGCGCACAGGGGCGCCATGGCAGAACCCCGCAAAGCCGCCGTCCTCGTGGTGGACCAGAACGCCAGGGCCTGCCGGGCCCTGGTGGAGTGGTTGAACGACCGGGGCCATGACGCCGTGGGGGTGGACAGCGGGGAGCAGGCCTTCAACCGCCTCGACGCCCAGCCGTGGGACGCCCTGGTCGCCGAATTCGGCGCCCCCAGGGTCAACGGCGAACGGCTGGCCCGCGTGGCCCTGTCCCGCCATCCGGACCTCTGCGTGATCCTCACGGCCGCGCAGACACAGGCCGACCGGGCGCTGGCCCTGCTCTCCGAAGGGGTCCACGACTACCTTGTGAAACCCGTGAACCTGCCGCGCCTGGATGCGGTGCTGCGGCGGGGGCTCGCCTTTCAGGGGCTGCTCCGGGGCCAGGTCGAGCTGCAACGCCGCCTCGACGAGCAGTTTGGCCTGATGCGGCTCACGGGACGATCGGGGCGCATGCTGGACGTGTACCGCCAGGTGCGCCACGCCGCCCCCCTCGCCACGCCGGTGCTGGTGTGCGGCGAGCCGGGATCCGGCAAGGAGATCGCCGCCGAGGCCATCCACACCACCGGACCCCGCCGCGACGCGCCCATGGTCAAGGCGGACGCCGCCGCCCTCCCCGCGCGCGAGCAGGCGCGCGCCCTTTTCGGTGAAGGCCCGCGCGGGGGGCTGGTCGAGTCCGCCGAGGACGGCACCTTCTTTCTGGACAATGTCGAGGCGCTGTGCCCCGAGGCGCAGGCGCGCCTGGCGCGATGGATTGAAACCGGCCTGGTCCAGCGAACGGGGGCCTCCAGGGGGGTCCGGGCTTCCGCGCGGCTGGTCGCCGCCACACGCCGCTCCCCCGCCCAGCTCCGCACCGCGGACGGGTTCGACCCCGCCCTGGCGGAGGCCCTCTCCGCGCTGGTGGTGGAGATGCCCCCGCTGCGCCAGCGTCCCCAGGACATCCCCCTCCTGGTGCGCGAAATGCTCGACCGGCGCGCCCGCGCCGCCCAGTCCGAGCCCCGCACCGTCTCCCCCGCCCTGCTGGAACTCCTGGCCCGCTACGACTGGCCGGGGAATGTCCGCGAACTCGAGGCCGTGCTGGAGGGGATGGACCTGAGCGCCGCGCCCGGCCCCCTGGGCCTGGACGTCGCCCCGCCCTACCTCCGCAAGGCCGCCCGTCCCGCCAGGGGCGAGCTCCGCGTTCCCCTCGGCGTGCCCATGGCCGTCATCGAGCGCGCGGCCATCGAGGAAACCCTGCGCCACTGCGACTACGACAAGGCCGCCTGCGCGCGCATGCTCGGCATCGGCCTGCGCACGCTCTACCGCAAACTGGGGCAGTACGCCGAAGACGACGCCCGCAGCTGAAGCCGCCGACCGATGAAGGAGTGCTCCGCATGAACCGTCGCGCTTTCCTCGCCGGAATGGGCGCCCTGTCCCTCGGCCTCCCGCGTCTGTGCGGCGCCGCGGACGAGGCGGGGCCTCTCCGCGTGGCGACCTACAACATTCATCATGCCGAGGGATCGGACGGGCGGCTGGACATTGACCGCATCGCGGGGATCCTCCGGGAACTGGACGCCGATGTGGTCTGCCTCCAGGAGGTGGACCGCAACCAGCCGCGCACGGAAAAGCTGGACATGCCCGCGCTGCTCACGGAGAAACTGGGCATGGCTTCCGCCTACGGGGTCAACTACCGGTTCTCCGGCGGAGAGTACGGGGTTCTCACCCTGACACGCCTGCCTCTCCTGTCGCAGAAGAACACCCCCCTCGCCAACCCGGAGAAGAATCCGGAGCCGCGGGGCTGCCTCACGGTGACCGTCCGATGGCAGGACCGCGAGGTGGACATCCACAACACACACCTGGGCCTGAGCCCGAAGGAGCGCGCCGCGCAGGTGGCCGACATCCTGCCCCTGCTTCGCCCGGACACCCCCACCCTCCTGCTCGGCGATCTCAACGAGGGGCCGGACGCCCCCGCCGTGGCGCGGCTCCGCGAGAAACTCGCCGATACCTTCACCGGGTCCAAAGACGAGGGGTCGCTTCCGGGCGCAAAGAAGGCGCGCCGGATTGACTTCATCCTCGCATCCCCGCATTTCCAGACCGTGGAGTCCTTGGTCCATGTGACCGACACCACCCGCACCGCCTCCGACCATTTCCCCTGCCGCGCCGTGCTGGCATGGCGTGACCCTGTGCACGCAACTTCCTGAGAGGCCCCCATGAAGCGCGAACTCACCCCCGTTCTGTTTGCCGTCGTTGTCCTGTGCGCCGCCGTGTCCGCCCCGGCCGACACCGTTTCCGCCGGCCGCGGCCTGATCGCGCGCGTGCTGCCGGAGAGGGCCGCCCTGTTCACGGTGGAGGAGATCCCGCCGGAGGCGGGCCGGGACGTCTTTGAGATCGAGGGCGCGGGGGGTACCGTCACCCTGCGCGGCTCGTCGGGCGTGGCGGTCGCATCGGCTCTGAACTGGTACCTGAAGCACCACTGCCACGCGAATGTGTCCTGGCGCGGAACGCAGACAACGCTTCCCGACCCCCTGCCCGCCGTTTCGCCGAAGGTGCGCAAGGCCACCCCCCTCGACTGGCGCTACTGCTTCAACTACTGCTGTTTCAGTTACTCCCTGGCGTGGTGGGACTGGGCGGAATGGGAGCGCATCATTGACTGGATGGCCATGAACGGGGTCAACATGCCCCTCGCCGTCACGGGGCAGGAGTCTGTCTGGCAGGAGGTCGGCAAGTCTTTCGGCCTCACGCAGGCGGACCTGGACGCCTTCTTCGTGGGGCCCGCCTATCTCCCCTTCGGCTGGATGGGCTGCATGGACGGGTGGGGCGGCCCGCTCCCGAAGGACTGGACGGCCCGCCACGCGGCGCTCCAGAACCGCATCGTGGCGCGCGAACGCGAGCTGGGCATGAAGCCCGTGCTGCAGGGGTTCACCGGCCACGTCCCCGCCGCGCTCAAGGACAAGTTCCCGGACGCGAAGTTCCAGCAGCTCCCGAGCTGGGCCGGCTTTCCCGGAACCGTCTTCGTGGACCCGCAGGACCCGCTCTTCGTCACTTTGGGGAAGGCCTTCGTCGAGGAGCAGACCCGGCAGTTCGGCACGGACCACCTCTACGCGGCGGACACCTTCATAGAGATGTCCCCGCCGAGCGACGACCCCGCCTTCCTCGACACCATGGGCAAGGCGGTCTACGAGGCCATGCGCGCGGGCGACCCGGAGGCGGTCTGGATCATGCAGGGGTGGCTCTTCGTGAACAACCCCGGCTACTGGAAGGCGCCGCAGACGAAGGCGCTGCTCACATCGGTGCCGGACGACCGCATGACCGTGCTGGACCTCTGGTGCGAGGAGCGGCCCGCCTGGAAAGTCACGGAATCTTTCCACGGCAAGCCGTGGGTCTGGTGCGTCATCCAGGACTTCGGCGACGTGGTGAGCATGCACGGCGGCCTGCCCCGCATCGCCGCGGACCTGCCGGCGGCGCTCGGCGACCCGGCGCGCGGCAACCTGCGCGGCGCGGGGATCATCATGGAGGGGCTGGGGTACAACCCCGTCGTGAATGACCTTCTCAGCGACTTGTTCTGGGAACCCGCGGCCCCGGACCTCGACAAGTGGATTCAGGGCCACGCCCGCCAGCGCTATGGACAATCCCTGCCCAAGGCCGAAGCCGCGTGGAAGGGATTTCTGGAGACCGTTTACCGCCAGTCGGGCCGGGAAAGGTCCATCGTCTGCATGCGGCCGTCCTTGCCCCCCAAGGACCTCCGGGGCGGCGGCCCCACGGCCTATGACCTCGCAGCGCTGGCCGCCGCCTGGGGCAATCTGGCCGCCTGCGCTCCGGAACTCAAGGACGTGGACGCCTACCAGTACGACCTGGTCCATGTCACGCGGCAGGTCCTGTCCGATCTGGCGGGAGTCCGTCTTAAACGAGTCATGGGGGCCAGGGCCCACAAGGACGCAGACGCTTTTCGCAAGGAGGCCGACGCCTATCTGGAACTCTTCGACGACCTCGACCGCCTGCTTGCCACCCGCGGCGAGTTTCTGCTCGGACGCTGGATCGAGGACGCGAAGCGCTGGGGCTCGGACGACGCGGAGCGCGCGCTGCTGGAATGGAACGCGCGCACCCAGGTCACCCTGTGGGGGCCTCCCGATGGCGTGCTGCACGACTACGCGCAAAAGCAGTGGGCCGGACTGGTCAAGGGCTTCTACCGGCCCCGCTGGGAGCAGTTCCTCGCACAGTTGGAGCATACGCTGCGGGACGGGAGACAATTCGACGTCAAGGCATTCACAGAACACCTGCAACAGTGGGAGGACGCCTGGACCCACCGGACGGACCCACACCCCTCCGCCCCGTCGGGGAACCCCGTGGAGGTCTCCCTCGAACTGTGGGAGAAGTACCACGCGGAGGCATCTTAGCCCCCCTCCCGCTTAGAACTTCCCCGCCTGCGGCGCGGAGACGGTGAAGGCCACCTTCTCCCCCTCGGTGCCCAGGTAGCCGCCCCAGCCAATGCGGATGTCGCGGGTCTGCGCAAAATCGGCGGGCCCCGCCGGGCCGCCGCTCCAGCCCGCCCGCTGGAAGGCGCTCAGGGGAACATGCACCCGCGTGCGGCCCGCCACCCCAAGGGGCACGCCCGTCTCGGCGAGGGTCTCCACGCCGCGCGCGTCGCGCAGGACCACCAGCAGCGCCGTGGTGCAGGTCTGTCCGGGCACCTCCGTGTCGAAGACCAGGCATTCGGCCCCCGACAAGTCCACATCGGCCTGCCACGAGAAGCACAGGAACTGGAACACGTCCACGTTGGACTTCGTCACGTCGGCCATCACGGCCCACGGCCCGCCGTCGGCGAGCGGGTGAACGTCCCCCCGGACATGCTCCCCGCCGATCACCACAGCAGCGGCAGGGGGCAACGCCGTCACCGTCATGCCGGGCAGGCCCCCGTCCTGCGGGTTGCGCCATTCGGGTTTCGCCGCGCGGGGGAAGGTTAAGAGCATGCCCCCGTAGGGGCCGAGGCTCAGGGGGATATTCTTCGCGTCTGATTCCTCCGCGCCTTGGCCCGTGGCGGGGTCCCAGCGCATACCACCTCCCTCGGCGCACAGGGACACGGCGCCCGACCACGCTTCCGGCCCGTCGTTAATGAGGAAGTACACCTCCTGCCCGTCTATCCGCCGGTGGGTCATCCGCAGGGGCGCGCCCGCGGGCATCGCCAAGTCCGGGGACAGCACGCCGTCCAGCGCGCGCACCAGCAGCCCCTCCTGCCCCGCCGCCAAATGCAGCGCGAATCCGCCCTTTCTGTTGGTCCGCACTTCGCCGGATGCGCCGTCGCCGAAGAGTGCGTCCCGGATCTCCCCCGTCCGGTCGCAGGGGAACCCCTTGTCGCTGTTCACGGGCAGCGCGCCCAGCGCCACCACGCCGCCCCCGGCGCGCCACAGGTCGTACAGGTTCTCCCACGCCTTCAGCGGCAGGGTGTCCACGGCGGGCAGCACCACCACGCGCCACGCCAACCCGTTCACGCGCAGCGCCCCGCGCCGCACATGGGCCTCCGCCAGCGCCGGACCGTCCACATAGGTGAAGTCGCGTCCGGCGGCGAACAGGCCCTGCGACGCCTCGTTGTAGACCTTCTGGAGGCGCTGGACCCCGGCGGGCAGGTCGCGGGTCCACTCGCGCGACGGGGTGTAGTGGGCTTTCAGCGTGTCGGCGGGGTAAACCACCGCGATGTCCGTCACCTGCCGCCCGCCCTTGAGGGCCGTGCAGCAGCGGCCCGTCCATTCGTTCAGCCGCACCAGCGCGTCGTCCGGGAAGTCTTTGAAGGAGTAGTAACTCGTTATGGTCGTGATGCCGGCGACCATCTGACGGTTCAGCGAGCCCCGGATTTCGTCCTCCGTCACGGCATAGACGGGCCGGGTGTCACCCTCCGCGCGCCAGCGCTGGCTGTGGTCCGACGCCTCGCTCATTGTGACCGCGCGCCCCTCCAGGTCCGCCGCACTGGACACCAGCCGCGCCACCTGCCACGGCACCTCGGACGGGATGCTGGTCAGGCAGTCCATGCTCGGCGCGTGCAGGCGCCGCAGGCACTGGAAAAAGTCGCCGTAGAGCGGCGGATGCGCCAGGACAGACTCCTCGCACAGCAGGTGCCCGCCGGACAGCACATCGTGCCGGTCGCACCACGCCTGTATCTGGCCGAAGTAATGCTCCGACACGAGGTCGCCGACGGTGCCCCAGAAATCATACCGCGCCTTCTCCGCCACCGGACCCGCCCCCCACACCAGATGCGGCAGCACGGATGCCACAGGGTAGCCGTTGCGCTTTTCGAAGGCCGCGGGCAGGTTCTGCGACCACGG